>JAABUN010008271.1_pt1 | contig 10708 bp, 12 predicted proteins | sample 5559311 | NCBI WGS metagenome assembly JAABUN01 (sample SAMN10711877, study PRJNA513370) | rock metagenome | isolation source: Antarctica rocks | place: Antarctica: Victoria Land, Siegfried Peak sud
CTTGTCGAAGCGCATGCCCTCGGTGAGCTCGAGCTCGAGGCCGAAGGTGTTGCTCTCCTCGACGGTGATGACGCCTTCCTTGCCGACCTTGTCCATCGCCTCGGCGATGATGTTCCCGACGGTCGGGTCGGCGGCGGAGATCGAGGCCGTGGAGGCGATCTGCTCCTTGGTCTCGACGTCCTTGGCGGCCTTGCCGATGACCTCGACGACGCTCTCGACGGCGGCCTCGATGCCCTTCTTCAGGCCCATCGGGTTGGCGCCTGCGGCGACGTTGCGCAGGCCCTCGCGCACGAGCGCCTGGGCCAGGACGGTGGCGGTGGTGGTGCCGTCACCGGCGACGTCGTCGGTCTTCTTGGCGACCTCCTTGACGAGCTCGGCGCCGATCTTCTCGTAGGGGTCCTCGAGCTCGATCTCCTTGGCGATCGAGACGCCGTCGTTGGTGATCGTGGGGGCGCCCCACTTCTTCTCCAGGACGACGTTGCGGCCCTTCGGGCCGAGGGTGACCTTCACGGCGTCGGCGAGCTGGTTCATGCCGCGCTCGAGGCCGCGGCGGGCCTCTTCGTCAAAGGCGATGATCTTAGACATGTATGGGGTCCTCCCAGTCGGGACGTGTGATCCTTCGGTGCCCGCGACGGACGACCGGACTGCCGGTCTCACCAGCCGGATCTGGCACTCAACACCTTCGAGTGCTACGTCCTTGTTAGCACTCTGAGGTGGCGAGTGCAAGCAGCCGGTTCATTCGGCCCGGTCGGCGTCGAGCGCTTCGTCGTGCTCGTAGGAAAAAGCGGTCAGCTCGAGGACCTCGGTGTCCGGCGCATAGTCCGGGTCGAGCCGCACGAGGTCCCAGGCGTTGATCCAGGCCCGCACGTACTGGCGCATCCGTGTGTTGTTGAGCCGCTCCAACCCCGGCACGTCCGGCGGGGACCACTCGTAGGCGTCACCGTGCAATGCCTTGAGGGTGGCGTAGGCCCGGTCGAGCTCGCCCCTGTCGGGCGCCTCGAGCCGCATCAGATCGCGCTCGATCGACCGAATGCCCTTCTCCGCCAGCCCGGCCGTCTCGGCCCACTCGGCGGTCTGCTTGTCGCGCAGCTTGGCCGGAACCTTGGTGCGGTCCTGCTTGCCGGTCAGGACGAAGGCCTCGAAGTCGTCTGTCATCGCGAGCACTGCGGCCACCGGCAGCGTCGGGTCGTCGGGGTCGCCGCCCACCCAGCGGGAGAGCTCGGCGTAGGACCGGCCGCGTTGCAGCAGCGAGTAGCGGCCGATCAGCTCCACCTCGTCGAACAAGATCACCCAACCGGGATGCCCGGCGGCGCGCAGCAGCCGGGCGGCGAAGCGCAGCCGCTGGCGGGCCAGCTCCTTGGCCGAGATGGCGGCGAAGGAGTAGAGCCCCCCGGCACCGACCGCCTTGAGCGCCCGGCGCAGGTCGGGCACCCGGATCGGGTCGCCGGACCAGAAGCGCACCACTGCGTCGACGATCTCGTCGCCGTCGGGCACCTCACCGCCGCGCAGCTTCTCGTGCAGCAGCAGCGTCGCGGCGAAGCGCTCGTCGACCGGTCTCGACGGGGCGTGCAGCCATCGGGTGAGCTCGCTGTAACGCGGCGAGTCGGGGTCGAGCGAGGCGGCGGCATCAGCAAGGAGCCCGGACACCCGACCCGGCCCGAGCAGGGACTCGACGGCGGCCCGGTAGACCTTCGCCGGGTCGTACAGCGGGGTCTCCTTGCTCACGACGACAGTGCTGACGGCGCAGCCGCGTTCGAGCGCCAGGTGAGCAAGGTGCAGAAGCAGATGGCTCTTGCCCGCACCGAAGCCCGCCCCGAGCAGCAGCCCACCGCTCTTGCCGCCTTCCACCGCATCGAGCAGCGAGACATAGCGGTCTTCGGCCTCGGGCTGTCCCGAACCCAGTGCGGCGACCGCGTCCCAGCTCGGCACTCCCGAACGCAATGCCTCGACCGCCCGGCGGCGAGCGACCTGCTCCTGCGTCATCGCCGTCATCCCACGGCCTCCAGCCGCACCTCGAGCCGCACCAGCGCGGCGAACGGGTTGGCCCGGCGACGGTCGCGCACCTCGTCGGCGACCCGCAGCTGCAGCGCGGTGTAGGCGGGCAGCCCACGGGACTCGTCGGTGACCAGCTCGGGTGGCACCACCGCGACGGCCAGCACGCCGCGCAGCTCGTCGGTGGCGTCGATCAACTGGCGCAACACCTCGAAAGCGTCGAGCACGGCGGCCTTGGAGTAGTAGACGCCGGTGCGCTGCTCGACCGGCGGCCGGCGGCTCTCCGCCAGCCGGGTGCAGTCCAGGTGGAGGACCAGCCCGCGGTGGCCGGCTGTCAGCAGCAGGCAGGCGAGCGAGGTGAGCAACGAGCGGGCGTTGTGCCGGCCGATCCTGGCGTAGATCAGGGCCGGCCGCAGCGCCGACAGCGCGATCTTGTCCCCCCGCAACCAGCCGAGCACCGCCTCATGTTCGGTGCGGTCGACGTCGCGCCCACCGAGCTGCACCTGCGCCAGTCGCAGCATGGCCCGCCGCAGCTCCGGAGCCAGCGCATGGTTGCCCAGCAGCGTCTGCTCCAGCTGCCGTCGCACGCTGCGATAGAGCTCGCGGGCGTCGACCTCGTGCTCGCGGGCGACGTCGGCGACAAAGAGCCCGCCGGACGCCGGGAAGGCTGCCTCGTCGTACGCAGTGCGAACAACGGACGCGGCCAGCGCGTCCCAGTCGACCTGCCGGGACACGGCGAACAGCAGCTGCTCGACCTGATGCACCTTCACCTCGGCGGCCGGGACCGAGACGAACAGGCAGCCGGCCGCGTCGGCGGCGGCGCCCAAAGCGCGCTCGAGCCGTCCGCCCGTCTCCGGGCTGCCGGCGACCGCCAGCTTGACCGCCGCGCCGCCGGCGGGCAGGTAGTCGGCCAGGTAGTGCTCGGCCAAGAATGCCGCGTAGTCGGGCACGGTCAGGCTGCCACCCCCGAGCACTGCCACCTGCTCTGCCAACCTCGCCACCTCTCGTCCGCGTCGTTGCCGAACCTAACGCCCGGCGCTGACTGCTCAGTCGTGTGTCACGAGCCGTTCGACAACCTGCCCCGTGATACCGGCGATGACGTCGAAGTCCTTGTCCACGTGCAGCACGCTCAGGCCGGCCAACTCCGCGGTCGCCGCGAGCAGCAGATCCGGTACGGAGGGCGCGCGGTGCAGTCCGCGGTCGGCCAGCAGCAACTGGACCTCGACGGCACGGTCCTCGACAGCCGGCCGGAGGTATTCCACCGGCATCGCCGAAAGGGGCGAGCGTCCCAGGCTCCGACGCAGGTCCGCTCCCGAGCGTGCCGAATAGCCGAACTCCAGCAGCGTGAGCGAGCTGATGCAGACGAGCCCGCGCTCGACCCGAACTGCCCACTCGTCGGCGTCCGGGCTGAGACGCAGGCGAGCCAGTGCCGACATGTCGGCGATCCAGCCGGTCACTTCCAGGCGCCACGCATGATCTGCTCATCGAGCACATCGGGGAAGTCCTCGGCGAGCCTGCGGAAATCGTCCACCGTCACCGGGGTGACGCCAACGGCTGCCTCCTGCGCCAGCCGGCGGCGCAGAAACTCACTGCGTGACAGCCCGAGCTTCGCGGCTCGTGCGTCCAACGCGGCGATGACCTCGTCCGGTACGTCCCGGATCAGCAACTGCGCCATGCCAACCTCCTCGATGATAGCCGATGATAGCATCTACGACCAGCTGAAGGACACGCCCCAATAGCGCTGCTGCTGACCGGTCTTCGCCACGGTGGTCAGCACGCCAGCGCCGCGGGTGCCGCTGCTGGCGTGCCAGCGCAGGGCCCGGCCGGCCTTCGTACGGGCGACGCCGCTCTGGTCGAGCAGGTAGAGGTCGCGGGCGAACTCCGGCCGGCTGTATTCGCGGGCCTGGCCGGGCAGCAGCGTCAGCACCGACCACACCGCGTCCAGCCTCATCACCGGGTCGGGCTTGTCCTCGGGCTCGGCGAGCAGCGCGTACGCGCCGGCCAGGCTCTCCAGGAACGGCTCGGCCTTGAAGCGGGGCGGGCGGCTCTGGGCGGCCGCGAGCGCCGCCACCACGACCGACGGGCGCAGCCGCCGCTCCCGCCTCCGGTCGATCTCGATCGCGGCGTCACCGGGAAGCACCCGCAGCAGCGATGGGTAGCAGAGCAGCCGGTCGTCCTCGGCGAACATCGCCACGCCTTGCGCCTCGGCCTCGGCCAGCAGCTCCGCGGCGAACTCGCCCGAGGACAGGTAGGCGTTCTCGTCCAGTTCATATGACGCTCGAGCTTCGTACGCCACGCCAGAGAGCTCCTCGCTGGCAACGACAGCGGCATCGAGCGCCTTGCGCAAATCACGGACCTGCCCGCCGATCGCGCTCGTGCGGGCCTTCTTCAGCTCGCGGGAGGCGACTGCGGCCGAGCGCAGGGCAGCGTCGACCCGCTCCTGGGTGGTGGCCAGCGCCGCCTCGAGTCCGTTCTCCTGCACACCGCTCCCTCCGGCCGGACGACGGGCTCGTCCAGCGACTGGACGGCGAGGGTAGTAGCGGCTGCTGACAGAGTCCGTCAGCGCAGCAGGTCTGCCGGCACCACCGTCACGGCGTACGGCGCGGTTGCCGTCCACGCCTGCGCGCCCTCGACGCGGGCGACCTCGACGTATGTCCCGTCCCGCAGCTCCAGGGCCACCAGCGACGGCACCAGCGGGTCAATGATCCAGTAAGACAAGACGCCTGCCCGCTCGTACGCCCCTCGCTTGACCGCCAGGTCGTGCCGCCGGGTGCCGGGGCTGAGCAGCTCGACGCACAGCAGCGGCAGCCGGTCGAGCCGGTTGCGTGGCGGGCCGTCCTCGGCTACCAGGATGTCGGGCTGGACCCGCACCCGCTCCGACAGCGTGACCTCGAGCGGCGCCACGTAGACCCGCACGTCGGGGGGAGCGGCGGCTCGAAGCAGGAAGGCCAACTCCACAAGCGCGCGCTGGTGCCGCTCCGTCCCTGACGGGCTCACGAGCAGCAGCCCGTCGACCAGCTCGTAGCGGTTCCCGTCATCGGGCATCTGGTCGAGATGCTCGACGAGGAAGTCGTCCTCCACCGCGATCATCGTCATGGCCCTCATGCTGCTCCTCTCGACGGTGCATGTCACCCAGTTGTCCACAGCCGGCCCGGGCGCCGAACGGCGAGGGACTCCGTCAAGCCTGCAGCTCGACCGGCACGAGCCGACGAGAGTGCGGCAGGGTGGTCACAGTCGTCATGGTGCTCGTTCAGCTCCGCAGGCGGTGGGCCGCCGCGGTGTCGAGCACCAGCAGGAACGCTCCCTGCACCAGGACGGCAAGGCCGTCTCCGCGAAAGCGTCTGCCCCGCAGCAGTTTCGCCCCCACCGCGAGGTAACCGACATCGAGGCCGGCGTTGACCAGCAGCACTGTGCGCAGGCGAGCCGGATCGGTAGGGCCCTTACGGCGACGCGCACGCACCCCGGCGTACGCGATGGCCCCGTCGACCAGGCCCCACGCCGCGGTCTGCCGACCGAAGCCGCGGGTGCGCGGCGACAGTGAGCAGACGGCGCCGACGGCGACCGACCCGGCCGCCCAGGCACTGAGCACCCGCGTCAGCTGCTCCTCGGTCGTCATGCGCTCAGCACAGCTGGGGACGACGGCGACCACACTCACCGCCGCCGTCCCCTGGCCGAGCCTCACACACCCTTGTAGTTGAACACCTGGCGCAGCGTGTGCTGCACCGCGACCAGGTCGGTCTGGTCAGCCATGACCTGGTCGATGTCCTTGTACGACGCCGGGTGCTCGTCGAGCAGCCGGTCCGCGGACTCAGCGTTCCAGGCGCGGCCGGCCATCGCCGCGCGCAGGCTGTCGACGGTCAGCTGCTTGCGCGCCGCCGTACGCGACATCCGTCGTCCCGCCCCGTGCGAGCACGAGGTGTACGACGCCGTCGAACCGAGACCGCGCACGACGTACGAGCGGGTGCCCATCGAGCCGGGGATCACCCCCTCGTCACCCTGACCGGCCTTGATCGCGCCCTTGCGGGTGATCCACAGGTCCTTGCCCATGTGGTGCTCGAGCTGGGTGAAGTTGTGGTGGCAGTTGATAGTCCGCACGTGCCGGCCCGACCCCACGACCTCGAACAGGCTGGCCAGCAGCCGATCCGCCATCACGGCCCGCGAGCCCATCGCATAGCGCTGGGCCCACAGCATGTCGCCGATGTAGGTCTCGAAGGACGGCTCGCCCTGCACGAGGTAGGCGAGGTCGGGGTCCTCGAGGCGGATGAAGCGCTCCTTCATCAGCCCCTTGGCCTCCGAGATCGCCTTCTGGGCGAGCTGGTTACCGATGCCACGCGAGCCCGAGTGCAGGACCGTCCACACGACATCACGCTCGTCCAGGCAGACCTCGACGAAGTGGTTGCCGCTGCCGAGGGTGCCGAACTGCTCGGCGGTCGTGCGCTCCTGCTTGCCGGTCAGCTCGGTGCGCGGCCGGCCGAGCGCCGCGAGCCGACCCTCGGCCACCGGGTGCTCGTGGCCCTTGCCGACGCCGGACGGGATCCGCCGCATGACCAGCGGCATGAGCACGTCGAGGCTGTCCGGCAGGTCGGACGCCGTCAGCGTCGTCTCCGACGCGACCATGCCGCAGCCGATGTCGACACCGACGCAGGACGGGATCACCGCGCCGCGGGTCGGCACGACCGAGCCGACCGTCGACCCCAGGCCCCGGTGCGCGTCGGGCATGAGGGCGACATGCCCCTCCACGAACGGCAGGCGGGCCGTGAGAGCCGCCTGGTCGACGGTGTCCTGCTCGATGTCGCTGGCCCAGCTGAGCAGCTTCGGTGCAACCTGCGACGCCGTCATGGCGACCTCCTTCAGTCGAGATGGGCAGATGATGACTCAGAACGGCCAGGGCGCGTCCCGTCCCCGCTCCAGGAGCGGGATCGCGGTGAACGCCCCATCGGTGAGACCACCGAAGGTGTGCCGGTTGCCGGCTCCGGACGGACCGTGCGGATAGCGGTAGCCCGCCCCATTTCGAGTGGAAGTAGCCCGTGCTACGCACCGGCATCCCTGCCTCCACGGGAGGATTCGAACTCCGGCCCCCTGGTTCGTAGCCAGGTGCGCTGTCCGGCTGCGCCACGTGGAGAAGGACCGCCCCGCGTACGACCGCAGTTGCACGCGGGGACGGTCAGGCCGCGACAGCGACCTTGCGAGGACGACCCGGACGCCGCTTCACAGCGACGAGGGCTCCCCGCTCGAGCAGGACGCCGCCCCAGACACCGTCGGTGGTTCCGACAGCGAGGGCCTCGGCCAGGCACTGCTCGGTGAACGGGCAGCCGGCGCAAGCCGCCTGGGCGGTGGCCAGCTGCTCCGGCGTCTCCGGGAAGAAGACCGCCGGGTCGACAGTGGGGTTCGTGCAGGACTTGACGTTCATCGCGGTCACCTCCTGGAGAATCGCTGTGTGGGAAAGGGTGGAACGTGCAAGAGCCGCCTCACTGCACCTGGTGGGCGCTGCGGGCGGCTCTCGGGGGAGACCTCTGCGGAGAGGACTACCCGGGCACTCGCTTGCGACCGCCGAGGCGGAGCAGGTGGGCGTTACTGCGCTCATACCGGAGGCCGGCTTCCGGCTTCGAGCAGGCGTCAGCGAACAGGCGCTGGTTGCGCCATGTCGCGGTGCCTGCTTGGCCGGTCACGTCGGTCTCCTTCGGTGCGACGGGCGGATGCCCGTCGGGTGCACCGACAGGATGGGCGCCTTTCCGCCGGATGGCAACAACGTTTTCGAGACAGTCTCATCAGGCGGCTTGTTGGCTCATGACGCTGACGACGTAGTGCAGGTCGAGCCGGGGTTCGGCGCTGTCGGGGGGCAGGGATCGTGCGGCCGGGGACTCATCCGGAAAGTGCGGTCCGGGTGCAGGGTGAGCTGGAAGCCTTGGGTGTGCAGCAGGGTCTGGTGCCGGGCGCACACGAGCACGAGATTTGCCGGTTCATCGCTAGTTGCCCGCATGGCCTCCCCGGTACGGGCAGTGGCGATCTACGCCACGGATCAGCAGTGACCAGGACGGAACGACGCTCGGCGTGCAGCGGCAGTTGCAGGACTGCCGCAAACTCGCCGCCGATATGGGCTGGGCAGTCGGGGACGAGTACGTCGACAACGATCTGTCGGCCTACAGCGGCAAGCGCCCCCGAGTAGGAGCGGATGCTGACCGACCTCGCGGACGGCTCACGCGACGCGGTGCTGATCTACCACGTGGACCGGTTGACCCGCCGGCCCATCGAGCTCGAGCAGTTCCTCGACGTATGACCGGCGCGAAGTTCCGGCACGTGTTTCGTCGCCGGCGGCGGCTGACGGCACCTACCCTTCTCGGGTGCCGCAGGCAGATAGCGGCACATAGCCCTTGACGGAGTCTGGGTCTGAATGAGGTGCGGTCGATCTCGACTCCGCTACCTGACGGCTGCAAGACTGCGTGCATGTCTGACTGGCTCGCTCAGAGCGACGACCTAAAGGTCCTGTGCGAACTGGAACCGGCTACGAGGCCGGACCTACGTCAGGTCCGGCGTCAGGTCGCGCTCCTTGACGGAGTGACCGACGCATACCTGGTGCCTGACAACCACCTCGGTCGCGCCACCGTGTCGAGCATCGCGGTTGCTGGCGAGGTGGCGTCGCTCGGCGGTAGTTCAGTTGCCTGTGTCAACAGCCGCGACCGCAACCTGCTTGGCTTTCGACGCGACCTGCTCACTGCAGCCGCGTACGGCGTGGACTCGTTCCTGTTCGTTCGCGGGGACGAGCCTTCGGAGGGCTCCCGTTCGACCGACCTCACCGTCCGCCGGATGCTTGACGAGGCCAAGACTTTCGACCACGCCGCGTTCCGGGTGGGCGCGACGGCCCGCGTAGGAGCCCCGCTCCCTGACTGGAAGCACCAGGCCGACTTCCTGCTTGTCCAGATGTCCTTTGACGTGGAGGCCTTACTGGCGTGGCGTCGGACCCTTGCCTTCCGTGGGCCGGTGTTCGCGGGCGTGCTGGTGCTTGCGAGCAGCAAGATGGCGCGCAACATTGCGAGCACGGTCAAGGAGGTCAGCATCCCGGAAACGCTGATCACTGCGCTGGAGAGACCGCGACGCGGGCGTGGAGTTCGCCCTGAACATGATGAGCGATCTGCGGCAGGCCGGTGAGATCGAGGGCGTCCACCTGGTTCCCGTCACGCGCATCGTCCAGGTCGCGGAGCGGCTACGCCGGGACAGGTAGTGCAGTTGACGGGTGCAAGCAACGGCACCTACCCGCCGGGCAGTAGGTGCCCGCAGTGTCCTTCCTCGAAGGTCCACGCTCCGGCGGCCATCCCGCTTTCGAGCAACCTGTAGACCAAGAAGATGTCCACGTCGGCTGGGACGTCTACGGCGAAGTACCTCGGCGTCAGCCCCTCATGACCACAGCCGAGCACAACGAGGTCGCGCAGCCACCGCTCGCCCAAGGCACCCGTGTCGTCGGCTTCGAGCATCACCCGGTAGGTGGAGTGGCCGCCTCGACGCACGACCTCGGCGAAGCGCAGCGCCTCACTGTCGCGGACCACGCGCACCGAGTCTCCGAGGCTGACGCCGAACACAAGCAGCGGGATGTTATCGAGACGAACGATGTCTGCGCTGACCTGCTCGCCCCAGAGAGATTCGCAGTCACCACCGCTTTGCGCGTCGAGTTCGAACAGCACGCGGACGCGGTCACCGTGGGCCGATGAATCGTCCTCTAACGCCGTCACGGAGAAGGAGGGTAACGCCGGATAGCCTCTGTTCCGCCGCATGGGTGTCCTATGACGTACGAGATTTGCCAAGGTCGGTCGGTCCGCCGAGCGCCCACCATGTGACGTGGTGGGCGTGCAGGTTGCGGCGCCGGGTGCAACCGGGAAGCTGCAGCGTCGAGTGCGGTGCGGGACAGCTCCAGCACCGCCTCGGACAACGTCGCCGGGACCGGCCTCGGCGTTTCCGCGGAAACGCGCGGACCCGCGGGGCGATCCGCGGCCGGGGACTGCGCAGGCACGGTGTCCGATCTGGGGTCCAGTTCCGGCTGCAGCGCCGGGGACCGGTCGGCCACGCCAGTAACTGCCGGACCGATCGGCCCGACCATGGCGTCCGCAGGCGTGTCCGCGGAAGCGGCGGACGGCTCGGACGGCTCGGCTGCGCGCTGCCGGTCCCGATCGGCCTGCACCTGCGCCAGCGCGGCCTGCACGAGGGCGCCGTCCTCGGCTGACCAGTCTCAGCACGAAGTTGCCTGCGAGACGACAACCGGCCCGACCCGAACGCCCCGGCGATCAGCGGCAACGCCGGCAGCGAACGGGCGATGCGGACCCGTTCGCGGGCGGCGTTCGGGCTCATCCCGGTCCGCCAGGTCAACCAGTGCGCGCACGACAGCAACCCCGGTCCGGCCCACGCCTGGCGGGCGTCGAACTCCCCGATCAGCTCCAGCTGCTCAGCCTCACCAGCCGCCAACCGGCCCGCCAGCGTCACGATCGCCTCCGCCATCTGAACATCGGTCAAGTGCGAGAGGTCCCTCGTAGCAGCAACATAGAACCGCCCACCGACAGTTACTCGACTGTGAGAACATCCCCCGGTGCGACGTCCGGCAATGTCTCGGGCGCCGTCTCGACCACCGTGTCGAACGGACCGTCCGCCCCGTAGGTCGGGCAGGCCTGCGGATCGGTCAGCGGGCAGGGAGGCATGACGACCGAGGAGACGACCCGTCCGTCGCGAACGA
>JAABUN010008272.1_pt1 | contig 10708 bp, 17 predicted proteins | sample 5559311 | NCBI WGS metagenome assembly JAABUN01 (sample SAMN10711877, study PRJNA513370) | rock metagenome | isolation source: Antarctica rocks | place: Antarctica: Victoria Land, Siegfried Peak sud
CAGGATCCGGCTCCTGAATCCGTAGCGTGTAGTTGGTCGGGTGGGCGCCGACATAGACCACCGCGCTTTCGTCGTGATGGCGGGTGGTCTCCTCAGGCGTCGGCACGAGCAGATCCGATGGCCCCGCAAACCTCAGCGGTGGCCGTCCCGAGCTGGAGGAATACACCCGCCCCACCTGTGACCAGTAGAGCGGCGTCGTCAACGAGCACGACCGGTCGGCCGTCGTCGCCACCGCGAATCCACCCCGGGCTAGTTCTTTCATCCATCGGGCGCATGGCCTCATCATTCCCGACTGAGGTAACAACGCAATGCAGCGCCGACGCCTGGGACTCGTCAGATTACGCGGCGTATCGCGTCATGGTCGCTCGGCAGCGCGGAAGGCGGCATGGTCGGGCCGAGCCCTCAACGCGTCATGTGAGGACGCCTTCGTGACTCCGGTGTCGTACCTTCGCGGGCGCTGTTGCGTTGGGCGATCGGGTGGCATGGCTGAACGATCGCCCGCCGGGGAGTCAGATGGCTAGGGCCAGCTCAGCGAAGGCCGCCGGTAGCCGGTGATGGACCGGTGCGTCGGTGGCAATGTCCTAGTGGCCGCGTCTGAGGTTCTGCACGAAGGCGTGGCCGATCGCAAGGATCCGTGCTGATCGGAAGGTCTTGACACCGCGCATCGGTCGAAGCCTTGCCTTAAGCCGACCATGGTCGGCTTCGACCCTGTTGTTCGCGTACCGCTCGGTGTCATGCAGGGCCGTCGAGATGAGCTCGTCGAGGACCCGTGGGTACGCTGGCGCCCGATCCGTCGTCACCTCGACAGGCACCGCCCCGAGCGCGAGTGCCCTGGTGAAGAACGTTCCTGCTGCGGTCAGATCTCGTCTGGGGGACAGCCACACGTCGATGACCTGCCCGTACTGGTCGATCGCCCGGTACAGGTAGCTCCACCGGCCGTTGACCTTGACGTAGGTCTCGTCGACGAACCATCGATCACCAGGCACGTGACGGCACCTCCGTGCCGCTTCGACGAACTCCGGTGTGAACCGTTGGACCCACCGGTAGATCGTGACGTGATCGACCGTGACACCTCGCTCGGCGAGCAGCTCCTCGACGTCCCGGTAGGACAGGCCGTACCGCAGGTACCACCGCACCGCCACCGAGATCACCTCACGAGGGAACCGGAAACCAGCGAATACGGAGGCCGACGAGGATGTCATGACACCAGTCTCGTGCCCGGTCCGATGGCTGAACGCAACAGTGCCGGCGGCACAGTTCCGCCGCCGGTTCTTCGATGAGGACGACCTGCCGGAGCCGATCGCGCGATCGCTGACTTTGGCGACATCAACACGATCCTGGTGCCCCGGACAAGGTCGCGGTACTTCGAGTTCGCACCGCTGGTCCATCTGCTCCCGAAGGCCACGCTCGACCGGTTCGGCCTGCCGACCCTGCGCCGTGGGCAGTGGCCATTCCTCGCCGACTACGCCAACACTGACCGCTACTTACCGCACGACTTCGGTGAGCGCTTGGCGAAGGCCTGGGCTTGGACCGTCTGGCCGTCTCAACTCAGGGTCGCGTCTCGGGGCCTTCTCCAAGGACGACCCCATCCGCCTGCTCGCTCACAATCTCAACTACTGGGTGCCGCCGGTGACCTCTGTCGTTCAGGAGACGTTGAAGACGTTCCCGGAGAGACAAGGGCAAGACGGTCGGCCCCGTTCCGCTTGAGGATGGCGGGTATCTCGAGGGAGCGGTGACGGGCAACCCGCGCACGGGCGGACCCATCTGGATGGGTGAGGATGAAGCAGCGGAGAAGGTGGCTGAGACCGTCGAGGTTGCTGACGGGACGGGACGGCTGCGCGGGATTCTTGACGCCGTGCGCGGTCACCGCGTGGAGGACGACTTCTCGGTGCAGTGGTCGAACGCGCGAGAAGACTTCGAGCGCAAGCTCTGCGCCAAGCCTCCACTTCGCTCCGAAGCCAAAGCCGGGCGGTCTCGAACGGCGAGTGCGCTGGCACTGTTGCATTGAGCGATCCCGCGGCCGTCGCGCCATAAATCTTTGGCCCGGCGGGACTCAACCTCCCGCGGCCGGTCCATTTGTGACGATTTCGGCAACCTGATGGCCCCCCTTCCGACTCGCCGCTGGGTGGCCAACAGGAAGATCTGTTGTGCCGACGCCGCACGACGGCTTAATGCAACAGTGCCCCCTCGAGGATCACGTGATAGCCGAGCGCTGTGCAGTACCGGACGTTGTGCGCGATGAGACCGATGTTGTCCGCGTTCGGCACGTCGTGCTCACGCTAGACCACCCTGCGGAAGTGGTCCTGCCCAACGTGGGCTGTGCCCGGCCCGAGTGCGCGTTGCAGCGCGGATGCCAGGGTGCTCTTGCCCGTCGCCGAGTTGCCGCGCAGAACGATCAGTTGGGTCCCATTCTCCACAACACAGACGCTAACGGCCGCACGACCGCAATTCGGCAGGGGAGCGCGGATCGCGGCTTTGCCGGACGCTCAGATCATCGACCCTTCAGGGTCGCCAACCGATGTCCACTGCCCAGCGGTCAGCCAACGTCATAAGTAGCGGCTGAACCGTGGCCTTGATTTGGCCGTAGGCGTAGATGTCCGCCTCGCTCTTGGCGATGAGAGTCTTGAACTGCCCCCAGGAGTCGCGGCTGTCCTGGTCTGCTCGGAGGTAGTCACGGAACAGCAATGCGTACCGCGCGGTGGCGGACCCAGCCTCTCGGACGTGGACGTTGACCGATCTGCCGCCGATGGGTGGTGCGAAGACGCGCTTGGGGTAGGTCACCTCGTCCATCGTTTCCGCGCGGTTCCACTCCTCCGGTCGCTCACGGAACCCGGCATCGAGAAGGGGGATGAGGTCGCCTGGGGTGAGCGCAGTAACCCTCACCATCGCGTCCAGACAGTCCTTCGCGCAGAGGCCGGGTACCGCCGTGGACCCGATGTGGTCCACGGCCGTCGCGGACGGCAACAGCTGTCGCAACCGATCGACGAGGTCCGCACCTTCCCTAGCCCAGCGGCCCTGGTAAGCGACCACCTCGACCCTGCTAGCGAACGGTTCGTCCGAGAAGGGCACCGGGCCAGTAGATCATCCCGCTCGCTTTGCGGTATGGCATCGAACAGCGGCATGACCGGATGGCCGCTGCGGGGCGAACGCTATGTGGATGATCGGCGTGAATGGATGATCTGGTTGTGGCTGCCATCTTGATCACAGGAAACCCGGGCTCGGGGAAGAGCTCTCTCGCGTTGGAGTTGGTTCAACGCGGGTATGCCGCGATAGATGGAGACGACATCGCCGGGTGGGAGACGGTCGCTGGGAGACCAGCCAGCCGACCCGAGCAAGCGACGGATGAATGGCTGCTGAGTCATCGGTGGGTGTGGAGCCGCAGCCGCATCGAAAAAGTCATCCGCGAACGCACTTCCTCCTCGCAAGACCTCTTCGTCTGTGGGATCGCGCTCAACCAGCGGGACATGCTCAACCTGTTCAAACTGATCTTCCTGCTCACCCTTGACCACAAGACTCAGGTCGAGAGGCTCAACGCACCCTCCAACGCCCACCGAACCAGAGTCGCGCGGACGCAAATCCTCGATGGTCGACCAGTCTTCGAGCGGGAGATGCGGGCCGCCGGGGCGATCGCCCTCGATGGGCGTCAACCTATCGCGATCCTCGCAAGCCGCATCTTGGACGAGGTGGCACTGTTGCATTGAGCCATCGGGTGAGGCCGGCACAACAGATCTTCCTGTCGGCTCCTCGCGACACGTCCCAGACGGCGCCATCAGGGCCCGCCCAAGTCGTCACAAAGGAGACGCCCTGCGGAGGTTGAGCGCCGCCGAACCGCAAGATTTTACGGCGAGACCTTCACGGGATCGCTGAATGCAACAGTGCCCTGGGGCGTCGTACGGTGAGAACAGAACGTCCGCCGCCGTTCGGCAGATTTCGATGTTTGCACGCTCCCTGTCGCGTGTTCGCGGGAGAGAACATCTCCGTATCGAGTGTATTCAGGACCTGGTGCACCAGGTGCCACATGTCATCTTGCCCGGGGACAGGAACGGACACGAGCATCGAGCGTGCGGATGCCTGACGTCTTGACAGTCATAGGCGGTGAAAAGACGCGCCGCCGGGGCCGCAACTGCGCGCAATCGCGGCTGATCAGCGTGCGACACGAGGAGATCCGAACCACTCATCTATTCACATTGTGTATTCATAGTGTGTATTGTTGGCTCCATGAGCGTTTCACGCGTCCTCCTCGGCATCCTCGCCGAGGGCCCCGCGCATGGGTACGACATCAAGCAGGCCCACGACCAGCGCTTTCCCGGCGCGAGGCCGTTGGCCTTCGGGCAGGTCTACGCAGCACTGGCGAAGCTCGACAAGGAAGACCTCGTGGAGGTCGTGGAGAGGGTGCGCGAGGCCGGCCCGGATCGCATGACTTACGCGATCACCAATGCCGGGCGAGAAGCCCTCGCCGGATGGCTCTCCGCGACGGAGCCTGCGGGGCCCTACTCGGCGGACGACCTCGTTCGCAAGACCGTCACCGCCCTGAGGCTGGGACGGGATGCGGCGGGTTTCCTCGCCACCCAACGACAGGTGCATCTCGCGGCGATGAAGGGACTCCTGGATCTGCAGGTCTCGACCGACGATGTGGCTGCCCGCATCGTCATCGATCACGCGGTCGAACACCTGGACGCTGACCTGCGGTGGTTGGAGACCTCCGCAGCCCGCGTCGGCTCCTCTACCGATGATAGGAAGATGCGCGCATGACCGTCCTCTTGCAAGCCCACTCTCTGCGCAAGTCGTTCGCCCAGACGGAGGCGCTGCGCGGCGTCTCGGTGGAGATCAGCGCGGGCGAGGCCGTGGCGATCACCGGGCCCTCGGGCAGTGGGAAATCCACGCTGCTGCTGTGCCTGGCCGGAATCCTCCGGCCCGAGGCGGGAGAGATCACCTACGACCATCAGCGGCTGGATCTGCTCGGGGAGGCCGACCGGACCAGGCTGCGTCGACGCGAGATGGGGGTTGTCCTGCAGTTCGGCCAGCTCGTGCCTGAGCTCACAGCGGTCCAGAACGTCGTCCTGCCACTCCTACTCGAGAGGCACGACAAGGCTTCCGCCCGCCGCGCGGCCTTGTCTTGGTTGGAGCGGCTCGACGCGGTCGAGCTGGCCGACCAGGTCCCTGCCGAGCTGTCGGGTGGACAGGCACAACGAGTTGCGGTGGCCCGGGCGCTGGTGACGGGGCCCAGGGTGGTCTTTGCCGACGAGCCGACGGGTGCGCTGGACACGGTGGCCGGTGAACAGGTGCTGGGCCAGCTAGTGAGTGCGATCCGGGACACTGGTGCGACCTTGGTCATGGTCACGCACGACAACCGGGTGGCGGCACGGGCGGACCGCGAGATCGTGTTGCGTGACGGTGTGCTCGAGGGCGCCGGGGTGGCGCCGTGATCGCGCGGCTCCGCGTGGATCTGGGTCTGGTCTGGTCGTTCCTGCGGAGCGGCGGGGGTCCTCGTGCTGTGTTGATCGCGCTCTGTACGGCGCTGGTCTCCGGGTTGCTGATGGTGGCTCTCACAGTGGTGCTGTTCACCTGGGCGTCCTCACGCGAGCAAGAGCAGGTCAGCGACCTAGTCGCCGACGGGGGCGTTCGCGGGGGCTACGTCTTCGCCTTGCTGCTGATCTGCGTCGCGCCACTCGCCCTGTTGCGGCAGGTGGTTCGCTTGGGAACGGCCACCCGGGAGCAGCGGCTGGCTGCGCTGCGACTGGCCGGCGCCACGACGGCGGACGTACGTCGGCTCGGTGCCCTCGAGGTCGGGCTTCCCGCGCTGGCGGGAGGGTTCCTGGGGTATCTCGTCTTCGGTGTCCTGGGCGCGGTGTTGGGGGGGACGGCCAGGAGCGGCACGGGGAACGAGTTCGCCGAGTCCGAGGTGGCTCGTCAGCTGCGTCTGGTGCCCACCACCGTCCACCCCGCGTGGTGGGAGCTGCTCCTCATCGCACTGGGGGTGGCTCTACTCGGTGTGCTCGCCGGGGCCACTACGTCTCGTTCCTTGCTCATCTCACCGCTGGGCGTCTCGCGGCGGACTCCCCGCTCCGCACCCCGTCCGTGGGCGCTTCTGCTTGTGGTGCTGGCGGTTGCCTTGTTCGTCCTCAGCACCGACTCGAGCAGCGCTGCTGGCGACCTGTACGCCTTCGGCTTCGTGGGGACCCTTGTGCTTGGTCTGCTCGCGCTGGCTCCGTGGGTGGCCTACCGCGTCGGGCGGGTCGTGGCTGCCCGGGCTTCGACGGTCCCGGTCCTGATCGCCGGGCGTCGGCTCGCGACCGATGCCCGTCCGGCCGGACGGGCCGCTGCGGCCGTCGGAGCCATCGCCGTGGTGGCCGGTGGGGGTGGCGCGCTGCTGGCGGACCTGCCGAGCACGACTGGGGGCGAGGGGTTCGGTCGGGTCGACCCGTTCTACACCGTTCCCGTGGCGCTCAGCGGGGTGGTGCTGCTCGCCGCCTTGCTGCTGGTCGTGTTCTCAATGGCGGTCCACGGGGTGGAGTCCCTCATCGACCACAAGAGGTCGGTCGCCTCCTTGGCGGTGCTCGGCGCCTCCGCCCGCGAGCTCGAGGCAGCGCAGCGGTGGGAGGTCGGGCTCGTGGCGATTCCCATGGCAGTCATCGGCGTCCTCATCGGATCCGTGCCCCTGCTGTACCTCGTGGGTGGCTCGACCCGATACGCCTGGATCCCACTCCTCGTCGACGGCACGACCGTCGCGCTGGTGTGGGTGGCGGTCCGTGCCTCGACGCGGATGACTCGGCCATGGCTCGTGCGGGCGGCAGCACCGGCCAACCTGCGCACCCCATGACGCCAAACTGCATCGCTGCATGCTGCGGGGACTGACCATCGTCCACATGCTCGGGACGGCCACGCTGTCTGCGGCATGAGCCTCAAGCAGATCGGGACGTTCGCCGAGCCGGAAACACGGTCTGAGCTTAAACGGGGGGTCGGCATGCGGTGGTAAGACGCGCGTGGCTGGCACGCGAATATCGGCAGAAGTCCGGCACCGCAATCCACCGCGACGTGCGCAGTCGCGGTCGGGAAGTGGTGGACCGAACAGGAGGCCCGCCACACATGAGGAGAGTCGCGGGCACGCCTGGTCCCCTAGGGTGCAAGATGGACTTCCCCGCGCTGGAGCGTCGCCGGCTGGCAGCGATCGACGACGGCGACCGCGGGACTCTGGAGGAACTGCATCACCCGGACTTCGTGCTGTGCACGCCGAGCGGTCTGATCTAGGACCGAGCCCTCTATCTCGGCGGACTTTGCGGCGGGGCGATCTCATATGCGCGGTTTGAACCGCTGGGAGGCATCGAGGTGACATCCTCGGCTGAAGTGGCCGTGGTGCACTACCGCTCCGCTATCGACATCAGCGTGGTGGGAGGCGGCGGACTCCTCGAGTGCTGGCACCTCGACGTGTACGTCAAGGATGGGAGCCATTGGCGCTGCAAGTGGTCGCAGGCGACGGAGACGATCCACGAGTAGGGTCCCGGATCGGCGAGCGGGTGGATCATAACTGCGGCCGTTGCCTGCACCGCGTCATAGTGGGCTACTAGAGGATTCCGTGAGGACCGGTGTCTGGCCAGACTCGGTCTAGGTGTCCGGCGGGAGGCTCTCTATTGGGCTGCCCACCCACGTTGTGGGTGTGGCTCACTTTCGGTCTGCAGCCCGTCGGGCACCGTGACGAGGTGTGGCTCAAGAAGGGACTGCCCTGCTCGTAGTAGCACTGCCCACCTCGCCGTCCACTTCGGTACGAGCACAGGCGGGAGCAGCACATGGAGCACGTCGTCATCGGGGTCGATCCCCACAAGCTGTCCGCGACGATCGAGGTCGTCGACCACCACATGAGGTTGCTCGGTTCAGGTCGGTTCAGCACCGACCGTGCCGGCTACACCGCGATGCGCAGATATGCGAAGGCCTGGCCTGGGCGGGTGTGGGCGGTCGAGGGCGCCAACGGCGTCGGACGGCCTCTTGTTCAGCGTCTGCTGGAGGCCGGCGAGCAGGTAGTCGATGTCCCGGCCAAGCTCGCCGCCCGGGTCCGGCTCTTCGACACGGGCCACAACCGCAAGACCGACGCCCGCGACGCCCACTCGATCGCGATCGTCGCTGTGCGCACCGAGACCTTGCGGGTGCTGCACGCCGATGGGGAGCTCGAGGCGCTGCGGATGCTCACCGACCGCCGCGAAGCGCTCACGAGGCGTCGGGTCCAGACCGTCGACCGGCTCCAGGCGTTGTTGGCCGAACTGCTTCCTGGGCAGGCCAAACGGGACATCACCACCGGCCAAGCCAAGGCGATGCTGGCCACAGTCCGCCCACGAGACATCGCCGGGAAGACTCGCCGGCGGATCGCCGCCGAGGAGCTCGCCGAACTGATCGCGGTCGAGGCCAAGATCAAGAAAGCCACCGCCGAACTCAAGGCGATGGTGCTTGCCCGCGACTCGCGGCTGATGGACCTCCACGGCGTCGGCCCCGTCGTAGCCGCAAGGATCCTCGCCGACGTCGGCGACGTCGCCCGGTTCGCCGATCGGAACCGGTTCGCGTCCTGGACCGGCACCGCACCCCTGGACGCATCCTCCGGTGAGCAGAACCGCCACCGGCTCTCCCGCGCCGGGAACCGTCGGATGAACCACATGATCCACATCGCCGCGGTCACCCAGATCCGCCTCGACACCGACGGCCGCGACTACTACCGACGCAAGCGAGCCGACGGCAAGAAACCCATGGAAGCGATGCGCTGCCTCAAGCGACGGATCTCCGACACCATCTACCGACAGCTGGTCGCCGACGCCGAACGTGCAGCGCTGGCCAAGCCGCTCGAGGCGGCTGACGCCGGCCCGGGAGGGCACTGCGGGGCGTCTCAAGAATCCAGCGCGGTCGACCTGCCCCCGCATATCGACACTTCGGATCAGCCACTTCCCGGACCCGCAGATGAGACGCTACGCCCGGCGCCGCCAACTCGGAAGAGGACCCTCAAACCGGTTGACAACAGAAGGGAGCCGCAATGACGCAGCGTTCCGTGACCCGGCGAATGGCTCTGTTGCATTGGGCGATCGGGTGGCATGGCTGAACGATCGCCCGCCGGGGAGTCAGATGGCTAGGGCCAGCTCAGCGAACGCCGCCGGTAGCCGGTGATGGACCGGTGCGTCGGTGGCGATGTCGTAGTGGCCGCGTCTGAGGTTCTGCACGAAGGCATGACCGGTGGCGAGGATCCGTGCTGATCAGAGGGTCTTGACACCGGGCATCGGTCGAAGCCGGGCTTTGAGCCGACCGTGGTCGGCTTCGACCCTGTTGTTCGCGTACCGCTCGGTGTCATGTAGGGCGGTCGGGACAAGCTCGTCAATGACGCGCGGGTAGGCCGGTGCCCGATCCGTCGTCACCTCGACAGGCACCCCGAGCGCGAGTGCCCTGGCGAAGAACGTTCGTGCAGCGGTCAGATCTCGTCTGGTGGACCCGACGGGAGCGGCGGGTACACGAGAGTGGAAGACACGTGTTCCCTGCACGCCTCCAAGCCATCCGCTGCGCGATGATTCGGGAGTCGACGGACACGCGTCCTGCGAGCCGCACCGCTCCGCGCGTCAACGGAAAGGAGTCACCATGGATCATAAGACGGAGGGATTCGAGGCGAGGTACGACAGCACCTGCTCCATCTGCAAAGAACCGATCGAAGTAGGTGATGAGATTGAGAGCCGCGGAGGCACGCGCTATGCGCACGTGATCTGCCCAAGAACAGCCGAGGTGACCTGCAGCATCTGCGGTGACAAGTGGGTCGAGTGCGACTGCCCCTGACGGCACTGTTGCATTGAGCCATCGGGTGAGGCCGACACAACAGATCTTCCTGTCGACTCGTCGCGACATGTCCCAGACGGGCACCATCAGGGCCGCCCAAGTCGTCACAAAGGAGACGCCCTGCGGAGGTTGAGCGCCGCCGGCCGCAAGATTTACGGCGAGACACTCACGGAATCGCTCAATGCAACAGTGCCCATCCACTTCCTGGGCGATTGGCGGTAGAAGCTGTTGTATGAGCGCCTCGTGCGCACGCTCCCGCACCGCATCCTCGTGTGCATGGTGCAGAAAGACAACGACAAGGCGATCGTTGCCGAGGTGAAGCGGAGGGCGCGACAGCCGTGCAGCCAGCCCGGATGCCAGGCGCCGGCGCGGTGCACCTGAACGGGCTTTGGCGGGTCGACGCAGCGCGTGCAAGCGAGCGCTGTAACAGATCCTTCGGCCGCGCGAATCAGCGAAGTCTGTCGGCGATGCGCTGAGCCTTTGATTCTGGGATCTCCTCCGCAACGAGGACCACGAAGCGACCGCTGAAGTCGCGCACCCCGATCGCTACGTCTGGGTCCACCCCGTCGTATGCCCACGCCTTCACATGGTCGGGCTTTTCGGTGAACGACACGCCGACCTTTCGTCCGATGTCGTCACATGCCGCCCTCTCGGCGACACCCAGCTTTCTCGTGGGGGCGGACGTGCTGTCGATCCCGATCCCGTTGTAGACCTTTCCCTTGTACCGGATGGGCAAAACGCACGCGCCCACCGCCTCGGACGGCTGAGCCTGACCGCTCCCGCATCCTGCTAGTGCGGCGCGTCTAAAGTCTTTGGACAATGGATGTGCGCGAGAATGAGGTATGCGAGCACAGCCGCTTGGCCTGCGTCCGGGTGATCGAGAGTTGCTGGCCTCGTGGACGCGTGCGTCGAC
>JAABUN010008273.1_pt1 | contig 10708 bp, 9 predicted proteins | sample 5559311 | NCBI WGS metagenome assembly JAABUN01 (sample SAMN10711877, study PRJNA513370) | rock metagenome | isolation source: Antarctica rocks | place: Antarctica: Victoria Land, Siegfried Peak sud
TGCTGGCCGAAAGTGAGGGCGGTGCGCCCGCCCGCGAAGGTGATTGCGCCCATCCCCAGGTTGCGGCGATACCAGTCGCATGTCGCGGCGATGTCGCGCACCGTCAGGACGAGATGATCGAGCGCGGCGAGGCGCGGGGCAAACCCTGCCGCCGTTGGCGCGGCGGGCGCTTCGGTCAGCACGTCGCGCAGGCGGGTGAGCAGGCCGTCGTAGTCGATCGCGGCGAGATCGGTCGTGTCCAACTCGAAGAGTACGCCGTCAAGCGGGAGCGGGTCGAGGCGCCCGCGCGTGAGTTCTGCGCGCAGTTCTTCCCCGTTCCGATCATCGACGTGGCCGGGGTGCCGCTCGCCGGAATGTGAGCGTGCTTGGTGCCGTTGCAGGAGCGTTGGGCCGTCGGTGACGCAGTTGACTTGATAGGCGGTGAATGGATAGGCGGCGGCTAGCGCGCGGAAATGTTTGATCGGCAGATCGCCGCGAAAGTTGCTCTCCACGACTGTGGTGACACCAGCGGCTAGATTAATTTCCAGCGCCAGCCAGAGGATTTCGTAGCTCGCCGCGCCGAGTTCTTTCGAGCGCTGGCGATCGTCCCAACCGAGGGTGTCGAACAGCTTCTCCTTGAAGGTATCGCGGCTGATCAGCGGCAAGTGGAGATCGCGGGCGAGTCGCCGGGCGAGCGCGGTCTTGCCGCTGGCCGGTGGGCAGGTGACGATCAGGAGCGGCGTCGGTGGCATCTTCTTCCCTCGTGATGATGCTTCGGTCGCACCGTGGCGGCGCGTGTTGCCTCAACTACCCGGTGGCCTGATCGCTGCGATTGCGCGACCGATCGCCGGTCCAGACACCCTCAGTATACCGATCCCTCGGGTATAATCCTGTCACGCGGCGGCGTTGGCCCGCCGTGCGGCGAGCCAACGGAGGAGAAGTTAGCGTGGCGGATGGGATCGATCGCTTGCTACATGCGCTGATCGAGCGCGAGATTTTGCGCGTCGAGCAGAAGAATGTCCAGATGACCTCGGGGCCGCGCGTACCGGCCGAGACGGTGGACGCCAATCAGCAGATCGAGCTGGAGCGCGAGAAACACCGCGCCAGCGAACTCGGCCCAGCCTTCGCGAGTGGTCTGCGGCGCGCTTATGCCGCCCAGCACGCCGGTGAGGCCGATCTGGCGCTCGACGATCGCCGCGCCGATGACAATGCGACCGCCGATGCGCTGGTGCAATTCCTGGTGCGCCCGCAATACGCGACCTCGCACAGCGAGCAGACGGAAGCGAACCATTATCTCTATCACCTCACGATCGACTGGCCGCGCCTGAAGCAGTTCGCCGAGGAGATCGGGCTCGATCTCGACCATGAGCTCGCACAGTCGTGAGCGAGGCGGTGGCCGGGGCGGTCCACGGCGGCGCGGCGCTCGACGATGCCGAGCGGCTCGCGCGTGCGGAGGCGGCCCTGGGGGTACGCTTTCGCGATCACGAGTTGCTGCGCCGTGCCCTGACCCACCGATCCTACGTCAATGAGCTTGGCCGTGACCCGCGCGACTCGAACGAGCGCCTGGAATTTCTGGGCGATGCGCTGCTCGGTTTCCTCGTCGCCGACTGGCTTTACAAACGGTTCACCGATCTGCCGGAAGGGGAACTGACCGCGCGCCGTGTCGCGCTGATCCGCACCGACACCCTGGCGCGTTGGTCGCGCCAACTGGGCCTCGCCCCGCTCCTCTACCTCAGCAAAGGCGAGGTCGCGCCGGAAGTCCTGAGCGACCGGATCCTCGCCAACTCGTTCGAGGCGTTGCTGGCGGCGATCCATCTCGACGCCGGGATCGCTGCCGCGCGTGATTTCCTCGCCGGTCGTTTGGTCGAGGCCGAGGCGATCATCGCCCGCCTCTCGACCGAGAATTACAAAGGGCGGTTACAAGAACTGGTGCAAGACCCGACGCAGCGCCCGCACGTCCTCAGGAGCGATCATGGGCTGCCCGTCGGCGCGGGGCGCTTCACGCCGACCTACACGATCGTGGCGCGCGGTGCCCCGGCCACCGAAAGCGCGTTCACGGTCGAGGTGCGCGTTGATGGTCGCACACTCGGTGTCGGCGAAGGCTCGAACAAGCGCCTCGCCGAGCAGGCGGCGGCGCGCGATGCCCTGATCAATCTCGATGCGGAAGTCGATACGCGCAGACCGATCAGGGCAGAGGACGCGGGAGTATCGTAGGGCGCGTGGCCTCAGCACGGTTCTGTGCGAAGCCCCCCGTATCCGCTGGTGGACAACGTTCTTGCGCGTGGTGGTACGCCAACAATCAGGCGTTCATCTGCATCGCCCAGGGGGTACCCGGCCTCGGTGGCTTGCGGGCCAGACCGGGATTGAAATCCCGGCTAAGGGCTGCGGCCACGATGTCCGCCTGCGCGGACTAGGTTTGCTATTGGCGTGGTAGCTATCGGGATAAATACCGCCATGCCCCTATCGATCCCAACCCGCGGAGGCGGGTTTCGTGGCCGCGGCCCTTAGCCGGGATTTCAATCCCGGTCTGGCTGCCCGCGGCTAGACATCCTCATGCCTGTCGCGCTACTATCAACTGCTCATCTGCAAGTGGGGCCGGGCCGGGCCAAGGTTCGCCGGTGGTGGCGTGGCTTTGCCCCCGAACGCCAGGGGATGAGCGCCGAAGACGACGTATTGCCGCGTTCAGGAGGGAGCCGATGTCGCTCTACGACGAACTGACGATCTTTGGGGGGAATGCCCACCCGGCGCTGACCACGGCGATCTGTGAGGATATCGGTATTCATCCCGGACGGGCGGAAGTGTTCACGTTCAGCAACGAGAATATCTTCGTGCGCCTGCTAGACAGCGTGCGCGGGAACGATGTTTACGTCGTGCAGCCGTTCTCCCCGCCGCTCAGTCAGTCGATCATGGAGTTGCTGATCATCATCGATGCCCTCAAGCGGGCTTCGGCGGGGCGGATCACCGCTGTCGTGCCATATTACGCCTATGGGCGCACCGATAAGAAAGATCAGCCGCGCGTGCCGATCACCGCGCGGCTGATCGCCGACCTGATCACGACCGCCGGAGCCGAGCGGCTGCTGACGGTCGATCTCCATGCGGGGCAGATCCAGGGCTTCTTCAATATCCCGGTCGATGAGTTGACCGCGATGTACCTTCTGGCGCGGCATTTCCAGGAGCAGCGGATCCCCGATCTGGTTGTCGTGTCGCCGGACCTCGGCAATACCAAACGGGCGCGCAACTTCGCCGAATTCCTCGATGCGCCGCTGGCGATCATCGAGAAGCGCCGCGTCGGCCCCGAAGGGCGCAGCGAGCCGCTGAACGTGATCGGCGATGTCAAAGGCCGGCGCGTGCTGCTGGTCGATGACGAGATCGATACGGCCGGCTCGGTCACGCAGGCCGCGCGGCTGGTATTGGAGCGCGGCGCGATCGATGTCTCCGTGGCGGCGACGCACGCGATCCTCTCCGGCCCGGCGATCGCCCGCTTGCAGGAGAGCCCGATCAAGCAGGTCGTCGTGACCGATACGGTGCCGCTGCCGCCGGAGAAGCGGATCGACAAGATTACCGTCCTGTCGATCGCCCCGATTCTCGGCCAGACGATCCAGCGGATCAATACCGGCACCAGTGTGAGCATGTCCCATCGCGAAATAGATCGTGTGTCGCTCACGTCATAGGTGCCTGGGCGCGAACTACCCGCGAGGTCGCGGCGTATCGAGGAGTGGAAGAAGGGGGTCCCGAGGGTGTCCGAAGCGCAAAATGTCGATTCGCAGCCTGCTGCCTGTGGCGCGGCTGAAGTGGTCTATGTCATCGGTCATCGCAATCCCGACACCGATAGTATCTGCTCGGCGATCGCCTACGCCGATTTGCTGCGCCAAACCGGCACCCCAGGGGCTATGCCCGTCCGGCTCGGCCCGGTCCTGGCCGAACCGGCGTTCGCGCTCGAACGCTGCGGCGCTGTCGCCCCGCTCCTGATCGAGGATGTGCGGCAGCGAGTCTCCGACGTGATGAACCATGACGTGCTGGCGGTCCACGAATCCCATACCCTCTTCGAGGCGGCCCGCCTGATGCGCGAAGGGCGCAAGGGTCTGTTGCCGGTCGTCGATGCGGCGAACCATCTCCTTGGCGTCATCACCGTGGACGACATCGCCGCGCGTTACCTCGATGACCTGATGGTGGTGGCAAACACCCACGCGCCGGTCTCGCTCGATCATTTCTTGCGTGTCCTCGGCGGCGAGTTGCTGGTCGGTGAGCCGGGTGGTCTGTTCACCGGGCGGGTCTGGATCAGCTCGTCGCGTGCGGAGACGTTGCACGCGCGGCTTAGTCCCGGTGATCTGGTGATCGTCGGCGATCGTGAAGATGCCCAACGCGCCGCTGTCGAGGGCGGTGCAGCCTGCCTGATCGTCGTCGGTGAAACCGCACCGAGCGCGGCGATCCTGGCGCTGGCGCGCGAGCGGGGGACGAGCCTGATCACCTCGCCGCAAGATACTTATGCGACCGCGCGTCTGTTGAACCTGAGCCAGCCGGTGACGGAGGTGATGCGTCAGCCGAGCCGCACGGTCGACCCGGAAGATCTCGCCGCCGATACCGCCACCCATCTGTTGAATGCGCCGGGGCGGGCGCTGGCGGTGGTGGACGACGAGCGACGTGTTCGCGGCACTATCTCGCGCTCCGACATCTTGCGCGGACGACGCAAGCGGGTGATGCTGGTCGATCACAATCAGCGTGCCCAGGCGGTGGAAGGGATCGAGGAGGCCGAACTGCTCGGGGTGATCGATCACCACAACCTCGGCGATCTGCACACCGCCGAGCCGATCTCCTTCATCCTCGAGCCGGTCGGCTGTACCGCGACGATCATCCTCGAAGGGTACGAGCGGGCAGGCTTGATCCCCTCGCGTCAGATCGCGGGACTGTTGCTCGCCGCGTTGATCTCCGATACGTTGTTGATGACCTCGCCGACGACGACCCCGCGCGATTGTGCGGCGATCGCGCGCCTCGCGCCGCTCGCCGCACTCGATCCGACCGAGTTCGCGCGCGAACTGTTCAATGCGCGCAGCGATTTCAGCAATACGACGCCGCGCGACCTCATCCTCGGCAACCTGAAAGATTATGAGTTCGGCGGCTCATCGCTGGCGATCGGGCAGGCGGAGACGCTGACGACCGAGTATTTCGTTGAGCACAAGGCGACGTTCATCGCCGAGTTGGAGCGCTTGAAAGCGGATCGCGGCTACGACTATATCACCTTCCTGGTGACAGACATCCTCAACGGGCATAGCCTCGTCCTCTATCCTGGTGCGGGCGAGCGGAGTCTCGTCGGCTCCGCCTTCGCGTTGCCCGATGCCGCGGTCAGCGACGACTCAGCCGAACTTCCCGGCGTCGTTTCTCGCAAGAAGCAGGTGATCCCGCCGCTGGCGCGGGCGCTCGATCGGCGGTAACTGCGGTACACAGTGACACTGGTGCGCTGCTGTAGCGGTTGTGAGTAGACGATGCAGCCCCGCCGCATAAACTGCGGCGGGGCTGCTTATTTGTCGTGATTATTCGGTGGGTAGGGCCGGTAGGCATGGGTAGCCGGTGGACTTCAGTCCACCGGCTACCCATGTTCGCTGAACAGAAAGAGCGCACAGAAAGAGCGCGTTGAAACGGCCAGTGTCGAAAGATTATCGCGGGCTTCCTTCAGCCAGGATCCGCCGCCCGAACTGGCCGAGCAAGACCTGATAACGCGGGTCGCTCTGCTCGGGGTGGTACTCGAACCGCGCTCGCTCGAAATACTGGACCGTGTATTGCTTGCCATCTTCGAGTGTTTCGGTGAACTCTTCGGTGATCGGATACCCGAACTGGGGTAGCGCGCCGTTCGCTCGCCAGTACTCGCGGAAGCGTCCTTGCGTATTGTGCTTCGTTGCGGGGAAGTAGGTCCCACCGACGAACGACTCGGCGGCGGGATCGGCGGGGTGGATCCGTCGCCCGAACTGGCCGAGCAAGACCTGATAACGCGGGTCGCTCTGCTCGGGGTGGTACTCGAAACGGGCGCGTTCGAAGTATTGAACCGTGTATTCGTTGCCATCTTCCAGGCGCTCGCGGATCTCGCCGGTTAGCGGATAGCCGTAGAGCGGCAGTGCGCCGTTGGTCGACCAGTAGGCCAGGAACCGCCCGCCGACGCTGAATCCGGTCTCGGGGAAGAGTCGCGTGGCGAGGGCGGGCTCCCACGAGGGGGCCGCGCCCTGCCCGAGCACCGGCCCTTCCTTGAAGGTGTCCAGCGCGATCAGACTGAGTCGCTTCGTGTCGCCCGCCGCGAGCGCGATCCAGGCGCCATCGGGCGAGAAGGTGAAGCTGCTGCCGCTGGCGACGGTGCCGAGTTCGCGCTGCACCCCGGTGTCGGGGTTGATCAGGACAAGGGCCGCCGTGGAGCTATCGCGCGTGGCCTGACGGCGCACCACGATGCCGCTGCCATCGGGGGTCCAGGTCGGCTGGAAGTAAAAGACGCCGGAGCGCGGCAACAACGTGCGTTGTAAGAAGCCTTCAGGGCTGATCAGGATGAGGCGCGAGCCCTGGACCGCTTCTTCGGCGAAGGCGTCGTCGCTGAGTGCAAAGCGCCCATCGCGCGGGGAGAGATCGAAGCGGGTGCTGCTGGTCCCATCGAAGAGTTCTTCGGGCGTGCCGCCATTCGCCGGGACGCGCATGACGGTTGATAGGCGACTGCCACCGCTGCGGATGTAGACGATGGCCGAGCCATCGGGCGTCCAGCGCGGTTGGAGGTACGACCAGTAGATGTCGAGGCTGGGGTCGCGCGCCTCGGCAGCGACCAGGACGCGCCTCGTGCCGGCGACCGGATCGACTACCACCAACTGGCCCACGAATGGGGCATCGGCCAACTCGTCGCTATAGACAATCCTGTCGCCCGCCGGTGACCAGCGCGGCGTAAAGACCTGGCCGCGCGTCGGAATGATGCTGTCGCCGCTGCCATCGGCCTGCGCGATGTGCAACGCGCGATCGGTCCCCTGGTAGGCGACTCGCCCGGTCGGGGGCGGGGCGGCGGCCGCGACACTTGACACATCGAGCGGTACGCCACCGAGCAGCAACACGATCACCAGTGCGAGTACGCCGAGCCGCCGCATTCCTGCTCCCTCCATGACATCAGGCCGTTATCCGCGCTCATAGACGTGAACGTATATCGAACGTACACCGACGAATGATACTGTACCACAGGTTATGTTCGGGGGGGGCGATTGGCTGTGGACATCGTGAATGGCGCTGTATTACGGAATATCAGCAACCCGATCGATCGTTTGTAAGAGGGGTAGCGATAGATTGCCAGGCTATCCTAGCGGAGGCAAGGCGAAGTGAGGGGAGACAACGATGCCCGATGGGGAAGCAACACCAGCCGGGGAGCGGGCGCTCATCGAGGAGTGTTTGGACCAGCGTGTGTGGGCGGTTGTCGGCGCATCGACCAACCCGGCCAAATGGGGTTATCGCGTCTATAAGGCGTTATTGGCGCGCGGATATCGGGTCTACCCGGTCAACCCGCGTGCAAAGCAGATCGATGGCGAACGCTGCTACCCGACACTCGCCGAACTGCCCGAGACGCCGGATGTCGTCAGCGTGATCATCCCACCTAAACTCGGACTGGCACTCGCCGACGAAGCAGCCAACGCCGGGATCACCCGCCTCTGGTTCCAACCCGGTGCTGCATCACCGGAAAACGTGGCCCGCGCCCAATCGCTCGGGCTGCGCGTGGTGGCGGGGGCGTGTGTGTTGGTGGAATTGGGGAGTCGTGGGTCGTGGGTCGTGAGAAAGATGATGCTGACAACAAGGCTTCGGCCCTCCACTGACCTTCTCACGACCCACGACCCACAACCCACGACTCATTTCGCCATCAATCGCGCGTCCGCTTCTGCCAGGCGGCGGGCGGTGACGCGCAGCATCTGATAGGCGAGGTCAGGCGATTTCTGGAGTTCGGCGCGGAAGTTCCAGCCGGTGAGGCCGAGGACTTCGGTGCGCTCGGTCGCGCGAACGGTCGCGGAGCGGGGCATATCGGTCAGCAGGGCGATCTCGCCAAAAACATCGCCGGGGCCGAGGGTATTGAGGTGTTCGGCCTCATCGCCCAATTCTTTGGTCACTTCGACTTTGCCCGAGCGGATCATGAAGACCCCGACGCCCGTTTCGCCCTCGCGCACGATCGCCTCACCCGGCTCGAAGGTGCGCTCGAAGACGGTCTTGGCGATGGTGGCTCGGTGCCGCTTGTCCAGATCTTGGAAGAGGGAGACCGTTTTCAGAAAGTCGTCGACGCCGTCCATGACCGCTCCTCTCCTACGCAAGTATGTTACAGGGTCACTTCTGCCCAGTGCGGTCAGCGACGATGTCAGGGGGGGCTCATCCTTGGGTTGTGCTTGTGCCGGATTATGCGGTGTTGCCGCATCAGTGTCAAGTAGGCCGGATCGGCTTAAATCGGGCGGCCTTGCGGTGTAAAACCGCAAGGCCGCCCCATCCTCACCTTCTCATAGCAATGCACCCGTCGTAGTCATGGCGGACTCCGGGGATCGCGTATGAGACAACTGTCTTGCTGCAACGCCGGGCGGAGTATACCACAGCCTGCGAGCGTCGCAAGTGGTTTATGTCAGACTGTCCGGTCACTGGCGTTGTACACCATTCGGTGCGAGACTCCGCACGAAGGGGGTGCATATGCCAGCAGCGATTCTCGAAGTCATCGTCATGTCAGCCGCCGACGCGGTCGCTGCGGAACGCGGCGGGGCCGACCGGCTGGAAGTGGTCAGCGCGATCGAGGTCGGCGGGTTGACGCCAGCACTCGACGTGTTCAACGCGATCCGCGCGGCGACCCGTCTGCCGCTGCGAGTGATGCTGCGCCCGAACGGTGGTTACCGGATTGACGCTGCGGAGTTGATGGCGCTGTGCGCTGAAGCGACAGCGTTGCGACAGGCCGGGGCGGAGTCGTTCGTCTGCGGTTTTCTGACGGAGTCCGGCGCGATCGACCGCGCCGCGATGAACGCCGTACTCGCCGCGATCGGCACATGCCGGTGGACGTTTCACCGGGCGTTCGATCATGCGATCGATACGCAGGAAGCGTGGGCGACCGTCGTGGAACTTGGGGCCGATCTCATCCTCAGTAGCGGCACTGCGGCCGATCTGCCAGCGGGGTTGCCTGCGTTATGCGCGCGTGCGGGGTGGCAAACCGATGCCCTGCGCTGGCTGGCTGGCGGCGGCTTGACCCTTGAGCAGATCCCCATTTTTCGGGCGGCTGGGATCACACAGTTCCACGCCGGACGCGCGGTGCGCGTCGGCATGAGTTGGGATGCGCCGATCGATGAGGGGGCGGTGCGGGTGATGCGGGCGGCGGTTGGGGAGTAAAACCTCTCCCCGCCGCTGCGGCGGCGACCCTCCTCTACAGGGGAGGGTAAAGGGCTCCTCAATTGTTGTGCGGTGTGCGTCAGGGTGGAAGGTAGGGCAGATAATGGGGATGAAGCTCGGGCTGGGGTTGTACAACCATTTGCTGACGCCGGAGAACTTTCGGTTCGCGCGGCAGGCGGGCGCGACGCATATCGTTGTCCATACGCCGACGTTCGGCTCCGACGCGGTGGTGCCGCCGCTCTGGACCGAGGCGGATCTGCGCGGTTTGCGCGCGGTACTCAACGCCGAAGGGTTGGCACTGGAAGGTATCGAGAATTTTCTTCCGGCGCACTGGTACGACGTGCTGCTCGCCGGTCCACGCCGCGAGCAGCAGATGGCCGATCTGAAAGAGATGATCCGCGCGATGGGTCGCGCGGGGATTCCGGTGATGGGCTACAACTTCAGCATCGCCGGGGTCTGGGGTCGCACGCGGGGGCCGTGGGCGCGCGGTGGCGCGGAGTCGGTTGGGTACGTGGAGGCCGAGGCACCGCCACAGGATCCGATCCCCCACGGCACCGTCTGGAACACCGTCTACGACACCGCCGCGCCTACGGGCGATATCGGCACGGTGACGAGCGAACAACTCTGGGATCGGCTCGAATATTTCCTCAAGGAGTTGGTGCCGGTCGCCGAGGAAGCGGGGGTACGTCTCGCCGCGCACCCGGACGATCCGCCGCTGGAGACGCTGCGCGGCACCGCGCGACTCGTGATCCGCCCCGAACTCTATCAGCGCCTCCTCGACATCGTGCCGAGTCGGGCGAACGCGCTGGAATTTTGCCAGGGGACGATCGCGGAGATGCACGGCGAGATGGACTTGTACGAAGCGATCGACCGCTATGCCGGGCAGGGGCAGATCGGCTACGTCCACTTCCGCAACGTCGTCGGCAAGGTGCCGAACTACCGCGAAGTTTTCCTCGACGAGGGCGACGTCGATATGATCCGCGCCCTGCGCCTCTATCACAAGCACGGCTACGACGGCGTCCTGATCCCCGACCATACCCCAGCGATGGCCTGTGCTGCCCCCTGGCACGCGGGGATGGCCTGGGCGCTCGGCTACATGCGCGCGGCGATCACGATGATCGAGGCCGAGTAGGGCGTGGGCGTGTCAAGTCTACCCAAAGGGGCTGCCTGGGCTATGGTACAGCGATGCCCGCTGCCATTATTGGCAGCGGGCATCGCTTGGTTGGTCTATGACCTGTATGCTACGGTATCGATGGCTCCGATGGCTCATCCGCCGGGTCCGTCGATGGCACACCTGGCTCGCTCTGCGGGTTCGGTGAAGGCGAGGCCGGAACATGGATCGGCTGTGGCTGCGGCGCAACACCCGGCTCGGTGA
>JAABUN010008274.1_pt1 | contig 10708 bp, 13 predicted proteins | sample 5559311 | NCBI WGS metagenome assembly JAABUN01 (sample SAMN10711877, study PRJNA513370) | rock metagenome | isolation source: Antarctica rocks | place: Antarctica: Victoria Land, Siegfried Peak sud
AGAACACCTCCGCCCGACCATCCTCCTCGCCTACCCCGTCGTGCTTTCGCAGCTCGGCCACATCCTGGTGAGCGTGTGCGACTCGGTGATGGTGGGCCAGACCGGCACCGTGCCGCTAGCCGCCGTGAGCGTGGGCGTGAGCAGCACCAACGTGCTGCTGATGCTGGGCATCGGCCTGAGCATGGGCACCGTGCCGCTGGTGGCCGCCGCCGACGGCCGCCGCGACACGTCCAGCCTGCGGCGCCTGCTGGTGAACACCGTGTGGCTCAACACCCTGGCCGGCCTGGCGCTGGCCGGCCTCGGCGAGCTGGTGCCGTGGGTGATGCCCCACCTGGGGCAGGTGCCGGCGGTGGTGGCGCTGGCGGCGCCCTGGGTGCGGGTGGTGGGCTGGTCGCTGCTGCCGTTGATGGTGTTCCAGGGCTTCCGCGAGTTTGCCGAGGGGCTGGGGCTCACGCGCCAGGCGATGGTGCTCTCCATCGGGGCCAACGTGGTGAACGCGCTGCTCTGCTACGCCCTCATTTTCGGGCACTGGGGGGCCCCGCGCCTGGGCCTGATGGGCTCGGGCTGGGCCACGCTCATCGCGCGGGTGCTGATGGCCGGGCTCATGGCCGGCTACGTGCTGCGCGCCGAGCGCCTGCGCCCCTACCGCGCCGCCGCGGCCGCCTGGCTGCGGCCCGACGGGGCCGGGCTGCGCCGCCTGCTGGCCCTGGGGGCCCCCATCGGCGGGCAGATGATGTTTGAGGTGGGGGCCTTCGCCGCGTCGGCCCTGATGATTGGCTGGCTGGGCGCCACCCCGCAGGCCGCCCACCAGGTGGCCATCAACGTGGCCGCCGTGACGTACATGGCGGCCAGCGGCATCGCGGCGGCGGCCACCATCCGGGTGGGCCGGCTGCGCGGGGCCGGCGACGCGGCCGGGGCCCGGCAGGCGGGCTTCGCGGCGTACTGGCTGGCGTTTGGCTTCATGGGCAGCATGGGCCTGGCGCTCATTTTTGCCCGCCACCTGATCCCACACTTCTATACCCACGACCCCGCGGTGGTGGCCCAGGCGGGCACGCTGCTGCTCATCGCGGCCGGCTTCCAGGTGTCGGACGGCTTGCAGGTGGTGGGCCTGGGGGCCCTGCGCGGGCTCGAAGACGTGAAGGTGCCCTCGCTGGTGGCGCTGGGGGCCTACTGGGTGGTGGCGCTGCCGCTGGGCTACTTCCTCGGCTTCCACCTGCACCTGGGCGCGCCCGGCGTGTGGCTGGCCTTGCTGCTGGGCCTGAGCATCGTGGCCGGCGTGCTGCTGCTGCGCTTCCGCCGCGAAACCCCGCCGGGGGCCCCGCTGCCCACCGGCCCCACCGAACCCACGCGCCTGCCCGAAGCGGCTTTTCTGGAAGCGTAGCACGACGCTGGCCCGACACTTTTCGGGCACGGTTCCTGTTGTGGCCCCGGATTCAGGGGTTATTCCGCTATGCGCACTGCTTTTTTAGGATTTGCTTTATTGATTGCCGCGCCGGGTGCCGCCCTGGCCCAGGCCCTGGCCAAGCCCGCACCGGCCAGGGCGGTGGGCATTTCGTGGTCGGCCGGCCGGCCCCTGACGTGGGCCGATTTCCAGGGCCGGCCCCGGTTTGGCGAGCCGGAGGCGGCCCTCACGTCGGCCGATTTGCTGTCGGGCGCCAAGTGCCAGGATTTTGTATTTACGGCCACCGTCACGCCCACCTTCGACCCGGCCACGTCCTGGGTGCGCGACGCCAAAGCGGCCTCGCCCGCCCTGCTCCGCCACGAGCAGCTGCACTTCGACCTGACGGAAGTGTACGCCCGCCGCCTGCGCCAGAAGCTGCGCGCCGCCCACCTCGACTGCCAGAAGCTGCAGCCCGCCTTCGACCGCCTCACCCACGCCGTGTACACGGCGTGGAGCAACGACGAAAACCGCTACGACGCCGAAACCAGCCACGGCCTCAACGCCCCCAAGCAGGCCCTGTGGGACCGGCAAATCCAGCAGCAGTTGGCCGAGTTGCAGGCGTTCGCGCAGTAGGCCGGTAGCGTGGGCGCTGCGAGTCCGCGCGTAGAACAGTAATCGTTGTATTGTAGTCGTGCAACCCACGGACTCGCAGCGTCCACGCTACACCAGCCGGCTGCCGTTGGGCACGGGGGCGGCCACGGCGGCCAGCACGATGTGGCCGTCGGCGTCGGGAAAGCCCGTGACCAGGACTTCGGACATGAACTTGCCGATTTGCTTGGGCGGAAAGTTGACCACGCCCAGCACCTGGCGGCCCACGAGGTCGGCGGGCGTGTAGTGGTGCGTGAGTTGGGCGCTGGAATTTTTCAGGCCGATTTCGGGGCCGAAGTCGATGCGCAGCCGGTAGGCCGGGCGGCGGGCTTCGGGAAACGGGCGGGCCTCGACGACGGTGCCCACGCGCAGGTCGACGCGCAGAAAATCGTCCCAGCTAAGTTCGGCGGCAGGCATGGCAACAAGGCGGTTGATTCGGTTTCGGGCATTCGCGGCGGGCCAGGGGCCCGGTTGCTGAAAGCGGCGGCGCGAAAGCTACAAAGCAACTTTCGGTTCCGGGGCCCCACCGCCTAGGCGTGCAGCTTTAAGCCGTCCAGGGCTTTGCCTACCTGCTTGGCGCCGCCGTACACCACCAGGCCCACGAGGGGCTGGTTTTCGTTGGTGAAGCGGGCAAAAACCGCCGCGTTCTCGGCTTCGCCTTTCGTGGCAAACAGCGGCTCGGTGTAAATGCCCAGGTGCACGCCCCGCTCGGTGGCCCGCTGCGCCGCCCGGTGCAGGTCCTTTTCGTCATCGGCCTGGTACACCAGAACGGGCTGCTTCAAAAACGGCAAATAAGTGGTTCCCGAGGCGTTACGGAACGACTGGCCGTGCGTTTCCGGGAACTGGATGGCCACGGCGCTGGCCAAGAACGCCGCCACGTTGAGCTTCTGCCACGCCGGCAAGCTGGTTTTCAGCACCAGGGCAATTTTGGTATCGTACAGCATCGGGCAGGGTTGGTGGGTGGGCAATGGGAGCGGTGTTGGGGCAGTCCCTCAGGCCAGCAGCAGCTCCATTTGCACGTCGGCGCGGGCGTAGGGCGAGGGCGTGGCCTGCGCCAGGGGTTGGAAGCCGAGCTTGCGGTACAGCGCCAGCGCGGGCCCCAGCACCGAGTTGCTTTCCAGGTACACGCGCCGTGCGCCCAGGTCGCGGGCCCGCTGCACGGCCGCCTGGCCCAGCAGCCAGCCGATGCGCTGGCCCTGCGCCGCCGGCGCAACCGCCATCTTGGCCAGCTCGTAGCCGCCGTCGGCCATGTTGATCAATGCGCAGGTGCCCACCGCCTGCTGCCCCATTTCGGCCAGTAGGATGCAGCCGCCGGGCCGCAAAATGTACTCCTCGGGGTGGTCGAGGGCTTTCAGATCGGCGGGCTCCAGGGCGAAGTACCGGGCTATCCACTCCTCGTTGAGCCGCCGAAACGCGGGCTGGTCGCCGGGGCGGAAGTCGCGCAGGGCCACTGGGGCCGCTTCGCGGGCCGCGCGGGCCGCCGCTACCCGGCCCCGCAGGCCCTGCCGTTGCAGCTGCCGCTCAAATACTTCCAGCACCTGCCACAGGTCGGGCGCGGTTTCGGCCAGCAGCGCCTGCGTGGCGCGGCGCACGTCGTCGGTTTGGGCCCGCAGCCGGGGCAGCACCTCGTGGCCCCGTGGGGCCAGCGTCATCCGCCGCCGCCGCTGGTCGTGCGCGTCGGTGGCCACGGCGAGCAGGTCGTGCCGCACCAACTCCTTCACCACTTGGCTCACGGCGGCGTGGGTGTGGCCCACCTGCTCGGCAATTTCGTTGCTGGAAAGGCCCGGCCGGTGGGCCACGAGGTAAAACACTGGGTACCACCGCGGCTGAAAATTCAGCCCGTAATCGGCGTAGATGCCGGCGGCCTCGCCGGTGAGGTACTCGCTCACCCGTCGCAACCGGCTGCCCAGGGCCACGGGCCCTAACTGCTGCAAAAAATCCATGCCGTTTTTATGTAAGTACTTACACAAATGTAGCGCGGGGTGATGTTCGCACCAAATGTTTAACAGGCTTGGGGTTTTGAATTGCGCACCCTTGAACGCCGTAGGGGGCGGGGCTTGTCCCCGCCCACGTTGCCCGATACCGCCTGATTCCGTTCAACCACGGGCGGGGGCAAGCCCTACACCCTACGCATTGACCATTTTTGTGCTCCTATATTGTTGAAAGCAACTCAGTACGGGTGCGGCGGGGTGCGGGGGCGCTTCGGGTCGAGCTGATGCACGCGGCTGTCGAGCGAGTCGATGACTGCGGCGTAGATGTCGTCGAGATCCTTGCCGTGGATGCCGTAGTAGCGCACGCTGTGCTGGAACGACGAATCGTTCAGGTGGTACGTCCAGAAGATGTTCTTTTGCTGGGCTACGAACAGGGCCCTGGCCGAATCGGGCTTCAGGGATGCGTTTTCGACCCGCGATTCGAGCAGGTGCAGGTCCACGAGCGCGGCCACCAGCTGGGGGCGGGGCAGCAGGTCGGCGGGGCGCAGAGGCTCTTCGGGGCGCTGGCAGGCGGGCAGGGCCAGGGCCAGGGCCAGCAGCCAGGGGCGGGGGCGGTTCACGGGGCCCAAGTTACGCCCCGGCCGTAGCTTCGCGGCCATGAACGCCGCCGCTCCCCCGGCCCTGACCGCGCTGGTGCGCCGCCTGCGCCACCTCGAAATCCGCATCCGCAAGGCCGTGGAAACCCAGGTGCAGGGCTCGGCGCGCTCCATCCTGAAAGGCGCGGGGCTGGAGTTTGACGACGTGCGCCTCTACCAGTACGGCGACGAGGTGCGGGCCATCGACTGGGCCGTGAGCAGCAAGGGCCACGGCACGTTCGTGAAAACCTACAAGGAAGAAAAGGAGCAGCAGGCCCTGGTGCTGCTCGACGTGAGCGCCTCGCTCGACGCCGGCCCCGCCGCCCGCCGCAAGCTCGACCTGGGCCGCGACATCGCCGGCCTGCTGGCCCTGGCCGCCGCCCGCCAGAACACGCCTCTGGGCCTGCTGGCGTTTTCCGACCAAAAAGAGTTGTACCTGCCCCCGGCCAAGGGCCCGCGCGCGGCCTACGCCCTGGTGCGGCAGCTGTTTGCGCTGGTGCCCCAGGGCCGCCACACGGCGCTGGGCGCGGCCATCCGGCAGGCGCTGGGGCTGCTGCGCCACCGCAGCCTGGTGGTGCTGATTTCCGACTTCCTCGACCACAACTACGAGCGCGAAATTGCCCTGCTGGCCCGCCGCCACGACCTGGTGGTGGTGCAGCTGCACACCCCGCGCGAGCAGCAGCTGCCGCCGCTGGGCATCGTGCCCCTGCGCGACGCCGAAACCGGCGCCACCCGCTGGGTGAACACCTCGGCCCCCGGCTTCCGGGCCCGCTACGCCGCCGGGGCCCGCCACCACGGGGCCCACTTGGCGGCGCTGTGCCGCCGCCACCGCGCCAGCTTCCTGGCCCTGAGCACGGACGATGACTTCGTGCCGCCGCTGGTGGGCCTCATCCGCCACCGCAACCGCGCCGGCCACCGTGGCTAGCGGGCGCGCCTGGCCGGGGGCCCTGGCGCTGGCCGCCGCGCTGGGAGCCGGGCCTGCGGCCGCCCAAAGCGCGGCGCCCGACCGCCCGCAGGGCCGCTTTTTGCAGGCCGCCACGCGCATCGGCCAGCCCCTCGACTACGAGCTGCGCTACCTGCACGACCCCGCCGAGGAAGTGGTATTTCCCGATTCGCTGGCCGGCTTCGCGCCGTTTGAATACGCCGGGCGCACCTACTATCCCACCCGCACCCGCCGGGGCCGCAGCCTCGACCGGGCCGTGTACCACCTGCGCACCTTCGCCCTGGCCCCGGTGCAAACCCTGGCCCTGCCCGTGGCCGTGCTGCGGGGCCCCGACACCCTCACCGTGCGCCCCGCCCCGGCCGCCGTGCGCGTGCTGGCCACGGCCCCCGCGCTGAAGCCGGGGGCCGGCCGGCCCGCCTTGCGGGCGGCCACGGCCCTGGCCCCGGTGCCGCCGCTGTTCAACTATCCCTACTGGCTGGCGGGCACCGGGGCCGCGCTGCTGGCGCTGGCGGGCGGCGCGGCGCTGTTTCGGCGGGGGCTGCGCCGCCGCTACGACGCCTACAAGCGCCGCAAAAACCACCGCTACTTCCTGGCCCAGTTTGCCCGGCACGCCGAGCGGTTCACGCTTTCGCGCGCGGCGGCCAACGTGGAGCGCGCCGTGGCCCTGTGGAAAAACTACCTCGCCAGCCTCGAAAACGACGCCCTCAACTCCTTCACCACCCGCGAGATCGTGGATTATTTCAACCACGACGACGACGTGCGCCGCGCCCTCGCCACCACCGACCAGGTGATTTACGGCAACAGCCTGCTTGACGACGACGAGGCCGAAATCGAGCAGGCGTTCCAGCGGCTGCGCGTGTTTGCCGAGCATCGCTACGCGGTGCTGGCCCGCATCCGGGCCCCAAGGCCGCGCGGCGGCCGCAGGGCCCGGATGCGGACGCTCAACGGGGGCTGACGGCAAAAAGATGGGCGCGAACAGGAAAGAAATGGTCGTCTGCGCTGGGCTTTTTCCTATTTGCCTTGAAGAAATGGCCATCTACCGAAGGTATTTGGTCATCTACGCCGTGTTTTTGGTTGCTTACAACGACGCGAAGGCCATCTACGCCATGTTTTCGGGCGTCTACACTGGTTTTTCACCGCTTACCTTAAATTTTATCCTACTCACCGCAGGTTTTGGGCGTGTCCGTTGGCGCTGGCCCCAGCGAAGGGCCCGCAAGGGGCCGTAGCGGCACTTAATAAATCAATTTCCGCGAAAAATACTATTGGCTCTTAGTGGGGTTTGAAACCGTCTCATTACCAAAACCAGTGGCTGGCGCTCCGGTGCTTGTGCTGCCGCGGAGCCGGCCGGTGGCCCTGGCCCGACTACTTTTGCGCTCCACCTTATCGCCCCTTCCCGTGCGCATCGTTTCCGTGAATGTTGGTTTGCCGCAGGACGTGGCCTGGAAAGGGCAGCAAGTGCGCACCAGCATTTTCAAGCAGCCCGCCGCCGGGCCCGTGGCCGTGCTGGCCGAGCACCTGGCCGGCGACGGCCAAGCCGACCTGCGCGTCCACGGCGGCCCCGACAAGGCCGTGTACGCCTATCCGCTGGAGCATTACGAGTTCTGGCAGCGCCACGTGCCCGCGGATCTGCTGGTGCCGGGCGCGTTCGGCGAAAACCTCACCACGACGGGCCTGCTGGAAACCGACGTGCGCGTGGGGGCCTGCTACCGCATGGGCACCGCCGTGCTCATGGCCGTGCAGCCGCGCCAGCCCTGCTTCAAGCTGGGCATCCGCCTGCGCGACGCGGGCCTGGTGCGGCGCTTCGAGGAGGCGCGGCGCAGCGGCATTTATTTCCGCGTGGTGCAGCCGGGCGTGGTGCAGGCCGGCGACGCCATTGCGCTGGCCGAGCCGGGGGCTCCCGTCGTCACCATCCAGGACATGGTTGACAGCCAGCGGCTAGCTGACAAGGACTTGGATAAAATTCGGGAGATATTGCGCCTGCCCCTGCTCTCGTCCTCCTGGCGCGCCCGGTTCGAAGCCATGCTGGCCGACGGCGAGCGGCCGGCGTAGGCCCCGGCTCGGCCCCGTTTTTGGTTTTACTTCAATTCCTGCCGCCATGCCCACCGATTTCCTTCCCAGCGCCCGCAAGCAGTTTGCGTATTACAAGCTGCTCGGCGATCAGACCCTGGCCCAGGTGCCACCGGCGCAGCTGTTCTGGCAGCCTCACCCGGCCAGTAACAGCATCGCCATGATTGTGAAGCACCTGTGGGGCAATATGTTGTCGCGGTGGACGGATTTTCTGACCGCCGACGGCGAGAAGCCGTGGCGCGACCGGGAAACGGAGTTCGCCAACGACCTCACGGCCCCAGCCGATGTGCTGGCACGCTGGCACGCGGGCTGGCACTGCCTGTTTGGGGCCCTGGACGCCCTCACGGAGGCCGATTTGGGCAAAGAAATACTCATCCGCAACATGGGCCACACCGTGCTCGAGGCCATCAACCGGCAACTGGCCCACTACCCCTACCACGTCGGGCAACTGGCCTTCCTCGGGAAGCTGGTGTGCGGCGACGCCTGGCAGTCGCTCTCCATTCCCAAAGGCGGGTCGGCGGCCTACAACGCGGAAAAGTTTGCCCGCCCGCCCCGCCGCGAGCACTTCACCGACGAGTTGCTCAACGGCCCGGCTGCGTAGCGGACCGCGGGCCCCGGCCCTTACTTTTATGCCGATGACCGGCTTCCCTGAGTTTTTGCGCTACGCCACGCTGGCCGGCTACCAGTGGCAGCACCCGCGCCTGCTGCTGCTCATCGGGGCGGTGCCGCTGCTGTTTTTGCTGCGCCGGGGCCTGGCCCACCGCTGGCGGGCCCCCGTCACGGTGACGCTGGCCCCCGGCGTGGCCCCCGGCACGGGCGCGGTGGCGCTGCTGCGCTTCGTGCCCGATGCGGTGCTGGCCCTGGCCCTGGCCCTGGCGGTGGTGGCCCTGGCCCGCCCCCAGCGCACCGACGAGCGGGTGGAGCAAACCGGCCGCGGCATCGACCTCGTGCTGGCCGTGGACGTGTCGGGCTCGATGGAGATCCAGGACCTGCGCCCCAACCGCCTCGAAGCCGCCAAGCGCCTGGCCGCCGGCTTTATCAACGGCCGGGCCGGCGACCGCCTGGGGCTGGTGGCGTTCGCCGGCTCGGCTTATGCGCTGGCCCCCCTCACCACCGATTACGACCTGCTGCGCGAAGACCTGGCCGGCCTCAAGCTGGGCTTGATTGCCGACGACGGCACGGCCATCGGCACGGCCCTGGGCGTGGCCATCAACCGCTTGCGCGCCTCGACGGCCCGCTCGCGGGTGTGCATTTTGCTCTCGGATGGGGAAAGCAACGCCGGGGCCCTCGACCCGCTGCTGGCCGCCCGGCTGGCCCACGCCTACGGCATCCGCCTCTACACGATCGGGCTGGGCCGCGACGGCTTCGTGCCCTTCGGCCAGGACTCGCTGGGCCGGCCGCGCTTCGTGCAGACGCGCCTCGACGAAACCACCATGCGCGAGCTGGCCCAGGCCGCCGACGGCCAGTTTTTCCGGGCCACCGACAACGCCGCCCTGCGGCGGGTGTTTGCCCGCATCGACGGCCTCGAAAAGTCGGACATCCGCCAGCTGCGCTACCGCAACACCAGGGATTTTTACCGCCCCTACCTGGCGCTCAGCATCGCGCTGTGGCTGCTGTGGCTGGCCCTGAAAAGCACGTTTTTGAGCAATCCGCTGGAGGACTAAATCACTGATTTTAACTGATTAACCGTGATTTCGCTGATTTTGTAATTCATCAACAACGGCTGCCGGCTTGGTGAGAATGTCGGTTATTTGTCTTTTCAAACTTCCAAGACGTGCCTTTGCAATCAGCGAAATCACGGTTAATCAGTTAAAATCAGTGATGAGCGTAGCCGACAACATCCGTTCGTTTGAAGAAAAATTGGCCGGTACCGGGGCCCGGCTGGTGGCCGTCACCAAAACCCACCCCGTGCCGCTGCTGCAAGAAGCCTACGCCGCCGGCAGCCGGCTCTTCGGCGAAAACCGGGCCCAGGAAATGGCCGACAAGGCCCCCCAGCTGCCGCCCGACGTGGCATGGCACCTCATCGGCCACCTCCAAACCAACAAGGTGAAGCTCATCGCGCCTTTCGTCCACACCGTGCAGAGCATCGACAGCTTGCGCTTGCTGCAAGAGCTGGACCGCCAGGCGGCCCGCCACGGCCGCGTCATCCGGGGCCTGCTGCAATTCCACATCGCCCGCGAAGAGGCCAAAACCGGCCTTTCCTTCGCCGAAGCCGAAGCGCTGCTAACCTCCGCCGAGTTCGGGGCCCTGCAAAACGTCCGCCTCACCGGCGTGATGGGCATCGCCACCAACACCGCCGACGCAGCGCAAATCCGCCAGGAATTCGGCCAGCTCCGCGGCTATCTCGACGCGCTGAAGGCCGCGCATTTCGCCGCCGACGAGGGTTTCCGCGAGATTTCGATGGGCATGAGCGGCGATTACGCCCTGGCCCTGGCCGAGGGCAGCACCCTCATTCGGGTGGGCAGCGCCATTTTCGGCCACCGCGGGTAAGCCCCGGCGGTTAAGCCTGGCAGGGCCCTGGCTCAAAGCAGCAAGGCGGGCAACTCATAACTCATCACTCAAAACTCATAATCTAAAGAAATGACTGCTCGATTGCTGATTCAACTCGCCGCCGGCCTGGGTTTGCTGGGCGTGGCCATCGGGGCCTTCGGGGCCCACGGCTTGCGGCCCATGCTCGAAGCCTCGGGCCGTTTCGACACCTTCGAAACCGCCGTGCGCTACCAGTTTTACCACACGCTGGCCATGCTCGCGGCGGGCGTGCTGTGGGCCGCCCGGCCCGAGCTGCGCCTGGGCCTCACCGGCAGCTTGTGGCTGGCGGGGGTGCTGGTGTTCAGCGGGGCGCTGTACGCGCTGTGCTTCACGGGCATCACGAAGCTGGGCGCGGTGGCCCCCGTGGGCGGCCTGCTGCTCATCGGCGGCTGGCTGAGCCTGCTGCTGGCCGTGCGCGATTTGTAGGGCCCCGGCTTCGCGCATTTTCCATAAAAAAGGCGGCCTGCTTGTGCGGGCCGCCTTTTTTGGCGTTGAAACGAAAGAGGCAAACCTTAGTTTTTGGTCTTCACCTTCATTTTGGTACCGTCCTCTTTTATCTTCTCTTTGCCAGCGC
>JAABUN010008276.1_pt1 | contig 10707 bp, 7 predicted proteins | sample 5559311 | NCBI WGS metagenome assembly JAABUN01 (sample SAMN10711877, study PRJNA513370) | rock metagenome | isolation source: Antarctica rocks | place: Antarctica: Victoria Land, Siegfried Peak sud
GCGAGCTCGACGGTGCCGAGGCTGGCGCCCAGGTGGCCACCGGTCTGGGTGACGGTGGCGATCATCTCGGCGCGGATCTCGGCGGCGAGGGCCGTCAACTCCCGCAGCGATTTCCCGTTCAGATCCCGCGGCTGATGGATGGTGTCCAACACCGGGGTCGGCAGCTGCGGATGCTTCGCCTCGCCGGTGGCGGCGGTCTGCGCAGATTTCTGATCGATCTTGCCAGTGGAGGCAGCCATAACAATCATTCCTTCATGAGCGAAACGTGAACGCGATGCGGAAGGTGCGTTGCCCCTGCGCGATGACCAACCTCGACCTCGACCGGTGATCTCGCAGGTGCCCCTTTTCAGGACAACCGGGTCGAGCGTTGAAGCGTTGGAGCGATCGTCGCCCAGGCAAGTCGATGGAGCGCGAACATCCTGCTTCTGACGTTGCAGCGCGGAGCGATCTCGCAGAAACCATGGCCGTGGCGATACGAACGATGCGCAATCCCCGACGTCCCATGCGACCACCCTAGCACCCTAGCAATCCGCGTTCCCTGCCATCGAACCGGGAGTGGACGGCGACCTCGCACGGCGCTCCGGCGCTCCAGCCCTCTGGCGCGTCAACGTTTCATTATAGGTTATCGGGTGAACGCTTCGAGGCGGTTTCTGCGAGATGAGGATCACCGGGCGCGAGCGGTTCGCTCGTCGTTTCCCAGGTGACCTGACAAATTAATTAATTAATTCTGCTGACAGATTTTGGCAGTGGGTGGATGACGACATGGCTCTGGCGAACACGGGGGACCAATCGCGAACCCGCGCATCACGACACAGGCGATTCAGGCAAGAGATACGGTCGGCGATGAGCGCGCTCGGTTGCGCTTCGCGCGGGGGTTCATCGCTGCGCTCTGAATGACGATAAAGGGGGCCGAATGGCGAGGCGCCTAGTGGTCTGTCACGGCTCAATTGCATGATGCGCCGACTTGGCAGTATCGGGCTTTGCCCGATCGGAACCGATGAAGCTTCTGGCATCGTCGGCAGCTGCCAAGCCGTTCCCTCCGGCCTCACCGGAGGCCACGTTGCTCGCCGGGATACCCATTGCAACCACCCCCCCTAGGCGGCGGGAGTGGCGGCGGGAGTCGACGATGTCGATGGGGTGAATGGTGGCTGGACCGGGGTGGCGGCGGACACCGGCGTGGCGGTACCGGCGCAGGTGGCCGGTGTCGCGCCGAGATCCGCAAGCGTCGTGACGTGTTCGGCATCAGGTGCGAAACGGACGATGGTGCCTTCACCGGCGTCTGCAGCGATGCCAGGGTAGACGAGGTACAGGAGGCCGTCCGGTCCGAACTGCATCTCGGTCGGGAGTGGCAGGCCGGTGGCGATTTCAACGGACGAGCCCGGGCCGGTCTGCTTCAGGACCTTCCCTGATTCGAAGTTCATGAATGGTGGCTTGGGCTTGTTGCCGGTCGACATCTCGAGTGCATAGAGGGAGCCATCAGGACCGATGCTGATGGCGGAAAGCATGGTGAGACCGGTCCAGACGTCGGTAACGGTGCCATCCGGCGTCACCTTGACGACCTTCGAGAAGCCATCGACGAAGGGGACGGAGGTCAGGAAGCCGACGTAGACGCCGCCGTCCGGGGTTAGGGTGATGGCGGTAGGGACGGAGTTATCGATCGAGAAATCGGCAACGCGGGTGATCGTGCCGTCGAGTTCCACCTTGAGCAACTGGCCGCTGTTGGACTCGGTTACCCAGAGGACGCCGGTGGCGGGGTCGGCAACCATGCCGAACGGATCGCCTTCCGGGCTGTAGTCCTGTTCTCCACCCGGTTTCGCAACGGGATTGGCGCGGATGAAGGCGCTGATATCGGCGACGAGCGTGGCGGAGCCATCGGCGTCGATCCGGTACACGCCATTCGGGGTGTCCGGATTGCCGTGGACGATGCCGCCGCCGCCGATCAGCACATACATCTGGTCGCCGAGGATGGTCACTGCGGCCGCGCCGACGGTGACACCACCTTCATCACGGGTCGATGGAAGGTTGGGGGCGACGGTCACTGCGCAGGCATCCTCGATCTTGACGACACTGGCGGTCTTGCCGCCGTAGAGGGTGCCGACAACCTGCACGACCGGCGCCTTGATGGTCCCGGCTTGGTCACCACCAACGCCTGAGAGAGCGACGACCTCGACCGAACCCGGGCCGGGTGTGGCGACGGGTGTAGCTACCGGCGTTGCCTGGGAGGCGGCCCCGAACACACCGGGGGCGTTTCCTGCCAGACTGGCCAGCAAGGCTGCCGCTATGAAGACGAATGAAACTCTGCGACGCATGGGTATCTCCTGAGCACGTGCAACGAACCATCTGTGAGATAGGGACCCTGGAGAAGCGGACGAGAATCCTGATCGACATTCGGAGAAAACCTCAGCGAACGCAGCTCGATTGACGTCGTGAGACGTCCTCGCGAAAGGCATGGCGCAACACAACCGTTGCCAGATCGAACCTTCGGTTCGGACAGATGAAGACCGAATATGAACACGAGTGACCCACGAGCCACGTTACACGATTGAAATTGGATGCACAAGGGCATCGACCTGCCGGGCATTCGGGAGGTCGATCGATGACGAGTGCTGATGTCCGAATGACGCGGCGGCGGTCGAGCGAATCCACAGCAGGCACATGCCGGAGGCACCGTGGTGCGATATGGTGCGGGCGAACACGGGGTTCGCCCCTACGACGTGTGATGAAAAGTGCGTGAAGCGAGGGGCGTCATCGCTGCACTCTGAATGACGGAGGGGCGTTTTCGGTGCGGACACTCAGCGGCAGTTTATGCTGCCGAGCGCTTCGCGCGGAGGTTCATCGCTGCGCTCTGAATGACGGAAGGGCGTTCATGGTGAATGACGGAGGAGAATTCATGGTGCGGACGAGTGAACAGAAGAGCCGTGGCGTTCGCGGTGACCGACGGATTCTGGAAGTGAGTCTTGAGAGCGAAACCGGTCCGTAATTCGTCATCCCGAGCAACGCGAGAGATCCCCGTGCGAAGCACAATCGGCCGCAGGGCGATATTTAGACTCCACCGCATCTCGCAGGAACCAACTCCGTGTTCACCCAAGTGCGTGAAGCGGTTGTTCATGTATGAGTCATAACCGCGCAACGTGTGCCCTCGCATGTTCCAACCAATAGCCGTTTAGAAATCTTATCGTAGTGGTTAGAACGGCATTCCTGAGGGCTTTGGATCCGGCCCGTTCCCTCGCACAGGTTTTGATTGGCTCACAGCATCCTGCAATTGATCGTCCTGCTCGTCCTTCATCATTTCAGGAAACTCGTAAAATAGTTTGAAAAGCATGTCTACGAATGTGATGAGCTGAAGTGAATCTTCTTCGCTCATCGCACCTAATTCGTGCGTCGCCTTATTGCCCTGCTCTCGGATGCGATCCAGCCATCCTTGACTCCGGCGCTCAGCAAAGAGTTCTTTAGTGAGATATCCAACATAATCCATAAAAGGCTTACCTTTTCGGTAGGCATCGCCCTGCGCTACCGCCAAATCGACAAGCATTTTTCTGCAAACCAAGACTGAGGCGGTGTAGGCGCCTGCAGAAGAACTTCTTCTCGCTTCATCGTAAAGAATGCGTAGTTCGCTGGGAACACCGTGTACAGGTTGACCTGGCAATGGACTAGGAATCTGCTCCTCCCTTGAGGTTGATTTCCTCATTAGAAAGATCAGGGGCAGGTTACATAGCGGGCACAAATAAATCCTCGCTGGAGGTTGTGCTCTTGTCTCGATTCCAGTATGGCTGGCAACTCGGTTACCGCAAAACCCGCATACAAAACTCTTGGGCTCCAGACCCCCGACATTTTGCCACATGTCTGGGGGATAATAATCCAGATGGGACATTTCACTCCCTTCATCAGGTATTGAACTAATAAATCGTGTCAGCCTCCGTTACACCGAATATACCTTCATCACTTCGTCACCGTAGTGATTGATCACCTTCACGGCGATCTTCCCACTCGTCGGCACATCGAACGGTCGGCTCTCCGTCTTGTACAGACTCGCCCACGCATCCTCATCGATCTCCGCCCGCAGCGCCCGCTTCAACTTGTCGTACGGTTCCTGCGCGCCCGTGAAGTACGCATGCCGCACGAAAAAGCTCTCCTCGTTGTAGTCCGTGTCGATGAACCAGCAGGCGATGTCGTCGGTCGAGTTTGAGCGAATCGCACCCGTCGTCGGATCGTAGACATCGACACCCTTGATGCGGACGATCACCTTGCCATCCGCTTCGCGCTCGAAATCCATATCCGGCTCGCCGAAGACCATGAAAAGGTTCCCCGTTCCCGTCTTCTTGAGCAGTTCATCCATCCCCAGATCGGGATTCATCCGTGCCGGCAATACCGTCAGATTCGGATAGCGTTTCGCTTCCTCGGAGACGTGCGGATCGAACGCGAACCCGCAGACGATCAGGATCTCGTACCCGATCCCGCGCACCGCCTCCTTCACCGCTTCCTTGACCTGATTCGGCCCGACCGTTCCATGCTCCGGACCGAGCGAGATCGCCACCCGGTGCGATTCTCCAGCGGCATCGGTGTACTCGCCGGTCGCGTTGATCCACTTGCCGGGATGCGGGTCGAGCCGGTCGAAGACAAGCCGCTCGTTCTTGATCGTGTTCTGGACACCCGACTTGCAGAGGTTATCCAGGATCATCGTCGAGAAATCGCCCTGCCGGGCCGTTTCCTCTCCCGAGAGCGAGCCGTCGAAGTTGTCATCGCCGGTCGAGAGCACCCGATGCGGCGAGAGGCTCTCGACGGTGAACGGACCGCTCACGCGTATTCGCTTGCTGTCCTCATACGGCTGGTCGAAGAGCGTCTCGAACTCGGCATGACGCGCGATCGCCGTGTCAATCTGCTCGCGGCTCATTTTTTCAACGATGTCAGGATTGTTCGCGATCGACTTCAGCGTGACGTGTGGAACGCGCTTGTAGACGAACCCTTTCCGGATATCGTCATCGGTTGGATACGATGGTGGCGTCAGTCCCGTCAGCTCACGTTCCTTCGCCATGCCTTCAGCAGAGTCGGCGAGGTAGTAGAAGGGGAACTTCGCCGCCATCAGCCGCGTTCGTGCCAGCGCCAAGGCCACTCGTGAAGTGTCGATCGTGATCCACCGTCTGCCCCATTGCTCAGCGACATAGGCGGTGGTGCCAGAGCCGCAGGTCGGATCTAGGACGAGGTCACCGGGGTCAGTGGTCATAAGCAAGCAACGTTCAATAGCCGAATTGGCAGTTTGAACGACATATACTTTAGGATCGGTGCGGCTCTGGATACCTCCAACATCGATCCACATATTCGAGAGGGGAAACACAGGGAAGTCGCTTTGTAGACGAAGATACCTCAGTGATCTACCTTCGAATAGGATACGTCCGGCACTAAACAACCTCTCGATCCCTCTGGGCGTTGTCTTCCAATGCATCCCTGACGGAGGATCAAAGTTCATACCGTTGAGAGAGACCGTTTGTGTCGTCGCTGACGCTCCTTGGGACGTCAGATCAGCTGACGTCCCAAGGAGCGTCAGCGACGAGTTTTTCCAAATCTCCGGAATTGACATAATCGACGATAGGGTACGGTATTTCGTAGCCCCATCCTCTCCCGACACTTTCTCTCGATAAAGAGCTCGATATTTCATCGACTCAGGGTTCTTCGAATACCAAAGAATATAGTCGGAAACGTTTGATAAATAGTTCCCCGAGAAGCCAGTAGTCTTCGAATATGTAATCAAAGAAACAAACCCTTGGGCACCAAAAATTTCGTCCATAAGAGAGCGGACCAAATGAACGTTCTCATCGCCAATCTGCACGAACATGCTGCCTGATTCGGTGAGCAATTCTCGCGAGGCAACGAGGCGATCACGCAGATAGGCTAGGTATGAGTGGATCCCAAGTTGCCACGTGTCGCGGAACGCCTTTACTTGCTCAGGCTGTCGTGTAGCGTCCATCGCACTCCCGTCCTTCACGTCGCGCTTGCGCGTGCTCACCTGCCAGTTGGACCCGAACTTGATGCCGTAGGGAGGATCGAGGTAGATCGTCTGGACCTTGCCCTTCAGTCCCTCCTTTTCCGCCAGGCTCGTCATCACCATCAGCGAGTCGCCGAGGATCATCCGGTTCGACCAGTGCTGCTCATGCTGGTAGAACTCGACCTTCTTGTCGAAATCGTCGCCGATTCCGTTGAAGTCGGCGAACATGTCGAGCTGCGCTGCGCCCGGATTCGCCGCAATTCGCGGAAGATCGTCGATCAGCGCCTGCGGATGGATCTTCTCCTGGATATAGATCGGCACTACCGGAACCGCAAGATCATGCCGGTCCTGTTCATCCTTACCCTTCCACACGAGTTGCGGATCGAGAGACGGGTCGCGCGGGTAGAGCATCGTCGCCGGCGTAGCTTCTTCATTCGCCACGAAGTCGCGCAACTCCTCGGTTGGGATGTTGACGCGCATGTCCTTGTGGCGAATCGACTCGATCTCGACGGGCCGGGTGCTCTTGTTCCGCGGAGGCATTGATGCGTCTCCCATGTGAGTTCGTTGTTTCGAAATGCCCCTGCGGGGCGTCGGCTTCGCCGGCGATGACCTGGCCAGTAACCGTCATCCGGGAAACCGTCATTCAGAGCGCAGCGATGAATCGCCGTGCGAAGCACTCGATGGCTGCGCCATCGTCTCCGCACCTATCGCCTCATCCCCATACCAATTCCATGCGAGATCGTTCCACCGCGGGTTGTGTTCTTCAATCAGTGTGAGCTTTTTGGCGCGCGACTTGCCTTTGAGTGCCTTCTCCCAGGCGATTGCATCGTCCATACCCTCGAATTCAGCGACATAGACGAGCCTCGTCGCGTCGTAGCGTTTCGTAAACCCCTCATTGAGATGGGTTTGATGTTCCCAGACGCGACGCTCGAGGTTGCTAGTGACACCCGCATACGTGGTACGTGTTGCGCTGGCCATGATGTAGACGTAAGCCGTTTTCATGACACCTCCACGGTATGCGCTGCGCGCATCGGCTTCGCCGGGAGGTCCTTCGCGTTGCTCAGGATGACGGGATAGTGGGACCTGCGGACCGACCGGTGTGCGGAACGTGAGCTGACGGGATAGTTAGGCACGAGGACCGGCCGGTGTGCGGTGCGCGGGATGACGGAGGGAGGGGCAGTGTTCGGGTTCATGCCGGCACACCCTGTTTGGCGGATGCCACGGCGGACAGGCCGGCAACATGTGCGCGAATCGTGTTGGCCGCGTTCCACGGATCAGTCACTTCAATAAACGACCAGCGACCGAATCCCTTGTGTGCATTCACCGCAGGAACCCAGAAGTCGCGGGCGGTTGCGACTTTCGCCGCCTTGTCCTTCTTCTTCTCGCCGGTCACTTCAATCAGCAGGTTAAGCAGATCGTCAGCGCCATGCCCATCGTCGATGCAGGCGATAAAATCGGGAATATACTGCCGCTCGCTCCCCTCGATCGAGTACGGGATCGTGAACCCAAGCGCCTCGTTTTTCACGTAGCGCACGACTTCGTCCATATCTTCTATCGCCTGAGCGAGCTTCTGCTCCCAGCTGTTCGTATCCGCTACGACGTACGAGATGTGGCACTTGTCGGGATCGGTTGGCCAGACGGGTTTCGTGGTATCGAAGTCGACGTATCGCGTCGATCCAATCGCGTCGTATGCCCGGAGGATCGGTTTCAGCACACCCTCTTCTGAACTCGCATCGACGATAGATCGGTAGATGCGATCGGTCGCGTCGTGCGCGTTGACAGTCATCACCAGCATTTGCACGTACGCGTTGTCCTTCAGCGTCACACATTGCTGCATCCACTGCTTGGTAATCCCCAGAATCTGGGGAAAGAGCCACGGCTTGCCGTTTCCATCCTCGTCCCTGAAATACTTCTCAAGCGTCGAGCTTGCAAGCAGGAACGCGATTTCGTTCTCCCGATACCGCTTGATGTCGTACATCTCGTGCGATCCGGATTCACCGATGATCGGCGATACCTGCGTCGTGTTCGGAATGTCGTGGGTCGAGAGTGCCAGATCTGAATCGGCTGTGAAGTTGGCTCGCAACGGCCCATCTGGAACGTCGTAGCGATAACCGACCAGGCGAGGAAAGATGATCTCACAAGCGGCACGCGCTTCCAGGGCGCGCACGCGTGTGGGAATAGCTGTGGGTTTGGGTGTCCCCGTTGCCCCGTTGCTTGGAATGAACGAGAACGGAACACCGTACACCTCTGCGTATTCGGGTTCGAACATTCCTTCTTCGTTGGCGGCGTAGCTCATCCGCCGCAGAGCCCGCCCAACCACCTGCTCGCACAGGAGCTGGGTGCCGAATGCCCGCACTCCCAAAATATGCGTGACGGTGTTGGCATCCCAACCCTCGGTCAGCATCGACACGCTGACCACGCAGCGGATGTGCTCACCGAGACGATCCTTCTTGCCGACCGTATTCATGACCTCCCGCAGCAGGTCCTCATCGGTCAGCTCGTCGGCATCCCGTCCGGGGAAGCGCTGGCGGTACTCGGCCTTGAACTCGTCGATCTCCCTGGATGCGAGCGCCTTGAACTCGTCGCTCATGGCGTTCCCCGACTCCAGCTGCTGGCTGTCGACGAGGATCGTGTTCGGACGCGCGAGCCAGTTCCCAGTGCCATCTTCGTTTCGGAAGATGTCCAGCTTTCCGGCTTGGGCCAGGGTTTGATCGCCAATGGTCTTTTCCCAGCCAGCGACGTAGTCGAACACGAGCTTCGAGACGTTGGTGTTGTTGCAGACCACGATGAAGACGGGTGGCGTGCTTCCACCTGGCCGTTCGCGCTCCTCGGCTTCCCACCGCCGGTACGACAACTCGTAGTTGCTATAGAGGCTGTGCAGGGCTCCTTGCAACTCGATAGGCAGCTGCGGTTCCCCGCTGATCGCGTCGGTCTTGCGACCCTTTTTCGGTAGTTCGTCGCGAATGCGCGTCCAGAGGTCACGATATGTGGGCTGATCACCCGTCATCACATCGTCGGCGACCGGCACGCGCGGTACCTTGACGATTCCGGCTTCGATCGCGTCGATCAGCGAGAAATCCGAGACAACCCACGGGAAGAGCGTCCCCTCGTTGTATCCCGAGCCGCGCAGAAAAAACGGGGTGGCGGAGAGATCGTAGATCGCCTTGACGCCGATCTTGGCCTTGACCGCCTCGACACCGGAGATCCAGATGCGTGCTTCCTCGTCCCGCTGTTTTGCCTCCACGCGATCGTCACCGATCAGCTTCTCGGTTTCGGTTTCGGGGCGGCGCCGATAGAAATGATGCGCTTCATCGTTGAGTACGATGATGTTCTTTTTGGTCCCCAACTCGCGGCAGACTCGGCGCACCATCTCGTCCGGCGACTCGGTGAAAAGACCGGGCTGACCACCTCCCAAAATCTCCTTGGTCAGCTTGCCCGCCTTGATCTTCTCCCGAAGCTGAAAGGCGTGAAAGTTGGTGATCAGGATCTTTGCCCGTCCCAGGTTCTCCAAATCCTGCCCTGGCAAGAGATCGCGCTGCCGATAGTAGTTGTGCGGATCGCTCGGCAGCAGCACCTGCAGGCGGTCGCGAATCGTGATGCCCGGCGCAATAATCAGGAACGTATCGGAAAACCGTGCGTCCTGGGTATTCGCCAGCTTGTTGAGCGCTTGCCAGGCGATCAGCATTCCCATCACCACCGTCTTGCCCGCACCCGTCGCCATCTTGAGCGCCTGCCGGGGTAAACCGGGATTGGATGAGTCGTTCGCGTCGACGAGTTCGTTCTCGATCCAGGCATCCCCGAACTTGCGCGCACACTCCGTGATGTAGATCGCTGTTTCCAGCGCCTCGATCTGGCAGAAGAAGAGCTTCTTCTCACGTTCGGAGTCGGTCCAGTAAGCCAGCAGGCGCCTGGTGGTCGCGGTCACGCCGGAGTACCCACCTCGTCGCCAGAGATTCACGCGACCGCGAATCAGGTTGACGATCCGGTTCTCTTCGATCCTGTCCTTCGTCCACTCTGTGTCAAAGCTGAGTTGGGCCTTGCCAACCTTCTTCTTTGCAGCAGGGATTGGCACAAAGTAGGAACTCACCCGCCGACCAGCAACGATCTCGTTCGTGATCCCGCCCTCGTCGAATCGAAAATGCTGGTTTGGCTGGAAGAACGGAGAATTGATAATCGGATTGTCGATAACGACCGGTGCCATATCCACACATCTCCAGACCAGCCCGGGAGTACCCGACCCATGTTCACGCACAATGTCGTCATGTATTCACACTTACGATTTCAGTATATCGCCAGATTAGGTGTTCGGTACTCGGCAGCGGCGCTACCGAGCGCTCACGCTTCGCTGCGCTCTGAATGACGGAGGAGCGTTCGCGATGCGACGTTCATCGGCAGCACCGGTGCCGAGCGCTTCGCGCGGAGGTTCATCGCTCCGCTCCGAATGACGGAAAGGGTAGCGAGGGGCGGTTGGGGTGAATGACGAGGTCACACAAGCCGGAGAGACCGCGATGCTACGCTGCATCGCGGTCTCTCCGGTCACGTACGGAGAGGTTTGCATGGGGGTATGCGTGGCGCATTCCAAGCACCGCCGGGCATCGAGAAATCGAATCAGGGCAAGATTATGCCTCTTGCGCTCCCGGGTTGCCCGCTTCAGTGACGAAGGTGGCGATCTTCTTCGTGCCCGAGTTGATATCGTCCATGTTGTCGACCGTATAGAAATCGCTGGT
>JAABUN010008277.1_pt1 | contig 10706 bp, 11 predicted proteins | sample 5559311 | NCBI WGS metagenome assembly JAABUN01 (sample SAMN10711877, study PRJNA513370) | rock metagenome | isolation source: Antarctica rocks | place: Antarctica: Victoria Land, Siegfried Peak sud
TGGGGATGCTGCGGGCGCTGCTCGAGGCCGGCATCAGTCCGGACCTCGTGGTGGGCACCTCCGTCGGCGCGTTGAACGGCGCCTTCATCGCGGCCGACCCGAGTGTCGCGGCGACGGTGCGCCTTGCCGAGATCTGGCGCCGGTTGTCCGCCGAGGGAGGCGTGTTCAGCGGCTCGCTCGCCGACCGGGTCGGGACGGCGGTGCGCAGCCGCACCCACCTGCACCGCCGCGGTCCGCTGCGCGAGCTGCTCGCCGAGCACCTGCCGGTCGAGCGCATCGAGGACCTCCCCGTGCCCTTCCAGTGCGTAGCCGCCTCGATCGAGCGGGCCGCCGAGCACTGGTTCACCACCGGCTCGCTGTCCGACGCCGTGATGGCTTCGGCCGCCGTACCAGGTCTTCTCGCATCGGTGAAGATCGGCGACGAGCACTACCTCGACGGCGGGCTGGTCAACTCGATCCCGGTGAGCCGGGCGGTGGAGCTCGGCGCGCGGACCGTCTACGTCCTGCAGGTCGGCCGGATCGAGCGTCCGCTCACCCCGCCGACCAAGCCGTGGGACGTGGCCCTGGTTGCCTTCGAGATCGCCCGGCGGCACCGTTTCGCGGCCGACATGGCGGCGCTGCCCGCCGACGTGGTGGCGCACGTGCTGCCCACCGGTGACGAGACGCCACAGGGGATGGCGCAGCTGCGCTACCGCGATGTCCGCAGGGTCGGCCGGCGGGTGGAGCGCGCGCACGCGGCGACCGAGGCCTATCTGCGGGCAGCCGGCCTTTCCGCGGCGGACCTTCCCGCGGCAGGCAGCCCGTGAGGCCGGCGCCGACCTGGGTGCGCCGGCCGATGTCGTTACTGGTCGTCGTCGGGCTGGCTTTCGCGGTCACCCTGCTGCCGCTGCTGGTCTTCGTCGCGGCCGCCGCGTCGGTGGTCCTGCCCGGTCGGTGGCGGGTGCTGCGGCTGCTGGCCTTCGCCTTCGTCTGCCTGACCCTCGAATGCGTCGGACTCGCAGTTGCTTTCGTCCTATGGATGGCGAGCGGCTTCGGCTGGAAGCTAGGCGCGCCGGTGTTCCAGCGCGCGCACTACGCCGTCCTGCACGGGCTGCTCGCCGCCGCCCTGACAAGCGCGACAGTGCTGTTCCACCTGCGGGTCGTCGACGACGAGGTGTCCTGGTCCCCGCTCGACGACGGCGTGCCCGGCTCCACCAACGCCATGCTCGTGCTGTCCCGGCACGCCGGGCCGGGCGACTCGCTGCTGGTCGTCCGCACCCTGATGCGTCGCGACCACGACCGGCGGCCGCGCATCGTGCTCAAGGACGTGCTGCAGTTGGACCCGCTGCTCGACATCTACCTCAACCGGCTGCCCAACGCCTTCCTCACGCCGGGACGGGACGATCTCGCCGAGCAGGTCGGCCGGCTGGCGACAGGGATGGACACGGAGGACGCGCTGCTGATCTTCCCGGAGGGCGGCAACTTCACCGAGGGTCGGCGGCTCCGGGCCATCGACCGGCTGCGCGGCAAGGGGATGCACGACGAGGCGGACCGGGCGGACCGGATGCGGCACGTTCTGCCCCCCCGCCCCGGCGGCGTGGTCGCGGCCCTGGCGGCAGCCCCGCACGCCGACGTCGTGCTCGTCGCTCACACCGGGCTCGAGCACCTGTCGACGGCTGCCGACCTGTGGGATGGGCTCCCGATGGACTCGACCGTGCGGATGCGCTGGTGGTTCGTGCCAGCCGCTGAGGTCCCACGGGACCCCGACCTGCAGCCCGACTGGCTGTTCGCTCGCTGGGCCGAGCTCGATGCCTGGATCGCCGCCCACGCTGACGACCAGGCCTCATCCGGATGATCCATGGACGGATCCGCCGCTGCTGCCCACCCTGACGACAGGGCGGAGGTGGGGTGTGGTGATGAGCGATCTGGACGTGCCGCTCGGCGCGGCGGCGCAGACCGCCGGCGAAGCGGGCGACGACGTCTCGCTGTTGCTCGTCCGGGTGCCTGCTGCCGGCGGGCAGTGACCGGCATCTCATGTCTGTGCGGTGCGGTCCGTGGTTCGGCCAGCAGCACCCGGGCACGGACTTTCCCAAGTGCCCGCGAAGGCGTGCGCCCCTGTACGAATGACGGAAGGCTCTCCCCATGCACGCTCAGACTGCAGAGCTGATCGCACAGCTCAACACCCTGCTGCGCCTGACCTCGCACGAAGCCGCGACGGCGCGCTCGCGCGTGTCGCAGGCAACGACCGACCAGACCCGCAAGGAGCTGACGGAGAACGCCCGCAACAGCGACCGGCGGGCCGAGTCCCTGCGGCAGGCCGTTCGTGACCTCGGCGGCGCGCCTGACATGGTCGGTGTCGCGCTCGGCAAGGCCTCGGCCGCAGCCAAGCTGCCGCTGGAGCAGACCATGCCGATCACCGAGGCCCTGCTGGCCGACCTGGCGCTCGAGCACCAGCTGTTCGACCGGGCCCGGCTGGTCAAGGTGCTGGCTCACGCCGCGGATGCGGCCGACACCGTGGCGCTCGCCGAGCGCCTCGAGGACGCTCACGGTGAGACGATCGAGTGGCTGTTCACTGTGCTGGCGGAGACGGCTCTCGGCGGGCCGGCTGCCCTTGCGCCGACACCGCTGCAGGCCGTGGCGACGACGGCTCGTACCGCTGCCACCTTCGCCGGTAGTGCCGCCGCCACCGGGTTGAACAAGGCCGCCCTCACCGTCGGCAACATGAGCGAGCGTGTGCAGGACACGAGCGTCTCCTCGGTCGGCCGCATCGTGGGTTTCGCGACCAGTGCCCGCAAGATCGTCACCGCCGGTCGCGACGCGACCCTTGCCGAGACCGAGAACCAAGCCGCTGAGCGAGGCTCAGGAGTGCGCAGCACCGTGCACCAGGTGCGCGCCGGCCTCGGCTCCCTGGACGCAGCCGAGCTCCCGATCGACGACTTCGACTCGCTCACAGCGAAGGACGCGGTCGCGGCTGTCTCTGGGCTGGGGCTGGTCGAGCAGGTACGCGTGGTGCTCGCCTACGAGCAGGCGCACAAGAAGCGGCAGAGCGTCGTCGAGGCGGCGAACAAGCGCTCGGCCGAGCTAGCGAAGGCGCTCGTCAACAGCTGAGCCAGGCGACCGGGGAAAAGTCACCGGGCTGTCGATCACCTGAGATGCCGACTCTACTACCGACGGTAGTAGAATCGGTCGGTGACTCGGAATGTCCAACACCGCGCCGCCAGGCGCCGTGCGGTGGTCGCTCATGAACGCTGAGGACGAGCAAGGGTTCGTGATTCGGCGGCTGCTGGCCGGTGACCTCGCGGCTGCTGCGCACCTGCAGGCGCGGGAACTCGCGGACGGATTCCTGTCGCAGCTCGGCCCCGGCTTTCTGCGCGTCTACCTCCAGACCTTCCTCGACACCCCCGGTGCTGTCGCGCTCACCGCCGACAGCGTCGACGGGCAGTTTGCGGGCTTCCTGGTGGGCAGCACGGCAGTGGGACACAACCGGGTGGCCCTGCGCCGGCACTGGAAGCGGCTGCTGCCGGCGGGTGCGGCGGCGCTGCTGAGCCGCCCTCGGTTGCTGCTGCCTTTCCTGCGCACCCGCGCCGTGCACTACGTCAGGGCGGCAGTGACGGCCATGAAGCCGCGCCCGTCCGCGACGGAGGTCGCGTCCGAGCGCAAGACGAAGCCCACGACCGCTGCCGGCCGACCGGCTGTGCTGCTGCATGTCGTCGTCGGACCGGACGAACGGGGCCAGGGAGTCGGCGCTGCACTCGTGCAGGCCTTCGTCGATGCCGCCCGCGAGGCCGGCTGCGTACGGGCTGTCCTGGTCTCGATCGGTGGTGAGAAGGACTTCTACCTCCGGCAGGGCTGGCAGCGACTCGCCGCGCGGCAGGACGACGACGGGCGGGTCGTGGTGACGCACGGTCGCTCGCTGTGAGTGGAGATTCGCTGGACCGGCGCGCCCTGCTGCGCCTGGCCGGCGCGTCGTTGCTCGTGGCGGGATGTCGAAGATCGGCCGACGACCCGGCGCTCGACGTGCCGGGACGCTCGGCGAAGCCGAGTCGGCCCCGAGCCGAGGTCTCGCCGTCCCCGGTCAGCCTGCCGCCGGCACAGCGCTACGTCCCGCTGGCCGGCGAGCGGCTGCCGCAGTGCAAGCAGGTGGCCGCGGACTTCGTGCAGGCGCTCACGACCCGTACTCGGGGACAGCAGCCCGCCGACGTGATGGCCGCGGCCGCGGCCTTCACCGGGACCGGCTTCCTGCCCGAGCCGGCGATGCTGGCCGCTGCGCCGCTCTACAGCGAGCCCGTCTCCGCCGGCGACATCGTCTTCCCGCAGTTCGCCGGTCTGCTCCCGCTGAGCCCGGGTGCCCGCCGGGCCGCGATGATGGTGGTCGTGCGCCAGCGCAGCCTGACCGGAGGCGACACGGCCACCCAGGCCGTGCGGATCTGCGACGTCCGCCTCGAGGTGCAGGAGGGCCTCTGGCGCGTCGTGGAGCTGGCCTCGATCGGGGGCGAGCCGGTCGGCAGACCGTCCGGCCTGGACCCTCGGGCGGTGCGGGTGCTCGACGACCCGCGGATCGAGTTGCCGGACACAGCCCGTTGGGACGTGCATGCAGGACGGATCTCCCTGGATCTGCTGGATGTGCTGGCGGTGGCCGCCGCCGCGGCTCCCGTCGCGGTGACCGTCCTGCGCAGCGGCCACCCGGTCAACGTGTTCGCGACCCCCAAGATCAGCAATCACACGCAGGGGCGGGCGGTCGACCTGTGGCGCGTCGACGGGCAGCCGCTCGTGACCACCGGGGCGGCTGTCGGACCGGCCCGCGCACTGCTGAACGCCGCCGCCGCGGACCGCCGCCTCCGCCAGGCCGGCTCACCCGAGGGCAGCGACCTGGACGGAGCCGGGCGCCGGAGCTTCACCGACCTGGTGCACAGCGACCACCTGCACCTCGCGGTGGGTGGCTCGTCGGCACCGGCCTGAGGGCGTGAAGTCGGCTCCGAGCCTCGGCCGGGCCGGCTCGGCGATGGCGGTCGGCACGGTCCTGTCCCGGCTGACCGGGCTGATCCGGACGGCGGCGCTCGCGGCGGCGCTCGGCGTCACCTCGCTCGCGGACTCCTACAACATCGCCAACACGGTCCCGACCATCCTGCTCGTCCTGGTCACCGGCGGCACGCTGTCCGCAGTGCTGATCCCGCTGCTGGTGGAGCCGCAGGAGCCGGCCGACCGGGTGCGGCGGGCCGAATCTTTGGGCGCTCTGGTGCTCGTCGTGACCGGCGCGGCGTCGCTGGGCGCCGCGGTGCTGAGCCCCCTGCTGGCAAGGCTTTTCGCGTTGGGGCTGCGCGGCGATCCGGACTACGGCGAATTCGTCGGCTCGACCACGCTGCTGCTGGTGCTGTTTGCGCCGCAAGTCGTCGCGTACGGCGTCTCGGTGCACGCGGTAGCCGTCCTGAACGCCGCCGGCCGCCTCGCGCTCGGGTCCTTCGCCAGCATCGCGACCAATGTCCTGACCCTGGCGGCGATCGGTGCCTTCGTGGCTCTCCGGCCGACCAGCGGAGCCGGCACCCGTGAGCTGGTCGTCCTCGGAGCGGGCACGACGGCCGGGGTGTTCGCGATGACAGCGATCCAGGTGTGGGGGGCGCGTAGGGTGCTTCCCGGCATGCGCCTGCTGCCCCGGTTCAAGCGGGACGAGACGACGAGCCGGGTGCTGCGGTTGGGCAGGTGGACCCTGGTTTACGTCGTCGCGAACCAGGTCGGACTCGCCGTGGTGCTGACCGTCGCGGCGGGCACCCCGGGCACAGCGTCGGCCTACCAGTGGGCCTTCGCCGTCATGCAGTTGCCCTTCGCGGTCGTTGCTGTGTCGGTGCTGTCGGCTGTCTACCCCAAGATGAGCCGAGCGGCGAAAGACGACCTGCCCCGGTTCGAGGTGATGGTCGCCGACGGGCTGCGGCTGCTCCTGCTGCTTCTCCTGCCCGCCGCCGTGCTGCTCGTGGCCCTCGCCGGACCGGTGACGCAGCTGCTGCTGGGATACGGGGCGGTGGACGGCGCGGGCGTGCGCCTCATCGCCTCTGCTGTCGCGGTCTTCGGCGTCGCGCTGTTGCCCTTCACGGCCTTCCAGCTGATGACGCGGGCGTTCTACGCCCGCGGAGACACCCGGGTGCCGGCGCTGGTGAACGTCGTCGTCAACACCGTGAACGTCGCGGGTGCGCTGGCCGCCCTTGGCACGTACGGCGGCTCGCCGCAGCGCACGATCGTCGTCCTGGTCGCGTCGTACGCCGCGTCCTACCTGGTCGGGTGCGCCGTGCTCGGGACGGTGCTGCGCCGGCAGGTCCGGGGCGCCTTCGCGGGCGTGGGGGCGCTGTCCGTACGACTGATCCTGCCCTCGGTCGCGATGGCCGCGGCGGCGGTCGGGGTGCTCGCCCTGGTCCGCACGACGGAGCTGGGCGATGCAAAGGCCGCTGCTGCCGTCGAGGTGGTCGCAGGCTCGGTGGCAGCCGGCGCTGCCTACCTGCTCCTTGTGTTCGGCCTCGCCCGCTCGGCGCTGCCTCAGGCGCTGCGAAGATCTCCGTCGTCGCCGGAAGGCCATTGCCGATGACGTGACATGTCCCGCTATGGTGTCGGCGCACATAGCGCCAACGCGGGCCCCTTTCGGGGCCTGCCTCCGTACGTCCGGAAGGTGCCCAACGGTGGGAAACAGCCGGTCCGGCGTGCGCGGTCGGCACGCGAGCCCGCAGCGCGCCCCGCGGGCCAGCGTCGGGCGGCCTACCGACCCCCGGCACGGCCGGCTGCTCCCCGGACCGCTCAGCGGTGCACTTATCGGGATGGCTGCGAGTGGTTTTGCCCTGCTGGCAGCGCTTCCCAGTGTTGCCGATCCGCCTCCGCTGGTCGTAGCGGCAGCGGTGACGATACCACCGACGGTTATTGACAGCGCGACTGAGCGATTCGAGCAGCGGGCCAGCCGCGCCAGCCGGGCCCAGGTGCTGCCGGTCGAGCCAGTCCTCGCGGCCGTCGCCCCCGTCCCGGCCCCACCACCTGAGCCGCCGCCGCCGCCGTTGCCCGGCTGCAAGGCGCGGTCCACCACCGAGGGCCTTTCCAACGGGCGACTGCCCGCCTCGGTCCTGTGTGTCCTGCGCGACGGTTCGGGGGAGCGCCTACGTGCCGATGCGGCGCAGGAGTTCACCAGAATGTCGGCCAGTTACGAGCAGGCCTTCGGCCGGCCGATCTGCGTCACGGACGGCTACCGCACCCTCCCGGAGCAGCAGGTGCTGAAGCGACTCAAGCCTGGACTCGCTGCCACTCCGGGCAACAGCGAGCACGGCTGGGGTCTCGCCGTCGACCTCGGCTGCGGGGTTCAATCGTTCCGGAGTGCGCAACACCGGTGGATGAAGGACAACGCGGGACGCTTCGGCTGGTTCCATCCGACGTGGGCGCGGCCCGGCGGCGGCCAACCGGAGCCCTGGCACTGGGAGTTCGGCAGCAAGGGCTGACCTGGCACATCGAGGCGAGGGAGGGTAATGCATTCCTACGCAGGAGCCTTCGCCCTTCTGCTCGCCGTCGCCGCCGTCGTGCTCGGCCTCTACGCCACCCACCTGAGCGCCGGCCTCGCGCGCACGCCGCTCACCGCGCTGCCCTACAACGGCGGAGTCGCGCCGAAGGAGTACGCAGTCTCACGCTTCCATGCCCGCTGGTATTCGATGACGATGGTGTTCCTCGCCTTCGACATCGAGATGCTGTTCATGTATCCGTGGACGCTCGTCGTCGTGCAGGTCGGCGCCGCCGCGGTCGTGGAGATGTTCGTCTTCCTGGTCGTGCTGGTGCTCGCCGTCGTCTACGCCTGGCGCGAAGGTGCCTTTAGATGGGCATGAGCCGATGGGCATGAGCCGATGGGGCTGACCGAGCGGCTGATGCGTCTTGCGGCCGGCCGTCCGCATCTGCTGCTGGCCGAGTGTCCGGGCGGTACGCCGGCTCGCCTCGCCGTCGAGCGGCACGCCCGGGCGCAGGGCTGGCCGTTTGCCGACGGGCCTGCCGACGCCGACGTGCTGGTGGTGTGCGGTCCACCCTCGACCGAGCTGGCCGCGGCCATCGAGCTCACCTGGGATGCCGTCGCCGGCCCCCGAAGCCGGGTTCAGTGTGCGAGTGGCGAGCAGATCCCGGACCTCTTGCGCCGTGCCGTTGCGCAGTTGCAGGACGTCCCGGCGCAACGGGCCGATGCCGCCGGCCGGACGCAGCCGGAGGCCGGCGGTGACACCGGTGATGGAGAGATGGACCACGCGGGCATGGAGGGGGACGACCCGCCCGGGGAGATGGACCACGCGGGGATGGAGGGGGACGACCCGTCCGGGGAGATGGACCACGCCGAGATGGGCCACGGGGACATGGACATGTCGATGGATCTGCCCGGTGGCCTGGCGATGGCCGACCGTGCCCCGGACCGGGACGGCCTGCGGTTGGACGTCCTCGCGCTGCAGCTCGGCCCGTTCCTGCCGGCCTGGCCGGCCGGCCTGGTCGTCGACGTGACCCTGCAGGGCGACGTCGTGCAGGAGGCGCACGCCTACGGCCGGACCGCACCGAAGGCGAGACCGTGGTGGGACGACGAGGCGGGGCCGCCGGCCCGCCGGGCCGCCGCCCACCTCGACAGTGCGGCGCGGGTGCTCCAGCTGGCGGGCTGGTCCGCCGCCGCGTACACCGCACGGGTTGTTCGCGATCAGGTGCTCGACGACGCCTCGGCAGCGGGGACAGCCGCGCGGATCGCGCGGCTGGGCGCCAAGGTGCGCCGGTCCCGCTCGCTGCGCTGGGGCCTTCGCGACCTGGGGGTGCTTCCCGCCGAGCGGGCGGCGCTGCTCGGGATCAGCGGCCCGACGCTGCGCGCCGATGGCGATGTCCACGACCGACTGCTGCAGTGGCTGACCGAGGCATGGGCGGCCCTGAACGGGTCTACCGGCCGGGGTGGTTCGCGCGGGGAGCAGGTCGGTGGCCGGACTGCCTCGCAGGCGCTGATCGAGGCGATCCCCCGGCTGGTGATCGGGCAGGAGCTGGCCGGAGCCCGTTTGATCATCGCCAGCCTGGACCCTGACGTCGCGGACACGGACGTCGCAGATGGCGTCGCGAGACCTGCTATAGCACAGCATGGTTGAGTGTCATGGTTGAGCAGGCGCCGGCGTGGGCCGCCCCACTGGTGCTGGGCCTGCTGCTTGCGCTCTGCGTGGGTGCCGCCACCTTCGATGCCGCGCTGGCGCCCGGGCGCGGCCTGGCCGGCGCGCTTCGGGCGCCGTGGCAGGAGGCGGCCCGCCTCGTGGTGCAGCAGCGGCGTACGACGGTGGCGAACGACCCGCTGCTGTGGCGCATCGGCGGCGCGGCGCTGCTGGTCGTGGCGGCGCTGATGGTGGCGGTCGTGCCGTGGGGCGACTGGACGCTGCTCGACTCCGCGGTCGGCGTCGTGTGGTTCAACGCCATGGACGTGCTGCTGTGGGCGGCGCTCTGGACTGCCGGCTGGGGCGCGAACAGCGCCTGGCCGCTCGTCGGGGGCAACCGCTTCCTGGCGCAGGCGCTGTCCTACGAGCTGCCGCTGATGTTCGCGTTGATTTGCCCGGCCCTAGGGGCCGGAAGTCTGCGGCTCGCCGACGTGCAGGCCGAGCAGGCCGGCCTGTGGTTCGTCGTCACCATGCCGACCGCCTTCGCGGTCTTCTGCGTCTGCGTGCTGGCCTTCTCGCTGTGGGGGCCGTTCGCCGCCCCCGTCGGCGCCGACCTCGGCGGCGGCGTGCTCGCCGAGACCTCCGGCATCGACCGACTGCTCCTGCTGCTCGGCCGTTACGCGCTGCTGGTCGCGGGCGCCGCCTTCGCCGTGCCGCTGTTCCTCGGGGGTGGCGAGGGACCTCTGCTGCCCCCGGTGCTGTGGAGCATCGTCAAGACGGTCCTCGTACTCGTCCTGCTGGTGGCCTGCCGCCGGCGGTTCGCGTTGCTGCGCCCGGAGCGCTTCGCCGAGCTCGCCTGGGTCGTCGGCATCCCGCTCGTCCTGCTCCAGATCCTGGCCGTCAGCCTGGCTGTCCTCGGGAGGTCGTGAGTGCTCGTCGACACACTGTTCTGGCTGCTCGCCCTCACGGCGGTGCTCTCGGGGTTCGCGGTGTTCCGGGTGAGCAGCATGGCCCGGGCGACCTTCGCCCTGGCCGTGTCCTTCGTCGCGGTCGGCGCCGTGATGCTGCTGCTCGACCTGGACTATCTCGGCCTGATCACCGTGCTGATGATGGTGATGGAGATGTCCATCATGGCCGTCTTCATGATCATGTACATGATGAATCCCGGCGGGTTGATGCCCATGTCGATGTACCACAACAAGGCCGGCGCGATGACCGTCGCCGTCGGCAGCTTCGTCGTGCTCGCAGCGGGCGCGCTGCTGGTGCCGTGGCCCGAACGCCAAGGCGTTGCCCCCGCCGACATCACCTTGCAGCTGGGCGAGGGCATCATGGGCTCGAAGATGCTGGTGATGCTCACGATCAGCCCGGTGCTGTTCGCGACCATCGTCGGCAGCCTGGTGCTGGCCGCGCCACGCGGACGCTACGACCGCTTCGGCGATGACCTCGACCAGCCGGCCAGCGACCCCGTACCAGGTGGTCTGGGGCGATGAGCCTCGAGCTGCTCCTGGTCCTCGCGAGCGCCCTGTTCTGCATCGGCGTCTACGGCGCGCTTTCGCAGCAGTCGATCGTCATGGTGATGATGGGCCTGGAGCTGATGCTCAACGGGGTGCTCGTCGCCGG
>JAABUN010008278.1_pt1 | contig 10705 bp, 9 predicted proteins | sample 5559311 | NCBI WGS metagenome assembly JAABUN01 (sample SAMN10711877, study PRJNA513370) | rock metagenome | isolation source: Antarctica rocks | place: Antarctica: Victoria Land, Siegfried Peak sud
CCTGGGGACGGCATGGGCAGCTCGACGAGCTCCTGGACGTCGGGGCCGCCGTACGCGCTGAAGCGGAAGACCTTGGGCATGGGCACGACCTCTCATCGCCGCTGAGTGCGGCTCGCCTCCATGATCCTAAGCACGAGCGGGCATCCACGAGCCGGGTCCAGGGGGCGTTGTCCAGCGACATAGGCGGTGCTGTGGACGACGGGTGTTGAGGAGCCACGCTGCGACGTCCCGGGAGGCCGTCGTCATCACCGTCTTCGGGAGGGGGGTCGCATGCCAGGGTGAAGTCATGGGAGTCGATCGTGCCGTCCTGTTTCGCCGAGCGACGAGTGAGCGCTTCAAGCGGACCGTCAAAGCGGTGCCTGGCGGGTATGCACAGGCGTGGCGGGCGGCATCACGCTACGTCGCCGGGCGTTCCCGGGACGAAGCGCTGGCCACCACCGGCAGCCTGCTGACGCAGGGTCACGGGGTGAGCGTCGACCTGTTCGGCGAACTCGTTCGGGACCGGGCGACGGCCGATCGGGTCACTGAGAACTACCTGGCCCTGGCCGCCGCGATTCCGGACCCACCAGCGGACGTGTGGCTGTCGTTAGACCTGTCCCATCTGGCGATCGACACCGACCCGAGCGGCGCCGCTGACCGCCTGGCGAGGATCGCTGAAGCGCTGCCGCCCGGTCGACGTGTTCAGGTCGGTGCGGAGGGCGCCGTCCACACCGACGCGGTCCTGCGCTGCGGGCTCGCCGTCGGCGCTCAAGGAATGGCCGACCGGCTCGGTGCAACCGTGCAGGCCAACCTGCTCCGTTCCGAGCACGATGTCGTCGCCCTGACCGCCGTCGGGGTCCACGTGCGGCTGGTGAAGGGCGCCTACCTGGAGCCAACCGGTACCCACCCGTACGGCGAAGCCACCGACGTCGCCTACCTCCGGCTTGGCTTCACCCTGCAGGAGGCCGGGGCGGCATGGTCGATGGCCACCCACGATGGTCGGCTGCGAGAGGCGCTGCTGCTCGCGGGCGGCGCGGTGCCGGTCGAACAGCTCTTCGGTGTACGACCAGAGGCACTCGACCAGCTCAAGGCGCGAGGGGTGCCGACCCGCGTGTACGTCCCGTACGGACCCGACTGGTTCCGCTACTGGCTCCGCCGAGTCGCCGAATCCCGCGGCGCCTGACCCCTCCAACGAGCGTGCCAGAGCACGATCCTCCTTGCGGACGCTGGGCGTCCTGGGGTTGCCCACCTCACCGTTGAGGTCGGACGCGCTCCGGCAGAGCTTCGGCTTCCGACGCGGGGCAACGTCGCAGAACCGGTAGCAGGGGGTGTTCGCGAACCACGGCTACCTGGCTGCTGCGCTAGGCCCCGTACTCGACGTCGGGTGCGGCCCGGGAACTGTGACCGCATACCTCGCGCAACGCGGTGTGAACGTCTCCCGGCGTGGATTCCGCAGTCCGCGAGCTGCACCTTGGAGCCTGTGGCGACCATGGACGGGTCGTCGTTGACCTTCTCGACGCGCTGCGCCCTTCCGTGACCATCAAGGATGGGCTGTCGCTTGTGGCCGAGGAGGGCGGGGGTGTGGGTGCTCGGCTACGGCGGACCGGCCGACCCCGCTGCCCGACCGAGACGCTGTTAGTGCCCCACGTAGTCGGCGTCGCGCACCCGCCCGCGGTTCCTGCGCGCAATCCGGGCTACTAGCGGAGCGAGCAGCACGACGGCGGCGATCCCGAACAGCACGACCGCGCGCGGGCTCGACACCAGCGTTGAGACGTCGCCCTGCGAGATGGCCAGGGCGCGTCGCAGCTGCTGCTCCGCCATCGGCCCGAGGATCACCCCGATGACCGCCGGCGCGACGGGCCAGCCGAAGCGGCGCATCGCGAAGCCGAGCACCCCGACGATGTAGAGGACCAGCAGGTCCACGGCCGAGCCGTTGAGCGAGTACACGCCCAGCGAGGCGAAGAGCACGATCCCGGCGTACAGCTGGGGCCGCGGGATCTTCAGCAGCCGTGCCCACACCGGCGCCAGCGGCAGGTTGAGGACCAGCAGCATCGCGTTACCGATGAACAGGCTTGCGATCAGGCCCCACACCAGTTCGGGCGAGGTCTCGAACAGCAGTGGCCCCGGCTGCAGGCCGTACTGCTGGAAGGCGGCGAGAAGGATCGCCGCGGTGGCCGAGGTCGGCAGGCCGAGCGCCAGCAGCGGCACCAGAGTCCCTGCGGCCGACGCGTTGTTCGCCGCCTCGGGTCCCGCGACGCCCTCGATCGCCCCGTGCCCGAACTCCTCGGGGTGCTTCGAGAGCCGCTTCTCAACGCTGTAGGACAGGAACGTCGGGATCTCGGCGCCGCCGGCCGGCAGCGCACCGAGCGGGAAGCCGAGAGCGGTTCCGCGCAGCCACGGCCGCCACGAGCGCGACCAGTCCTGTCTCCCCATCCACGCCTTGCCGACCGGGATGACGTCGGCGGAGCCGTGCCGCATCCGGCTCGCGACCCACAGCGCCTCACCGACGGCGAACAGCCCCACCGCGACGACGACGATGTCGATCCCGTCGAGCAGCTGCGGCACCCCGAGCGTGTAGCGCGCCTGCCCGGTCTGGCTGTCGATCCCGACCAGTCCGATTGCCAGTCCGAGCCCGAGCGCAGAGAGCCCGCGGACGAACGACCCTCCGAGGACGGCAGACACCGTCGTGAAGGCCACGATGATCAGGGCGAAGTAGTCGACCGGCCCGAACGAGATGGCGAAGGCCACGATGGCCGGCGCGACCAGGACGAGACCCGCGGTGGCGATCGTGCCGGCGACGAACGACCCGACGGCGGCGGTGGCGAGCGCCTGCGGGGCCCGGCCTCGGCGCGCCATCTGGTTGCCCTCGACCGCGGTCATGATCGACGCGCTCTCACCCGGGGTGTTGAGCAGGATCGCCGTCGTGGAGCCGCCGTACATGCCGCCGTAGTAGATGCCGGCGAACATGATGAAGGCGCTGACCGGCTCGAGGGTGTAGGTGACGGGCAGCAGGAGCGCCACGGTCATCGCCGGCCCGATCCCGGGCAGCACGCCGACGAAGGTCCCGAGCACGACGCCGAGCAGTGCCCACAGGAGGTTCTCGAGGGTGAGCGCCGTGGCGAAGCCGTCGAGCAGCAGGCCGAGGCTGTCCACCTAGAGCACCCCCTCGAGGATCCCGGCCGGGAGGCTCACGCCCAGGCCGCGGGCGAAGACGACGAACACCAGCGTGGCCAGCACGACGGCGAGCGCCGCGTCGCGCACCCACCGCCGGCTGCCGAGTGAGGCCGCGACGCCGAAGAACAGGAGCGCAGCGGCGACGGGAAAGCCAAGCGGCTGGAGCAGGAGGGCGTGGCCGACGAACACCGCGGAGAGCAGGGCGAGCGTGCGCCAGTCGGAGGCCCGGCTCGTGTCGACGTCCTCCGCCGCCTCCATCTCGCCGTGCCCGCCGCGCAGCACGTCGACCGCCAGCCACAGGCTGACGAGCACGAGAACGACGCCGACGACGGTGGGGAAGAAGCGCGGGCCGATCGCATTCGCGTTGACGGGGATGGCGATGCGCTGGGTCTCGACGAGGAGGAACACGCCGAGTGCGAGCAGCATCGCGGCCAGGCCGAGCTCGGCCTTGCCGCTGGCCGGCGAGGCGCCCGCGCCCACCGGGGCGGGCGCGGGCGCGGCGGTCACACCAGGCCCAGGTCGGCCAGCACCTCGGAGATGCGAACCTCTTCCTCGGTCAGGTACTCGGCGAACTCGTCGGCCGGAAGGTAGGCGTCGTCCCAGCCGTTCTTCGCCAGCTGGTCCTTCCACGCCTGCGACTCGTACATCTTCTCCACGGCTGTCGTCAGCGCCTCCTTGTCTGCGTCGCTGATGCCCGCCGGCGCGACGAAGCCGCGCCAGTTGTCGAGCTCGACGTCGAGGCCCGCCTCCTGAGCCGTCGGGGCGTCGAAGCCCTCGACCGGCTCGGCGCCGGACACGGCGAGGGCGCGCATCTTGCCCGTCGCGACCTGGTCCTTGAACTCGCTGACCCCGGAGATCCCGGCCGCGACCTTGCCTCCGAGGATCGCCGCCAGTGCCTCTCCGCCACCGGAGAAGGCGACGTAGTTGACCTCCTTCGGATCGATCCCGGCGGCCTGCGCGAGGAGGCCGGCGAAGATCTGGTCCGTCCCGCCTGCCGACCCGCCCGCGATCGGGAGGCTGCCCGGGTCCTTCTCCCAGGCCGCGACGAACTCCTCCATCGTCTGGTACGGGCTGTCGGCGGGGACGACGAGCGCTTCCTGCTCGCTGGTGAGCCGGGCGATCGGCGTGACGTCGTCGAGGGTGGCGGCGGAGTCGTTGGTCTCGATGGCGCCGACCATGACCAGGCCCATCGTCATGAGCGTGCCGGCTTCGCCCTCCATGCCGGCGAGCTTCGCCAGGCCGATCGTGCCGCCGGCACCGGCGATGTTCGTGACCTGCGAGCTCTCCACGATGCCCTCCGACTCGAGCACGGCCTGTGCGGCGCGCGACGTGGAGTCCCAGCCTCCGCCCGGGGCGGCGGGCGCGATGATCTCCACGGCGTCGAGCGACGGGGCCGCGACGGCGGCCCCGGCCGTGTCGGTCTCAGTGTCCGCGCCGCCCGCACCCCCGCAGGCAGCGGTCAGGGACAGGGCGGCAAGAGCGAGGGCGACACTCGCGGGGCGGATAGATCGGGTCTTCACAGCGGCTCCAGCGGTTCAGGGTGCGGCGCACCGAGTGCCTGGAGAGTGCGAGACGCAGACCGCCGCCGTCACGGTTGCGGTCGCAGGTGCCGTTGTGGTCGTTCTGGTCGCGCTCGACGTGACCTGGCGCACGTACCGTGGGACGTCGACCCCAGGAGGTGCGGTGCGGTCACGGTTGTCGCTCGCCACCCAGATCCTCGCCCTGCAGGTGGCCATCGTCGTCACGACGGTCTCGGTCATCGCCGTGGTCGGTCTGGTCCAGACGCGCGCGCAGTTCACCCGGCAGGAGAGCGCGAAGGTCCGGGCGATCGCCGAGTCCGTGGCGGCGCTGCCGGCCGTGCGTAACAGCTACGACGACCCGGACCCGTCGCAGATCCTGCAGCCGCTCGCGGAGGCCGTGCGGGTCGCCAACGACCTCACCTTCGTCGTGCTGGCCGACGACGACCAGGTGCGGCTGGCGCACCCCGACCCAGACCGGATCGGCCAGCGACTGTCGACCGACGCGAGCGATGCCCTCGCCGGCCGTACCGTCGTGGCGACCGAGGTCGGGACGCTGGGTCGGACCGTGCGCGCGAAGGCGCCGGTCTACGACGCCGAGGGACGCGTCGTGGGCGTCGTCTCCGTCGGCAACCTCGAGGAGCGGATCACCGAGCAGTGGCTGGCCGCCCTGCCGCGGCTGCTGCTCTACCTGCTGGTGGCCCTCGCGGTCGGCGCCTTCGGCTCCTGGCTGCTGGCGCGGCGCCTGAAGCGGCAGACCTTCGGGCTCGAGCCGGGCGAGATCGGCGAGCTGCTGGAGCAGCGGGAAGCCACGTTGCACGGCATCCGGGAGGGGCTGCTGGTCGTCGACGGCGCCGGGCGCGTCACGCTGGTCAACGACGAGGCCGTGCACCTGCTGCACCTGCCGCCTGACACGCGCGGCCGGCGAGTGCACGAGCTCGACCTGCCCCCGCGACTGCGCGAGGTGCTCGCCGGCGAGACCGTCGGCGACGACGAGATCGTGCTGCGCGCCGGCCGGGTGCTCGTCCTGAACCGCAAGCCGCTCGACGTGCGCGGTCGGGGCATCGGTGCTGTCGTCACGCTGCGCGACCGGACCGAGCTCACCGAGCTGACGCGTGAGCTCGGCGGCGCCCGTAGCCTCACCGACGCGCTGCGCGCGCAGGCGCACGAGTTCTCCAACCGGATGCACACGGTGGCGGGACTCCTCGAGCTCGGCGAGCAGGACGAAGCGCTGCTGTTCATCGAGCGGCTGAGCGCCGTGGGGGAGGAGCTCGCCGCCCGCCTGGTCGAGCAGGTCCGGGAGCCCGCCGTCGCCGCCGTGCTGCTGGCGAAGACGGCGTACGCCGCCGAGCACGGGGTCGAGCTGCGGATCGCATCGGACACGGCCCTTCCGGCCGGCAGCGGCGCCGACCCGGACGCCCTGGTGACCATTGTCGGGAACCTGGTCGACAATGCAGTCGAAGCGCTGGGCGACAGCGGAGGATGGGTGCAGGTCCGGCTCACGACCACGCCCGACGGGGTGCAGATCCAGGTGCGCGACTCGGGCCCCGGGCTCGCGCCAGGGCTGGCCGACGAGGTGTTCCAGCACGGCTTCACGACGAAGGTCGCGCAGTCGGCCGGTCCTCGTGGGCTCGGCCTGGCGCTGACCCGCCAGGCGTGCGTGACCCGCGGCGGCTGGGTCGACGTCCGCACCGAGGACGGGGCGGTCTTCACGGCATTCCTCCCGGGCGAGCCGGTGGCGGCAGGGTGATGGGCGGCGGAACGGGCAGGGGCCTGAGCGGGCCGATCGGGGTGCTCGTCGTCGACGACGATTTCATGGTGGCTCGGATCCACCGCGGCTACGTGGACCGCGTCCCGGGCTTCCGCGTGCTCGGCGAGGCGCACACCGGTTCCGCTGCGCTCCAGTCGATCCAGGCGCAGCGACCCGATCTGGTCCTGCTCGACATCTACCTCCCAGACCGGACGGGGCTCGACGTGCTCCGTGAGGTCCGGTCGCTGCCCGGGTCCGCCCCCGACGTCATCGTCATTACGGCCGCGCGGGATGTCGACTGTCCGCGCCGCGATGCACGGCGGGGTGGCGAACTACCTGGTCAAGCCGTTCACGTTCGCCACGTTCGCCGACCGGCTGCAGCGCTACGCCGAGGGGCGGGGCAGCCTCGCCCGCGCCGGTGTGCTGCAACAGTCCGACGTCGACCGCGCCTTCGAGGTGGTCCGCCGGTCCGGTCCCGTCGCGCTCCCGAAGGGGCTGAGCGCGACGACGAGCGCGCTGGTCGTCGACGTTCTCCAGAATGCCGACGGCGACCTGTCGGCCGCCGAAACTGCCGAGCGCGTCGGCATCTCCCGCGTCAGCGCCCGCCGCTACCTCGAGCAGCTGGTCTTGACCGGCCAGGCGACGCTGCGGCCGCGCTACGGCACCGCCGGCCGGCCGGAGCACCGCTACGCCTGGTCGGCGTCGCCCTGACCCGCGGTTGCCTGGCCAGACGCGCGTGACTTCACCGCAGCCCAGGTGGCGGTCGACGGGGCGGCTGACGGCTCAGCGGTCGCCTAGCAGCCAGGGCCCCGATGTTGCCGCCGACACGTCGTCCACGAAGGTGCCGGGAGTCGAGGCCTTGCGGGACACCGTCCCGCAAGCCGAACCTCCTCCGGGACGCCTCAGTGGCCGCGGTCTCGAGCACCGTGTTTGACTTGCTCGGTGGATGGCCACTTCTCGCAGCGCTATTTCGCCGGGTGTCAGCCGCTGTGTGAGGCGGAAGTTGCCGGAAGGGGTCCCTTGCTCACCGGGCACCTGATCGGTCGACGGACCAGTCTCTCCGGTGTGTCGCGGCCGAACGACGAACCCTCAGGTCGCGCACCTGTGTTCTGGCGGTGCTGCGTCTGCAGCCGGACGCTGTCGGGACCCTCCACCTGTTATCGCACTGGGAACCCGCATGGCTCTTGCATGCCCCGGTTGGGCAGTGTGCCGCATGCAGAGCGGCACCCTGCGACTGTCACGTCAGGTGGCAGCCGTTGCTTCCGAGGAGCTCTGTGACCTGCACCAGGCTCGCTGGCCAATGAGGGGATCTCGAGCGCTTCGCGTGGGGCGTCCCAACCGTAGCGGCGGCCTATGGACGGCCCAGCCGGGAAGTTCGCGGCTTCCCTCGGAGCTGGTTGATGGATTCTTCTACATCGCTAGGTGACCTTCGCGCGCCCGAGACAGACAGCTCACGAGCTCGTCGCTGACATCGGCTGGCCGGATGCTCGCCGGGAACACGACGTGAGCGCCGACCGCGATGAGTTCGCGGACGCTGCGGCTGTTGTTGGCCTGCGCGCCGATCACGGTGCCGGCGGCGTAGCGGCGCACGTGACGGACGAGATCCGGGCCGGACAGTCCGGAGAGTCGGGCCTCGACGAGCACGACATCGGGCTGCTCGACGATGACGGTCCCGGCCGCGGCGGCGCCGTCGCTGAAGCGTTCGACGAGCATCCCGTACGTCGCGAGCCGCGCGGCGACGCTGTCGCTGAACCAGGTACTGCGGTGGACCACGATCGCTCGTGGCCGGGACGACAGGCGCGTCGGGCATCCGCTGCTCTGTAGGTGCTGCTGCGCCCTGGCCACGAGAGCCTGCTGCAGACGGTGCCGGGTGTCGGAACTGCGTCGCCGATCGAGCTGCTCTTCCCGACCGCAGCAGAGACCACTCCTGGCCAAGGCCGGCGCTGTCCGCTTCCAGTCATCGATGGCTCGCAGTTGCGCTGTGAGCAACTGCAGCGCAGAGCGGCCCGACGTCGAGCTCAGCGATGCGGCACGCACGTGCAGGGTCCTCTCGCGGGACGCCACGCCCGGATCACGCCGGGCCCAGGGAAGGATCTTCCGCCTGTGCGAACGGCGAGTCAATTCGTCCCGGCATGTCAGTCACCGCGACCGCCGCGACGCTGCCTCTGCTCGGTCAGCACAACGGTACGCCCTACCGGAGGCCGCCGCCGAGGTTCACTGGGCAGGCATGGCAGACGGGCGGGCTCATCGCACCTACTCGAATAGTTCGTGAACCTCTGCCCGGACTTCCAAAGATCGCGAACACACGAGGGGCCGAGAATGGCCGTTGACCTGCGGAAATGACCGCAGGGAAGTGCGGGACGCAGGCATCGGCATCGCGATCGACGACTTCCGCACTGGCTACGCCAGCCTGCGCTACCTGGCGGAGCTCCCGGTCAGCGCCGTCAAGAGCGACCGGAGCTTCAGCGCCGGACTGCTTCACGACCCGACCTGCGCCACCATCGTCCGCGCCGTCGCCGGGCTCGCCCGCGATCTCGATCTGCAGTGCGTCGTCGAAGGCGTCGAGACGACGCAGCAGTTCCAGGTTCTGCCGCCCGGGGCCAGCGTTCAGGGCTACCTGCTCGGTCGGCCCGGCACGACCGCCGCAGGATCAGCGGCCATCGAGACAGGCTCTGCCCGGGCCTGGCCCACACAGACCTTTCGGGCAGGCGCCGGCAACTAGAACTGAGACCTTGCACTAGCGGCAGGGATGCGATGTTGCGCCACGTCGGAAGCCGAACCTTCTGCGAGACCCCGATGTGAAATTTTTGAGAGCAGCCCTTCTGCACGGGCTGGCGGTACTACGAGACGCGAGCTCGTACTCGACGACCCGTGCCAGTGGCACCGCTTACCGGGGACGCGGCGATGCGGTAGTCGCCGGTGATGAGGGTGGTGGGGCGGGCGCCGGCGGTCCCTGGTCCTTCCCGCACCGGGGCTGTGGCCGACGCCTCGGATTGGTAGGCCGCCAGCACTGCAGGTGCAAGGCGCCCGCGGTCACCGACCGCGATTCCTTGCTCACGAGCCCAGTAACGCATCGCGGCCGTCGATGCATGAGAACTCATGTAGCCAGTGTGCCTGAGCTGCACCGGTGGCCGAAGGGCCAACGGGGCCGCCCCGGAGCCGAGTGGCACCTCCCGGACTCGTCCTGATAGCCGATCGGCTTACGGGATGTTCTCGATGAAGGCCCGACAGCCGCAGCTCCGAAGTGAGGGATGCGTCACTGGTGTCGGGGAACGACGCCAGTCATGGACGGCCAGCGGCTTCTCGCGATCTATCTCAACGACCACTTACTCGGGGCGAGCGGGGGTGTGGACCTGTTCGAGCGGGCCGCCGGAGCGGCTCGTGGCACTCCAGCGGGGCCGGCCTTGGAGCGCCTGGCGGTGCAGGTCGCGGAGGACCGGCGCGCGCTGCTGGCGGTGATGCGTCGGCTCGGAGTTCGGGTGCGCTATTACAAGGTGGCAGTGGGCTGGACGTTGGAGAAGCTCGCTCGGGTCAAGACCAACGGCCGGCTGGTCTCCCGCTCGCCGCTCAGCGACCTCGTCGAGCTGGAGGGGCTGCGGCTGGGGGTGCAGGGCAAGGAAGCTGGCTGGCTGGCGCTGGCCGCGGTCGCGGACCGTTACGACGCTCTGGACCGGGCCGAACTCGAGTGCCTGGCGGAGCGGGCCCGGAGCCAGGCCGAGGAGCTGGAACAGCTGCGGATCGGCGTGGCGGCCCGAGTCCTGTGCCCGTAGCCGGTGTCGACCGGAGCGGAGCCTTGCGGCGCTCCGACGTCGAACAGAGCCTGATGCGACAGCACCCGGATCTGTCTGCCGGACTGGTCGTGGCCGTGGTGCGGCGGGTCGCCCGGCACGTTGCGCGGAGTCGCCCGTTGGGCCCGGGCCTGTGGTCCGAGGTGCAGCAGGCCGCGGACGAGCCGCCGTAGAGCTGCGCCGGCTCGCCCACCCCGCGCCATGAGCGCGAACCTGGCCGAGACCGGGCGCCGCCGACCTTTCCCACACGACGACCGCGAGGACCCAAGGATCCCCTTCCGGGCACCAGGGCGATCGAGGCCACGATCAGTCAGGCTGGCGCGATGACCGACCCCATCGACCTGCCCGCCGCCCTGGCCCGCTTCGACGAACCCTGGTCCCCTCGGACCGTGGCCGTGCTCAACGACTACGACATCCGGGTCGTCAAGACCAAGGGCGAGTTCACCCGCCACCGCCACCTTGAGACCGATGAGGTCTTCCTCGTACTCAGCGGCTCG
>JAABUN010008279.1_pt1 | contig 10705 bp, 10 predicted proteins | sample 5559311 | NCBI WGS metagenome assembly JAABUN01 (sample SAMN10711877, study PRJNA513370) | rock metagenome | isolation source: Antarctica rocks | place: Antarctica: Victoria Land, Siegfried Peak sud
TGAGCGACCGGCTGTGCTTGGACGTTCATAACAAGAGCCGGTCGCTCACGCTCGCGGTTCGTTGTCCCTCCGCATTTGACCACTACCGGCACAGATAAATCAAATGAAAACATCTGTGTCTATCTGTGGCTAATTTTCTGCTTTTTCAGTGAGCGTTTCGTGCGCCACACGCGCCGCGAGTCCCACATATTTGGCCGGAGTCAGCTCCAAAAGTCGCGCTTTGTCCGCTTCGGGCAATTCCAAGGTTTCGATAAAAGCGCGCATCGTGGTTTGGTTCATTTCGGCGCCGCGCGTGAGTTCTTTGAGTTCTTCATATGGATTTTCGTGCCCGGCTTTTCGCATCACGGTTTGAATCGGCTCGGCCAAAACTTCCCAGGCGTTGTCCAAATCGAGCGCGAGTTTCGCTTCGTTGAGTTCCAATTTTCCCAACCCGCGTTGGAGCGAATGCAACGCGACCAAAGAATAACCGATGCCAACGCCCAAATTTCGCAGTGCGCTCGAATCGCTCAAATCGCGTTGCAAGCGTGAAATCGGCAGTTTTTCGCCCAAATGCGCCAGTATCGCGTTGGACAAACCCAAATTCGCTTCGGCGTTTTCGAAATCAATCGGATTGACTTTGTGCGGCATCGTCGAACTGCCGACCTCGCCCGCAACGACTTTTTGCTTGAAGTAGCCCAGCGAAACGTAGCTCCACACATCGCGCGCAAAATCGAGCGCGACAGTGTTGAAACGGCGTAGCGTGTCGAACAGTTCGGCGATATAGTCGTGCGACTCGATTTGCGTTGTCAAAGGGTTATAGGACAAACCCAGCGACAGCACGAAATCGCGCGCGATTTGCGGCCAATTTGCGTCGGGATAAGCGCTCCAATGCGCGTTGAAATTACCGACCGCGCCGTTGATTTTGCCCAGATATTCCTGATTTGCGATCTGTTCAAGTTGGCGGTTCCAGCGATGCACGAAAACGGCGAACTCTTTGCCCACTGTCGTTGGCGAGGCGGTTTGGCCGTGGGTGCGCGCCAGCATCGGGATTTCGAGCCAGGTTTCGCTCAAATCGGCGACGCGATTGACGACGGCAAACGCCTGCGGCATCCAAACCTCGCCCATGCCGCCTTTGAGCATCAAAGCGTGGCTGAGGTTGTTGATATCTTCCGACGTGGAGGCGAAATGCAGCCATTCGCGGACGTCTTCCAGACTGGTATTTTCCAGTTGCTCTTTCAGAAAATACTCGACGGCTTTCACGTCGTGATTGGTGGTTTTTTCGATGGCTTTGACTTGTTCGGCGTTTTCGGCGTCAAAATTGAGAGCAATCTGACGCAGCAACCGGGTTTCATCGACATCGAAGGCGCGCACTTCGGCGATTTCGGGCGTTTCCGACAGCATTAAAAGCCATTCGATTTCGACGTGAACGCGGAATTTGATGAGCGCCGCTTCGGAAAAATAGGCCTGAAGCGCGGCGGTCGAGCCTTGGTAACGACCATCGAGCGGCGATAAGTTGTTCAGTGACATCAGCAAATAGGTTTTAACAGTTTCTTGGAAAGCAGAAAATTATGGCTCAAAATCCCAGCGAAAATCCGCAATTGCCGCGCGTTGCGGCGATTCCCGACGCGATTCCGGTCGAAAACGGCGCCGATTTGCATGGCGCGCGCATTTTGGTCATCGACGACGAACTCGACGCGCGCCGCATCGTGTCGATTGTGCTGCGCGCGTCCGGCGCCCTGGTTTTCACCGCCAATTGCAAAGATGACGCGCTGCAACTGGCCGATCACAACACTTTCGACGCCCTGGTTTCCGACATTTCCATGCCCGGCGGCGATGGGCTTTCCTTGCTCGAAGAACTCCGCAAAAGAGGCCACCAGATGCCCGCCATCGCGCTCTCGGCGCTGCCGTGGGCGGATGTTCAGGAACGCGTTCAAAGCGCCGGATTCGCGCTTCATCTCGTAAAACCGGTCGAATTATCGGCGCTCACCGCGGCAGTCGCGGGTGTGATTGGAAGCGCGAAAAGCTCGTAGAGACGTGCGGAGCGCGTCTGCCTCTTTTTCATTCTACGGATGCGCTCCCTCTAAGCCTCCATTTTCCCCACCAAAATCTTGTCGATGCGCTGCCCGTCCATATCGAGGATTTCAAAGCGTAAACCCGCCGCATCAAAAGTTTCGCCAACGAGCGGAATCCGCCCCAGATGGAGCAAAACCAGGCCGGAAACCGATTCGACGCGCGTCTGCGCCTCGCCCGGCAACTCCTTGATTTCCCACAGCGTTTTGAACTCATCAATCGGCATCAGCGCGTCGATGAGATAAGAACCGTCCTCGCGCCGCGTCGCGTAACCCTCGTCCGATTCGTCGATCTGGGGCAAATCGCCCACGACGGCTTCCAAAATATCGTGCAATGTCACGATGCCCTGGGTGTGGCCATATTCATCGACCACGACCGCGAGATGGGTTTTGTTCTGGCGCAGCGCTTCCAATAAACGCAGCGCGGGCATGGTTTCGGGCACGAAAAATGGAGATTGCAGCGCATTTTGCAGGTCGGGATGTTCGCCGCGCGTGAGTTGCGAGAGCAAATCTTTGGCGCGCACGAAGCCGACAACGTGGTCAATGTCGCTTTGACAAACCGGCAAACGCGAAAAAACCGTCGCACTCAGAGTCGCCGCGTTTTCGTCCCAACTTTTTGCGGCATCGAACCAGACGACATCGGGACGGCGCGTCATGATCGCGCTCACGTTCTGGTCGCCGAGCCGGAAAATGCGGTTCACCATCTCGCTTTCGGCGGCGTGAAAAGTGCCGCTTTGCGCGCCCTGCTCGACCATCAATTTGATCTCTTCCTCGGTCACGGCAGGTTCGTCGCCGCCTTTGATGCCCAGGGTTCTCAATACCAAACCCGTCGAAAACGACAAAAACGACACGACCGGCGACGCCAGTTTCGACAAAAAACTCATCGGAGCCGCCACGCGCGCCGCGATGCTTTCGGGATTGCCAAGCGCGAGGCGTTTGGGCACCAGTTCACCTAAAATCAGCGAAAAATAGGTGATGAGCGCGACGACGATGAAAAACGCGACCGAATCGGCATAAGCCGCCAAAAATGGCACGGTTTTGAGCGGCCCTGCGAGCGATTTGGAAAGCGTCGCGCCGCCAAAAGCGCCCGAAAAAATGCCGATCAAGGTAATGCCAACTTGGGTCGTGGACAAAAAACGGTCGGGATTGTTGGCCAGTTCAAGAGCGGCGGCAGCCTTTTTATCGCCCGATGCGGCGCGGCCCTGCAAACGCGGCTTGCGCGAAGCGACGACGGCGGATTCGGCCATCGAAAACGCGCCGTTAGCGATGATGAGCGCGATGATGATGAGGATTTCGGTCATGGATTAGGTGTCGTCGTTTTCGTCCGAGGTTGCGTAGCGACTTAATTCAATCCCAATCTCTAATTCTCCCGCCAGACGGAGCAACTGTGGCGGGAAATAATCGAATTGAACTGCCGCGTCTCGCTCCCAGATCGGAAAGTCGAGTGTGCGTCCTTCGATGCCAGGAAAATCGAGCAACTTGCGAAGCTCTTCACGATGAGCTTTAAGAAACAGAATCGCATCGGCAATCTGGCCCCGCAAGTCGTCCCAATCGACCTGACTCACATCGACGCCAAAGCCGGAATGTTGGCGAACGCGACCGCGTTTTCCGTAAGTCTCGCCTTTACGATGAGCGCCATAAGTTTCCAGTTGACACTCGCGCAAACACGCATCGACATCGAAATTCACGCCACTAACACGAAGAATAACGCCCATTATTTCTCCAAGCGCAACGCGCGAATTTCCGCCAAAGACTCCGCCAAAATCTCGATGGTTTTCATCACCTGCGGCGCGCCGAGCGCGCGCGTATTGAGCGCCAGACCTTCCAAACGCCGCACCGACAAATGCTGGCGCGCGTTTTTGTCTTTCGCGTTCAAAATCATATAAGCGCCGCTCAAATCGGATTCGGCGAAGGTATCGCCCGGCTTGAGGCGAATCAAAACTTCTTCCGGCCCCTTCGTAATTCCACGCAGGTAGCCCTTCAAAAGCCAGACGCGAATTTTGAGAATCCGCAGCGCGTTGAACGCGGGCGGTGGGAGCGGCCCGAAACGGTCGCGCAGTTCTTCCCGAATCGCTTCCACGGCGTCCAGATCGCGCGAATTCGCCATTTTGCGATACAAATTGAGCCGCTCGGTCTCGTCTTTTACATATTCGGTTGGCAAATACGACGGGACGGGCAAATCGACTTCGGGAAGCTCTTCTTTGCGCTCGAATTTGTTCTTCACGCCGCGCGATTTAGCGACCGCTTCGGCCAAATACTGCGAATAAAGATCCATTCCAACCGCCGCGATGGTGCCGGATTGTTTGAGGCCCAAAACATCGCCCGAACCGCGAATTTCGAGGTCGCGCATCGCAATGCGAAAGCCAGCGCCAAGTTCGGTGTTTTCTTGAAGCGCGTTGAAGCGATCTTCGGCGTCTTTGGCGAGTTTTCCTCTGCTCGACGAGAAGAAATACGCATACGCCTGGCGCGTCGAACGCCCGACTCTGCCGCGCAATTGATACATTTGCGAGAGGCCCAAACGGTCGGCGTGGTCGCAAATGATGGTGTTGGCGTTGGCGAGGTCAATTCCGTTTTCGATGATCGTCGTGGCCAAAAGAATGTCGGTTCTGCCGTGCATGAAGTCCAAAAAGACTTGTTCCAGATCTTCGTCGGCCATTTGGCCGTGCCCGACGCCGATGCGCGCTTGCGGCACCAGTTTTTGCAGCGTGTTGGCGACGTGCGCGATGGAATCGACGCGGTTGTGGACGTAATAAACCTGGCCTTCGCGCTCCAATTCGCGCTCGATGGCGGCTTTCAAAGTCTGCTCGCGCATCGGCATCACATAAGTGCGAATCGCCAGACGGCCCTGCGGCGGATCGGTAATCAGGGAGATTTCGCGCAAACCGCCGAGCGCCATTTGCAAAGTGCGCGGAATCGGCGTCGCGCTCATCGTCAAAATATCGACTTCGGCGCGCAGTTCCTTCAAACGCTCCTTTTGCAAGACGCCAAAGCGCTGTTCTTCATCGACAACCACCAAACCAAGGTTTTTGAACTCGACATCTTTTTGCAGCAAGCGGTGCGTGCCGACCACGATATCGACGGCGCCGATTTTCAGATCTTCCATCACTTTGCGGACTTCCGACGGCGTTTTGAAGCGCGAAACGACCTCAACGCGCGTCGGATAAGCCGCCATGCGCTCGGAAAACGTCTGATAATGTTGCTGCGCCAAAACGGTTGTGGGGACTAAAATGGCGACTTGTCGCCCGTCCTGCACCGCTTTGAATGCGGCGCGCACCGCGACTTCGGTTTTGCCAAATCCCACGTCGCCGCAAACGAGCCTGTCCATCGGACGCGCGGTTTCCATGTCGGATTTGGTGTCTTTGATGGCCTGCAACTGCGACGGCGTTTCCTCGAACGGAAACGACGATTCCATTTCGCGCTGCCACATCGTGTCGGGCGCCATCGGGTTTTTGACCGCGCGTTCGCGCTTGGCATACAGAACCGCGAGTTCCTGCGCCGCCTTGAACGCTTCTTCTTTGGCCTTGGATTTCGCTTTTTCCCACGCGCCGCCTTTGAGCGGCGTCAAAGCCGGAACCGAGGCATCGGAGCCGAGATATTTCTGAATTCTGTCCAATTGTCCGACCGGCACGAAAAGCCGGTCTTGGCCGTCATATTCGAGCGCCAGATACTCGTTGATGGCGCCGCCAAGCTCGCGCTGCACCACGCCGCCATAGCGCGCGATGCCGTGATTGACGTGAACCACGAAATCGCCCGCTTTGAGATCGGCGAGTTGCGTCAGAGGCGACGATTCGCCGCTAAATTTCGAGGCCGCGGCCTGCTTTTTCTTGCGCGCGCGGGCCGAAATGCGCGGCTGAAAGGTTTGCCAGCCGAACATTTCCGCATCACACAAAACGACGGTGTCATTCCACAAAAAACCGTTGGAAAGGCGCTTGGGCATCACCAAAACGCTGCCTTTTTCGGCGTGTTGCACCTCGTCAATCAAAAGCACATGCGGCACGCCCTGATCAGCCAAAATCTCGCGCGAACGGCGCGCGTGCGAAGTCGCGCAAACGATGGTTTTGCCTTCGCTTTGGCGCTCTTTGACGAAAGCCGCGAGCGCGTCCAACTTGCCCGAAAACGCGGGCGGCAAACGCACATCGAGCGAAAAATCGTCGAGTTCGTCTTCGCCGACGCGAATCTCGAAACGATTGAACTTTTCGGCGGCAATTTGCAAATCTTTGAACGACAAAAGCGACGGCGGAAGCGGCAAAACGTCGTCTTCGTGAAACGCGGCGTTTTCGTCCAACAATCGCTCGATTTGACTCGCGCAACGGTCGGGATCGGCCCACAAAATCAGACTTCCGGGCGGCAAATGGTCGAATAAAGTCGGATGCTGCGGGTAAATCAGCCCGCGATAGCGCTCGACGCCGCGAAAATAGGCGCCGCTCATCAACGCCTCGATTTCGCGCCCGAATTTGCGCTTCAAACCTTCGATTTCATCGGGAAACGCCTTCAAATACTCGACTTTCGCGTCCAAAGCCGATTGGACAAGCTGCGCGATTTCTTCGCCTTTGCTCACCGAATAATGCAGTTCGCGCGGCGGCGTGAGGCGCACATTTGTCAATTTGTCGGTAGAACGCTGCGACTCGACATCGAAGGCGCGCAACGAGTCGATTTCATCGCCGAAAAGTTCGAGTCGAATCGGCGTGCCACCGGCAGGCGGATAAAAATCAATCAAACCGCCGCGCACCGCGAATTGACCGGGCACTTCGACTTCATCGGCGCGCTCGTATCCGCTTTCGGCGAGATGCAGCAAAAAATCGTCGCGCGTCAGTTTCCCGCCGATTTCGAGTTCGTCATAACCCTGAATCAGCTCTTTCACGGGAAGCGTCGGATGCGCGAGCGCGTTGGCTGTCGTGACGACGAGCGCGCGGCCTTTGCCATGCAAAGCGTCCAAAACCGCGAGGCGATCCTGCGTCGCGTTGCGGTCGTCGTCGTCGTCCAAAACCGCGCGGTCGGGAGATGGGAAAAAGAGCGGTTCGGGATCATTTTCGTCTTGCAGCGAAGCGAGGTCGAAAATCGCGCTGTCGCCGCTTTCACTCGTCGGCGCGATGAGAACGATGGTTTTGTCGGTTTTTCGGCTCAAATAAGCCGCCAGAGGCGCCCAGGCCGCGCTTGGCAGATGCGAAATGCGCGAAATTGCGGGCTTTTGCGCGTGCGCTTTGAAGGCGATTTTGGCTAAAGCGGGATGAGATTCGAGAAGATCGAGAAGATGCATAGAACGCGGCAAAAAGCCCGTTCGCGCTCGAACGGGCTTTGGAAATCTGCTGAGGTTCAGTTTAAGTGCCGGGGCACAACTGGCGCCCATTTCTCTTGCAACCAAACCCACAATGTAGGCATCCTATAGGTTAATTGTCCCAACGTCGGACATTTAAAAGGTGGGATCATGAACACGAAATCAACATCGAACCTCAGCAAAAGCGACGAGCGCAAAATGCTCGCAGCACAGAGCGAACGCATCAGAAAGAACCCGGAAATTGGAGTAGAAATCGCTAAAAAAGCTGGAATTCTCGACAAAAACGGGCGCCTGACGGCTTATTATAAGATCAAAGCATGAGCGCACGCGATTCTCAAAGCGGGTGGGAACTTTACGAGTTCCTGCCCGCTTTTGTTTTAGGTTTTCATGGCTGCGACCAAGGCATCGGCGAGGCCATTTTACGCGGCGAGAAAAGGCACCTCAAAAAGAGCAGGAACGATTACGACTGGCTGGGGGAAGGTATTTATTTCTGGGAATCCAATCCGCGCCGAGCCTTTGAATTTGCCCGCGAAAGAGCCGGGGGCGGCAAAAACTCCCAGGGCGCCATCGAAAATCCTTTTGTTTTAGGCGCGATTATCAACATGGGGCGCTGCCTTAACCTATCCGATAGTTCCGCATTTAGATGAGGTCAAGCGATCTTACGACGATATGGTGACTTCGCTTCAAGCCGAAAAAAGACCGGTGCCGGAGAACTTTGGGAAGCTAAAAAGACGGGACTGCGCGGTATTTGAATTTCTTCACAGCAGCCGCACCAATCTCGGTTTAAACGCTTATGACACGGTGAGAAGCACCTATCATGAGGGCGAATTGCTTTATCCCGGCACCGAACTGAGGCACCAAGACCACACCCAAATTTGCGTTCGCAACGTGGCTTCGGTTCTCGGCTATTTTCGGCCCATCGAGAGCTAAAGACTCAAGCCTTCGCACTTTTACCGCGCCACCTTTTGCGAGCGTGGATAGGTTTTTCAAACTGCGAAATGGGAGAAATTATGAGCGCACAACTGCAAAATCCGCCGCTTTCCTTCGAGGAACTGCTCGAAATGGAAGACCTTTCCGAAGTTCGCCACGAATATGTCGGCGGACGCCTCTACGCGATGGCGGGCGGCACACCCGCGCACGCCGACATCGGAACTAATTTAGCGACCGCGATTCAGTCGCGTTTGCGCGGCAAAACCTGTCGCGGCACCAGCAATGACCAACGCGTTCGCACTTCGCAAACCGCGACGAATTGGTATTACCCCGATTTTCTGATCAAATGTCCGCCGTATCGCTTTCATCCGGTCGATAAAAACGCGCTGCTGAATCCGCACGCGATTTTTGAGGTTTTGTCGCCCGCGACCGAAACCTTTGACCGCACTGCGAAATTCGATGAATACAAACTCATCGAAGAGCTAACAGATTACGTCCTCATCGACACCAATCGCGTTCGGGTCGAGCATTTCACGCTTTTGGAAAGCGGCGATTGGGCTTTGCGGGTTTATAATTCGCTTTCGCACGAACTGCGGTTGGATCATTTTGAAATCAGCGTGCCGTTGAGCGAGATTTATGAAGATGTTGAATTTGGAGAAGTGGGCGTCTTGCCGGAGATGATTGGCGGTGAATGAAATCTGATTTGCGCGCTGCAAAATGGGCGTTTGTTATTATCGTAGGCATGAGCGCAACGACTGAACGCGACGTAGCTTGTCGCATCGCCAGAACGGATTTCGCTAAAGCCCTGCCTCTGGCACGCACTGTTTCGGAGCCTTGGTTTCGCTGTCAGGCTTTGGCCTATGTTGCTCGCTATGCGCCGGATGAACGAGTCGTGTCGTCAGCAAAGCAGGCGATTGCCGCTGCTGCTACCTCGACGGAACCTTATATTCAAGTTGCGGCAACGGCTTGGCCGCTCCGCGCGCTCATCGAACGAAACCAAGCCGCAACAGCGCTCCAATTGTTGCCTCAGATTTTAGAATTGGCGCCGAAGATCAGGCAGCGAACCAGTCTCAGCGATGCGATGTTTCTATTATGGGAAGCGTTGTTTCCAATCGGCGGAGAGGCCAGAAAATCAATGACCGACATTTTGATCAAATCATGTGTCGGCCATCGAAAGGGCGAATGGAATCTTCGCAATGCCACTTTGATTGTCGCTGCTGAGGATTTAGAAGCAGCCCAACGTCTTGCCGCCGTTATCCCCGATGGGAAATACAAACGTCAAGCGCATAAGCGACTCGGAGAAGGTCAAAAGTTCGAGGCGAGAAGTTTCTTTCACTCATAAATCGGATTATTTCACTCGCGCTCCCGCGCCCACTGCGCCGCGCCGACGAGTCCGGCGCTTTGCAACTGCGCGGGCACGATTTGCGAAACGTCGAATTTGAGGCGCGAAGTGCGCGCGGCAACCGCATAACGCAGCGGGCCGAAAAGCGGCTCGCCGACCTGCGCGACGCCGCCCGCGATCACCACGCGCGACACGTCGGCGGTGAAGACGACGTTGACGATGCCGACCGCCAGATAACTCGCGGTTTCGCGCCACACGGTGCGCGCGACTTCATCGCCCGCATTAGCGGCTTCGGCCAAGTGGCGCGGCGTCATTTCGCTCAAATCGGGACAGGTTTGGTGCAAAATCGACTCGGCGCCGCGCGTCAAAGCTCGCAACGCGCGCCATACGATGGCGTCGCGTCCGCACACGCTTTCGAGCGTGCCGACGTTGCCCGCGCTGCCGCGTTTGTCGTCGATGGCGACCGTCATGTGACCGACTTCGGCGCCGCGTTCGCTCGCGCCAAGACGAAGCTCTCCGTCCAAAATCAGGCCCGAACCGATGCCGGTTCCCAGAGTCAGCACCAAAACGTCGTTCGAGCCGCGACCGGCGCCGAAACGCGCTTCGCCGAGCGCGGCGGCGTTGGCGTCGTTGAGAACGTGAACCGGGAGACCGATTTTTTCACCCAAAATTGGGCCGACCGGCAAATCTTGCCAACCGCTGAGATTCGGCGCGTAAACGCAGATGCCTTCGCGGTGTTTGACGGGGCCGGGAACGCCGATTCCGACCGCTTTGACCTGGGTTTTCGCGTCGGAAATCACTTTTTTGGCGGCATCGGCGAGACGAGGCAGCATCACGTCGGGGCCGTCGTGCTGGCGGGTTTCGATTTCGGTTTCGTGATGGAGATTTCCGCTTTCATCCAATAGGCCGAAGGAACAGGTGGTGCCGCCTAGATCAATGCCGAGAAACATGGGAATAGATAAAAAAAATAACCACAGAGGCACGGAGACACGGAGAAATACAAGAGAAAAATCTCTAAAACCTCTGTGTCTCTGCGTCTCTGTGGTTAATTCTGAGAGTCTGTATTCAAAGACAGTTATCGCAGCAATTTGTCATTCTGAGGGAGCCTAA
>JAABUN010008280.1_pt1 | contig 10705 bp, 8 predicted proteins | sample 5559311 | NCBI WGS metagenome assembly JAABUN01 (sample SAMN10711877, study PRJNA513370) | rock metagenome | isolation source: Antarctica rocks | place: Antarctica: Victoria Land, Siegfried Peak sud
CGCCACCTGCATGAGGTCGTCGGGCTGGAGCAACCGCTTGACATGCCGTGGAACAGCTTCTACGGCGGACCGGCGACCGCCTCGGCCGGGCGCCGCAGTCCGCTCAGCGCGGAGATGGGCGCGGACTGACACCGAGCGTTGAACGGTCGAGACGTTATCACCAAATATCCCGGTGATTTCTCTGTTTTTCTTGACAAATCGTCGATTCGAGGTCTAGGCTCGCGGTCGTCCACAGGAGAAGCGGGGGGGGAAGCTCCATGGCTGTTGAGGTAAGTCCGGCGGAAGAGGAGGGGTTGGGAGCGGCGGACGAGGAGATCGCGCCGTCGACCGCTGCGACGGTCGTGGGCGAAGTCGTCGGGTCGTTCATGCTGGCTTTCCTGGGCCTTGGCATAGGCGCCGCGTCATTTGTCTACCAAGGCCAAGAGGACGTCACCTGGTTCGCGGACATCTGGCCCGTCTCATTTGCTTGGGGGCTTTCCATCGCGCTGGCCATCTACGCGACGGCGACTTTGTCGGGAGCGCACTTCAACCCGGCAGTGACTCTCGCGCTGGCGGTGACCAAACGTCACCCGTGGTCGCAGGTGCCGCGCTACGTCGCCTGCCAGCTTGTCGGCTGGTTTCTGGGCGCCGCGACGATCGTCGGTTTGTTCGGGGGGGGAATGAGGGATGTCGCCAACGCCGAGGGAATCTCGTATGGGGATCCCGAGTCCGCGCAGATCGGGTCGGTGCTGACCACGTACGTCCCCAATCCGGGCGTGTTCGGCACCGGTAGCGCTGGATTCGAGGCAGTGCCTATCCCGATCGCGCTCCTTGGAGAGATTCTGGGCACGGGGGTCCTGTTGGTGGTCATCCTCTCCCTGCTCGAGAACAAGAACGCCAACGCCCCAGCGGCGTGGTTCTTCCCACTCATCGTGGGCTTCACGGTCGGGTTGCTGATCATGGTCCTCGCCGGGCTCTCCCAGGCGTCCTTCAACCCGGCGCGCGACCTGGGCCCACGGTTCGTCCTGCTGGTCATGGGCTTTGGGGAGGTGGCCATACCCGGGCCGCGGGATGGCCTCGCGTTGATGGTGACCACGATCGGGCCGCTCATCGGAGCCGTTCTGGGTGCGCTCTTCCACGATCACGTAATGCGGCCCCACATTCCTGGCGTCGCCCTTGAGCCGGCGATCACCTCGCCCGGCCAAATGGCTCGCGGCGACGCGGGCTCGCAGACTCTGCACGGCCACGCGCCCCACATGCCCGCCGGGCTAGCCGGCCGCAACGGCCACGGCGAGGACGACATCGATCTGGTCATGATCGACATGGGCGGAACGTTGTACGACGACGACAACACGGCGCAGGCCAACCTGGCTGCGACACGCGAGCTCGCGGGGGCGGAGTTCGATCAAAAGGAGTTCTGGCGCATCTACGACGAAAGCCGCCAGCAGCAGTCGAGCATGCAGCGCGCGCTCGCTGACCGCTTCCTCGGCGGCGAGACCTCGGAGTTGCGCGACCTCGTCGAGCGCAAGCTCCGGTTTCGGCCCGAGTCGCTTTACCCGGACGTACGGCCGACGCTTGAAGTGCTCGCCGCCCATTACAAGCTTGGGATCGCCTCTAACAACAATCCGATCCATGAGGCGTTGCGTCGAGACGGACTTCTCGACTATTTCACGGTGATCGCAACCCCCGAGACCTCGGGCGCGGACAAGACCGAGGACGGGTTCTGGTCGTGGGCGCTTGAGCGGGCCGGGGTTTCGTCCGAGCGGGCGGTGCACGTTGGCAACCGGCTCGACAGCGACATCCGCCCTGTGCAGCAGGTCGGCATGCGGGCCGTGTGGCTGCTGCGCGGCGAGACACCGCCGGCACCGACCGTGGAGCAGCTCACGGAGCCTGACGCCGTGATCACGAGTTTCTCAGGGCTTCCCAGCGCGTTGGCTGGGATGGCGACGTCGCGGGTGCCTGCCGGTAGCCGTTTGAAGCGGTTGTGAGCGCGGTCCCTGGCCGGGCGTCTTCGCGCCCGGCCGGAGCGACTTGACGAGTAGACGTAGGCGGAGCGTGTCATGAGGAGGGGGAGAGATGGCTGAGGGTCAATATGTCCTGGGGATCGATTACGGCACCGGTGGGTGCCGGGTCGGCATCTTTGATTGCGTTGGCGGGCCGATCGCGTTTGAGTCGATCGAGTTCGCGACGAATTTCCTGCGCTCGGGTTGGGCGGAGCAGGATCCCGATCAGTGGTGGGAGGCGCTGATCCAGGCGACCAAGGGCGCCTTGGACAAGAGCGGCGTGGCGGCGGACGACATTGCCGGCATCGGCGTGGACACCACTGCGGCCACCGTGGTGGCCATGGATGAGAACGGCAAGCATCTGCGTCCGGCGATCATGTGGATGGACGTTCGGGCGTCTGACCAGGCGCAGCGCGTCTCGGAGACCGGCGACCCGGCGCTGAAGTACAACGGGTTCGGGCCGGTGTCGGCGGAGTGGGGGCTGCCCAAGGTGATGTGGCTCAAGGAGAACGAGCCCGACACGTACAACGAGGCGCGGTACCTCGCCGACGCGGGCGACTGGCTCACGAAGAAGCTCACCGGCGAGTGGACCTGCTCGGTCAACATGGCCGCCGCGAAGTACTACCACGACCGCGACAACGGCGGGTACCCGGCGAGCCTCTACGACGCCGTCGGTGTGAGCGATGCGGTGGGCAAGTTTCCTGAGAAGGTCACCGATCTCGGTACTCACGTGGGCGGCATCACGCGAGAAGTGGCCGAAGCCACGGGGCTGAAGGAGGGCACGCCGGTGGCCCAGGGCGGGATCGACGCCTACATGGGCGCGATGGGCCTGGGAGTCACCGAGCCGGGGAAGATCGCACTGATCACCGGCTCTTCGCACGTGATGCTGGGGCAGGCGGCCGAGCCGGTGCACGGCCAAGGCTTCTGGGGCTCCTATACCGACGCGCTGGTTCCCGGGCAGTACACGGTAGAAGCCGGGCAGGTCTCCACGGGCTCCGTCGTGGCCTGGTTCAAGAACAACTTCGCGGGCGCGGCGGTTGCCGAAGCCGCGGAGCGCGGAGTCGATCCGTACGACGTGCTCACCGAGCTGGCCGAGAAGGTGCCGGTCGGTTCGGACGGTCTGTTGGTCCTCGAGTATTTCCAAGGCAACCGCACCCCGCACACCGACCCCTACGCCCGCGGGATGATCTCCGGCCTCTCGCTGGGTCACGGACCGGGCCACGTCTTTCGCGCGATCATCGAGGCGATCTGTTACGGCACGGAAGACATCTTCCGGACCATGCGGGCTCACAACTTCGAACCTCGCATCAACGTGGTCTCGGGCGGACCGGCGAAGAGCGAGCTGTGGATGCAGTTGCACGCCGACATCTCCAACGTGCCGATCGGCTTCACCAAGGTGTCCGAGGGCCCGGCACTCGGTTCGGCGATGCTCGGGGCGATCGCCGCCGGCATCTACCCGGACATCCCCACGGCGGGCCGGGAGATGGTCCACACCGAGCGTGTGCTCGAGCCAAACCAGGAGCGCCACGAGGAGTATCAGTTCTGGATCGATCGCTACATCGAGGCGTATCCGGCGATCAAGGAGGTGCAGCACAAGGTGGTGCGTCACCTGGACGAAGCCGACGACGCCTCTGGCGCCGCCGCAGGCGACGTGGCAGCCCAAGTCTAGAACCGGACCGAGGTGCGGACGAGCTGGAAAGTGAAACCGTGGGAGAAGTGAGACATGGCTGAGGTGCTGCTTAGTGAGGCGCCGGGCGAGGTGATGCTCACTTGCGGCACGACCATGGGGATCGCGGGCGTGTTGCGCGACCCTCAGCCCTCTGACGCCCTGAACTCGACGCCCGGCGTCTTCCCGGGCACCCATATCCTGATCGGGCCGACCGCGATGTCGGGGTAGGGAGCGACCCGTTCCTCCACGGCGCTTAATACCGAACAGGAGCCCGTATGGCTGACAGCAAGCTCACGGAAGCGTTGCGCGACGCGACCGACACGGAGGACGTCTTGGTCGGCGCCGGCGTTCTGTTCTCGGTCGAGGAGGTGTTCGCCAATAATTTCGGTGACCGCGCGGCGGTTCTCGTGGCCGACGAAAACACGATGCGTGTCGCCGGCGATCAGGTCCGGCAGTCGTTTGAGGCCGCCGGGCGCACTCACGAGGAGCCCTACGTGTTCCCCGGCGCACCGACGCTGTACGCGGAGTACGCCAACATCGAGCAGCTACGCGACGCGCTAAGAGGGCGCGATGCGATTCCCGTCGCCATCGGCTCGGGCACGTTGAACGACATCGCCAAGCGAGCGGCGTCGGAGCTCGGCTTCCCCTACATGAACGTCGCAACCGCGGCCTCCATGGACGGTTACACGGCGTTCGGCGCGTCGATCGCCAAGGACGGGTACAAGCAGACGTTGAGCTGCCCGGCGCCCAAGGCGGTGCTGGCCGACCTCGACGTCCTCACGGGGGCCCCGGCTCGGATGACCGCGTCGGGGCACGCCGACCTGCTTGGCAAGGTGCCCGCTGGCGCCGACTGGATGTTGGCTGATGGGCTGGGCGCAGAAGCCATCGCCCCCCAGCCGTGGTCGCTCGTGCAGGACGAGCTGCGCCATGCTATCGGCCGGCCGGCCGACTTGCAGGCGGGCGATCGCGACGCGATGAGGGGGCTCATCGACGGCCTGTTCCTCTCCGGACTCGCGATGCAGGGCCACCAGTCCTCGCGTCCGGCGTCGGGGGCCGAGCATCAGTTCAGCCACCTGTGGGAGATGGAGGGGCTGGGGCACAGCCATGGCGAGGACCCGCCGCTCTCGCACGGGTTCAAGGTCGGGCTCGGCTCCATCGCGATGGCCGCGCTCTACGAGCTCATGCTCGCACGCGATCTCACACAGATCGACGTGGAGGCGCGCCGTGCGGCGTGGCCGGGCTTGGAGGAAGTCGAGCGCCGCGTGCGGGCCGCGCACCGGCCCGAGCTCGCCGACGCGTTCGTGGTCGAGAGCCAGGCGAAGTACATCGACGCCGATGCCCTGGTCCAGCGCCTCGAGCGACTCAAGGAAGCCTGGCCGGACCTGCGCGAGCGGGTGCGCGGCCAGCTCATGCCCGCCGTGGAGCTGCGCGACAACCTCCGGGCCGCTGGCTGCCCGACCACGCCAGGCGAGATTGGGCTCAGCATGGAGGACTTCAGGGCCACTTACGCGCGAGCGCAGATGATTCGTCGCCGCTACACCGTGCTCGACCTCATGACGGAGACCGGCCTCCTCCAGGAGCTCGTGGAGGAGCTGTTCGCCCCGGGCGGCTTCTGGACCCGGGAGGGGGCGGCCGCGACGGCCTAGCCCGATCTGGCGCCCAGGCGCCGCTACCGATGATCCTTAGGAGAACCCTGTCTGATGCCCGTCGCCACTTCTGAGCAATACGCCGCCATGCTCGACGCGGCCGCCGGCGGTGGGTACGCCTACCCCGCCGTCAACGTGACCTCGTCGGAGACACTGAACGGGACGATCCGCGGCTTCGTCGAGGCCGGATCTGACGGCATAGTCGAGATCACGACGGGCGGAAGCGCCTTCCTGTCGGGCAGCTCGGTGAAGGACATGGCGCTCGGAGGGCGGGCGTTCGCCGAATACGCCCACGTGGTGGCGGAGGCCAGCGACGTGCTGATCGGACTACACACCGACCACGCCACGCATGACAAGTTTGACGGCTTCGTGCGTCCCCTCATCGAGGAGTCGCGCCACCGGCAGTCAAACGGGCGGGAGCCGTTGTTCAACTCACACATGTTCGATGGGTCGACGCTTCCCCTCGAAGAGAATCTCGCTTATGCCGGGCCGCTGCTCGACGAGCTCGCGGCGCTTGGCATCGTGCTCGAGGTCGAATGCGGCGTGGTCGGCGGCGAGGAGGACGGCGTGATCGGACCGGAGGGCTCAAACGAGGAGCTCTACACGACCCCTGAGGAGATGCTGCGTGTGGCCGAGGTCCTCGGCACCGGCGAGAAGGGGCGCTACATGCTTGCCGCCACGTTCGGCAACGTCCACGGCGTCTACAAGCCCGGGCACGTCAAGCTTCGCCCCGAAGTCCTGCGGCAAGGGCAGGAGATGCTCGCCCAGGCCTACGACGGCGCGCGCTTCGACTACGTCTTCCACGGCTCGAGCGGGTCTTCGGCCGAGGAGGTCCACGACGCGATCGGCTACGGGGTCGTGAAGATCAACCTCGACACCGACGCCCAGTACGCCTTTACGCGGGCGGTGGCCGACCACATGTTCTCGAACTACGACGGCGTCCTCCGCGTCGACGACGGTCTGGGCCGCAAGTCGGCCTTCGACCCTAGGGTCTGGGCGGGCAAGGGCGAGGCGGCCCTCGCGGCGCGGATCACCCAGGCCGCTGAGCTGTTCGGCTGCGCCGGGAAGAGCCTGGCACAGTGACGCAGACTAATTTCCCTATCGCGCTTGACATTTTCCCGGTCGCGAACCTAAGGTTCGGCTCGGTTCACCACTACGGGCCCGGTCGTCCGGGTATGCGGGTTGCTCGCCGGGCCGGTTGGGAGAGGGAGGCTGTGGTTGTGGTCCGAAGGCGAGACGCTCGCGGAGAACGGGCATGAGCGACGTCAAGATGTCGGCCGACCAGGAGGCCGACCCGCGGCGCTTCCTCGCCGCGCCTGACCAGCTCTACAGCGCCTACGTCTTCGATCTCGACGGGACGATCTACCTCGGCGACGGTCTGCTACCCGGCGCGAAACGCATGATCGAGGAGCTGCGAGCCCGTGACTGCGCCGTGCGGTTCCTGTCGAACAACCCGACGAAGGACCCGCAGCAGTACGTCGAGAAGCTGGGCAAGCTGGGCCTGCCGACTCCCATCGAGGAGATCTGCAACACCACCGTGACCATGACCCAGTGGCTGCTCGAGAACGCTCCCGACGCAGTCGTCTTCCCGATCGGCGAGCAGCCGCTGGTGGGCGCGCTGACCGACGCCGGGTTCGAGATCTCAGACGATCCCGCCGAGATCGATGTCGTCATCGCGAGTTACGACCGCGGCTTCACCTACGAGAAGTTGCAGATCGCCTTCGACGCGATCTGGTTTCACAAGCGCGCCCGGCTCGTGGCGACGAACCCCGACCGCTTCTGTCCCTTTCCCGGCGGACGCGGCGAGCCCGACTGCGCGGCGATCACCGCGGCCATCGAGGCCTGCACCGGGGCTCGCACCGAGGTGAACGTCGGCAAGCCGAACCCGGCGATGCTGCACACGGCGCTCAAGGGGCTCGACGTGGAGCTCGGCGACTGCGTGATGTGCGGCGACCGCCTGAGCACGGACATCCGCATGGGACTGGACACGGGGATGGTCTCGGCCCTCGTGCTGACCGGAGAATCGACTTTGGACGACTTGCGCGATCTGCCCGCCGAGGACATCCCCAGCGTGGTGATCGAGCGCATCGACCGTCTGCTGCCGCCCGAGGTGTGGGAGGAGCGCGGGTGGAGCGAGACGGACACATGACCAGGGCAGAGCAGCATGACCCAGGTGAAGGAGATCGATGAGCGGTTCAGGACGCTCGGGCGGGCGACGATTTGATTTCCAGGCGGAAGGAAGCACATGCGGACTGAAGTCCTCGTCATCGGAGGAGGAGCAACGGGCGCCGGAATCGCCTTCGACGCGGCACTGCGCGGATTCGACGTGGTGCTCGTCGATCGCACGGACCTCGTCGAGGGAACGAGCGGGCGGTTCCACGGGCTCCTGCATTCGGGCGCGCGCTACGTCGTCAAGGACGTTCATGCCGCCGTCGAGTGCATCGCCGAGAACCGGATCGCGCGACGGATCATCGCCGACTGCATCGAGGACACCGGCGGGCTGTTCGTCTGCACTCCCGAAGACGACGCGGCGTACGGCGACAAGTTCCTGGAGGGCTGCCGCAAGGTCGACATCCCGGCCGAGGAGATACCGGTGGCCGAGGCGTTGAGGATGGAACCGCGTCTCAACCCGAGGATCCACCGCGCGTTCACCGTCCCCGACGCCAGCATCGACGCGTGGAAGACGGTTTGGTCACTGGCCAACGGCGCGGCGGCTCATGGGGCGCGAATCCTGCCCTATCACAAAGTCGTGTCCCTGCACACAGACGCAGATGCGGTCACCGGTGCGCGTGTGCGCAACGAGCTGACGGGCGACGAGCTCGACATCGAGGCCGGCTTCACCCTCAGCGCGGCCGGAGCGTGGGCGGCGGCGATCGCCCGCATGGCCGGGGTGGAGGGCGTCGGCGTGGTGCCCGGCAAGGGGATCATGATCGCCATGAACCACCGGCTGGTGAACACGGTGATCAACCGTTGCACCATGCCGGCCGACGGGGACATTCTCGTCCCCATCCGCACGGTTTCGGTCATCGGGACGACCGATATCCATACCGCCGACCCTGACGACCTCCCGGTGACCCAGGCCGAAGTCGACCAGATGATGGACGACGGTGAACGCCTCGTGCCTGGGTTCCGTCAGGCGCGGGCCCTCCGGGTGTGGGCGGGGGTCCGACCGCTGTTTCAGGACTCGAAGCCCGGCGAAGTGGGCGAAACGCGGGACGTCACCCGCTCGCACGCGATCCTGGACCATCAGGAGCGCGACGGCATCGAGCGCTTCGTGTCGATAACCGGCGGCAAGCTGACCTCCTACCGCCAGATGGCGGAAGAGACCGTCGACGCCATGTGCCGTCAGCTCGGACTGGACCGGCCGTGCGCGACCAAGGACGAACGGGTTCCCGGCTCGGAAGACGGCGAGCAGTATCACCTCGGCGCGCGGCTGCGGGCGCGCGAGCGCGAGCCGCATTCGGACCAGCTCGTGTGCGAGTGCGAGCTCATCACCCGCGGGCGGCTCGAGGACTTGATGCGTCGCCGGGGCACCACGAACCTCGACGACATCCGCCGGGGGCTACGCCTCGGGATGGGACCCTGCCAGGGCGGCTTCTGCATCCCCCGCGCGACCGGGTTGCTTCACGCCCTGGGGCGACTTGACGGTGAAGAAGCGTCGCGCTCGCTCCTGCACTTCCTCAACGAGCGCTGGAAGGGGATGTGGCCGATCCTCTACGGAGACCAGCTTCGCCAGGCCCGTCTGGACGACTGGATCTTCCAGGGCATCCTCAATGTCGAGCAGCTCGTCGACGAGGACGCGAGCGAGGCGGCGGACCCCAAGACGGTGGGCGAGGCGGTGGCGCCGCTATGAGGCCCGACGTCATTGTCATCGGGGCAGGCCTGGCGGGCCTCACGGCCGCCGCTCGCCTGGGCGAGGCCGGCGCGGAGGTCCTCGTGCTCGCCAAGGGTGTGGGATCGACGTACCTGAGCCCGACCACCATCGACGTCCTCGGATATACGGGCGACGGCGACGGCGGCGGCCCGAGCCTCGTAGAGAACCCCCTGGACGCCCTTCCCGGCCTCCCGGCCGAGCACCCCTACCACCTTGTCGGAGGCCGGGGCGTCACGCAGGCGGTCGACTGGTTCAAGGGGTGTATCGCGGCCGGCCCGCTCGCGCCCTACGCCTATATGGGCGACCCTTCTAGCAATCTGCTCCTCCCTACCGCAGCCGGTGCGGTCAAGCCCTCTGCCGTGGTGCCCGAGTCGATGGCCGGTGGCGACGTGCGTGACGGCGGCCGGATATGCGTCGTGGGCTTCCGCGCCCTCAAAGACCTCCATCCGGCTCTTCTGGCCGACAATCTCTCGCGCACCGCACAGGGGGTTGAAGCCCGAAGCTTGGAGCTCGACTTGAAGCCCGAGGGTCGCACGGAGCACAACGCGCTCGGTTTCGCCCGCGCCTTTGACGACGCGTCCTTCCGGGGGCAAGTCGTGTCGCTCGTCTCCCGGGGCCTTTATCCCGGCGAGCGGGTGGCGTTCCCGGCCGTCCTCGGTTCGGCCGCGCCGCACACGGTCTGGTCGGAGCTCGAGGCGCGGCTCGAGCGGTCGGTGTTCGAAATCGCGACGCTGCCGCCCTCCGTGCCCGGGATACGCGTCTTCGCCTCGCTGCGCCACGCGGTGACCGCTGCCGGCGGACGGATCATCGTCAACGCTGTGGTGACCGGCGTCGAGCGCGACGGACACCGGGCGGGCGAGCTGCGCGTGCGCCTTGGGCTGCGCGAGGTCACCCACCGCGCCGACCACGTCGTCCTGGCCACGGGTGGCTTCTCCGCCGGCGGCTTGGAGCTCGACTCGACCTGGCACGCGCGCGAGGTGGCGCTCGGGCTGCCGGTCACGGGGGTGCCTGGTCCAGGGCAGGAGCGCTTCAAGCCCGGCTACTTCGACGATCACCCGATGGCCCGCGCGGGCCTCTCGGTCGATGCCGACCAGCGGCCGCTCGACGAGGGCGGCGAGCGCGTCTTCGAGAACGTGGTCGTCGCCGGCGCCTCGCTGGCCGGCGCCGTGCCGTGGAAGGAGAAGTCCGGCGATGGGCTCGCCCTGGCCACCGGCTTCCGGGCGGCCGAGCTGATTCTTGCGGAGGGACGACTAGGGCGCGCGAGCGTTTCAACGACGGCGGAGGCACGAGCATGACCCTGATCCACGATGAGCACGACGTGCTCGGCAACCTCATGCGCGGGTCGCTCGACCACTGCGTCAAGTGCACGATCTGCGAGTCGTTCTGCCCCGTGTCGAACGTCACGCCGCTGTTCCCGGGCCCGAAGTACGTCGGCCCGCAGGCCGAGCGGTTCCGCACCCCGGAGGAGACCTCGCCCGACAAGTCGCTGGACTACTGCTCGGGCTGCGGCGTCTGCACGCAGGTCTGTCCCCAG
>JAABUN010008281.1_pt1 | contig 10704 bp, 6 predicted proteins | sample 5559311 | NCBI WGS metagenome assembly JAABUN01 (sample SAMN10711877, study PRJNA513370) | rock metagenome | isolation source: Antarctica rocks | place: Antarctica: Victoria Land, Siegfried Peak sud
TAGTAAAGCCAGACGCAGTGGCTGATGATCTCGGTCGGGAAGCGGTGGCGTTTGTAAAGGTCGGTGCTCACAAGTCGCCAACCCTAGCATGAAGCAAGGGTCAAGGCAAAGTTAACGTGACAATGCCGTCTCTCACGCTATTCCTGATGTTGGCGACGTTCCTGCTAATAGCACACGCGGTCAACGATGTGCACGAAGGCATGCCTGTCTTGCTTACGGTTGGTGAAGTGAATATTAAGAATACGTTTTTGGTAGGGTCCGGGGGTGCATGTCGCTCACTTTAGCGGCGCGGCTCACCGAAGGCTAATAGGGTGTTGTACACGTCTACGGCTACAACACCCTGTTAGCCTCTGGGGGGTGTGCTGTCAGCAAGGGCCGCTTTTAGCGAGCCTTACGAAGGCGGAGCGGCGGTAGAGTTGCGCTTAACAAGTTCGGTAGGTAAAACAATTTTCATAGCTTCGTCGAGTGATGCTCCGTGGATCATACTGACAATCTGTTGTATAGCTATCTTGCCCATCGCTGCTTTGGGCATTTTGACGGTCGTCAGTGGCGGACTGCTAAACTCGGCTTGTGGTACATCTTCAAACCCGACGAGCCCTAGATCGTCCGGAACGCGTATAGACGCTTCTTGAAGAGCCTGTAGAGCTCCAAGAGCAGCCCGGTCGCTAACACAAAAAACGGCATCAAAGGACCGCCCCTGCTTTAACAGCGCTTTCATCTCTCGATACCCCTTATTCGGGAAGCCCTCAGAAATTGAGGGTTGAACGATGCGGGGATCGACACCCATCCCAGCCTCAATGAGAGATACACAGTAGCCCTGGAATCGCTCGACGAGGCTGGGATACTTATTTGGACCTTGGATACAAGCAATACGTCTGTATCCGCACCCTAAAAGATATTTTGTGATTGCCTGCGCGCCACCAAAATTGTCAGCGAGCACGCTGGTTGCCCGAATCAGCGGAAAATGCACGTCGACGAGCAACACTGGGCAGACTGACTGCAGAAGGTCGCTTACGACCCCCTCTGTGATATCCCCACCACCAAGGACGAGCACACCATCCACATTTTGCGGCATATTCAAAGATTTGTTTTGTGTGCCCTCAAAAACATTTAGAACTAGATCGTACCCGAGGTTTTGAGCTTCCGCTTGCATGCTATGGAGAATCACCCCATAGTGGAGTTCGGAGAACATCGAAAATGGGAGTTTTTCAACCGAGAGGCTAATTAGTGCTCGTTGAGGCTGCTGCACTAACGCTTTGCGCGGAATGTATCCTAATGCATCGATTGTAGCTTTGATTCGTTCACGCGTTATGTCCGCAAGTCCCGGCTTGTTATTGAGAAACAGCGAGACGGCAGCGCTAGACACCTCTGCAGCTTCAGCAACCACCTGTATGGTCACCCTCTTCGTCACGTTACCCCCGCGTGTTACTCCGACAATCTAAGCTCTGCTTGACAAAACTCCAAGTACTACTATAATACCACTAAAGTGAAACAAAAATTTACTAAACTTCCTGTTTCTATCTGTTCGCATCATCAGCATATATGGTGCCTGGAGGAGGCCAGAAGCAGCCGCTACGCATAACCACCGATCTCAGCCCCCGTTCTTTCAGAAATTGGTTATGACCGAAAGGGAAAAAATGCCGAACCACAATAATAGATGGTCACGCCGCAACATTTTGAAGCTTCTCGGGGCAGGAGGTGTGGCAACGCTAGCTGGGACAGCGGGTCTGCCCTTCGGAAGGGCGTTTGCTCAGGATGCTCCGCCTGCGGAAGACATCACTGCTACGTTGGACATCTTCGACTTTGGCGGCGACCCGGTCAAAAAAGCGTACGGCGAAGCGATAGCTCGCTTTAATACCCGTTACCCCAACGTCACCGTCAACGACAATTATTTTCCTGTAGTAAACGGCGACTGGGCGCAGTACATCAACCAGTTCCGGACCCGAATTGCTAGTGGCCTTAACACGGACATCTTAGCTATGGCCATCGAAGGAGCGCGGCTTACCATCGTGCAGAATTTGGTGTTGCCCATTGACGACTTTATCGCCGAAGACCCGGAAGCTCAAACTATCCTCGAGGATATCCACCCGGTTCTGCACGACGCCCTCAAATATCAGGACACAACCTACTACATGACCCGCGAGTGGAACAACATGATCATTCACTATAACACCCAACTCTTCGAGGAGGCAGGCCTCGAGCGCCCGGCGACAGACTGGACCTGGGATGATTTTCTGGAAACTGCTCAGGCGCTCACCAAGGGCGAAGGCTCGAATAAGGTGTACGGGTTTGGTATCCCGTTTTTCAACTTCGGGCTTACGCCGTGGTGGTACACCAACGGTACCTCAATTCTTACGCCTGACTGGAGCGCGTCCAACCTGGACGATCCTAAGATGCTGGAGTCGGTAAAGTTCGTCCACGCTTTGGTTCACGAGCATGGTGTCTCACCCTCGGTTGAAGGTGCCGACCCGTACAACCTCTTCTCGGCAGGACGCGTAGCCATGACGGCCGGAGGGCGCTGGCCACTCGAAACGTATCTCGCGGGCGATTTCACCACCATGGACATCCAGAACTGGCCCCGGAAAGAGTCCGGAACGACGGTTTTTGGATCGGGTGGCTGGGCCATTAGCAAGTCAAGCCAGAACGCAGCGCTGGCCTGGGAGCTCATCAAAGAACTCTCCGCGTTCGAGACGAACGCCGCCATTGCCGGTATCGGAGCAGCTATTCCCGCGATGGAGTCGGCGACCCAGATTGATGCCTATCAAGCACTGCCTGAACATGCCGACCTGTTCTACGCCAGCCTTCAAGATGCCCAACCTGTACCTGCCCCGGCCAACTTCACGGAGGTCCAGGCGATATTCATGAGGCACATGACGTCGATCCTAAGCAACGCGGTTACACCCGAGCAAGGACTCGAGATGGCTCACCAAGAGCTTTCCCAAGCTATGTCACAACTCACTGCCTAAAGGTGGTTGGGCGCGTATACACGCGCCCAACTCTTAGCGCGACACCGCTTATAACCAGGGGGCATTCAGATGACGGCACCGCAAAGGACAGGCTTGCTTTCCAAAGAACGCCAAAAAGAGGCCTTGGCTGGGTACGCCTTTATTTTACCAGTCTATATAGGGTTTATCGCCTTCGTCTTAGGTCCTATTATTGCGGCGGCCGTTATCAGTTTCACCAAATTCGACATCCTGAGCGGCTCGACTTTTATAGGGCTAGAAAACTTCAACCGCATGCTCTCTGACCCGCGCCTCGCTAACATTTACAAGAACACCGCCGTGTTTGCAGTTTCTGCCGTCGTCCTTAACATCGTGGTGGGGCTTACTTTGGCCGTGTTCCTGAATCGCCGGATACCCGTGACTGTGCGTAACCTTTTCCGCTCGATTTATTTTTTCCCGGTTCTGGTGGCTCACACTTACATAGCGGTTATTTGGCAGTTTCTCTACCAGCAGGACACCGGCGTCATCAACTACTACCTCAGCTTCCTAGGCATCGGCCCAATTCCGTGGCTTAGCAGCACGCAGTGGGTGCTGCCTTCAGTGATCATCATGGACATCTGGAAAAATGCTGGGTTCGCCATGCTGATCTTTCTCGCAGGGCTACAGGGAATACCAAGGGACTACGGTGAGGCCGCCGAGATAGACGGCGCAACCAGCTGGCAGACCTTCTGGCGCATCACGCTACCACTCCTGAGCCCGACCATCTTTTTCGTCGTCGTTATCTTTAGCATCGGGGCCGTGCAGGTCTTCGACACGATCATCGTCCTCACTCAAGGAGGTCCTGGAGACGCCAGCCGGAGCATCGTCATGTACATCTATGAGAAGGCCTTCCAGACCTTTGACATGGGCTACGCTTCAGCTCTGGCCATGACCCTTTTCGCCATCATCATGGTCTTGACCCTTTTCCAGTTCGGCCTTGCCCGGCGTTGGGTACATTACGAATGATTAAAGAGCTTCCTGCGCTGGCCGAGTCCGCCTCTCGCGCTCACCTTAGAGGGCAACGCACAGCGCGTGTAGGGTTATACATTCTCCTAATCGTTAGTGCGCTTCTGACTCTGGCACCGCTCCTCTGGATGGTATCAACCTCGCTGAGGTCGAGTTCCGAATCCTATAAGCTTCCGCCTGAGTGGCTACCCACCGACTTCAGGATCGAGAACTACCGTTCCGTCTTTGCCTCGTCCGTACCCTTCTTACAACTCATGTGGAATACGCTCAAAATAACCGCGGCGGTTACTCTTGGACAACTCCTACTTTGCTCCATGGCTGGATTCGCCTTCGCTAAACTCCGCTTTCCCGGACGCGATATTTTATTTATAGTTCTACTCGCGTCACTTATGGTGCCGAACCAGGTCACGGTCATCCCAATCTTCCTCATCATGCGTGCCTTCGGGCTGATAGACACCCACATGTCCCTCATCCTACCCGGCCTTGTAAGCGCGTTCGGTGTCTTTCTTATGCGCCAGTTTTTCATGTCGCTACCGTCCGAACTGATCGCCGCCGCGAAAATCGACGGGGCGGGAACCTGGACGATCTTTACCCGAATCGCTCTACCCTTGGCCGTACCCGCGCTAGTCACCCTGAGCATTCTGACGTTCAACACTACCTGGAACGCCTACTTCTACCCGCTCATCTTCTTGAGCTCTTGGGACAAGATGACCCTGCCGCAAGGCATCGCGCAGCTCCAGGGCACCATGGGTTCAGGCAACCCCTCGGTCATCATGGCGGCGGTCACGATGGCCCTCCTGCCGGTGCTTTTCCTCTTTATTCTAGCGCAACGCTGGATCGTCGAGGCGTTCGCCCAGTCAGGTCTCAAGTAGCCCTCCGCCTCAGCGTGCCCACGTAACCTTTTACGTTACGCTCTCGTCTATCTTTATTGGAGGTCGGACCTGTGTCAGGCTCAGCGAATCCATTATGGCCCGTTCTAACCCGTTACCAGAACGCCTCTCTGAGACGCATCGCGCTCCCGCTCGGCGGTATCGGCACAGGAACGATCAGTCTAGGCGGTCGGGGTGACTTGAGGGACTGGGAAGTTGTCAACCGACCCGCCAAAGGGTTTGTACCAGACAACGCATTTTTCGTCCTGCGAACCCGAGAGAGCGGTAAAGCGCCCGTGATGCGCTGCCTGGAGGGTGTAGTCGCGCCAGAAGATTACGAGGGATGGAGCGGCTCGCCGGTACCCAACCACGGCCTGCCCAGGTTCCGCTCCTGTGAATTTGTGGCGGCGTACCCCCTAGCCCAAGTACTGCTCAGCGACGACGACATTCCGGTGGCGGTCAGGCTGGAGGCCTTTAACCCTCTCATTCCGGCCGACAGTGACAGCAGCGGGCTCCCGGTGGTGGCGCTGCGCTTTGTCCTGAAGAACCTTACCGATCACGAGGTGGACACCACGGTGTGCGGCAGCCTGCAGAACTTCATCGGCACCGACGGTGTACTCGGGGTGCCAGAGAGTAACACGAACATCTTCCGTGGCGGGAAAGCGGCTCGGCTGCGCGGTATTTTGATGGCTTCTGAAGGTGTCGGAGAGACCGACGAGAAGTACGGCAGCTTCGCCCTGACGACGACGGCACTTGAGGGAGTCAGCTACCGCACTCGGTGGGGCGCCTACAGTTGGAGCAACGCGCTTCTCGACTTTTGGGACGACCTACTGGAGGACGGCCAGCTCACGGACGCGCAAGAGAGCAGAGAAAACGTTTTCCTGCCCGGCTACCGTAGTCCTGCGCCGACGGCTTCGCTTGCAGTTAGCAGCTCCCTGCCGCCTCACGGCGAAGTAGCCGTCACATTTCTGCTCGCCTGGCACTTCCCGAACCGGCTCTCCTGGAGAGCGCCTAGTCACAATCCGGAAACGTCGGGGCCGCTCCGCCACATCGGCAACTACTACGCCACACAGTTCGGCGACGCTTGGGCCGCAGCAACAGAGGTCGCCAAGCGCCTAGAGGAGCTGGAAGCCCGAACAGTCACATTCGTCCGCAGTGTCGTCGAAAGCACCCTACCGGAGCAGGTTAAAGAGGCCGCACTTTATAACCTCAGCACCCTGAGAAGCCAGACCTGCTTCCGCACTGAAGACGGCAATTTCTACGGCTGGGAGGGCTGCCAAGACCATTTCGGCTCCTGTTTCGGATCTTGTACGCACGTCTGGAACTACGAGCAGGCCACCGCCTTCCTGTTCGGCGACCTCGCGCGCGGCATGCGCGAAGTCGAGTTTCTCCACACAACCGATGAGCGCGGCCTCATGAGCTTCCGAGTCAACCTCCCGCTCGAAGAGGGCAACGCCTTCCAGCTCGCGGCGGCCGACGGCCAGATGGGTTGCGTCATGAAGCTCTACCGCGACTGGCAGCTCAGCGGGGACAACGCGTTCTTGCGCAGGCTCTGGCCCAAAGCTCAGAAGGCTCTCGAGTTCTGCTGGATCCCGGGCGGCTGGGACGCGGACCAGGACGGCGTGATGGAAGGATGTCAGCACAACACGATGGACGTCGAGTACTACGGCCCCAACCCGCAGATGGAGTTCTGGTATCTCGGCGCGCTGAGGGCAGCTGAAGAGATGTCACATTACCTTGGCGAGACGGCGTTCGCGGAAAGGTGTTCGGACCTGTTCCGAAAAGGTAGCGCTTGGACTGACGAAAACCTGTTCAACGGGGAGTACTACGAGCACCACGTCTACCCCCCAGGAACGGCCGACGCGGTTGCCAACGGTCTCATCAGCGACATGGGGTCGAAAGATTTCAAGCACCCCGAACTTCAGCTGGGCACCGGCTGCTTGGTCGACCAGCTCGTAGGCCAGTACATGGCACACCTGCTTGGGCTCGGTTACCTTGCGAACCCGGACAACATCAAGACGACGCTGGAAAGCATCAAGAAGTACAACTTCAAATCCCACCTGTACGACCACTTCAACAACTCCCGCACCTACGCCCTCAACGACGAGTCAGCACTTCTTATGGCGACCTATCCTCGCGGCGAGAGGCCTAAGCTTCCCTTTCCCTACTTCAACGAGGTGATGACAGGCTTCGAGTACGCAGCCGCAGTGGGCATGCTCTACGAAAGGCAAATCGGGAACGGGTTAGAAGTTATTCAGGCCATCCGTGACCGTTACGACGGTCGCAGGCGTAACCCGTTCAACGAAGCAGAGTGTGGGCATCACTACGCTAGAGCGATGGCAAGTTGGGGGGCCATCATCGCCTTAACCGGTTTTCGCTACTCTGGGGTCGAGAAGAAGTTATGGCTGAACCAGGCGCAAGCCCCAGCGGAGCACGTTTGGTCGAACGGCTATGCCTGGGGTGTGGTAGCGCAGGAAGCTAGGGGTGAAGAGACCGCCGTCACACTCCGCGTTGTTGAAGGCAGCCTCGAGGTTGCGGAACTCATCCTCGCGGGATGGGGCAGTTGTCACGACCGAAAGGTTCTCGGAGCAGGAGATAGCCACACGTTTATAGTCCGGACACCCCTCGCGGAAGGAGTAGGAGGTTAGTGCCTCCGTGAATGCCGCACATGACCGTAAAGTTCCTAAGCACCGAGGCTCAGTGAGGCACTCTGGGCTCTCAAGGCGCACGGCTCACTGGACGTGCGCCTACGTAAAAGGCCGGCAGCTGTACCGCAGAGGCAGCCTATACGGGAAAGCCTCGCCTATTGGTCTGCCTCCGCGAGCCACGTTCCGTCCCCAGGCATCTCCTCTTAGTAAGAAAGCAGTGAAAGAGGACATGAGGGGCGAACGGTTAAGGCACGAGGCCAGCAGCGCAAGCCTTTCCTTTAGCTCACGTGTTGGTATCTCCTGGCTGACGGAACGCACCAGTCAGAACGGTTGCCATCTATCTGGCGAGGCGTGTTTGGGCTTAGCTGTTCACATGGAATAAGGCCCCACGGAGATGAACGAAGAAAGGTCTTACATGCATCAACGGCAAAAATCGTATAGCCGCACCTTCGACGAGTCCGCCACCGCAGTCGCGTTCCCCTTGGGAGGCATCGGTACGGGAAACGTGTCGCTAGGTGCGCGTGGAGAACTCCGCGACTGGGAAATTTTCAACCGGCCCGACAAGGGAAGTGTCCTACCGAATACCTTTTTCGCAATCCGGGCGCAGGTGGAAGGGCGCGAGGCTGTATCACGCGTACTAGAGGGGAGGCTGCAGCCCCCTCATACACTGTCCCACGGCTACCACCCGACCACCGCTGCAGGATTGCCACGGCTGTCGAAAGCTGTCTTCCGCGGGGAATATCCTTTCGCCCATGTTGCGTTTAAAGATCCGACCCTACCCGTTCAGGTCGAGCTCGAGGCTTTCACCCCGCTGGTGCCGCTCAACCCGGAAGACTCGGGCATCCCCTGTGCAGTCCTCACCTATACAGTGACGAACCGCGCGGACCGTCCGGTAGTTCTTACCCTTGTAGGGTCTCTAACGAACCCCGTGGGCAACGTACAACTCGACCCGTTCGGCAACGTCTTGCCCAACGAGTACGGCAAGACCGTCAACACGTACCGGAACGAGGGGGCACTGCGTGGACTGTACATGTCCGCCGAGGGACTCGAACCGAACAGTCAGCACTACGGCAACCTTAGCCTTGTCACCGACTACCCCGACGTCACCGTAAAACCGGCGTGGCTGCGCGGCGGGTGGTGGGACTTCCTACAGGAGTTCTGGGACGACCTCAGCTCGGACGGTCTCCTCACCGATCTCGGCTACGGCGAGCCCGGAACGCACCCGGACACGGGCTCGCTGGGGCTTGTCGGCACGCTCGAGCCGAGCGCGAGCAGGGCATTCCGCTTCATGATCACTTGGTTTTTCCCCAACCGTCCGGACAGCTGGCAGCAAGGGTCCGACAGGCTGACGCGCAACCATTATGCCACGCGCTTCGGCGACGCCTGGGAGGTAGCCCGTTACGCCTTTGACGAGATGCCCCGCCTGAGAAGCGCCACCGAGTGCTTTCATGACGCTCTCTTCAGCAGCACCCTGCCGCCTTACGTACTAGACGCCGTCTCCGCAAACATCGTGCCCGTTCGCAGCAACACCTGCTTCTGGTTGGAGGACGGACGCTTCTTCGGGTGGGAGGGCTGCTTCGACGACAATGGCTGCTGCCCTGGCAGCTGCACCCATGTGTGGAGCTACGCTTATACGGTGGCTTTCCTTTTCCCCTCCCTTGAGCGCGAGATGCGGCGCATCGAATTCGCGGTCGAGACGGAAGATGACGGCTTCATGAACTTCCGCACCTTCCAGACCTTTGGTGAGGAGTTTGTCTGGCAATGGGGGGAACAGAAACCCGAAGCGGCCGTGGACGGGCAGATGGGGAGCGTCCTGCGCGCCTACCGGGAGTGGCAGCTCAGCGGCGACAAGGGGTGGCTGAGTGCCATCTGGCCAGGTATTAGGAGCGCGATTATCTATGCTAGCAACAACTGGGACACCGATGGGGACGGAATTCTCGATGGCAGACAGCACAACACATACGACATCGATTTCTATGGACCGAACCCCCTCTCCAGTATCTACTTTCTCGCTGGCCTCCGGGCGGTAGAAGAACTCGCGCAGGTGATGGATGAGCCTGAAATGGCTCAGCGCTGCCGGAAAACGTTTGAGGCCACGAGCGGGCGTCTGAACCAACTTCTCTGGAACGGGGAGTATTACGTGCAGCTCCTCGACGACGTCGACGCTTACCGCTACCAACACGGTAAGGGCTGCCTTTCAGACCAACTGCTCGGCCAGCTTCATGCGCGCGTCCTCGGGCTAGGGGATTTACTCCCCTCTGGGCATGTTCGTATGGCGCTTCAATCAATCCACAAGTACAACTTTCGCAAAAATTTTCACGACCACGCGAACTGCCAGCGCACCTACGTACTCAATGATGAAAGCGGCCTAATCCTCTGCAGCTGGCCCGTGGGAGGGCGGCCACGTTTCCCGTTCGTTTACTCGGATGAGGTTTGGACGGGCATCGAATACCATGTAGCTGCGCACTTGATCTATGAGGGCCTGCGCGAAGAAGGGCTTGAGATCGTAAGAGCAGTACACGCTCGTCACGATGGCGTTCGGCGTAACCCTTGGGATGAAGTGGAGTGTGGGCATCACTATGCCAGGAGCATGTCGAGTTGGGCATTATTACTAGCGCTCAGCGGTGCCCAGTGCAACTTGGGATACAACGAACTCAGTTTTGCTCCAGCTCTCTCCCCGGGCGCAACAACTTTCAAGACGTTATGGTCCACGGGCCGCGCCTGGGGAGTCTATACACAGCGCAAAGATAGCGAAACCGGAGCCTGGCAGCCGTCGATAGAGGTTCTCGGTGGTGACGCAACCAGCTTGTCGGTTCATGCTTGTGGGCAAACGTTGAAATTGTGAGAAGAAAGGGTTTTAGGCTAGCCTGTCTTTCAGGCGGTAGGAACTAAGTATCTCCCGGCGAAGTTTTAGATAGTGATGGCGTTCAAGGCTTTAAGCCCGACCCTTACGGCATCTTGCAGCTGCATGAGGTTGTCGTAGCAACGCCTCGGCATCAGAAAATCTTTGAGCTTGCGCCAGATGCCTTCAATCAGGTTGGGCTGCGGACAGTAGGCGGGCAAGTAGCGTAGGAATAGGCCCTTGGCTTCCCAAGCAGTACGTCGCTCTTTGAGGTACTTGCCCTTATGGAAAGGCGCGTTATCGAGCACGACTACGGTGAGGTGCTTGGGGGTGCAGCTTTGGGCGAGCGTCTCCAGATAGCTAATGACCTGAGCTTGCGTACATGATCCGTCGAGCTC
>JAABUN010008282.1_pt1 | contig 10704 bp, 9 predicted proteins | sample 5559311 | NCBI WGS metagenome assembly JAABUN01 (sample SAMN10711877, study PRJNA513370) | rock metagenome | isolation source: Antarctica rocks | place: Antarctica: Victoria Land, Siegfried Peak sud
GCGCCCCGGACCCCACGTGTTGCGGGCGACCCGGGGCGGCGTGCCGGTCTCCGAACAATCGGTCATCATCAGCAGGGGCGGCAAGCGAGTCGTGAGGGTCGGTTTCGAGCTCGAACGCCTCGCGCGGGAGTCTGGGCCGGTCGCCCCTGGACATTCCCCGGGGGTTACCGACGCTCCTCCGACTCCACAAACGCCCCGGGTTGTCCTGAAAGGAGACAGCAATCGTGCGATCGCCCCGGCTTCCCGCCCCGCGTCGAAAACGGCTGTCGAGCTCCGCCGCTTCGTCGGCCACGCCGGGCCGGTCCGCGCGGTCGCCTTCTCCCAGGACGGGCGACTCGCCCTCTCGGGCAGCGGCTTCCCCGACGGCGACGAGACGATGCGGCTCTGGGACGTGGAGACCGGCAAGGAGGTCCGCCGTTTCGAGGGGCACGCCGGCGAGGTCTGGGGCGTGGGGTTCTCCCCCGACGGCCGCCTCGCCTTGTCGGCAGGCCGGTTCGGGGTCGCGATCCTCTGGAACGTGGAGACCGGAGCGGAGCTGCGCCGGTTCGAGGGGCACACGGCGCCGGTCGAGGCCGTGGCGTTCACGCCCGACGGCCACCGCGCCGTCACGGCGAGTCACGACAAGACGGCGCGGGTCTGGGACGTGGAGACCGGCAAGGAGCTGTCCCGGTTCGAGGGGCACACGGAGCGGGTCACGAGCCTGGCCGTGCTCCCCGACGGCCGCCGCGCCCTGACCGGGAGCTGGGACCGGACCGCGCGGGTCTGGGACACGCAGACCGGCCGCGAGCTGAAGCGACTCGACGGTTCCCCGGAATGGGTCGACGCCGTGGCCGTGCTCCCCGACGGCCGCCGTGCACTGACCGGCGGCGCGGACGGGATGATCCGGGTGTGGGACGTGGACTCCGGGCTCGAATTGAGCACGTTCAAGGCCTCAGGCTTGCCGGTCAAATGCCTGGCCGTCTCGCCCGATGGTCTCACCCTCTCGGGCGGTCAGGATCATTCCGCAAGGCTCTGGGACCCGGCGACCGGGCGGGAGTTACTGCGGCTCGGCGGTCACTCGGACGCGGTCTGGGGGGTCGCCATCTCCAACGACGGCCGCCGCGCCATGACTGGCGGCGGGGGGTTCTTCGTCGACGCACGCTGGCTGCCCGGTAAGGACTGGGCGATCCGCATCTGGGCCCTCCTCGGGCCTGGGGCCGACCAGCCCGGCACCTGAACTCCTCCCTAGGCGGGGGTCATTTCGCTGGCGGCATGGCACGCGCGGTGGTCCAATCGACATGTGGACGGAAGACGTACTTCGATTTCGTGTCTTCACCAGCCATCGACGGAGGCCGGGATGTTGCGCTCGTTCATTGGCGTTTCGGGCCGGATCGCCACCTGTGCCGCAGCGGGGCTTCTGGCCGCGGCCGGGTCGCGGGCCGCGGGCGAGGATATCTACTTTCACCGGACCATCTCCGAGCTGAAGATCACCGAGGGCCGTCTGCCGACCGATGAGGACCCCGAACCGACGCCCGGGTCTTCGTCGAGCTTGCGGCTCCGCCCCGCCATCCAGCCGTACGCGGTGACCGACGGGGGCGGCGAGGTTTATATCGACCGTCACATGGCCGACCGGCTGGGTTTCGTCGGGAGGGGGGGTGGCGATCTCGACATCCTGGAACCCGGCGACGTGGTGGCCTTCCGCGTGCCCGGGCGCCGCGAGATCGCCGGTCGGCTGTTCGCCCCCAAGGTCGGAGGCCGGGGCATGGAGGTCGTCTCGTTCAAGGCCGATCCGCCCCCGCCCCAGGACGACGCCCGAGACGTCTTCGCCCGGGCCAAGCGAGGGCATTACGGTCGGCTCCTCGCCCGCGACCTGCCGGGCGCGGAGTGGTTCCGGCAACAGGCGCGGGAGGCCGAAGCCCTGACCCCCGCGGGGCCGGCCGACGTCCGGGCCGAGGCTCCTCTCGAGGGGCGAGCCAACGACCTGGAGCGGACATTCGACCTCTTCAGCGCCTCGCGGGCCGTCGACGAGAACCTCCAGCTCGATCGCCCGCTAACGCCCCCGGGCGCACAATCCGACCTCCCAACGCAGGCGGGACGGGTGAAGACCGAGGGCCTGAAGGGCATCACCGTGGCCGCGATCGACTGGGCGGCCCGGATCAAGGGGCGTACGCCGACCCTCGACCCACTCGCGAAAAACATCCCGGCCGACCAGCACGCCGTCTTCCTGCCAGACCTCCGGGCCGCCGCGGCGATCCTGGCCGAGGTTCACGGCGACTCCTTGCCCGTGCTCGGCCTGATCGAGACCCGCTCGGAGGACAATGGGGTCCAGCGTCGCTACGAGCGGCAGCTCGGCGTCTCGCTCGCCGACCTGGGCCGCTTCGCCGTGGAGGGCGAAATCAAGAGCCTGGCCATCACCGGCTCCGACCCGTACCTGCCCAGCGGCACCGACCTGGCCGTCCTGATCGAGACCGGGGCACCCGACAAGCTCCGGGCGCTCCTCAAGGCCAGGCTCGACGACGCCCGCCGCGCCGACACCCGCGACGCCGGGGGCGAGATCGACGGCGTTCGCTACGACGGGGCGCGGACGCCCGACCGCTCGCTCTGCGCATACGTCGCGACGCTCGGCCGGACCGTCGTGGTCACGAACTCTCCGGCCCAGCTCGCGCGCCTGGTCGAAACCGCCCACGGCAAGACGCCCGCGCTGGCCGGTGAGCCCGAATACGTCTTCTTCCGCGACCGATACCCCCGGGGCGACGCGGACGAGTCGGCCCTCCTGGTCCTGACCGACGCGACGATCCGGCGCTGGTGCGGCCCGCGCTGGCGGATCGGCTCCTCCCGCCGCGTCCGGGCGGCCGCGGCGCTGGGCGAGGTCCAGGCCCGGAATCTGCCGCGGATCGTGATCGAGGAGACGAAGGGGGTGACGCCGCAAGCTCCCGCCGGCTCGATCGACCTCGGCCGGCTTGAGCTGACCCGTTCGGGCGTGCGGTCGGAGACCTTCGGAACCCTCGCCTTCCAGACCCCGATCGTCGAGCTACCGCTGTCGGAGGTCGACGCCCAGGAGGCCGAGGCCTACGCCCGCTGGCGCGACACTTATCAGCAGAACTGGCGGGGCGTCTTCGACCCGATCGCGGTCCGCTTCGCCGCCCGCCCCGACCGGCTGGCGGCCGACGTCTCGGTGATGCCCCTGATCGTCGGCACGGAGTACCGGCCGTTCCTCGAACTGGTTGGCACCGCCAAGATCGCCCCCGGCGCCGGCGACCCCCACCCGGGTTCGCTCGCCCACGCGGTGATGGCCCTCGACGTCGGATCGAGGCCGCTCCGCCAGGGCGGCGACCTGATCGCCAACCTGACCCGCGTCCCGCAGCAGGTCGCGCTCGGCTGGATCGGAGGGTCGGCCGCCCTCTACCTCGACGACGACCCGTTCTGGAAGGAACTGGCGGAGGCCCCCCGTCCCGGAGATTATCTCGAAGAGCACGGGGACCGGCTCCCCCTCGCCGCCCACGTCGCGGTGACCAGCAGTGCCAAGCTCGCCTTGTTCCTGACCGGCCTTCGCGCGTTCATCGACCAGTCGGCACCGAACCTCACGGTGTGGGAGAACGGCGAGCACAAGGGACGTCGCTACGTCCGCGTCACCGAGGCCGAAGGGGCCCTCCCCAACAACGGTCGCCCGAGGTTCTCCCTCTATTACTACGCCTCGCCGCGATCGCTCACCCTCTCCCTCAACGAGGACGTCGTCCGCCGGTCGATCGACCGCCAGGAAGAAAAGGTCAAGGCGGGGGACGAGGGCGACCCCTGGCCGGGCAAGAGCCTGGCGCTGCGGGTGAGCGAACTCGGCTTCGAGGCGCTGGGCGTCTCGGCGCGGGACCCGTACCGCGACGAACTCCGGCTCCGCTCGTGGGGCAACCTGCCGGTTCTCAACGAATGGAAACGCCTCTTCCCGGACCGCGACCCCGTCGCACTTCACGAAGCGGCCTGGGGCGCCACACTGGTCGACCCGGGCGGCGGCCGGTACGTCTGGAACGCGCGGTGGGCGACGATGGAATCGACGGCCTTGGGCCACCCCGGCGAGCCGAAGCCCTGGCACGAGACGAACAACCCGCTGGGCCGCATCGCCTCGGCCGAACTCGGCCTCAGCTTCGAGGAGGGTGGCCTGCGGGCCACGACCACGGTCCGGTTGAAACCCAAGCCCTGAGGCGAGGGAAAGGGGCGGGGTCGTCCCCCATGAGTCGGCGACCAACCTCCGGCGCGTCGTATCATCCGGCCCGCTCTCTCGCGAGGTGGGAGGGAGAAAGACTGTCCCCCCTTCTCCGGGTCCCCTCCCCTCGTGGGAGGGGCGCCAGACCAGGGCGTCGGGCAGCAGGGCCGCCTGCGCAAGAAACGTGAATAGCTCATGATGGATTCCGGGGTGGTGGTTCCGACGGGGTCACGCGACGGTTACTAGACCCCGGTCGCTCCGCATCATCGCTCCATCCACGGCCCCGGTCTTCGCCGGGGTCGAAGGGACCATTGACGATCAACATCCATGACCTCATCAGACGACGCCAAGTGCTTCCAGGCCGTCCGGGACATGCGATGGCCCGACCTCGTCACCTGCCCCCACTGCTCGTCCGAGTCGGTCATCAAGGACGGCCGGATGACACCCAAGCTCACCGCCAACGCGACACCTGCCACGGCAGCCGGGAGCAGTTCGACGACCTTACCGGGACAATCTTCGCCGGCCACCAGGAGCCCCTGCGTATCTGGATCATTTGCCTGTATTTCATGGGGTTAAACCTCTCGACCTCGCAGATCGCCAAGGAGCTCGACATGGACCGAAACGACGTCCAGGCGATGGTCCAGTTGCTCCGCCAGGGGATCGTCGATCGCCGCCCCGCCGTCGTGCTCGACGGGGAGGTCGAGTGCGACGAAGTCTATGGAGTGGCGGGACATAAGGACAACCCGGTGGCCGCCGAGAAAAAGGCCGACGCGGGCGACTGAAGGGGGAACGGGGCGAGACCGACGCACCGGCGAGGTCATCATCCGGATGCTGGACGGCGTGGAGCGGGTCACGATCGGGCCCTTGATCCGAGCGGCGATCACCGAAGGGTGTGTGGTGTACACCGACGGATATAACATCTACGGCCGACTGGAGGAGCGGGGCTACGAGCACCGGACGGTGTGCCATGCCGAGGGCGAGTATGCCCATGACGACGACGGGGACGGTTCCTGCGAGGTGCACGTCAACACCCTCGAAGGGTCCTGGTCGCTGCCGCGAAGTTGGTTGCGGCCACACGGGGGGACCTCGCAGGAGAAGCTGCCTTTGTACCTCGGTTTCTTCGAGTTCCTCCACAACGTCCGGGCCCGTGGCAAGAGCGTGTTGGGGGCGTCGATCGGCCTCCTGGTCACACCACCCTGGAATCCATCATGAGCCATCCACAATTAGCGCCAGCCCTGCTCGACGACGTGGGCTTCAGACGAAGCGGTGGTGTCGTCCCGAGCCGCGAGGTGGACGACCGGTTCCCGGAGTGAATGCCAATCCGGGGGGGTCGAGCGGTCGTGACCTCGGCGGTCACAACTTCCTGGACCGCTCGGAGAGGAGTCATGCTCATGTCGCGATGATCGCGCCGCAGCATGTCGTCGATCGGCTGACTTCGCCACTCGTGCGGTCGGCGATGGTGTTCTCTACCCCAGGAGGTCGACCATCCGCCTCACGCTCTCCGCCCCGTGCTGGGCGATCAGGGGCTTGATGGCCTCGAGTGCTTCGAGCAGATTCCCTTCCCTGTCGGCGGGCTGCTCCGGGGGTGCCAGATACCCCCCGATCGGCATGGATTTCTTCTTGGCGGGCCTAGGCGCCTGGCCGGCCTCCTTCGATCGACCGCCTTCCACCAGCCTCAACTTCGATTTGGTCGCGGAGAAATGCTGCTTCGATAACTCAAGGCCGAAACGCCTTTTGATGAAGTCTACCCCGTCGCCGGGCGACTCGAAACCTTCGGAGACGGCGGCGCGGATGGCATCGGTCTTGGACATTCTCCGGGGTGTTTCCGGGTTGGTGGCTTCCAACGCCTGCTGGTCGGAAGCCTGGTCTTCGGACTCGGGCTCTCTGTACTGCGAGGCTGTTGTCGACTTGTTGCGTGCCATGGCTCGTCTCGGTGGTCGTGCGTTGCGAGGCTGCGTTAACATTATGATACCGGGTAAGTCTAACATCCCGGCTATGAATAAGGGAACCTGTCGGGGGAGCGGCTTGATCGAGGACCGCGCAGGATGGGCCGACGTCCGGGATTCGTCGTGTCCGCCGGTTCTCACCAGGCGGGGGGACTCCAGGGCGGACCGAACCTCCTCGCCATCACGCTCGCCGTCCTCTATGGCATCCTGGTGGCCATGGTCGCCGCGTCTCTTCCCCGGCTGCCGGAACGCATCGCCTCGCACTTTTCGTGTGCGACAAGCCTGTTGGCCGTGCGTCTCGACCCCCGTATGCGGCTTCCATCTTGCTCGGTGCCGCGCCGGTGGGGGTCGTGTGCGCGGGGGCGACGTACCTCACGCGGTATCTCGCCGACTCCACTTTCGGCATCTCGAATCGGGAATACTGACTGGCACCTGGGCGTCGGCGAGAGGCCCATGGCAAGACCTTCGCCTGCGGTCTCTGGCTGGACGGTTTCCTCGCGGTGTTATTCACCGGGCTTCAAGTGCTGACGGTCCGGGACAACCGCGCGGCGCCGGTCCGCCTGCCGGCGAAAGACGCCTCGGGGCTGATGGGGGCGTTCCCGATCAGAATCGTCGGGCTTATCTGTGATTTCGGCACGGCCGCATGGCGGGTGGACGACCGCGACCGAAGGGCATGACGAGGCGCCCCGGACCTGGGCGAAGGATGAGCCGCCAGGCGCCTGTCCCCGGCAGTGTCGGTCCGCCTCCGTGAAACGGGCGGGATTGGACCGGCCACGGTCAGGCGGCGTGCGAGAATGAGCCTTCGAGGACCTCGCGGAGCACGTCCCGCTGCTCGGCGGTGATCCGCCCGTCGATCAGCAGGCTTTCGATGTCTTCGAAGCACTGGTCGACGGCCTCCCCCTTGCCGGGGAAGTAGGCGTGGCCGGCGATGCGTGTCACCGAGGCGACCAGACGGGAGAAGTAGGATGCGTCCTGCATTGGGAGGTTCCTCGCCCTTGAGGAGTGGGCCGTCGCCGGCCCGGTCGATCCTGTACCGAGGTTAGCAAAGGTTCGGGATTCGTCAAGGTCGATCATCGAGGACGACGCGGCCATGCCGACGATGACCGGCATCACCTTCAACTCCAGGTGATGAATCCTCTCGTGTCGGCCCGTCGCCCATCGACTTCGCCCCCGTACAGGGTGCGAATCGTTCACGGTTCTCCCACGAGGGAGACGGTAATCCGCCTGCGGTGCGGCGAGGTGCGGTGTTCCCAGAGGAAGACCCCCTGCCAGGTCCCCAGGTCGCACCGGCGACCGTCCACGGGGATCGTGAGCGAGTTCTGGGTGAGGATCGTGCGGACGTGCGCGGGCATGTCGTCGGGTCCCTCGGCGGTGTGCCCGAAGATCGAGTCGCCGTCGGGCACGAGCCGGGTGAAGTACCGCTCCAGGTCGCGGCGGACGCTCGGGTCGGCGTCCTCGCAGAGGATCAGCGAGGCGCTGGTGTGGTGCAGGAAGACCGTGCAGAGCCCCCGGTTCACCCCGGAATCCCGCACGATCCGCTGGATTTCCCCGGTGATCTCGCGGGTCCCTCGCTCGCGGGTGCCGACCGTGAAGCTCTCCGCATGAAACATCGATGTGTGCTCCTCTTGCCGCTCGGCGCCCATCCTGGCGGTTTCGACGTCTGTCCGCCACGCAGCCCTTGAAGTCTCGGGGGCTCGCGGGGACCGGCGTGTCGTTTTCCCCGGAGACACCTCACCTCGCGTGGTCCTGTCCGTTCAGGTCGTCCGACCGATTCCTCCCCAATTCGGGTTCCACCTCGTGGGCCGATTCCGGGGCCTCCAGGGATCGCTTCAACGCGCGTCTGCGGTGGCGGTTCCCCGCCTTCTTGACGGCACGTTTCTCTTCTCGGAGGAGCCGTTTCTGGTCGTTCATCTCACCGATTCCGCACGTCCGATGGGGGATCGCGGGACGGCGCGTGAGCGACGTGGACCGGAACGAGGACGGCCACCACGCCCACCGGACGCGCCGGACGAAGTCGGATGAGATATCGTCGCATCCGGGCCGGTCCGCTGCCAATGGGGATCCCCGCCTCGCGTGATCCTGTCGTGGACGTCGGCGGTCGGTGGGCCTCGAGTATCGGGCGTGCTACAATTGGCCGGACCGTCGCGTCGGTATGGATGGGCTCGGTTGCGTCGCCTGGATCAAGTTGGTCGGGATGGAGCCGTTGACACGATGCAGGAGCACGACGCGAGGCCGATCGCCGATCACTTGCTCCCGATGCGCGACGGGCGGAAGCTGGAGGTCCGCGAGTATGGCGACCCCGCCGGGCACCCCGCGCTGTTCTTCCACGGCCTGATCGGCTCGCACCACCAGGCGTCCTACATCGACGCGCAGGCGAGGCGCCACGGCCTCCGAATCATCGCCCCGAACCGCCCCGGGGTCGGGCGATCCGACTTCATCGCCCGTGGCAGCGCGCTCGATGCGATCCCGGACGTGCAGGACCTGGCCGAGGCCCTCGGGCTGGGCGACTTCAGCGTCATCGGCATCTCCGGCGGCACTCCATATGCCCTGGCGGCCCTGTACCGGCTCGCGGACCGGGTGCGGACGGCGACCGTCATCAGCGGCATGGGGCCGACGCGGCTGCCCGGCGGCCTGATAGGCATGGACCGCCGGCGCCGGCTGGTCCTGGAGGTCGGCTCCCGCTCCCCAAGCCTGGCGTGGCGGGCGTTCGCGGTGGAGGCAGGACACTTCCGGGCCGACCCGGTGCGGGTCCTCGACCGGCTCGTGGCGACGTGGGCGCCCCCCGATCGCAGGTTGTTCGAGCGTCGCGAGGTCTTCGACCTGTTCCTGCTCGACCTGCACGCGGTCTTCGGCGAGGGGAGCGGGGCGACCACCCTGGCCCACGAACTCTCCCTGTATCGCAACTACGGGGTCCCGCTCGAAGGCCTGCCGGCGAACACGCGGGTCGTGCTCTGGCAGGGGCTCGGCGACACGATCGTCCCCCCGTCGATGGCCTTCGCAATGGCGAGGGCCATCCCGAACTGCGAGGCGCATTTCGTCCCGGGCGGGCATTTCGTGGCCCTGGAGATCGCGGACCAGATCATCGCCCGGCTGATGCACTTGCTCGACGCCCCCGCGAGAGTGGCGCCGGCCGTGGCCGAGGAGCGGCCCTGACGGCTGCCATCAATGCCTACTTCTTCGGTCGCCCGCCACGGCCGCGGGATGCGGGTGACGCGTGATCTGCCCGCCGCGCTGCTTGTATTCGAACCGCCCGCCTGGAGCGTCATCGCGCCGAGTCGCTCCGTTCTGGGGATGCGACGTGGGGCTCGACGTGGACGAGGACGTCGCGGATCGCGGGCACTCGATCGATGAGGCCGTCCTTGACCGCGTGGGCGATCGCGTGGCCCGACTCGACGGTCTTGGCGGGGTCGACCTCGATGTGGATGTCCACGAGGTATTCGAGCCCGACCTTCCGCACCCGGAGCGTCTCGACCTCCAGCACGCCAGGCACGGCGATCGCCTCGTGTCGGACCGCCTCGAGCAGCCCCTCGTCGGCCTGCCGGTCGATCAGGTCGTCGATGTTCTGCCGGAGCAGGCCGCCGCCGACCCAGAGCACGGTCGCGGCGACGGCCATCGCCGCCGCGGGGTCGGCCCATTGCCACGAGGGCCCGCCCCACCGGGCGAGCGAGACCCCGGCCACGACCGCCAGCCCCCCGAGGGCATCCAGGTGGTAATCCCACGAGGTCGCCATCAGGGCGCCCGAGCCCGTCCGGCGCGCGACCCGGCTCGTGTGGCGGTGGAGCGCCTCCTGGACCAACGAGCATCCGGCCGCGATGACGAGCGTGAAGGTCGCGGGGGGCGGGTTCTTCCCGGGGAGGGTGGTCCACGCCTCCCACGCGATCCCCAGTGCCAGGACGATCAGCAGCAATGCCACCCCCATGCCGGCCACCGCCTCGGCCCGGCCGTGCCCGTACGGGTGCTCCGGATCCGCGGGCCGTTCCGCCACGTAGAGCGCGCCCAGCAATGCCCCGGAGATCGCCGCGTCCACGAGGGAATGCACGGCGTCGGACAGCAAGGCCAGCGAGCCCCCGAAGAGGCCACCGAGGAACTTCACGAGCCCGAGTCCGAGGCTCACGGCGATACCCCATGCCGCCGCACTTCGGCTGTCTCGATAGAGGGTGCGATTGTCGCTCATCCGGCCATTATGCCGATGAATCCCGCCCTCCGCTACCGGGAGCACGGCGCGGACATGACGAGGCTGGACGTCGTAGCGAGCGTCGGGACCGTTTTCTTGGCGCGGTTTCCCATTGCTTTGCCGACGAGACCGAGCGTGCCCTCCTTCTCCCCCCGGGAGAAGGTGCCCCGGAGGGGCGGATGAGGGCCTCGGGCCTTGGCTTCTCGAACGACCTTCCGCCTGGGGGTAGCTCATGTCCGAACCGGAGTCCCTCGTCCGGCCGTCCCGGCCACCTTCTCCCGGGGGGAGAAGGGAGGACTTGCAGCTCCCTCTTTTGGCTCTTCCGCAGAATCTGTGGGTGCATGAACGGGGGAGGGATCGGCCTTTGAGGGAAAAGATCGCACCCTGGGACAGTCCTTGGGCAAGATGGA
>JAABUN010008283.1_pt1 | contig 10701 bp, 8 predicted proteins | sample 5559311 | NCBI WGS metagenome assembly JAABUN01 (sample SAMN10711877, study PRJNA513370) | rock metagenome | isolation source: Antarctica rocks | place: Antarctica: Victoria Land, Siegfried Peak sud
ACGTCGGTGTCGTGGCGGGATCCGGCGACGTCGTCGCCCCTCGACGAGCCGCGCCTGCAGGCTCGTTCGGGGCTGATGGAAGCCCACGGGCGCAACGAACGTGTCGAGCGCGGCCGGCGTCCTCGACCTTCAGGCGATGCTCGCCACGCTGCTCTCACAGGCTCGAGGCGGGAGCGTCCGGCACGCCGAGACTTCGGCCATGGGCGCCGGGCTCGTGTTCATGTCGCAGTACGTGGCTGCGGCCACCTGCGCTGATCCCCCTCCGGCTCAACCGCCCGCGTCGGAGCCTGGACCTCCGTTCTTCACCGCCGACGGGCACCTGGTTCGAGCTGGAGGCGCTCGACCAAGGGCTCCGCCGTCCGGCCGACGATCATGACCGACGCACCCTTCTCGGCAAACTGCCTGGCCACCTCTTTTCCGATGCCGCTGCCCCCGCCCGTGACGATGACGACGTGGTCCCGAAGACCGCTTTCCGGCGACATGTGGCGGCGCTATCACCAGCGCCGACACGCTGATCACTGAAAGGACGAAGAATGGAATACTGGGGATTCTCGCTCGGCCATGGGTCTGCCGATCGGGAAGATCGCAGCTCGATACACCAGCTCTTGGATCGTGTTGAAGTCGCCGAGGATGCCGGCCTCGACGGCTGGTCCTTTGCGGAGCACCACTTCAATTCCAGGTACTCGCTCACCCCGTCGCCGAACCTCATGGTCGCCGCGGCGAGCCAGCGGACCACGCGTCTACGGCTTGGCAACATGGTCACCGTCCTGCCGTATCACCATCCCCTGCGGGTCGCCGAGGAGATCCGGGTCCTCGACGCGCTGACCGACGGCCGACTCGAGATCGGGTTCGGCCCCGGCGGCTTCCCGCAGGAGCAGGCGGCGTTCGGCTTGAAGCCGAGCGAGATCAGGGAGTTGTTCGAAGCCTCCCTCTCCCTGGTCCTTGACTTCCTCGGAGACGTCCCGGTCGACTACGACACGACGTGGTGGCACGGCAAGGGGGCGTTTGTGGCCCCGGCGACGACCCAGCAACCACGGCCACCACTGTGGCTCGCCATCATCAGCGATGCGTCGCTGGTGCGAGCAGCCAGGCTGGGCCTGCATTGCAACACGTCCTTCGCCTACCCGGCCCTCCTCAAGCACCGGTTGCGGCTGTACGACGAAGAGTGGCAGCGCGAGCGGCCCCAGCTTCGGCGCGGCAAGTTCGGCGTCCTCGTGCAGGTCGTGGTCGCGGAGACCGAGGCGGAGGCCGTGCGCCACGGGAAGGAGCCGATGCTCGAGCGCCTGGGGCTCCTCGTGACGGGCTTCGGCGCTGGGCGGGGCGGGGCCGAGGACGCCGCCGCGCGCGAGCGGGCCCGCATCCACGAGCACGTCTCCGGCTTGTCCTTCACGGGCCTGATCGCCGAGAGCCTGGTGATCTTCGGGTCGGTCGACCAGTGCGTGGAGCAGCTCGAACGGCTCCGCACGGCCGGGGTCGACACGATCACAGCCTGGGTGCACTTCGACGGCCTCGACGCCTCGTTCGCCGAACAGTCGATCCGGCTCCTCGGGGAGGAGGTCGCCCCCCGGCTCGAGGGTCGTGACCGGCTCTCCGCCCCTCGCCCGCCCGACCCGATGAGGGAGGTTCCGGCCGAGGGCTAGACGAGCACGCAGGCGGCGCGATGAGCTTCGGGTCCGGATCGGACCGCGTGAAGGACGGGCTCGGTCTCAAGGCACGACGCCACGGCCGAGGGGCAGCGCGGGTGGAAGCGGCATCCCTTCGGGACGTGGACGGCGTCCGGCATCTCGCCCCTTAGGACGATCCGTGGCCGCACGTCGGCCGGGTCGGCTCTCGGGACGACCGACAGTAGGGCGGCGGTGTAGGGATGCTGCGGGTTCCGCATGACCTCGCGAGCAGGACCCTCCTCGACGATCCGGCCTAGGTACATCACGGCGATGCGGTCGGCGAAGTGGGCGGCAGTCGACAGGTCGTGGGTGATCATGAGGATGCCCAGGTCGCTCCGGCGACGCAGGTCGTCGAGGAGTCGGAGGATCCCGGCTCGCACGGAGACGTCGAGCATCGACACGGGTTCGTCGGCGACGAGCAGCTGCGGACGGAGCACCAGGCTGGCGGCGATGGCGACCCGCTGCCGCTCGCCGCCGGAGAGCTGGTGGGGATAGCGGTGCAGGTAGAGCTCCGGCGGCGTCAACCCCGAGCGGCTAAGCGCATCTCGGACCAGCTCGAGCCGATCGGCCGGTGCCCCACGGGTCCGGTGAACCAGCAGCGGCTCCTCGACCGTGGCTCGAACGCTGAACCTCGGATCGAGTGCCTCGTAGGGATCTTGGTAGATGATCTGCATGTCGCGACGCAGCGGACGGAGCGCCCGGAAGGAGAGCCCGGAGATGTCCTGGCCGTTCAGGAGAACGGATCCCGACGTGCCGTCGACCAGCTGGAGCAGCCCCATCGCCGTCGTGGTCTTGCCGCAGCCAGACTCGCCGATCAATGCCACCATCTCACCCCGGGAGACGGTGAGGGAGACGCCATCGACGGCGCGGACCCGCGGACGGGACGCCCGCCGGAGAATCTGGAAGATCCCGGCGCGCATCGGATAGCTGACCTTCAAGCCGCGGACCTCAAGGAGTGGGGGGTCAGCAGGCACCGGGCGGGGAGGCCCTTCGACCATGGGGACCGACGTGGCTACGTGCCCGGTGGCGGGGTCCCCGGGCCGATCCCGCCGGGAGTCCTCCTCCAGGTGGCAGGCGGCCGTCCTTTCCGGTCCGACGGCCGTCGGCTGAGGGGCCTCCCGAAGGCATCGCTCGAACGCCTTGTCACAGCGAGGCCGGAAGGTGCAGCCGATGACCGTGCGGTCGAGGCGGGGAGACGTCCCCGGGATGGACACGACCGCCCCCTCGCCGTCGACGCTCGGTGTGGCGGCGAGCAGAAGGCGGGTGTAGGGGTGGCGGGGCGAACGGTGGAGCGCCTCGACGGGACCACTCTCTACGACCTGTCCCGCGTACATGACGGCGGCTCGCCCACAGGTTTCGGCCACCAGCGGCAGGTCGTGGGTGACCAAAATCAGTGACAGGCCGGCGTCGCGCGAGAGGCTGACGAGCAGGTCGAGGATCTGGGCCTGGACCATGACGTCGAGGGCGGTCGTTGGCTCATCGGCCAGCAGCACCTTGGGCTTGCAGGCCAGGGCCATGGCGATCGCCGCCCGTTGGCGCATGCCGCCCGAGAGCTGATGCGGATACCGGTCGACGGCCGAAGCCGCCATGCCCACGCGTTCGAGCAGCTCGCGGGAGCGAGTCCGAGCCGCCCGCCCAGTGGCGGTGCCGTGGTGCTCCATCGGCTCGACGATCTGGGCGCCGATCGTCTTCACCGGGTTGAAGGCGTTCATGCTGCCCTGGAAGACGATGGACACCTCCTTCCATCGGTAGGCCCGCATGCCCTTCTCCCCCTGCGGCAGCAGGTCTTGGCCGTCGAGCAGGACGCGGCCGGAGATCGTGGCGGTCGACGGGAGCAGCCCCATGATGGCCAGCATCGCCGTCGTCTTTCCCGAGCCGGATTCGCCCACGAGGCCAAGCCGCTCGTGCTCGTCCAGACCAAGGCTGACGCCGCGCACCGGATGCAGCCGGCGCCCGCCTCCGAGGTCGAACCAGACGTTCAGGTCCTGCACCTCAAGCCGGGTCACGATGCACCTTCGGCGGTCTGCTGCAGCCGGAAGGTCCGGGCCGAGACGTGAGCCGTCTGCAGGCGGGGGTTCAAAGCGTCCTCGATTGCCTGCCCGATCAGGTAGCAGCCGATGACGACCAGGGCGATGCACACGCCCGGCGGCACCACGACCCACCAGGCGCCCGAGCTGATGGCCGTCCGCTCGAAGGCGCGGCGCAGCATCGTGCCCCACGAGGCCGAAGTCAGGTCGCCAAGACCGAGGAAAGACAGCGCCGTCTCGTAGAAGATGGCGTGGGCGACCGTGAGCACGACGTTCGCGCTCAGCAGGGGGGTGACCTGTGGCAGCACGTGCCGGTGGATGATGCGCGTGTGGCTCGCTCCGAGGGAACGGGCCCGCCTGACGAAGGTCCGTTCTCGCACGCTCTTGACCTGGGCCCGGATGATGCGGGCCGTCCAGGTCCACAGGAGGAGCCCGATGACCAGGATCTGGTGCAGGAGGCTGGGCCGCCAGATCGCGGCGATCAGGATCATCAGGGGGAGCGCCGGGATGACCAGGAAGTAGTCGGTGACCCGCATGAGCAATGAGTCGGTGAACCCTCCCGCGTAGCCGGCGGCCAGGCCGATGCCGCCGCCGATGAGCACTGAGACGACCATCGCCGCCACGCCGACGAGGAGCGAGATACGCGTGCCGGTGATGAGCAGTGACACCACGTCGCTTCCGGAATCGTCGAGCCCGAGCCAGTGCTGCCCGGACGGCGCCTCGTATACCGCTCCGACCCTGTTCGCCGTCTCCTCGGCGGCCCTGCCGGCCCGACGATCCGCCCCGGGCCGGCCCGGCCTGCCCGGTGGCGCGGTCCGCTGGCTCATGGCCTACTCGTTCTTCATGGCGACGGGAGCGGCGGGAATGAACTCCTACCTCGCCCTGTACGCCCACCAGGCCGTGGGCCTCACCACCCGGGACGCCGGCTTTGTGCTCGGCGTCCTCGGCATCGCCGGCGGCGTGTCGCGCGTGCTGTGGTCCGGGCTCGGGCAGAGGATGCGCCACTCCTCGCACGCACTGGTCATCGTGTCCGTGGCCGCGGCCGGTTGCGCGCTCGTCGTGGGTCTCGCCGCCCGCGGCGGGTCCTTCCTTCTGTGGATCGGTGCGGCCGGGCTCGGTGCTTCGGCGGTTGCGGCCTTCGCCCTGTCGATGGTGGTCCTCCTCCTGGATCGGGGTCCCGAAGGGGCCGGACACGACGCGGCCCTGGTGTCCATCGGCGTGTTCTCCGGGTTCGCCGTCGGGGCGCCGATGTTCGGTGCGCTCGTCGATGCGACTGGCGGCTACGGCGCCGGCTGGGTGTCGGTGGCTGCAGAGTTCGCCGCCGGCGGAGCAGTTGCGCTGTTGTGGCAGAGGTCTCAGGCGGGAGAGCGGGCCGTCCCCCCGCCGACGGCCACCGCGAATGGGCGGAGCTGCTGAGGCTGCCGCTTCGGGCGGTGCCGGCCCCGTTGCCTTGAGGCCCGAGATCTACCTAGCCCGAAGTCTGGGTATTCTGCCGGGCAGACAAAATACCGTTAAAACACCGTGCTCTCGCGAAAGGCCCGTTCAATGCCTGTACGCAACCACCGGCGGTGGGCGGCCCCGGTACTCGTGGCCGGCTCGTCGTGCCCCAGTTTGCGTACGCTCAAGCAGGGTCTGTTCGGGTGAGCGACAACCAGCGGTTGACCATCCAGGAGCCGCCCGACACACCGCTGGCGCCGCTCCGTGGTCGCGACCTGGTCGGACTGGCAGTGGACCCGGCGAACCCACAGCACATCGTCGAGGTCGAGGAGGAGTTCCTCACCGGCCAGTGCTCCTACCGGGTCACCTTCGACCGCGGCCGGAGTTGGGCGGGAGGCGACCTGCGGGCGCCGGCTGGCTGCGCCTCACCCCCCTGCCCGGTCTTCGATTCCAACGGCTACGCCCACAGCGCCGGCAGCGTCGTCTTCGGATCCGGCCAGAACGTCTACACCACCTTCTCCTCGATCGCGGGGCCGGCGTCCCTGGTGCGCCGGAGATGGGGGACTCCATTCTGGTCGCCCGGTCCACCGACGGGGGAAGGACTTCGAGCCGGCGGTCGTGGCCATTCCCGGTGTGCCCGCCGGCGACGGCCAGCCGGCATACCTCCGGCCCGGATCCGCGTCCAGCCCAAAGCCGACGGCGACCGGGTCTACGTCTCCGCGTGGGGGCTGAGTCTGACGAACAAGAAGGTGTCCGGCGCCCGACCAGAAGGGCCGCGAGCAGTCTGCGCCGGTCGTCGGACCGGACGGCGCCGTCTACCTGGCCTGGCGCACGCTCGATCCCGCGCCTGCCGTCAACCGGCTGATCGTGGCCCGGTCGACCGACGGGGGCAAGGTCTGGGCACCGGTTGACGCGGCCCCGGTCACCGGCACGCGCGGAGCGGATCCGAAGCTCGCCATCGACCGCGACGGCACGCTGCACGTGGCCTACACCTTCAACAGCGCGCGTACGGCCGGCAACGAGAACCCGGACAAGAGCGAGGGCACTGACGACAACGACATCCGAGCGGTGAGTTCCGACGATGGCGGGAAGACTTGGTCAGCACCCATCCGGGTGAACGACGACCCGGCCGACGACGACAACCAGCAGGCTCTGGCCGAGATCGCGGTGGCCCCGAACGGCCGCATCGACCTCGCCTGGCACGACCGGCGCAATGCCTACGCCGGTCCAGCCGAGTCCGACGACATCTACGTCGCCTCCTCCAGCGACCACGGCAAGAGCTTCTCGACCAACCACCGGGTGACCGACCGGACCATCAATCTCGACGTCGGGCTCGATGGCCGCATCGGCACCACCTCCTTCTACACGCCGGCGCTGGCGGCACTGGACGACGGCTCCGCCATGGTGGCTTGGGCCGATCCCCGCCAGGGCAACTTCCTCAACGGGAGCCAGGACATCTACTTCGCCACCGTCGACAGGGACGCGGGCGCGTCCGCCCCGGTGCAAGAGGTCGAGTCCTCGACCGAGAGCGGCGACGTCGCCCTGTCGCGACTCGCCTACCCCGGCGGCAACCAGCGGGTCGACGGCGAAGCGGGGACCAAGGTGGTTGTCGTGGGCGAGGACGACGTGGCCGCGGCCCTGGCCGGTGCCGTCCTGGCCCGAGCGCACTACGGCCCGGTGCTCGTTGCACCGGCGGACGGGCTCTCCGACGCCTTGAAGGAGGAAGTCACCCGGCTCGGTCCGAGCGGGGCGTTCTTGCTGGGCGACGAGGAGTCCCTGTCCTCAACGGTCGCCGACGACCTGGCTGCTGCGGGCATCGCGGCGGGGACATCGAGCGCCTCGGCGGTGCCGACGACGCCGCCCTCGGCGCCGAGGTGGCCCAGGCCCTGGCCGATACGCCCCGGCTGTCCGACGGCGATTTGGAAGACCTGATGGAGGAAGGTGGCACGCCGCCGGTCATCGAGGAGGCGGTCATCGTCAATCCTGGGGCGCCGGGTGCGGCCGCGGGCGCTGCCCTGGCGGCCGCGCGCCGACTTCCGGTGCTGTTCGTGGCCTCCGATGCCGTCCCCGCGCAGGCCGCCGAAGCCCTGACCGCGCTGGCCATCAAGCGCACGTTGGTGATCGGCGCTCCGTCGGTGGTCGAAGAGGGGGTGCTGTCCGAATTGCCCTCACCGACCCGCCTTGGCGGCGAGGGCGCCGCCGCCACGTCGGAGGCGGTGGCAGACGAGGCGCTCGACCGAGGTGTGGCGGCGAACATCGTCTACCTCGCCGACTCCGACCGCCCACTGCAGGCGGCAGTCATGGCCGCCGCTTCGGCCCGCCTCGGCGGCCTGCTTCTGGTTTCTCCCGGCGCTGGCGCCGACCAGGCGCAAAAGGCCCTGAACCGCCTCGACCCGGCGACGTCGGTCGACCGCATCGTCGCCGTCTCCTCGACCTCGACAGGGACGAGATGGGTTCCGGTCGCGCTGGGTGCGCTGTTCGTCGTCGCCGGGGTGGTCTTCCTGCTCTTCGCCCTCAGACGCGCTCGGGCGCGCCGCTCTCCAGTCGCCGCCGGAGGATGAGCGGCCTCGCCGGATGACGGCCGGGTCGGTATCCTGCTCCAGCGAGGCAAGCCGTGCGTGGCCTCAGGAGAGGACCCGACGAGCATGAGCAGCCCGGCCTACCGCTACGGCTCGTGGAGCGGGGGGCGCGACCCGCTCGAGCCGCCGTACGACGTCGCGGCAGCGCTGGACGAGATCGGTGCGTCGGTGCTGGACGGGGCGAGCGCCCGGCAGGCCGTGCGCGACCTGATGCGCCGCGGTGCGGACGGGTTGCGTGGGCTCGACGACCTGCGCCGCCAGGTGGCCAGGCAGCGGCGGGAGGCGCGGCAGAAAGGTCGGCTGGACGGCACCCTGCAGGAGGTCCGGGAGCTGCTCGACCGGGCGCTGGAGCTGGAGAAGGCCGCGCTCTTCCCGGACCCCGGCGACGCTGCCCGGATGGCCGAGCTCGAGCTGGACACCCTGCCGACCGACGCCGCCCGCGCCGTACAGGCCCTCCAGCCCTACGCCTGGCGCAGCGACGAGGCGCGCGCGACGTACGAGCAGATCGACGACCTGCTGCGGCGCGAGGTCCTCGACAGCCAGTTTCGCGGGATGAAGCAGGCGCTGGAGTCGACTTCCCCGCAGGCCATGCAGGCGGTCAAGGACATGCTGGCGGACCTCAATGCCATGCTCGCGGCGGAGGCGAGGGGACAGCACACGCAGGAGCAGTTCGACGCCTTCATGGCCCAGCACGGGCAGTTCTTCCCGTCGCGTCCGGAGACGCTCGAACAGCTCGTCGACGACCTCGCCCGGCGTGCTGCCGCGCAGCAGCGGCTGATGGACTCCCTGACGCCGCAGCAGCGTCAGGAGCTCGGCGAGCTCATGCAGGGCGCGATGGACATGGACCTGGCGGCACAGCTCGCGCAGCTGGGTGACGCGCTGCGCGCTGCCCGTCCGGACGTCCCGTGGCGCGGCCGGGAGCCCATGCGCGGGGAGCAGGGCATGGGGATGGGTGACGCCACGAGCGCCCTGGAGGAGCTCGCCGACCTCGACGACCTGGACGCCGCGCTCGGCCAGGACTATCCCGGCGCCTCGCTGGACGACATCGACGAGGCGGCCGTGCAGCGCGCCCTCGGACGCTCCGCCGTCGACGACGTCGCGGCGTTGCGGCGCATCGAGCGTGAGCTGGTCGAACAGGGCTACCTCGTCCGGGACCCGCGCGGCAGGCTGGAACTCAGCCCGAGGGCGGTACGGCGGGTCGGCGCGACCGCGCTCCGCAAGGTCTTCAGCCGGCTCGACGCGGGTGGGCGGGGCGCACACGACATCCGTGACGCGGGAGCCGCCGGCGAGGTCACGGGGGCCAGCCGGGCGTGGCAGTTCGGTGACGAGCAGCCGCTCGACGTCGTCCGTACCGTGCGCAATGCGGTGCTGCGCCTTCCCGCTCCTGTGGACAGGCCCACTCGTCCGGACCTGCCTGCCCGACCAGCCGCCGACGGCACGGGACGGCGGGCGCTGCGGCTGTCCGTCGACGACTTCGAGGTCGTCGAGACCGAACGCCGCACCTGCGCCGCTGTCGCGCTGCTCGTCGACCTGTCGTTCTCGATGGAGCTGCGGGGCACGTGGGGCATCGCCAAGCAGACCGCACTGGCGCTGCACTCGCTGGTGACGACGAAGTACCCCCAGGACGCCATCGAGATCATCGGTTTCAGCGACTTCGCCCGGGTGCTGTCCCCGGAGCGGCTCGCCGGGCTCGACGCGCAGCGGGTGCAGGGCACCAACCTGCAGCACGCGCTGGTGCTGGCCGGGCGACACCTGGCTCGGCACCCTGACGCGGAGCCAGTCGTCCTCGTGGTCACCGACGGTGAGCCCACCGCCCACCTCACCCGCAGCGGTGCCGCGGAGTTCTGCTGGCCGCCGTTGCCGGAGACCTTGGAGCTGACCATGGCTGAGGTCGAGCGGATCACCCGCCGGGGCGCCACTATCAACGTGTTCATGCTCGACGACGAGCCCCGGCTGGTGGCGTTCGTGGAGCACCTGGCGGCCCGCAACGGAGGCCGCGTCTTCGCCCCCGACCGCGACCGGCTCGGGGAGTACGTCGTGAGTGACTACCTGCGCGCGCGGCGGGGGCGGCGGGCGCGCTGACCGGGTGATCGGGCGGATAGCGTTCTCGGTGTGACCTACTCCGGGGGATACGCGCTCGTCCTGGTGCTCCACCTGCTGACAGTGGCCTTCGTCGTCGGCCCGTCGGCAGTGGCCGGGCTCACCTCGGCTCGACACGCGCGCGCCGGGCGGGCGGAGGCGCTGCGCGACGCGAGCCGCACCACGCGGCTGTACTCCCGCGCGACGTTGGTCACCGTGCTGCTCGGAACGGCGCTGGTCGGGCTCGGCGACGTGGGCGAGCAGTGGGATCTGGGCCAGCTGTGGTTGTCGGCGTCGTACGCCCTGTCGCTCGTTGCCGTCGTCCTCATGCTCGGGCTCGTCGTTCCGACACAGCAGCGGGCGGCGGCGGCGATCGAGGACGGCCGGGACGGTGGGGCTTTCGCCGGTCGGCTCGCGGCCGGCGCCGGCCTGGCCGCATTGGCGTGGAGCGCGATCATCGTGCTGATGGTCACCAAGCCGGGCGCGTGATCCGGCCCAGCGATTTGCACAGGGTCAACGGTCTCCCGTGTCGCCTCGGCTCGGGCACTGCTGTCGAGGGCATGTTGCCGCACACAGCAAGTTTGTGGCGAAAGTTGCGCTCTCCGGCAACACGCCCTGGTGTCACGTACGCGCCCGGCAGCTCCCGATCCGTGCCCGGCCGTCAGGCCGGCAGCAGCGGGACGCGGATGATGCGGTCGTCGTCGTCGGTGGGGTCGCCCCGGCCGTCCCGGTTGCTCGTCAGGATCCACAGCGCCTCACCGGAGGGCTCGAGCGCGACGTGGCGAAGCCGCCCGAAGTCGCCTTGCAACAACGCTCTGGACTTGCCGACATCGCCTGAGCCGGTGAGTGGCACCTGCCACAGCCGCTCGCCGCGTAGCGCCGCCACCCAGAACGACCCGGCCGCGACGACCGCTC
>JAABUN010008284.1_pt1 | contig 10701 bp, 8 predicted proteins | sample 5559311 | NCBI WGS metagenome assembly JAABUN01 (sample SAMN10711877, study PRJNA513370) | rock metagenome | isolation source: Antarctica rocks | place: Antarctica: Victoria Land, Siegfried Peak sud
TCCTGGCCATCACCTTCACCAACAAGGCCGCCGCCGAGATGAAGGAACGCGTCGCCGACCTGGTGGGCGGCCGGGCCAGGGCGATGTGGGTGTCGACGTTCCACTCGATGTGCGTGCGGATACTCCGGTCGGAGGCCTCCCACCTCGGTATCAAGACGACGTTCACCATCTACGACGCAGCCGACTCGATGCGGCTGGCCGGCATGGTGGCCGCGGACCTGGACCTGGACACCAAGCGGAACACCGCCAGGGCGCTGGCGGCGGCGATCTCCAACCTGAAGAACGAACTGATCGATCCGGCGGCGGCGGCGGAACGGGCGGAAACCGACATCGAGAAGGTGACGGCCGAGGTCTACGCCGGCTATCAGGCCAGGCTGCGGGCGGCCGCCGCGTTCGACTTCGACGATCTGATCATGCAGACAGTTGGTCTGTTGCAGGCGTTCCCCGCGGTGGCCGAGCACTACCGGAGGCGGTTCCGGCACGTCCTGGTCGACGAGTACCAGGACACCAATCATGCCCAGTACACGCTGGTGCGCGAACTGGTCGGCGGCGTCGTGCCAGATCCAGCCGGCATCGCGGCGGCTGCCGGAGATGCCGCCGTCCCGCCGGCGGAACTGGTGGTGGTCGGCGACGCCGACCAGTCGATCTACGCCTTCCGCGGCGCCACCATCCGCAACATCACCGAATTCGAGCGTGACTACCCGAACGCCCGGACCATCATGTTGGAACAGAACTACCGGTCCACGCAGAACATCCTGTCGGCTGCCAACGCGGTGATCGCCGGAAACACCGATCGGCGGCCCAAGAGCCTGTGGACGGCGGAGGGCAGCGGCGAGAAGATCGTCGGCTACGTCGGTGACAATGAGCACGACGAAGCGCGGTTCATCGGGCAGGAGATCGACAGGCTGGTCGACGACAATGCGTGCCGCTACGGCGATGTCGCCGTCTTCTACCGCACCAACGCCGCATCCAGGGCCATCGAGGACATCTTCGTGCGCACCGGGATGCCGTACCGGATCGTCGGCGGCGTGCGGTTCTACGAGCGCAAGGAGGTCAAGGACATCCTGGCCTACCTGCGTGCGGTGGCGAACCCGGACGACGAGGTGTCGCTGCGCCGGGTGTTGAACACTCCCAAGCGCGGCATCGGGGACCGGGCCGAGGCACAGGTGGCGATCTTCGCCGAACAGGAGCGCATCCCCTTCGCCGACGCGCTCCGCCGGGTCGACGAAATCCCCTCACTGGCAGCACGTTCGCTGAATTCGATCGTCAGCTTCAACCGGTTGATGGACGGTCTGCGGACGCTGGTGGCCGATGGCGGCGATCCGGCCGACCTGGCCACGGCGGTACTCGATCGGACCGGCTACCGGGCGGAACTGGAGGCCAGCGACGACCCGCAGGATGCCTCCCGGCTGGAGAACGTCGAACAGCTGGTGACGGTGATGCGCGAGCAGGCGGAGATGCTCATCGCCGCCAGACAGGCGGCAGCGGAAGGGGAGGTGGACGCGTCGGCCAGCGATGAAGAGGTGGGTGCGCTGGCGGCCGAAAGTGCTTTGCTGGCAACGCAACTGGACGGTCAGCAGATGCTCACCGGAGTGCTCGAGCAGCTGTCGCTGGTGGCGGATGCCGACGCGGTGCCGGACTCCGACGAGGGTGTGGTCACCTTGATGACGCTGCACACCGCGAAGGGCCTGGAGTTCCCGGTGGTGTTCCTCACCGGACTGGAGGACGGCATCTTCCCGCACATGCGGGCGCTCGGTGACGCGAAGGAACTCGCCGAGGAACGGCGGCTGGCCTACGTCGGGATCACCAGGGCGCGGAGGCGGTTGTACGTCAGCCGCGCGGTGAGCCGATCGTCCTGGGGGCAACCGGGTTCCAACCCGGCGTCCCGGTTCCTGGACGACGTCCCGGACGATGTCCTGGACTGGCGCAGACTCATCGAGAACGTGCCGTTCGTCGACCGCGACGATGACTTCTTCTCGTCCCGGGCGGCCGGATCCGGCCGGTCGTCGCCGGTTTCGGCGTCGCGTTTCGGGGACCGCAACCCGCAGTCCCGGTTCGGCGAGCGGATGCCTTCACGCGGACCTGCGGTACGCGGCGGGGGCATCGGCTCCAAGCCGCCGCTGGAACTGCGCAAAGGGGACAGGGTTTCCCACGACAAGTACGGCGTCGGCACGGTAAAGATCATCGACGGGATCGGCGTGCGAGCCACCGCGACCATCGATTTCGGCAGCGCCGGAACGATCCGGCTGATGCTGATCGGCGGCGTCCCGATGGTCAAGCTCTAGTCAACGCCGGTGCTCCCGGTGGCGAGGTGTTCGGCCGGCGGACTTCGGTGGGGATCTCCTTCGGCCCGGAACCGCCGGCGGTAGGACATGGGGGACAGGCCGACGGCAGCCGACAGCTGCTGCCGCATCGACGCGGTGGTGCCGAATCCGGCGCGGTCTGCGATCCGGTCCACCGGAAGATCGGTCGCTTCCAGAAGATTTCGAACGCGGTCCACCTTGGCCCTGGTGAGCCAGCTGCCGGCGGTTTCACCGGTCTCGTCGCGGAATGTGCGGGTGAAGGTGCGCACGCTCATCCCGGCATGCCGAGCCATCGCGGCCAGATCGATGCCGCCCGAGAGGTTCTGCAGTACCCACTGCCGGGTGGCCGCGGTGCGACCGGCAGCACTCGCTCCACCAGCGGCGTCCCGCGGCATCGGGTGACTGATGAATTGCGCCTGGCCACCGTCTCTCCAGGGCGCCACCACAGCGCCTCTGGCGATCCGGTTTGCCACCGCGCTCCCGTGATCGGATCGAACGAGGTGCAGCAGAACGTCAATGCCGGCAGCGTTCCCGGCCGAGGTGAGTATGTGGTTGCGGTTGCGTGGCCCGGGCGGGTTGTCGACGAACAACACATTCGGGTCCAGCAGCACCCGCGGGAAGTACCGCGCGAACGTGTCGGCATGCGCCCAGTGGGTGGTGGCCGGCAGGCCGTCCAGGACTCCGAACGCCGCCAGTGCGAATGCCCCGGTGCAGATCGACACCCATCGGACGTCCGGCTTCGCCGACGTCAGCAGGATCGCGAGATCGGTTGGCAGGGCGTGGGTCTCGGTGAGCACTGGTCTTACGAAGCCGGGAATGACGACGGTGTCCGCGGCGGCGATGATCGAGTTGTCGGCCGTCGGCAACACCGGATAGCCGGCCGAGGTGACGACCGGGCCGTTGTCCGCGGTGCAGACCTGGGTGTCGTACGGTGGGTCGCCGTCCACCGGTCCGGGCCAGCCGGGCAGGAACGAGTCGCTGGACAGGAAGCGGTGCGGCAGCCCGAGTTCGAAGGCGACGACGCCGTCCAGTGCCAGCACCGCCACCCGGTGCCGCGCCGGTCCGCGTGCCCCGCTGCTCGGCCGCGCCGTCCACGGATTTCCGGGTGGCCAGGTCCAGGAATTCGCGGACGTACCGGACGGGTTGCCGATGTGGCTTTCTGGGACAGGGTCCGTCATGGCCAGATCATTGCACATAATGGCCTTCCGGCCACTGGCTTACCGACTCCGACAACCGTCACTGTGAACGGGTGGCCGTCACCCCGCAGGAACCCGTCACCATCACCAAGACTCCGCGCATTCACCCCGCGTGGTGGGTAGCCTTCGCCGCCTTCCTGACCAGCATCGGAGCCGCCGGATTCCGGTCGGTGCCCGGCGTGCTGATGCACCCGTTGCACATGGAGTTCGGCTGGTCGATGGGGCTGATCGGGTCGTCGGTGTCGATCAACCTGGTGTTGTACGGCCTCGCGGCACCATTCTCGGCGGCGCTGATGGGCCGGCTGGGGGTCAAGCGAGTGGTGACCGGCGCGCTGCTGCTGGTGGCGGTCGGCAGCATGCTGCCCATCTGGATGACATCCCCCTGGCAGCTGCTGCTGTGCTGGGGAGTGATCGTCGGCCTGGGCACCGGCGCGATGGCGATGTCGTTCGTCGCGGTGGTCACCGGTCGCTGGTTCGTCGAGCGGCGCGGGCTGGTGACCGGCGTGCTGACGGCCGCCGGCGCGACCGGGCAGCTGATCTTCCTGCCGTTGCTGGCCGCCCTTGACACGCATCACGGCTGGCGCTCGGCCGCTCTGGTCACCACCGTTGGCTGCCTGCTGGTGGTCCCCGTGGTGATCTGGCGGCTGCACGATTCACCGGACGCAATCGGCATCACGCCCTACGGATCACCGGCAGGAACCCCGGTCATCCCTCCGACGATCGCGGCGCATCCGGTGACCCTGGCGCTCAGCACGCTGCGGGATGCTTCCCGGACGGGTGTCTTCTGGCTGCTGGCCGGCAGCTTCGCCATCTGCGGGGCCAGCACCAACGGGTTGGTCGGAACCCACTTCATCCCCGCCGCCCACGATCACGGCATGGCCGAGACCGCGGCAGCCGGGCTGCTCGCCCTTGTCGGCCTGTTCGACGTGGTCGGCACCATCTTCTCCGGCTGGCTCACCGACCGGTTCGACCCGCGCCGGTTGCTCGGCGTCTACTACTTGGGACGCGGAGCCTCGCTGTTCGTGCTGCCGTCGCTCTTCTCGAACTCTTTGCACCCCAACATGTTCGTCTTCATCCTGTTCTACGGGCTCGACTGGGTGGCCACCGTTCCACCGACGATCGCTCTGTGCCGCCTGGCCTTCGGAGATCGCGGGCCGATCGTCTTCGGTTGGGTGTTCGCCTCCCACCAGCTGGGCGCCGCGATGGCCGCCGGGCTGGCCGGCCTGGTCCGCGACAAGCTGGGCAACTACAACCTCGCCTGGTTCGTGGCCGGCGGACTGTGCATGGCCGCCGCGGCGATGTGTCTGTCGGTCCGTCCGGCACAGCCCGTCCACACCGAGCCGGCCCCGATGTCGTAGCCGGCCGGCAGCACCGTCCGCCCGTCAGCTCGCACCGGTCCGATCCTGGGACCCTTTCCGGGCCGGGGCGACGGTGCCCCTGGTGCTGTAGAGCCACCACAGGCCGAGCATCGGCAACACCAGCGGGATGAACACATAGCCGGAACCGAACCGGGACCACACGGTGTCGTGCGGGAAGGCAGACCGGTCGATCAGCGAGGCAATCCCGACGGCCAGCACGCCGACCAGTTCCACCCCGCAGGCGGTCCAGGCCAGCCCGCGGCTCCAGGAGCGACGGGTCACCAGTCCTACCGTCGCGGCGATGTACACCAGCCCCGAGAACAGGGACAGTGAGTAGGCCAGCGGGGCGTCGCGGAAACTGGTGGACAACTGCACGCCGGCCCGCGAGGTGGCGGCCAACGCGAAGATCCCGTACAGCGTGGCCAGTACCCGGCGCGGGCCGTGCTGCAGATCGGTGTCGCCGTCGGTCGCTGTCATCATCCGAGCCTAGGCACGGGCGCGCCAGAGCTGGTCCAGCCGCAGCGTCATCACCGCGACCACCAACGCGGTGAAGCACAACGCGATGGATCCCCACCTGGTGCGTTCCAGCCGCGCCACCCATATGCCCAGCGGGAGCGGCGCCAGGATGCCGATCGAATAGGCGATGAACGTCACCGGTTCGATGAGCGCCGCGCCGGGCAGCCGGGCCAGCGCGATCGCCGACTGCACCAGCAGAGCGATCTCCAGGGCGATCGCGGTGAGCAGTTGCGGCCCGGACGCCGGCCGGCGCAGGTACGCCTGCACGCCGGTCCAGCAGGTCAGCAGCAGCCCGATCCCGATCAGAGTGAGGGCCAGCGGGGTGATCACAGCGGCAAGGTATCCGATGTGTCGGTGGTCAGCGGATTGCTACCGTCGCTGGGTGCCGCCCCAGCTCGTTCCCTCCGTGCAGGCGCCGGTGACCAGCGGGCCACGCATCCGGGTGTCCGGCTGGGCGGCAGCGGCGCTGTTGCTGCTCGGCGGGGCAGGTGTCGGACTGGCGGCCGGCGTCGGCGTCGCCGCCCCTGATGTTCCGGGCACCATCGGCGCTGCCACCGGCGCGGCCTGGGTGGCGGTGCTACCCGCGGTGATCGCGGTGCTGCTGACGGCGGTCCGCCCGCTTGCCGGCCTGGCGCTCGCCGCCGGCATCGGGGTCACCGGGCTGGCCAGGCTGGCTGCCGATCTGTTCGTCCTGCTGCAGCCGGAGGCGGTCGCCAGGCCGGAGCTGTTCTATCCGGTCAGCGGCCGGGCCTACCCGATCGGGGTGGCGCCCGGCGCATTCGTCCTCATCGCGGCCGACGTGCTGACGGTGCTGGCCGGACTGTTGAGCGCCCGGGCGGTGTCCGGTGTGTTGGATGACCTCGGGGATGCGGTGGTCAGCAGGGTTGCCGTTGCGGGACCGGGCGCCGGTCGGGCGCCGGCCGATCCGACAGCCGGCGGGACGGGTTCCGGTGGCGCGGCCGGCCGAAACGTTCCCATGTTGGTGGCCGGGTTCGTCGCGGTGGCGGTTGTCGGGTTCGGCGCCGCGCAGCTGCCGTACACGGGTGGCTTCATCGAGCAGCGATTGTCGTTGCCCGGCAGCGACTTCGGATCGCTGATTGCACCGTTCCTGCTGGCCATAGTGATCGTCGCAGCTGTGATCATGGCGGGCGGGCTGCCTCGTGATCTGGCCTCCGCACTGCTCGGTGGGGTGGCGGTGGCCGCCGCCGTGCCGGCGCTGACGGCGATCGCCGTCGGCGCCAGCGACGCGCCGGTGGTGCTGTCCTGGACCGTCTACGCCGTGCTGATCGGCTGTGTCGTGTTGCTGCTGGCCGGGCTGCTTTCGAAGGTGCAATGGTCTGCGGGGCCGGAATGGAGGTACCGGACAGGTTCTGCCGAGGCCGTGTCCGCAGCTGCCGTTGTTGCCGGCCCGGTCGGCTCCGCTGCCGATGTGCCGGCGAACTCGCGGCCGCCCGCCAGGTGGGCATCGATCCTCGGGTTGCTGGCTGCGGCGGCCGACCTGGCCGCCTGGGCACTCCCGGTGGTGCTGCTGAACGGTGAGCGTGAACCGTTGGCCGGCAACGGTTACCGGACCGATGACAGGGTGTCGGGCTCGCTGCTGTTGGTGGGGATCCTGCTGGCGGTGTCGGCACTCGCCTCGACGGTCCGGCGGCCGGCTGTCGGCCGGTTCGGGCTGGCAGCACAGCTGGTCGGCTGGTCCTGCGCGGTGTGGGTGCTGGCGCTGCCGATCGACCTGCTGGAGACGCTGGGGTCCCAGGTCGGTGAGGCCCAGAATCTTGCCGATGCCGGCATGCTGGACCCAGCGTCGGTGTCGCACTGGAGCGTCGGCCCGGGTCTCTGGCTGGCCAATGCCGGAGCGTTGCTGGCCGTGGCCGCCGCGGTGGCCGCCGGGATCGCGCTGGGCCGCGCCGAGGACGAGGACACCACCGTCGCCGACGACGAGTCGGCCGAGGTCAGCCGGCGGTGGCGTTGGGTGGTCGCCGGCATCTTGCTGGCGGTGTCGACGGTGGTGCTGGCGATGCCGATCTACCGCATCGTCGGTGCTGGTTCCGTCGTCGCGTCGTCCTCGGTGTTCGGCGCAGCGGGTGACGTGTGGGGGGTGTGGGCAGTGTTGGTGGGCATCGCCGTCGCGGTCATGACCGGTGCCCGCACCCGCTACGGCGATGTGGCCGCCGGCGCGGTGCTGGCCGCGGCCGCGGTGACGGCCATCAGGCTGCTCATTCCGCGCGGACTGGCCGGCGACCCCGGTTTCCGGCCGGAACCGGGACGGATCGCCGGCTGGATCGGTGTTGCGGTGCTGCTGGGCGGGTCGGTGGCGATGCTGGTGCTGGCCCGTCGGGTCGCGCTGAGCGCGCCGCCGCCACCGTTGACGTCACTGGCACCGGCGACGGCCGGTCCGGTCGACAGGGCGGCGCCGATCAAGAGGTCCGCCGCCGGGAAGCGGGCACCCCGGCGTCAGACGGGTAGCCGATCGGCCGGGCGGCGACGCTGAGCAGCCTCGTCCGCCGGCACCCGATGAGCCGGTTCGCGAATGGCCAGCATGGGGAGTACTACCCATGTGGATCGACTGCGGAAACCGATGACCTCCCGCTAGCGTCGGACGGCAGTATGGCCCGCCGCGACCTCGCGGGGCGGGAGTGCTGCGCAGCGTAGAAGGGCGACCAATCATGACCACTGGTGTATTCGCATTCGATACGGACCACGCCGGCACCGTGGAGACGAACTTGAGCTCCCTGATCACCGATCTGTCGGGGACCCTGGCCGATCTGGACGGTTTCGTCACCTACGTCAAGGCGAACTGGAGCGGCGATGAGATGCAGCTGTACAGCACCATCCAGGACGACTGGAAGAAGAACGCCAAGACCGTGCAGGACATCCTGGCAGGCATCCAGAAGGCCATCGGTTCGGTGAAGACGTCGACCATCGACGTCCGCAACAGCGTCCGGGACTCGCTCAAGGACGCCTGACGCTCGCGAAGGTCCCGCCGGCCGGCTGGGCCGCAGGGCAGGTTGCTGACCGCGGGTCAATGGATGTGTTCCACCGGGCAGCCCCCGGGCAGCGGTCCGTTCCGGCCGGTCAGCATCCTGAGCGGCCCCGATGTGTGCGGCACCGGGCCTCCTACTAGGGTTCTGACGACGGTCAACGGCGCGACCGGGTGTTGACAAGGGTCGGCAGGCGGCCCGCGTCGGACCGGCTTCACGTGACGAACCCCGGGAGACGCAGTGGACCTGTACGAGTACCAGGCCAAGGAGCTGTTCAGTGCGCACGGCGTGCCGGCTCCGCCAGGCGCCGTCGTCACCAGCGCGCAGGACGCGGTCACCGCCGCCGAGTCCCTCGGCCTGCCGGTGATGGTCAAGTCGCAGGTCAAGATCGGCGGCCGGGGCAAGGCCGGCGGCGTCAAGTTCGCCGCCACCCTCGACGACGTCCGCACCCACGCCGGCAACATCCTCGGCCTTGACATCAAGGGCTTGATCACCCGCCAGGTGCTGATCACCCCGGCGAGCGAGATCGACGAGGAGTACTACGTCTCCTTCCTGCTGGACCGGTCGAACCGCAGCTACCTGGCGATGGCGACGCACGAGGGCGGCATGGAGATCGAGCAGCTGGCCGAGGAGCGCCCGGACGCGCTCGCCAAGATCGGAGTGGACGCCCTCACCGGGGTCGATGCCGCCAAGGCCGCCGAGATCGCCGACGCCGGCAAGTTCCCGGCCGAGGTGCGCGAGCAGGTGATCGCCGTGCTGCAGAACCTGTGGAAGACCTTCGTCGCCGAGGACGCAACTCTGGTCGAGGTGAACCCGCTGGTCAAGGACGGTGATGGCCAGGTGGTCGCGCTCGACGGCAAGGTGTCGCTGGACGACAACGCGGCCTTCCGGCATCCCGATCACGCGGCCCTGGTCGACAACGCTGCGGAGAATCCACTGGAGCTGAGGGCCAAGGAGAAGGACCTCAACTACGTCAAGCTGGACGGCCAGGTCGGCATCATCGGCAACGGTGCCGGGCTGGTGATGTCGACGCTGGACGTGGTCGCCTACGCCGGCGAGAAGTACCCGCTGGCGGACGGGCAGAGCGTCAAACCGGCGAACTTCCTGGACATCGGCGGCGGCGCCAGCGCCGAAGTGATGGCCAACGGACTGGACATCATCCTGTCCGACCCGGACGTGAAGAGCGTCTTCGTCAACGTGTTCGGCGGCATCACCGCCTGCGACGCGGTGGCCAACGGCATCGTCAAGGCGCTGCAGATCCTCGGTGCGGAGGCGAACAAACCGCTGGTCGTGCGGTTGGACGGGAACAACGTGGAAGAGGGTAGACGGATCCTGGCCGCGGCCAACCATCCGCTGGTCATCCTCGCCGACACCATGGACGACGGCGCCGATCAGGCGGCTGCCAAGGCTCACGAACTCGCCACCGCCGCGAAGTAAGGGACTCACACCATGTCGATCTTCCTCAACAAGGACTCCAAGGTCATCGTCCAGGGAATCACCGGCGGCGAGGGCTCCAAGCACACACCGCTGATGCTCAGGGCCGGCACCCGGGTGGTCGGCGGTGTCAATGCCCGCAAGGCCGGGCAGACCGTCACCCACGAGGGCGTCGACGTGCCGGTCTTCGGCACCGTGGCCGAGGCGATCGAGCAGACCGGTGCGGACGTCTCGATCATCTTCGTCCCCGCCCAGTTCGCCAAGGACGCGGTGGTCGAGGCGATCGACGCCGAGATCCCGCTGCTGGTGATCATCACCGAGGGCGTCCCGGTGCAGGACGCCGCATGGTTCTGGGCCTATGCGCAGGCCAAGGGCAACAAGACCAGGATCATCGGGCCGAACTGCCCCGGCATCATCACCCCTGGTGAGTCGCTGGTCGGCATCACGCCGGCCACCATCACCGGAAAGGGCCCGGTCGGCCTGGTCTCCAAGTCCGGCACGCTGACCTACCAGATGATGTACGAGCTGCGTGACCTCGGCTTCTCCACCGCCATCGGCATCGGCGGCGATCCGGTGATCGGTACCACCCATATCGACGCGCTGGCGGCCTTCCAGGCAGACCCGGAGACCGAGGCCATCGTGATGATCGGCGAGATCGGCGGCGACGCCGAGGAGCGGGCGGCCGCCTACATCGCCGACCATGTCAGCAAACCGGTGGTCGGCTACGTCGCCGGCTTCACCGCACCGGAGGGCAAGACCATGGGCCACGCCGGGGCCATCGTCTCCGGCTCGGCCGGAACCGCGCAGGCCAAGAAGGAAGCGCTGGAAGCGGCCGGGGTGAAGGTCGGCAAGACCCCCTCGGAGACGGCTCGGCTGCTGCGCGAGAGCCTCGGCTGACCGGACTCCGATCGCA
>JAABUN010008285.1_pt1 | contig 10700 bp, 21 predicted proteins | sample 5559311 | NCBI WGS metagenome assembly JAABUN01 (sample SAMN10711877, study PRJNA513370) | rock metagenome | isolation source: Antarctica rocks | place: Antarctica: Victoria Land, Siegfried Peak sud
CTCGTGCGAGCCGCTGCTGGGTCCGCTCGAGTTCGACATCACCGAGGAGGAAGGAGACGACTACGGCGACGGTGCCGTCTACTGGAACATGCTCACCGGCGTCCGTTGGATGCGCGACGGCATCGAGAAAGAACTCAACCCGACCCTCCCCATCCACTGGGTTATTGCCGGGGCTGAGTCTGGGTCCGGGGCAAGACCGATGGATGAGGCTTGGGTCAGAGGCATCCGCGACGCCTGCCGGGATGCACAGGTTCCCTTTTTCTACAAGCAGAACGCGGACAAGAGCCGCAAGCTCAGCGTGCCGGAACTCGACGGGGTACGCCACACGGCGTTTCCGCCCATCGAGGGCGTTTAAGAAACGCACGGAGCGTGCAGCCGCCTCCTGAGGAGGTCAGAATGCTGACGCACACGCTCCATGAGGCGCTCCGCTCTTCCCGTTCCCCACTCCGGGTGCTCGTTGTAGGTGCGGGCGGGAACGGCTCCAAGCTCACCGTGGGCATGAAGAACCTGCACGGCGCGCTCTTAGCACTCGGGCATCCCGGTGTTCAACTCACCCTTGCCGACGGCGACACCGTGAGCACCAGCAACCTGGTTAGGCAATCGTTCTACCCAAGCGATGTAGGACTCAATAAGGCCACGGTGCTCATCAACCGCATCAACACGAGCTGCGGCCTCGCCTGGGAAGCCGTACCCCGCCACCTTACGGCTCATGACTTGGGCGGCACCCGGATCGACCTTCTGGCCTCATGCGTGGACTCTCGCGCTGCCCGGCGTGAGGTGGCTGATGGACTCGAGCGTAGTCAACACGTCATCTATCATCTGGACTTGGGCAACCTGCGCGACTGCGGGCAGCTTGTCTTAGGGGCCGCCCTGGGCTACTACAACCGGCGCGCAAAGGACAGGCTGCGGACGGCTTACGAACTGTTTACCGAGTTGACGGACACGTCCATACCCGAAGACACCACCCCGAGCTGCTCGACGATGGAGGCGCTCGAAAAGCAAGACCTGTTCATCAACGATACGCTCGTGACTTCAGCACTGGCGCTTCTGTGGCGCTTGATGAGGCACGGCGAGATTCAGCACCACGGTGCGTTCGTTGACCTCAAGACGGGCTCGGTGCGGCCCTTGCCGATAGACCCGGCCTTGTGGAGACGGCTTCAGCGGCAGAGACGGCGCTAAGATAGCGCATAAGCTTAGGCACGAACGCCGAGTGTTTCGAGTGCGGGCCGCAGTGTTTGACGAAAAGCGTCTGGATCGACCCGGAGGAGCTTTAGATGGATAGCGTTGTAGTTAAGGACACCGAGGTACTGAGCGGCGCGCCTGTCTTTCGTGGCACTCGCGTCATGGTCAGCAGCCTCTGGGACTACCTGGAGACCGGGCAGAGCGTCGAGGCGTTCTTGGACGACTTCCCAACGGTAAGTAAAGCTCAAGCTTTGGCCGTGCTTGAAGAAGCTAAAACCCTTGTGGAAGCACATGCGCGTCCTGCTTGACGAATCGTTACCGCGTAAACTTAAAGGGGAACTCACCGGCTTTGAGGTCAGGACGGTTCCTGAAGTAGGTCTCTCGGGTGTCAAGAACGGTGCACTCCTGAAAGCGGTAGGAGGACGTTTCGATGTGTTCGTCACGCCCGACAAGAACCTTGAATACCAGCAGAACCTACCCCGCTTCACGGTCGCGGTGGTGGTGCTCGACACGAAGCGGACCGATCTCAAAACGCTACTACCGCTCGTTCCGGAGCTGCGGGCAGTTATTACCGGAGCGCAACCCGGCAGCTTGCATCATGTGGGTGTGAGAACCTAGCTCTCGCCTTCAGCCAGCGCCTCATCGAGCCACGCTTGTACCCGCGTTTTAGCTACCTCGAGGCCCACTGCCTCACCCTTATAGGCGGGCACCTCATCATCAATCCACACGTCATAGGCGTAGCGGTCACCCCCAAGGGGACGGAGCGTGATTAAAACGTCATCCTCAACGCCCATCAAGGAACCGTCGGGCTGCTCGCTATAAGAGATCGCCATTAGACCTCTCCCAACCGTTCCTTGACCCGCCGTGCACACGAGATGCTGCGTTGCAGGTACAAAGACGCGTCCAAAAGACTTTGTTTTTCTTCAGCTTTGTGGACTTTGGAGACGAGTTCTTTAGCCTCCCTGGAGAGACGCTCGAGATCAGCTAGCAGATCAGCTTTGGTGACAGGCGACACCGTGCAGTCTACACCTGTCATGAAACTGTCCGCGACCCGTTCAGATGGCTTCTTGGGGTGCGCGGACGTCATGCGGAGAGTATTACCACTACAGTGTGTATGGTGAACCTTAAGCTCACCTTAAGTCACGTTAAAGACGGCAGCAGGCGGTGCTTCTCTTGGCGGCGCGGTCGTTCCCTGTCGCCACCAGGCAGGACCCAACGGCGCGTTATCCGCCTCTACAAAGGTGAGGTCACGCAGCGAGCGTGTTACCGCCACGAACTGCACGCACGCCTCGCCCAGCCGTTCCTCTTTACTCTCGACAAACGAAAGCGGCATCAGGTGCGGGTAGAGGATAAAGACGCTCATCGCCTCTTTCCCCTTGGCTTTGTGCACCGTCGAGAAGGTGACGCTATTCGCGGCGTCGCGGAAAAGGTGGTCGATATACCCGATCAGGTCGGCTATCGACTCGACTCCCTTGCGGGTGGCAAACACGACCACCGCCCGGAGGCTTTCGAGTTCGTCTTCACGCTGCGCCAGCATCCGCTCGAAGACCTCTGCCGGAACCCGGCTGCGGGTGACCCGCTCGTGCTCGCGCTGTTCATAGTGTCCGAGCTTGGGTTGCCAGTCGTGCAGGGAGCGGCCGAAAGCGGCCTTGGCGTCGGCGATTAACTTGCCCGCTAAGTCCCGTCCCTCGATGCGCGCCGGGGTGCCCTGCTGAATCAGGTGCAGCGCCCCGTTAATCAGAGGCGCGTTGACGCGGCACAAGACCAGGTCGCCCGGCTTGACGTGAGCACCCATCACGGTTTCGGAAATCCTGCATACCGTTCCCTGCGCTGCTCCTGGCGCTGCCTGCATCTCGGGAGCGAACTGGTTGGCGAGGCGGACGTGCGAGACCGGACAGCGGTAGGTGACGGATAAGGGCAGCACCGTGGCTTTGGTAACCTCGACGATCCGCTCTACCGCGTAGGCGTCGGCTCCTGAAAAGCCGTAGATCGCCTGTCTGGGGTCGCCGACGAACAGGAGCCGCCCCCCTTTGCGGACGCAGCCGAGCACAAAGGCGAGCTGCACTTTAGAAAGGTCTTGCGCCTCATCGACAAACACGAAGTCGAATGGGCGCGGCGGCGCGAGCTTCTCCAGAACTGGAATGAACAGCATGTCGGCAAAGTCGATGATGCCTTCTTTAGCCTGCGCTACGCCCGCTTCCAGAACCGTCCACACCAGGTCGTGCAGGGTTTCGATCAGCGCGGGGTCAGGCGGTTGCAGCCGGTACCGCACCACCAGTTCAGGAAGCAGCGCGGCGGTGGAGAGCTCGAGCCGGATCAGCCTGGCTAGGTCCTTGAGGTAGGTCACAGCCGCCCGGAGCTCTTTGGGGGGTAAGCGCCAGGTGCGCTCGTCACGCTTGAGGTGGTACTCGGCGAGCGAGCGGTACTTCTCGGGCTCGACGATCAGCTTGCGCTCGCGCCCGATATATCGCGCCATGATGGCAAACCCTAGCGAATGCACGGTACGGGCCTCGACCTTGTCAGGCAAGCGGCGCTGCAACTCTTTGGCGGTGTGGGTGTTGAAGGCTAGAAAGCAGCTCCTCGTGCCGTTGGGTAGCCGGTAGGACGCCTCGACGAGCGTCGTGGTCTTTCCACTTCCGGCGGTGGCCTTGACGACGCCATGCCCGATGCCACCCTCGATAAAACGGAAGATCGCATCCTGATGGTCGCTCGGGCTTTCGAGCCTCACAGCCGGAGTATAGACGACCGCGTTGGCTGATGGATGAAGGTCAGCGCCCTCGAGGCGCAGCTGGAGGGGCGGAGGTGGTTATGGGATACCGAAGCAAGGGTAAAGAGAAGGGTCCAGGCCTGCACGAGCGCATCACCCAAAAGATCGTAGATGAACTCAAAGAGGGCAGCGTGCCGTGGGTCAAGCCCTGGAGCGGCAACTCGCGTGTCGGGCTGCCCCGGAACTATGTGTCGAACAGACCGTACTCGGGCATCAACGTCCTGCTCGTATGGCTCAGCACCCTCGAGCACGGCTTTACCGACTCGAGGTGGCTCACGGCGAATCAGATTATCGAGTTGGGCGGCAGCTTCAAGGGGGAGTCGGCAACCCGGATCGTGTTTGCCAAGACGTGTACCCGCGCGCCAGGCACAGACGACGAGGAGACCTTCTTTGTCTCCCGGCTCTACAACGTCTTTAACGCCGAGCAGGTGAGTGGCGTTGTGCTCGAGCCGGAGGAGTCACCCCCGCCCTTCGAGGCGCGCTTGGCGCACGCCGAGGCGTTCATCGCCGCCCAGGGTGTACCTATCACGCACGGCGGCGACAGGGCTTTCTACATGCCATCGAAAGACGCCATCAGTCTTCCGTTCCCCGGATCGTTCGCGCAGCCGCAGGATTACTACGCCGTCGCGCTGCACGAGCTCGCCCACGCCAGCGGCCATCCACGGAGGCTGAATCGGCCCAAGGGAGCAAAAGGCAGCCCTGAGTATGCAGCCGAGGAGCTGGTGGCCGAGTTGACGGCGGCCTTCTTGTGCGCGGAGCTGGGTATTCCCGCTGCGCTGCACCACACCGGCTACATCGGTTACTGGGTGGAGTTACTCGAGAGCGACGCCAAGGCAATCTTTAGTGCCGCACGTGAAGCGAGCCGGGCAGTAGCGTTCCTTAGTGCCCAGGCCGAGAGCGCCCCGGCACTCGCTGAGGCTGCCTGACGTCTACCCACAACCACCAAACGACTAGAGGAGGGCGCTTCAGCCCTCCAGGTTTTCAGAACCAGAAAGGAAAAGTATGCACCTCTCAACTACCTACCGGCGCGTCGCTCGGACCCGGCTCCCTAACCGGGGCGTTTTGGCGCATAACTTGAGGAACGACGGACGTAGAGCAAGCTTGACGCTCGACGGGCTGGTGCTCGAAGTCGGAACGCCCAGACGCATAAGCCGTCGCTACAAAACGCTTTTAGAAACGACACAGCAGTAGGCTCGGACGGTGCAAATCGAACTCCTCACCCGAGATAAAGATGCTGGTCACGACCTCACCGCCAGGCTCGCTAAAGCGCTGATGCTGCTCGACGAACCAGTGGTGATGAAGCGGGTGCTGATCGACGACCCGGAGCTGCCCGCATTGGCGTTGCGCGTAGAGGGTGAGGTTCACGCCGTCTCCCACGATGCCAGCGAAGCGGATCTGCTCGAGCTACTGGATGACCTTCTGAACAGGTAAGAGGCGCGCCTTGTGGCGCAGTCGGTACGTCAGATCAAGGAGGTCTGACGTGGACGACTCTAGCTATCTCAACGAGGGTTACGACTCAGTAAGGGACATCAAGGCGTTTTTCCACGCCTCGCCACACCGCTTTGCTGTCGGCGACATGCTCGAGCCGCAACCACCATCAAAACGAAACTTCGCCTGCTCTGCCGGGTTTGTCTATCTGACCGACAGCCCAGCCCCACACTACTGCCTCGACGTCATCGCTAAAGAGGATGGCTGGCTCGTGTACCGCGTCCTTCCCATCGGGCAGGTACGTCCAGGACTGGTCGACGACCTCCTCTGCGGGCATGCCAGGGTGCTCGAGTGCCTGGGACCGGCGAGCACCTTCGGGGGCAACTCGGGCGTCAAGATGGCGAGCAGCTACTATGAGCGGCGTACCGAGATCATGCGCGAGTCCGGCGTGCGCCGGATGAAGCTGGCTGAAAGGGCGCTGGGTGCGACCGTCACCTTCAGGAGCGCCGGTGACAAGAAGCGCCGGGAAGGCCGTGTCGTGTTCGCCGACTACGACAGCCTGAACGTGCTCATCGACGTCGGGGAGGAACGCCAACAGCTGGTTTCACTCAGGGACTGCAAGGTGCTCTCTTTAAGGGACACGTCAGTGCCGGTGCTGCACGGAGCTCGTTTGGACGTCTGGCAGCACGGCGAGGGCTGGCTGGGCGTCGGGATCGCCGACGCGCGTGTAGCCGACACCCGGCTCGAGCCCCTTCTGGTTGCGGTCGCAGCGTAGGAGGAATCGTGAGCGGTAGAGATAAGCTCATAGTGGCGTATCCGGAACTCGCTCCACTCCTTAGAGACCTTCCGGATGACACCCGCCTGGTCGAAGCCGACCGAATCGTCGAGGTTCACATCACGTTGTACGTTGCAACGGGCGAACACCTCCTTGAACTGAGCTACAACCGGTACAAAGACGGAAGGGTCGAAACGAGCGTAGAGACGCTTGATGAACTCGAGTGAAAACCACCCTGCGGTACGCTTCGGCGCTTCTGGTTGCCGGGCCGTACCATTCATCCTTGAGGAGGAGGCTGACGTGGGCAATTTGCGAGCTGTACTAACGATCATCTGGGCAGCTGGGTATTTCGTCATGCTGTGGGCCGTGGTTACGGACCGCTTCCGACTTAAACCCTACGGCCTGCCTCGGCCCAGGTCGGCGATCTTGAGGCAGAGCATCATTGACGCGCTCCTCACCCTGGTCTGGTTTGTGTACATCCCCACCTGGTTCGTGTACCGGCAGGTGCTTAAGGCCCAGAACAAGCTTTAACCCGAGCTGAGTCAACTAGCGGGTTGATCTCCCTACCTCGGCGATGTGCCGTTTTGGGTGGTGTATGGGCTCGAGCTGACCGGCAAACACGCCTGAAGAGCCGACCGAAGCTTGTTAGTAGGCGCTCTTAAGGGGGGCGCGCTGCGCGCGCATGACGCAGACAACTCTTTGAAAGGGGTTGTCTATGAAAAACGTTGTCTACAGCGTAGGTCCGCGTACAGGATTCTCGACTGAAGCCGAGGTACAGGCCGAAACCCGCTCTCGTTTCCTTTCCCCAGAGCGCCGCACCGCCTCGTGGCAGCACGACGACGGCGATGAGGAGATGAACCATCAGGTCGCCGACATCATGGCGGCCACCCGCCCGCTCCGGCTGCGGGCTTAGGAGACCCCATGACCAAAACAGCAACGCCGGAAGGTCACGCTCCCGGCTGGATTCTCGAGTACCGGAAGTCAGGTAAAACACGCCGCTTCACCTCCCTCGCGGCGGCGCGGCGGGCGCATGTCAGGGCAGCCGCACGCTACGGCACCCGCTGGCTGTCGCTCAAACCCGAAACACGCTCAAACTAACCCCTTTATTCCGCTGGCCGGGAAGACCCCGCACCAGCCGTTTCTGTTGGCCTGGCACAAACGGGAGTGGGCAGAAAACCGCACGGTGAGTAACCCCTAGTACCGCACCGGACCAACTTAACAAGCGCTCGAGAGGTGTGTATGCCTCTCGAGCGCCGACTTAACGGCGAGACCCAGGCGTTGCTATGCCGGAGCCGGAACCCAAACGCATCGCGCTTCTAATCTCCGATATGAGCCTTGGAGAGCGGCGAAACCGTTTCGGAACACAAGCCTTCGGGTACGCTGCAAACTATGTCTTTGCCTGAAAAGGCCGAGGAGACCAAAATGCCACCCTTGCGTATCTATCTCGATACCTCTGTACTCGGCGGGGTTTTCGACCCCGAGTTCGAGGAGGACACCGCCAAGCTGCTAGAGGAGATTCGCTCGGGAAGAGCTTTCCCGGTGCTCTCGGAACAAGTCGAGATCGAACTCGAGCCTGCACCGCAAAAGGTACAGGCTCTCCTCGGCGAGCTGCTCGGGCTTGGCGCGGAGAACGTGCGGCTCTCAGTTGCAGCCGATAAACTTGCTGACGCCTACCTGAACGCCCAGGTTGTGAGCAGGACGTATCGGGCGGACGCGCTGCACATCGCGCTGGCTACCCTTGCCAAGGTGGACGTACTCGTTTCTTGGAACTTTAAGCACATTGTCAACTTGCGGCGCATCCGTGGCTACAACGACGTTAACCTCACGCTTGGGTATGCCACACTGGAGATAAGAAGCCCAAAGGAGGTGCTGGAGGATGGCTAGAGTTGCCAAGACATATGACGCCGTGGGGGAAGTGCGTAAGGTGAGGGACAGCTTAGCTAAGGAACTCAACGGCCTCGAAGGACCCGAGGAGCGTGTTGCTTTCCTACAGGGGCGGCTCGAGCAGGCACGCAAAAAGCGCGCTGAGCAGCACCAGCACAACGAAGAGCAAAAGAGTTAACTTTATCTCCGGAAACTGACCGATGAGCCTCGAGTAACCCTCGAGGCTTTCTATTTGGGTTGGGCAGCACATTACCCTCTCAAGGAGCGCCTGCTACCGCAGGCAGACGTAGCGTATGGAAACGTGCATCCGCTTAGAGATGAATATCAGCAGCCGGTCAACCGACCCCTTTTTAGCCTCTTTGACGAATCCCACCGAGCTGGCCAGGAGAAAGGGCAAGCTCTCCCATTCCTACCCCGTTATAGATAAGACCGGGAAGCGTTGGGCCGACTCGGAAGCGGCCTACAAAGCCTTTAAGACCGGCGACACGCCCCGCGACGAGCGGGTGATGGTGCGAATTATAAAAGCCAAGCTCGAGCAGCACCCCCAGCTTATAGAAGGTATTAAAGAGCGCGGTGGAGTGGCGTTTTCAGAGCGCTGCGCCCACCTCGTCGGCGTAAGAAACAGCCGCTGGGAAGGCTATGGGCGAGAAAGCCGCTTTATTCGCTGCCTGATCGCTGCGTTCGAGGCTGTGCTAGAGAAGACTGAAGGGTAAGAATGTTCAACCGTATTGCAGACACACTCGCAGCGCTCGCCTTTCTTGGTGAGCGTTTCGCAGTCGGAGGCTGCGTTCGCGACACCCTCCTGCTCTAGCACGTGCTTTCGAGTACCAGCTCGAGACCGGCTGTACCGACATCCCCTACCTTGCTACGGGCCGTGACAGGTTAAAAAGCGCGTCCGGGGGACGCAGTCCGAGGGCAGGAGGTGGTCATGAACAGGTCACTCAAAGCCCTCGAAGCAGAGCGGGAATGCGTTGTCTGTCGCCACGCGATGGCACTCGAGCTAAGCGACACTCCGCTTCAGGTGGTGCTTCTCTGCTCGCGTGAAACGACGCTCGTCGAGCGCGCCATCGAAGCCAGGCTCGATTACCTGAGAGCTGAGGGCCACCGCTTCATGGATGAGGCCGCGGAACTTTACGTCGCCGGGGCAGCCAGCCACGAAGTCGTCTGGCGCAGCTCGCTCGGAGCCGCGGCTTACCGGCTTGGCTGCGAAGAGTAACCCACGGGTTAAGGGGTCGCCCCTGCCCTGCCAAAAGGAGGCGAGTGTGAACCAGAGAGACGTGCTGATGCAGGAGTTTCCGGAACTCGCCGACGCTCTGCACGAGCTGCCCGAAAACGTGCGGCTGGTGGACAGCGACCGAAGCAGCGCCCCGGCGCGCGGCCTCGAAACGCGCATCACGCTCTACGTGGAGGTGGACGAGAAGCTTTATGCGCTCTCATACACGCGCTTTGACAACGGCTTCGCCTCGGTGGACACCGAAGAGCTAGACCCGCTGTAGAGGAGGTTTCACTGTGCAACCCCAGAGCAAGCTCATTGCCAAAGACAGCGAGGAGCACGAGCGCTACTTCAACGCTTTTCTCGAGGACGAGGTGATGTCTTGGACGGTTGAAGACCTGTTCGGCACCGTTCACGTGGTCCGGGCAAAAGTGTTCCGCGTTGAGCACGCCGGTGACAAAACGCGGTTCACGCTCTTCCCTACAAAAACCTTTTAGAAGCGCGTCCTGGAACGGACGCAGACAGTTCTTAGTCGAGAGACACTCGGTACTTCACTCCTTGGAGGACAACATGCTAGGTATCAATCAGGTTCACTACATCGGCAGTCTGACAGCCAACCCCGACTTGAAATACACTCCCGGCGGGCTTGCCATCCTGGAGCTGACCGTGGCCGGTCGCGCTGAGGTCCTCTCAGCCGAGGGCGAGGTCAAGCACCCCGCTTTCTACAACCGCTGCAAAGCGTTCGGCAAGTACGCCGAATCGCTCGCCCAAAGCCTCCAGCAAGGCGACATCGCTTCCGTCCACGGGCGGCTCGAGTACCGCTCGTACGAGGTCGGGGGCGAGAAACGCAGCACCGTCGAGACGGTTATCGAGACCATCCAGACACTCGAAGGGCGCTTCGTCACCGAGGACGACAAGCGCGACCAGCCGGTCCTGGTAGACGGGCTGAACAGCGTCACCATCGGCGGCAACCTGACCCGCGACCCCGACCACCGGCAACTGCCGACCGGCAACAGCGTGACGAGGGTCTCGGTAGCCGTGAACGAGCGCTATACCGGCAAGGACGGCGACGGCGAGAAGGTCGGCTACTTCGACTTGCAAGCTTGGGGCGAGCTGGCCGAGGCGCTCGCCGAGGGAGCCAAGGGAGGCGGCATCATCGGTGTGGGCCGCCTTGTCAACGAGAGCTGGGATGACAAGGAGGGAAACAAGCGCTACGGCACCAAGGTCGAACTCGAGCGGGCGCACTTCGTCTCGGGCGGTCCGGCCAAGAACAGCTCGGCGGCCAAGCCGCAGAAAGCGGAGGCGAAGCACAGCAGGCCACTTGACGAGGAGTTCCCTCCAGAGGAGGCGCTGCCGTTCTAGCTGCCTTGGGCTACCTCGTTATGGGGTAGCCCCCATCTTTTCGTACTCGAGTGACGCGCGCGTGGAGCGCGCAGAGATGAGGCCAGGCG
>JAABUN010008286.1_pt1 | contig 10700 bp, 12 predicted proteins | sample 5559311 | NCBI WGS metagenome assembly JAABUN01 (sample SAMN10711877, study PRJNA513370) | rock metagenome | isolation source: Antarctica rocks | place: Antarctica: Victoria Land, Siegfried Peak sud
TGTGCGCGAGCTTGATCTTCTGCCGCGCCCGGGTGAGCCGCTTGGCCATCGTCGACTCCGACACCAGCAGGGCCCGGGCCACCTCACTCGTCGTGAGCCCGCACAGGGTGTGCAGCGCGAGGGCTACCTGGGCGTCGACGGAGAGCGTCGGATGGCAGCAGGTGAAGACCAGCCGCAGCAGGTCGTCCTCGACGGCGGACTGCGGGGGCTCCTCGGCAGGGAGCTCGGTCGGCCAGTACGTCACTGCGGCGGCCTCCTTGGGTCGACGGGCCGCCTCCCGGCGGATGAGGTCCACGGCACGGCGCCGGGCGGTCAGCCGCAGCCAGGCGACGGGGTTGTCAGGGACGCCGTCGCGCGACCAGGTCTCCAGAGCGCGGACGGTGGCGTCCTGGACCGCGTCCTCGGCCAGCGTCAGGTCCCCGGTCCAGCGGGCCAACGTGGCCAGCACGTCGCGCCCGGTCGAGCGGATCAGCTCGACCAGGGCACGCCGTGCCGCGTCCTCGGGAGGACAGAGGGTGTTCACCCCATCGTCGTCGGGATGACCGGGCGGACCTCGACGGCGCCGTTCCACGCCGCTGGGATCTGCGCTGCGTGGCGGACGGCCTCGTCGAGGTCGGCGCACTCGAGCAGGTAGAAGCCGGTCAGTGCCTCCTTGGTCTCGGCGTACGGACCGTCGGTGGTGATGGGGCTGTCACCCTTCTCCCCGACCCGGACGGTCGTGGCGGTGGCGGTCGGGTACAGGGCCGCACCGCCCCGGATGACGGCCGCGGCCGCGGCGCCGAACGCGCCGTACTCCGCCATCTCGGCGGCCTGCTCGGGCGCGGACCAGTCGACGTCGGGGGTGTAGGTGATGGCGGCGAAGAGGGGCATCGGTACTCCTGGGGTGGAAGGCGGGCCGGCATGGTACCGACCTCACCCTAGAGACGAACGGGTCCGGCCCGGAAGGACAGACGGGCTACGGTGCACAGGTGGCTCTGTCGTGGTGGAAGCGGCCGCGGGTCCTCGTCCCGGCCGGCCTGGTCGCTGCGGCGCTCGCGGTGGTGGGCGGCGCGGTCTTCCAGCCCTGGTTGCTGTTCGTCGACGTCCGGGTGGACGAGGCCGCTCCCGGTGTCTCGGTGTCCAGCCCGACGACGGCCTCCAGCCCTGGGCCGACTGCTCCGGCACCAACCCCGAGTGCGACGCCACCGAAGGTGCAGGCCGAGGTGGTCCGGACGGGAGAGCTGATCAGCCACGAGCACGAGACGAAGGGGCAGGTCCAGGTCATCACGCAGCCCGACGGCAGTCGGACGCTCCGCATCGAGAACCTGAGCACGTCCAACGGACCCGACCTGCGCGTCTGGCTGAGTGCGGCGCCGGTGATCGAGGGCCGGGAGGGATGGTTCGTCTTCGGCGACTACGAGCGCGTCGAGCTGGGCGACCTGAAGGCCAACCAGGGCAACCAGAACTACGCGATACCCGAGAGCGCGGATCTGGACGATCTCGGCAGCCTGACGATCTGGTGCAAGCGATTCGCGGTCTCCTTCGGTGCATCCGAGCTGACCAAGGCCTGAGTCTTCGACTCGCACCGTCTTGGTGGCTATAGTGATGGGCTGTGCCAGCGGCCGGACTTCGTCCACGTCGCCACGCCGCCTTAGCTCAGATGGCAGAGCAACGCACTCGTAATGCGTAGGTCAAGAGTTCGATTCTCTTAGGCGGCCCCACCGGTTCGACTGGTCAGTGCCGCCACACCGCGGGAAATTCGTGGAACGGGGCGGCAACACTTAGCTCGGGTGGATCTCATGATCATCAGGCTGCAGGACCTGGACGATCGCACGTCCGCGCTGTCTCGGCATCTGCTGTGCATTCAACGGTCACCGGCCGACCAGTGGAGCTGCGCGAGCATCCGCGGGTGGAGTCTCTGCAGCCGCCTGGAACGCGCCGGTCTGGAGGACATTCGGGATTGGGCCATGCTGCAGCAGCGAGCGCTTGCGGCTCGACGGCATCTGAAGTGGACCGGTACCCCGGCCTATGCCGAGTACGACTCGGAGGGCGGCATCAGTTGGTGCAGCGGGTCGACCTGTCCGTCCGCGGTTTATCCCTAGCACGCGTTGTCGGCGTACTAGGCTAAGGGCCTAGGCTGCACACCGGGCCTAGGCTGCACGTGGCGGACGCCAAGGATCGCGTCCAGATGATGAGGGGCCGATGGTGGGGACACGGTGGAGGGACGACCAGCCGACGGTCGTCGACGGTTTCCGCGCCGGTGAGGAAGGGGCGCTAGCCGAGATCTACGCCCGTTGGTCGCCGCTCGTCTACACCATCGCCCTGCGCTCGCTCGGGAACGTCACGGGCGCCGAAGAGGTGACGCAGCGGGTCTTCATGGGGGCCTGGACCTCGCGGCACACCTTCGACCCCACGCGAACCCGGCTGTCGGCGTGGCTGGTCGAGATCACCCGGGACAAGATGGCCGAAGCCCAAGCCGCCCGGGTTACCCAAGCCCAGCCCCAGACGCCCAGGTCCGAGGTAACCCGGACGGATGGCAAGGCCGCGCCCGCAGACCTGGTCGAACGCCTGCTGCTCGCGGACGAGGTCTCCCACCTGGACGCTGAACCGCAGCAGGTGCTGCGGATGGCCTTGTACGACGACCTCACGCACGCCCAGATCGCCGAGCGCATGGGACTGCCCTCGGGCACCGTGAGGCGTCATATCGGTCGCAGTCTGCGCAAGCTGCGCGAGCGGCTGGAGGTGCTGCCGGATGCATACTGATCCCGAGCTGCTCGGCCTGCTTGCCCTGGGTGAACACGAGGGCACCGAGGACGACCGCCGCCACGCCCAGACCTGCCCGCAGTGTGCCGCCGAGCTGTCAGACCTCCAGCGGCTGGCGAGCCTGGCTCGGAGCGTGAGCACGGAGACGACGATGGCGACCCCCAGCCAGGACGTCTGGGCCCTGATCTGCGAGGAGCTCGGCTTCGACGTCGAGCTATCCGCGGTCGCTCCATCCGTTGACGCCGGGCTCGATGATCGGTTGACGGCGCATGCCCGGCTGAGACCCGTCGAGGCGTCCTGGTCGGGTGCGTCGGGTGAGGCAGAGCTCGCCACTGACGAGCACGGTCGGCGACTGCTGCGGGTCGCCCTGCAGGCTGACCTGCCGTCCTCCGGGGTCCGACAGGCTTGGCTGGTGCACCGCGACGACCCGAGCCTGCGGCAGACTCTCGGAATCCTCGATGGCCCGCACGGGCTGTGGACCGTCGCGCACTCCATCGACCTGGAGAAGTACGCGATCCTCGACATCTCCCAGCAGGACACCGGCGAGACCGAGCACTCCGGTCAGACCATCGTCCGTGGGGAACTCACCCTCGCCAGCTGATCAGCCGCGTCGGCTGAACTGGTGGGGCTATCGTCCGGGCAGCTCCGGGAGGGCGGCCGGGCCTCTCCGGTTGTCAACGTCCGCCCGCGACGTCGAGGAAGCTTCCGGTGCAGTAGCCGGCTTCGTCGCTGAGCAGCCAGACGATAGCTGCGGCGACCTCGTCGGCGGTGCCGGCGCGGCCAAGCGGCAGGTCGGGGCTGAGTCGCTGGACCCGGTCCGGCTGGCCGCCGCTGGCATGGAGATCGGTGTCGATGATGCCGGGCCGCACGACATTCACCCGGATACCCTCACTCGCGACCTCCTTGGCAAGGCCCACACCGACTGTGTCGAGAGCCCCCTTGGTAGCGGCATAGTCGATGTACTCGCCGGGAGACCCGATCCGACTGGCCCTGGATGACACCAGGACGATCGATCCGCCGTGGCCGCCGTGGCTGGTCGACATCCGGAGCACGGCTTCTCGGCAGCACAAGATCGGCGCCAGCACGTTGACCTCCAGCAGCCGCCGAACCCGGTCGGCGTCGAACTCGTCGAGTCGGCGCCTCTCGGCGACGATGCCGGCGTTGGCGACCAGCCCGGTCACCGGGCCCAGCTCGGCCGCCACGGCGAGAAGTCGGACGATGTCCGGCTCGAGCGTCATGTCCGCCTGTACCGGGAGGGCGTCTCCGCCCAACCGCTGGACCTCTTCCGCTACCGCGAGGGCGGCGCTCTCCTCGGTCCGGTAGCTGAAGCACACCGACGAACCCGCGACGGCCGCCCGACGAACGACGGCTGCGCCGATCCCGCGACTCCCACCTGTCACGACGACGACACCCTTCATCGCGTGATTCTCGCAGACCACCGAATTTGTGACGTGTAGTCGCCGTTGCCGAGGATGGGCCAGCGCCGCTTAGTGGCCGCGGACTCCGGGTAGACCAGAGGTCATGAGCGACCAGACGCAACAGACCGACCCGACCGAGCAGTACGACCAGCCGGACACCTCCGAGCAGCAGGTACATCCTGGGCTCACGTCGGCGATGAACGACCAGCCCGACCACGGCGAGGACAGTTACCGCGGCAGTAACCGGCTGACCGGCAAGCGCGCGGTGATTACCGGTGGCGACTCCGGCATCGGACGGGCCGTGGCGCTGGCCTTCGCCCGCGAGGGCGCCGACGTGCTGATCAGCTACCTGCCTGAGGAGGAGACTGACGCCGACGAGACGGTCCGGCTGGTCGAGGAGGCCGGCCGCAAGGCGGTCCGCTGCCCGGGCGACATCCGCGACGAGCAGGTCTGCCAGCAGATCATCGACACCGCGGTCTCCGAGCTGGGTGGCATCGACATCCTGGTCAACAACGCCGCCTACCAGATGGCTCAGTCCGGCGGTATCGCCGACATCACCACCGAGCAGCTGGACCGGGTGATGAAGACCAACATCTACGCCATGTTCTGGCTGTGCCAGAAGGCGATCCCCCACCTGGAACCGGGTTCGACCATCATCAACACCTCGTCGGTGCAAGCCGTCAGCCCCTCTCCTGAGCTGCTCGACTACGCCACCACGAAGGCGGGTATCCACAACTTCACCCGCGGCCTGGCCGACGAGCTGGCCGAGAAGGGCATCCGCGTCAACGCCGTCGCCCCGGGCCCGATCTGGACGCCGTTGATTCCCGCGACGATGCCGATCGAGCGGGCCTCGCAGCACGGTGAGGGCGTCCCGCTGGGTCGGGCCGGGCAGCCGGCAGAGGTCGCCCCGGCGTTCGTGTTCTTCGCCTCGCAGGAGTCCAGCTACACCACCGGAGAGATGCTCGGGGTGACCGGCGGCAAGCCGGTCAGCTGAGCCGCCCGCCGGGTCCTGGGCTGTCGCCAGGCCTCGACGGAGACAGCCCGGAGAAGTTCCCGCTCCCGGTGGGACTGGCCCAGTGGCAGTCCACGGCGGCAGCGGGGTCCGGCTCCCAGGCACTCTTCTCGACCGTCATCACCGGCTCGCTGGTCTCGATCATCCCGCTGGTGGCGGCGTTCCTCCTCCTGCAGCGCTTCTGGCAGTCGGGCCTGTCCGCCGGCGGCGTCAAGGCCTGACCGGCCCCCCACCGAAGCCCCCACCCCCGCACCGCCCCCGAGAGGAACCTCCATGGCTGCACGTCCCGACCGCGTGCTCTTCGGAGCCGCCTACTACCACGAGTACCAGCCCTCACCACGCCTCGAGGCCGACCTCGACCTGATGGTCCAGGCGAGCTTCTCCGTCATCCGGGTCGGTGAGTCCGTCTGGACCACCTGGGAGCCAGAGGAAGGCGTCTTCGACCTCGACTGGCTGCAGCCGGTGCTGGACGGGGCCCACGCCCGCGGCATCTCCGTCGTCCTCGGAACCCCCACCTATGCGGTCCCGCCGTGGCTGGCCAGGCGCTATCCCGAGATAGCCACGGACGTGAGAACGGGCCAGCGGATGTCCTGGGGTGGTCGGCAGGAAGTCGACTACACCCACGCCGCGTTCCGCTTCCACGCCGAGCGGGTCGTCCGCAAGATCATCGAGCGGTATGCCGACCATCCGTCCGTCATCGGCTTCCAGGTCGACAACGAGCCCGGTCTGCTGGTCTTCCACAACGAGGCCGTGTTCCAGCGCTTCGTCGACCAGCTGCGGCAGCGCTACGGCACCGTCGAGGCTCTCAACGAGGCCTGGGGACTCGTGTACTGGTCGCACAAGCTGTCCACCTGGGCCGACCTGTGGCGTCCTGACGGCAACTACCAGCCGCAGTACGACCTGGCCTGGCGGTCGTTCCAGGCCCAGCTCACCACCGAGTTCGTCGCCTGGCAGGCCGACATCGTGCGGGAGTACGCCTCGCCCGAGCAGTTCGTGACCACGTGCATCGCCTACGACCGACCGGGCGTGGACGACGTCAACCTCACCCGCGCCCTCGACGTGACCGCCGGCAACCCCTACTACGGCATGCAGGACGACCTCGCCCTCCCGGCGGTCGAGGAGCGTGCGCAGGGCTGGACCACGAGCGGAGCCTGGACGCTCTTCGCCAGCGCCGACCGGATGTACGCCTCCAAGCAGGCCCCGTTCCTGGTCACCGAGACCAACGCGGGTGGTATCGGCGGACCGGCGACGAACTTCCCCGCCTGGGACGGTCAGTGGCGCCAGGCCGCGTGGAGCTTCATCGCCCGCGGCGCGGAGATGATCGAGTACTGGCACTGGCACACCAACCACTTCGGCACCGAGTCCTACTGGATCGGGATCCTGCCGCACGACCAGCGGCCCGGCCGGGTCTACCGCGAGCTGTCCGCGCTGGGCGCAGAGCTGGCCGACCTGGGGTCGACGGTCACGGGCCTGACCCCCCACGCTTCGCTGGGACTGGTCTACTCCGCCCGCTCCAAGTGGGGGCTTGCCTTCCAGTCTCCCTTCCCGGCACGCGACGTCGCCCTGTCGCCGACGGACACGGACCCACGGGCTTTCCACCGGATCTTCGAGGCCTACTACCGAGGCGCATGGGAGGCCGGCGCAGGCGTCCGGATTGTGCACGACGAGCAGCTGATCGAGCGGAGCCCCGACGACGTCGTCGCCGAGCTGGGCGTGCTGATCGCCCCTGGCCTGCTGGTCGCCGACGACGAGCTACTGGCCTGGCTGCGGTCCTACGCCGCCGCGGGCGGCCACCTCGTGCTCGGTATCCGCACGGGCTACGGCGACGAGGAGGGCCGCCCCCGTCAGGAGACGAAGCCCGCGCTGCTCGCCGACGCCGCGGGGGTCAGCTTCCAGGAGTTCTCCAACCTCCGGGAGCCGGTACCGGTGCGGGGCACGGGCGACGAGCTGCACGTCGGACCGGACGCTCGTGCCACCCGATGGGTCGACCTGCTGGAGACCGACGGGGCGAAGGCGCTGCTGGAGTACGACCACCCGCAGTTCGGGCGCTTTCCGGCGGTCACCACCACGACGCACGGGGAGGGTCGGATCACCACCGTCGGCACCGTGCCGGACGCTGCGCTGGCCCGCGACCTGGCCGCCTGGCTCGTACCCGATCCGCGCCCGGGCTGGGGGGCGGTCCCGGACTCGGTGACGGTGGCCCAGGCCATCACCCGCGACGGCCGACGGCTGCACGTGGTGCACAACTGGGGCTGGGAGCCGCAGCAGGTAAGCACCCCGGCCGGGGCGGTGGACGCCCGGCGGCCCGAACGCGACCTCAGCGGCGCGCTGACACTCGGCGCGTGGGACGTGCAGGTGCTGCTGAGCGACGGCTGACCGGCCACGCCGATGCAGTGCAGCACCGGCCCGGTCCTGCTGATCGGCGTCTGCGGGCGCCAACTAGGCTGACCACACCGGGCGGGGCCTTCCAGGGACCCGCCACCTGCAGTGCGGCGCGGCTGAGCGCCGATCACCGGAGCTGCCGCGGAGACCGAACCGCCTGGCCACGACGGCCTACCACGACCGAGGAGACACCCATGCTGACCGTGCACGCCTACGCCTCTCCCAGCGCCACCGCACCGCTGGAGCCCACCACCATCGAGCGTCGCGACCTCGGGCCCCGCGACATCCTGATCGACATCAAGTTCGCCGGCATCTGCCACTCCGACATCCACACCGCCCGGGGCGAGTGGGGCGACGCCGGCTGGCCGATCGTGGTCGGCCACGAGATCGCGGGCGTCGTCGCCGAGGTCGGGTCCGACGTGGCCAAGCACGCCGTGGGCGACCGCGTCGGCGTCGGCTGTCTCGTCGACTCCTGCCGCGAGTGCGACAGCTGCCGGAAGGGTCTGGAGCAGTACTGCCTGAACGGCAACATCGGCACCTACGGCGGCATCGGCCGCGACGGTAAGCCCACCGCGGGCGGCTACTCCACCCACATCGTCGTCGACCAGGACTTCGCCCTGCGCATCCCCGAGGGCATCGCGCTGGACGAGGCCGCGCCGCTGCTGTGCGCCGGCATCACCCTCTACTCCCCGCTGAACCACTGGAACGCAGGACCGGGCAAGAAGGTCGCGATCATCGGTCTCGGCGGCCTGGGCCACATGGGCGTCAAGATCGCGCACGCGATGGGCGCCGAGGTGACGGTGCTCAGCCAGTCGCTGAAGAAGCAGGAGGACGGGCTGCGCCTGGGCGCCGACCACTACTTCGCGACGAGCGACCCCGACATCTTCAGCGAGCTCGCCGGCACGTTCGACCTGATCGTCAACACCGTCTCGGCTAACCTCGACCTCGACGCCTACATGGGTCTGCTCGCGGTCGACGGCACCCTCGTCGAGGTGGGCGCGCCCGAGCACCCGATGTCGGTGAAGGCCTTCTCGCTGCTGCCCGGGCGTCGCAGCCTGTCCGGCTCAAGCATCGGCGGCATCCCCGAGACCCAGGAGATGCTGGACTTCTGCGCCGAACACGGCCTGGGCGCCGACATCGAGGTGATCGGCGCCGACAAGATCAACGAGGCGTGGGACCGCGTCGTCGGCAGCGACGTGCGCTACCGCTTCGTCATCGACACCGCCACCCTGGGCTGAGCCGGCAGGTGCGGCCGGGCGGCGCGATGACTCCGCCCGGCCCCGCCGGTCAGACACCTGAGGGCCGCACCGGGCGACCCCAACCCGAGGAGGACCCATGCTCCAGGAATCCGCCGCCTTCAGCGGCTTCTCCACCGACGACATCCCCGCCGCCCGCGCCTTCTACGCCGACACTCTCGGCGTGCAGGTGAGCGAGGAGAACGGCATGCTGACGCTCCACCTGGGGGGCGGCCACACGGTGCTCGTCTACCCCAAGCCCGACCACCGGCCGGCCACCTTCACCGTGCTGAACTTCCCCGTCGAGGAGATCGAGGCCACGGTCGACGAGCTGGTCGGTCGGGGCGTCAGCTTCCAGCGCTACGAGGGTGTGGACGAGCGCGGCATCCAGCGCGGGTACGGACCGGCGATCGCCTGGTTCGCGGACCCGGCCGGCAACATCTGCTCGGTGCTCCAGCAGTCTTGAGCGCGGGGAGTCAGCGCCCGCTCAACGAGCGGCTGCGCTGTTGGACGCCCATCTCGCCGTACGGGTAGTCAGCGACGCGGGGCGTCGAGACTGCGTCCAGCGTGGCCGTCTCCTCGGCGCTCAGGTGCAGGTCCGCCGCGGCCAGGTTGGTCTCCAGCTGCTCCATCGTCCGCGCGCCGAGGATCGTCGACGTGACGCCGGGCCGGTCGGTCACCCAGGCGAGCGCAACCTCGGCCATCGACACCGAGCGTGCCTCGGCGACGCCCTGCACGGCCGAGATGACGTCCCAGGTCTGCTCGGTGCCGCGCCGGTCCCACGCCTCCATGCCGCGCTCGGGGTTGTCGCCCAGCCGGGTGTCCCCCGTGGGCCGCTCGTCGCGGCGGTACTTCCCCGACAGCCAGCCCCCACCCAGCGGGCTCCACGGCAGCATGCCGAGCCCCGCGTCGAGGACGGCGGGCACGATCTCCCACTCGATCTCGCGGACCAGCAGGCTGTACTGCGGCTGCAGGGTGACGGGCGGAGCGACGCCCAGCGCCGTGGCCAGCTGGACGGCTTTGGTCAGCTGCCAGCCGGTGAAGTTGGAGAGTCCGTAGTAGCCGATCTTGCCGGCCCGGATGAAGCCGTCGAGGGTCCGCAGCGTCTCCTCCAGCGGCGTCCACGGGTCGAAGGCGTGCACCTGGTAGAGGTCGACGGAGTCCCGGCCCAGCCGCCGCAGCGACGCGTCGAGGGCCCTGGTCAGGTGCCGGGTGGTGAGGCCGGAGCCGTTCGGCTCGTCCGCGGTCGGGAAGCGGCCCTTGGTGGCGAGTACCACCGGCTCGGTGACGTCGGCCGGCCGGTCCGCGAACCAGCGGCCGATGATCTCCTCCGAGACGCCGGCGGAGTAGACGTCGGCGGTGTCCACCAGCGTTCCGCCGGCCTCGACGAAGCGGTCGAGCTGGGCGTGCGAGCCGGGCTCGTCGGTCTCGGCGCCGAAGGTCATGGTGCCGAGGCAGAGGTTCGAGACGGCGGCGCCACTACGGCCGAGGGTGCGATAGTCCATGACCCCTGTCTACACGGTCCTGCACGAGCGGGGCGACTCGCCGGGCGCTGGGCCTAGGCTGCCCGGCATGATGTCCCTGGCCGCCACCCGGGCGACAGCGCTGGCGCGCCGCCCCGCCGGGCAGCAGCCCTGGACGCTGAGGCTCAGCCTCGTCCTGGCGGCGCTGCTGGTCTACGGGCTGTGCGGCGCCGCGACCGCGAGCCGGTCCACCCGGGACCGCGTCATCGCCCTCGACGCGTTGACGCTGGGCGTCGACGCGGACGGGGCCGTCCAGCCGGTTCAGGACGCCGACTTGCTGGTGCCTGGCAGCCGGGTCCTGGCCGGCACTTCGGGAACGGTCTTCCAGCTGCGCGCCGAGCAGAACTGGCTGGCCGCCGGCACCGTGCCCACGGTGCACGGTCTGGGC
>JAABUN010008287.1_pt1 | contig 10699 bp, 12 predicted proteins | sample 5559311 | NCBI WGS metagenome assembly JAABUN01 (sample SAMN10711877, study PRJNA513370) | rock metagenome | isolation source: Antarctica rocks | place: Antarctica: Victoria Land, Siegfried Peak sud
TTGAGGGAGCAAACAGCCAATTGGCAGCGTGGGGCGTGGAACGATTGCATGCCCGCACCCACGAGGGCTTTGTCATCAAGGTCTTCGCTTCGGTCTTCGCCCTGCTCGTCAAGAACGCCTTCTAGCACGGCAATCGCATCTAAATCTAAGGGCGAACCTTCTCACGCTGCCACCGACATTTGCCGATAGTTCTCAGGGTTCTTGCCCTTTTCTCCGAGGTCGTCCGCGACCACTCTCTGACGAGCGCGAGCGCAGGGGCAAGAAACCCGGCGATTCTCAGGCGAAGCTGCAGGTATGCGGAAGTATTCGCGGACACGCGATTTAGATGCGATTGCCGTGCGCCTTCTAAGTAGGTCGGCAGCGAGATTTGGACGGAATCGGCGGGCTTTCGCCTGCGGGTTTCTCCCGATGCGGCGGGCTTTCACCTGCCGCTATCCCGTCCAGAATCAGTTGCGGACCTACTTAGCAATCAGGGTATCTCATCTCCTCCGTTCGTGATACGATTGCCCTCTTACGGCGTGAAGGAGGGAACGATGCGGACGCGAGAGTATGCCTTTTACATGGCGTGGGACGCCGACGAGGGGGTATGGGTGACGCACGTTCCCGACCTCAACGGCCTCTCCACCTATGGCGAGACGCCGGAAGAAGCCGTGGTGATGACGCAAGAGGCCATCGAACTGTACCTTGAAACGATAACCGTTCCATCTTTAGCATTAGTGACAATTAGGGAACCCGTGCAAGGGAATGGATAACGTCACGAGTCCCAATAACGTGCCAACGCCCTTCGTGTGGCACGGGGATGCAAGCAGGTGACTTGGTGAAGTAGCCACCCTGATACGAGAACGGCTCATCAACGCGGTACTTCTCCAAATTGGCATCCGAGACTACCATCACCTTGGTGGCCCGCCTAATGAAGACATCGATAACATCACCCTTTTGCAGGGTGAAGGATTGGTAGTTCACGTTAGCTCCTCATCGTTGCCACGTCCTAGCGATCAGTACCCCGCCTTCGTGTCCACCGTGTCTTGCAGTTCCTCGCCCGCGATGAAGCGGCGCACGTTGTCTGCGAGCAGTTCAATGCCGCGCTCCCAGTAGCGCGGGGTGCGGGCGGCGGTGTGTCCCGTGACGAGCACGTTCGGCATCTCCCACAGGGGAGAATCGGGCGGCAACGGCTCCGGCGTGGTCACGTCCAGTCCCGCCCCCGCGATGCTCCCGCCGCGTATGGCCGCAACGAGTGCCTCCTGATTGATCAGTTCGCCGCGCCCGATGTTGAACAGGTACGCTCCCCGCTTCATCGCCGCGAGTTCATCCGCATCTACTGTGTACTTCGTGCTCGGTGTGAGTGGCAGGCAGAGCACCACATGGTCGGCCTCCGCGAGCAGTTCGTTCAGGGCGTCGCTCGGCAGCAGGCGTTCCACGTACGGCGGCGGTTCCTGCGGGTGCCGCTGCACGCCCCACACGCGCATTCCGAGGCCATTGGCCCGCTTCGCCAGTTCGTCGCCGATCTCGCCCATGCCGACGATGCCCATCAATTGCCCGCTCAGTTCGAATGTGGTCAGGTCGCTCGCGTCGTCGGGCCAGTGGTGCTGATCCTGATGATGACCGAGGGGCCGCAACCCGCGTGCGAACGTGAACAGCATCGCCAGTACGTGTTCGGCGATGTTCGGCGCACCGATGCCGCTGAAATTCGTCAGCGCGATGCCGCGCTTCGCCAGTGCCTCGGTGGGCCACTTCTCCACACCGGCACTCGTGCTCGCCACCCAGCGCAGATCGCCCGCCGCCTCCAGTTGCGCCTCGGTGAGCGGGCTGTTCCCAACCACCGCGTGCGCCCCCGGCAACGCCGCCGCGAGGTCTTCCGGCGTCAGTGCCAGCGTGAACGTCACGTCGGGAAAGTCGCGCTGCAATCGTGCGACGTACTGCGCCTCCAGCGGCACCCGCAATACGATTGATGTCCCGTGCGCTGCCATCGTCCCCTCCTTGTGTGCGAAATCCGTCCCGATACGGCGATGGTGCTTGCACGCTCGGTGCCAACCGCCAACGAACGTCGCCGCACAGACCCGCAGCAGCACGTGGACGCGATCAACAGAATATTCGGCATGGGCGTGCAGCGGGTGTACGTCCATTCGCCGCAGGCCGACCAGATGCGCGTCATTCGCGCATTTTGTGGAGCAATTGGCGGGGCCGTGTTCATGTGGCGCGGGCTTCAGCCCGTGATTCCTAATTGCGGGACGAATCACGGGCTGAAGCCCGCGCCACATAGATGCCACCGTTGCCGCAAACATTCCTGAAAACTGCTGTGACTTCCACGGGCGCGAGGTGCTGCCCCGCCTGCGCGGGATGCGGCCTGTCGTAACCGGGCGGGGGCGACGCTACCGCACGGCGGCGAGGGCGGCGCGGATGGTCGCGGCGTCGGTGCGGAAGTGTGCGGCGAGGGCGTCCGCCGGATCGTCGGGGAGGGGTTGGAGCGTGCGCCCGCTGTTCCCGAACGATTCCAGCCCCGGTTCCGCCGCCGCGCTGTCGAAGCGCGAGATGCGCCCGCCCACGACTTTGAGCAGGATCACGCGGTCGAGGAACAGCCCACGCGGGCCATAGTCCGCCGCCGTCGCGGTGCGGTAGTTGGCATCGGGGATCGGCTGATCGCGCAGGGTGAAGCAGTACGGGTTCGGGTGGCGGTCGCGGGTGATCGTGTACGAGTCCCGCACCTCCGGCGTCACGGTGTAGGTGTGGAAGGGGGCGCGGGCGGTCGTGGGGGCGGCGGGCGAGAAGGGCAACGGCCCGTAGAGCGGCATCCCCACATCCACGAGCCACTTCGTGGTGCCGATGCGCACCACAACGGCGGTGTGGACACCGATGTCGCGCCCCATGTCGTTGATCGTCAGGTAGCAGTCGTAGCCGAGGGCGCGGAGCAGGGCGACGAACGCCGCGTTGCTCTCGAAGCATGTGCCGCCCGTGCCGAGCGTGCGGGCCTCGCGCCAGAACTCCCCCGGCCAGCGCGGGCCGATGGCACCACGGGCGGCGCGGCGGGCGATACGCGACGCGCTCTCCCACGGCACGGTTTCCGTGTACGACCGGACGAGTGCCACGAGGGTACTGATGTCCGGCTTTGCCCGCACCCTGCCGAGATGCACGAGGGCGGCGTCGCGTCCGGGCGCGGTGAGGGTGAAGGCCGTGAGGTCGGCGGGCGTGGGGGGAGAGGATGCCGCCGTGGGTCTTCGGAGGATCACGGACGGGTGCCGTTCGCGCCGGGGCCGTGCATGCGCGTCGTCACCATGTCCACCACCTGTCGCAGGAAGAAGCCGACATTCTGCGGGCGTTCCGCGAGACGGCGCATGAAGTACGGGTACCACGCCTCCCCGAACGGGGTGTAGATGCGCACCGGCACGCCGCCCGCCGCGATCTCGCGGGCGAGGTCTTCGCGCACACCGTAGAGGAACTGTACCTCGTAGGGCCGGTCGAACTGCGCCGCGATCTGTTTCGCGGCGGCGAGCAAGGGGTCGTCGTGCGTGGCGACCGCCGGGGCGCGGCTCTTCGCCACGAGCGGGCCGAGCAGCGCGAGATAGGCGCGGCGCACCGGCTCCCGGCCCTGATGCGCCGCCGCGTCCGGCTCCTGATACGCCCCCTTGACGAGGCGCACGCGGGCGTCGCGGTCAATCGCCCACTGCAACAACTCCGGGGCGCGGCGCAGCATCGCCTGTATCACGATGCCGGGGTCGCCGCCGTGCGGTTTCGCCGCCGCCACACAGCGCAGCGTGGCGTCTATGGTGGCGGATTCCTCCATGTCCACGCGCAGTTTGTGCGCGTGCGTCTCCGCCGCCTCGCAGAGCGCGACGAGCGATTCCCGCGCCAGCGACTCGCGGATGCTCAGGCCGAGTTGCGAGAGTTTGACCGAGAAGTGCGAGCCGCGTGGGGCCGCCGCGAAGTACTCCGCGTACGACTCGACCATGCGCCGCACCGCCGCTTCGTCGCGCACCGCCTCGCCGAGGCGGTCGTACGTGGTCGTCAGCCCCGCCGCCGCGAGCCGTTCCGCCGCCGCCCGCGCCGCCGCGAAGCCGTCGCCCGCCACGAACCGCGACACGAGCGGCTGCGTGAGCGGCGACGAGCGCACGAGCCGTTCCGCCCCCTCGGAGCGCGAGGCGGCGATGAAGGCGGCGCGGAGGGCGGTGTCTACCATCGGGGTCGTCCTTTCCGGTGGCGCGAATGGAGAGCCATCGTTCGCGCCCCTACCGATCACATATACATCATAATACCGCAGAAGGATGCCCGCTCGCGCATGGAGGAGGGGACGATGATACCGATTCGCGGCCTGTTCGAGACCCATCTCACGGTGCGAGACCTCGACCGTTCCATCGCTTTCTACCGCGACGTGCTGCGGTTGCCGCTCGCGCACGTCATCCCGGAGCGGCACGTCGCCTTCTTCTGGATAGGCGAACCGGGGCGGGCGATGCTCGGCTTGTGGGGCATCGGCTCGTCGCCGCTGTCGCTCACGCTGCACCTCGCGTTCGCCGTGGATTTGCCGCACGTATTGGAAGCCCCCGCAGCACTGCTCGCCGCCGGAGTGACGCCGCGTGACTTCGATGGACGGGAAGAAGCGAGTGCCGTGATCGTGCTCGCGTGGATGCCCGCCGCCGCCGTGTACTTCCACGACCCCGACGGGCATTCGCTGGAGTTCCTCGCCATGCTGCCCGATGCCCCGCGCCCCGACCTCGGTGTGCTGCCGTGGGCGGAATGGCGGGTGGCCATGATGAAGCCGTAATCGCACCCCTCGCTCTGTTGTTTCTCTGTTTTAGAGCAGTTCTCAGGGAAGTTGGCGGGGTAGGCGAAAGGTTATGTGGCGCGGTGCTCTCAGCCCGTGATTCCTGCCCCATGCAACGAATCACGGGCTGAGAGCACCGCGCCACGAAAACCCGTTGGCTTCCATTGACGGAACTGAACCTGCGCGACGCGGTGCATGTCGTCGCGCAGTACACGCGTAGTTGCAAAGTTGCGAAGTTGCCCAATGAAACCCGGCGTCGTTGTATTTCACTCAGCGACTTAGCGACTCGGCAACTGCGTTGAGGCTCGCTTCCATCGTGCCGACCATCTCCGCGAGGGCGTCCGGGGTAATCGTGAGCGGCGGGGCGAAGACGACGAAGTTCTTGCCGATGCGGGCAAGCAGGCCGCGTTCCCGCGCCGCCCGCTCGACGTGCGGGCCGGGGGCGGGACCGTAGAGGTCCGGCGCGAGGTCGAAGCCTTGCAGGAGGCCGGCCCCGCGCACATTGCGCACCCCCGGCGTTCGTGCCGCGAGGTCGTTCAGGAGGCCGCGCAGGGTCTCGCCCATCGCGGCGGCGTGCGCGACCAGCCCGCCCGTTTCGATCAGCTCCAACACGGCGAGACCGGCGGCGGACGCGACCGGGTTACCGCCGTAGGTATGCCCGTGGTGGAACTCGCGCCGCTCCTCCGGGGTGCCGAGGAACGCCCGTTGCACATGGTCGCGCACGAGCACGGCGGCGAGGGGCGCATAGCCGCCGCTCATCCCCTTGCCGCAGCAGAGCAAATCCGGCACGACGCCGTAGTAGTCCGCCCCGAAGTGCGTACCGAGCCGCCCGAACCCCGTGATAATCTCGTCGAGGATCAGCAGCACATTATGCTCGTCGCAGATCGCCCGGAGCATCGGCAGGTATTCCTCCGGCGGCACCGTGAAGCCGCCACCGTTGACGCTCATCGGCTCCACGATGATCGCCGCCACGGTCTCCGGGTCCTCCGCGAGGATGGTGCGCTCGAAGTGGCGGGCGCAGGTGAACAGATCGCGGGCGCGGCACTCGTCCAGTGTGTGGTCGTAGGGGCAGGCGTTGCACGTCGGCGCATGGACATGCAGGAAGCCCGCAGCGAGCGGCTCGAACACGCTCTTGCGCTCCCACCCGCCCGACGCGGAGAGTGCGCCCATCGTCGCCCCGTGATACGCCCCGTACCGGGCAAGAATCTTGAACTTACGCGGGTGACCCGTCTGCCCGTGGTACTGACGCGCCATCTTCATCGCCGCCTCGGTCGCTTCGGAGCCGCCGGAGAGCAGCTTCACCGCACCGAAATCCGCCTCGCCCGCGTTGGCGAAGGCGAGCAACTGCCGCGTGAGCGCGAGGGCGACGGGGTTCGTCCCCGCGAGCGGCGGCGCGAAGGCGAGCGTGTGCAACTGCTCCGCCATCGCCCCGATCACCGCCCGGTTGCGGTGGCCCACCGAGTTCACGAAGACGCCCGAAAGCCCATCGAGGTACCGCGCCCCCGTGTGGTCGGTGACGTGCAGGTTCTCGCCCTCCACGATCACGAACGGGTCCTCCGCAAAGGTCGCCATCTGCCGAAAATCGAGGATTTGCCGCGCCAGCAACTCCGGCGTGATGAGATCATCGTATATGCCTGCCATCGTTCCGCCTCCCCTGTGTGGTTCCTCCGAGAATGGGCGCATCATCGCACAGTTCGCGGCGGAATTTACGGCACCATTCGCGGTACAACCCGCCGCGCAACTGCGGCCTGTTCGCTGGCACATGGATTGCAGGACAAGGAGTGCGGGTACACAACGGCGTTCCCGCGACGGTATGGCGTGCGAGAAGGCGATGGTACGGCGATGTCACACCTCCTGATCTCCCAGATGATGGGTTTCTATATCGCGGCGGGCTTGAGCATGATTATGCTTCCCGGTATGCTGATGCACGGCGACACGAGCGGCAATGTGCTGCGGTTGCGCCGGGTGGGGCAGTGCATCATGCTCGTCGGTATGGTGCTGCTCGCGGTGACGCTGCGCTTCCCGGCCTGACCGCATTTCTCATCGGTCTCACCGGAATGGGGCAGGAGCAGGCGATGCACGAACCGGCAATCAATGACGAGAGCGTATTCGAGGGCGAGGCCGAGGGCGGCAGATGCCCCGTGCCGGAGTGGGCGTTGCGCCCGCTCGCCTTCGCCCTCCCGGTAATCGCGGCAATCGTCTTCGTGTGGTTCCTCTTTCTGCGTTAGCGCGAAGACCGAAGCCACGGCGCGGAATCAGGCACGCAGTTCAGGGGCAGGCACAAAGCCTGCCCCTGAACCGCGTTGTCCGTCGCGTCTGCGACAAAGCTCAGCGCGGCGGCGCGGGGACGACGGCGACGGTGAACGGGAGAACGGGCGATTGCCCCGCTGTACGTCGGGCGAATTGGCTGTTTACCACGAGCAGGGTGTCGTCCAACCGGGCGAGCGTGGTCGGGGAGGCGAATGCCGGGTCCGTCAGCACGCTCTCTGTTCTGCCGCTCAGGAAGTTCTCCGCGAGGATTACCGTGGCGATTTGCCCGCCCGCCACGCCGTAGAGCGTCGTGCCTTCGAGCAGCAGGCCGTCGCCGCGCAGGTCGTTGTCGCCGAGCGACACGGGGATGATCTCCCGCGTGGCGATCTCGATGCGGAACAGCATTCCCGTGTTGGTCTGCACGGCGAGCAGGTATCGCCCGTCGCCCGTGACCGCGATGCCGTTGAGGTTCGCGCCCATCGGGCGGTACTCAACCGGGGAATTGCGCAGGTCGAGCCACCGCGCAAAGGCGAGTTCCCCGCCGGGGCCGGTCGTGACGCGGTACAGCACCGGGCTGGACGAGTCGGTGAAATAGGCGGTGCCGTCCGGGGCGAGGGCCACATCGTTCACCACGGCGGGCGGGGCAGATTCTGTGTCGAACCGGGCGAGCAGGGCGCGGCTCCGCAGGTCGTAGACGAAAAGCGCACGGCTGCCGCCACCCGCCACGAACAACCGCCCGCGACCGTCCACCTTCATACCGAGGGCAGCGGTGCGCCCGTCGGCACCACCGGGCAGGAACGGTTCCATCTCGCCACGCTCGCGGTTGCCCCGGTAGATCGTGCCGTCCGTGGTGCTGCCGACGTAGAAGTCACCGCTACTCGCCTCCACCGCGATCCCTTCCGGGAAGATCACGTCGCCGGGGATCGTGTAGCGGTCGGGCGCGGCGGTCGCCAAGAAGGCCACCGGCCCGCACAGTACGGCGAGCAAGAGACCGAGCGAGAATGTGAGGGCGCGTTTCGTGGAGGGCATCGGGCGGTTCCTTTCGGCGTCATGGCAGCGGGCGGCGGCGGGCCAAAGCGAGCGTACGCAGTAGTGATACACTATTTCTCGCAAGTGCGGAATACCGCCACCACACGATTCGTCGCCTAGCAAGTGCAGGAACGATGCGTACCGCAACCACACCGCTCTTCTTCCCACCCCCACCACCCGCACCAACTGCGTCAACCGCGATTGCCCGCTTTTGCCGCGCCGCGCTGGTGCTGCTGGCGGTCGTACCCGCGCTCGTGTTCGCGGCGCAACCCGTGCGGGCACACACGATCCTGCTCTCGTCCGACCCGCCGGAGGGCGGCACGGTGAGCGCGAACGTCAGCACGATCACCCTCACCTTCGACGAGAACCCGCAACCGGGCTTCTCGAAAGTCACGATCTACGACACGAAGCAACGCCCCGTAACGACGAGCACCGCTCCCGAAACGGGACCGACGCCGAACACGCTGATCGTCCCCGTGCCGACGCTGGGGACGGATGGCTACGCGCTGGTCTGGCAGATACTCTCGACGGACGGACACGTCGCCCGTGGAGCCTACACCTTCACGGTGCAACTGCCGGGGGAGGCGAAAGCGGCACCGCCGCCCGAACTTTCGACCGTGCTCAGTGCCTCCGCGAACAACCCGCCCACGCTCGCCGTGCTGCTCGCGGCGGTGCGCTACGCGGGCCTCGGTGCGCTCGTGGGCGGGGCGGGCGTGCTGCTCTTATGCGTGCTGCCCGCGCTCGCTGCCCTGCCGGAGGGGGCGCGACGACGGGCGCGGCTCCTGCTCGACCGGCGGGCGCAACGGTGGCTATTCGTCGCCTTCGGGGCGGTTCTCGCGGCGCACCTGCTCATCCTGCTCACGCAGGCGGCGAAAGCCACGAACAGCGGCCTGACGGATGCCCTGCGCTACGACCTCCTGAATGACCTCGTGCGCCAGACGACCTTCGGCGCGGTCTGGCGCGTGCAGACCATCGCCCTGCTGCTGCTCGGCGAGTGGCTCGTGCTGCTCCCCGCGACCGGGCGGGTGCGACTGCCCGCGCTGCATCATCGGGGCGTCGGCATCACCGCGCACCCGCCGCAGACCGCACCCGTGACGGCGAAGGCCGACGCCGAGCCTGTGCCGATGTGGGCATGGGGCGTGGCACTGGCGGGTGGTCTGTTCCTGCTCGGTACCACCGCGTTCGGGGGCCACGCGGCGGCAGTGGTGGCGCACCCGGCCCTCGCGCTGCTCTCGGATTGGACACACCTCGCGGCGATGAGCCTCTGGTTCGGCGGCGTGCTCCTCCTCATTGGCCTGCTCCCCGACACAAAAGCGGGTGCGAGTGCGAGTGCGGAGGCGGCGACCGGGCGGCGAGTGACGAGCGATGCGATGTCGCGCTTCTCGCGCCTCGCCGTGCTTGCCATCGGTGTGGTGACGATTTCGGGCATTTACAACGCGACGCAACACACCTCGACCGAAACGCTGACGACGACCGGGTACGGCCTCGCGCTCGTGGGGAAGGTCGCGCTCGTGGCGTGCGTGCTGCTCGCGGCGGCGGTGAACCGCTGGCTCGTCGTCCCCGCCCTGCACAAAGACATGGCGGGCGATGGTGCTTCGGCAGGGTGGGCGCAGACGCTGCTGCTGCGCCTCGTGGGGGCGGAGGTGCTGCTCGGCCTCGGCGTGATCGGCCTCACGGGGCTGCTCACGCAACTCCCGCCCGCATACAAACCCGCCCCGCTTCCCGTCACCGCCGCCGCCGCCGCCGTCGCGGGGCAGTCGGAAGTCGTGGCGAGCGTGCCGACGCTCACCCTCGACGATGTGCGGGCCACGCTCGATGTGAACGCTCGCGGGTCGGATGTGGAGTTCGCCGCCCGCGTGACCGATACCGCGAATCGCCCCCGCCCCGACGTGGAGCGCGTAGTTCTCCTGCTCGATAGCGGCGACCGTGATATCGGCACGATCACCGTGCCGATGGCGCGGGCGGACGACGGGCGATATCTTACGTCAGGCGGCTGGTTCTCGAACGGGCAGCACTGGCTGGCACGGGTCGTCGTCGCCCGTACCGGAACGACGGATACGACGCTGAATTTCGCGCTGCTGCCGCGCCCCGTGCCGCGTGCGAGCACGACGGGGGCCGCGAACGCTTTCCCGTGGCCCCGCTTCGAGGCGGCGGCGGGCATCGGGGCGGTGCTGGCCCTGCTCGGCCTCGCGCTGGCCTTAGCTACGCGCTACGCCCCCGTGCCGTTCGGGGCGCGGGAACGACAGGCGTACGCATGGGGCGGCGTCGGGCTGATCGTGGCGGGCGTCATCGTGGTAGGATGGTTCTCGGCGGTCGCCGCGCCGCTCCTGCGGTAGCGCACGCGGCGATGTAATCGCGGCCCATCGGATACCGTACAGGAGGAACAGATGATGGCGGCACCCCCGATCCTCCGTTCGCGCATTACCTGCCCGCATTGCAACCATGTGCGCGAGGAGACAATGCCGACGAACGCCTGCCAATTCCTCTACATCTGCACGCGCTGCCGGGTCACATTGAGGCCGAAGGCGGGCGACTGCTGCGTGTTCTGCTCGTACGCCGACGTTCCCTGCCCGCCGATGCAAGGCGGAGGCGCGGCCTGTTGCGCGTGATCGCGCCGTTAGAGCGGTAGTCAGGAAGGTTGCGGCATCTTATGTGGCGCGGTGCTCT
>JAABUN010008288.1_pt1 | contig 10695 bp, 8 predicted proteins | sample 5559311 | NCBI WGS metagenome assembly JAABUN01 (sample SAMN10711877, study PRJNA513370) | rock metagenome | isolation source: Antarctica rocks | place: Antarctica: Victoria Land, Siegfried Peak sud
TCCATCGCGATGGACTGGATCAGCTCGACCGTCATCTCGGTGTTGTCACCGGGCATGACCATCTCGGTGCCCTCGGGCAGCTTGACGACGCCCGTCACGTCCGTCGTGCGGAAGTAGAACTGCGGACGGTAGTTGTCGTAGAACGGCGTGTGCCGGCCACCCTCGTCCTTGGACAGGATGTAGACGTTGGCCTCGAACTGCGTGTGCGGGGTGATCGAACCCGGCTTGCAGATGACCTGCCCGCGCTCGACGTCCTCGCGCTTGGTGCCGCGCAGGAGCAGACCGACGTTCTCGCCCGCGCGACCCTCGTCGAGCAGCTTGCGGAACATCTCGATGCCGGTGACCGTCGTCTTGGCCGGCGGCCCGGTGTGGATGCCGACGATCTCGATCTCCTGGTTGACCTTGAGGACACCGCGCTCGATGCGACCCGTGACGACCGTGCCACGACCGGTGATCGTGAAGACGTCCTCGACCGGCATCATGAACGGCTTGTCCATGTCACGCTCCGGCTCCGGGATGTAGGCGTCCACCGTGTCCATCAGCTCGACGACCGTCTTGCCCCACTCCTCGTCGCCCTCGAGCGCCTTGAGCGCCGAGACCTTGACAACCGGAAGGTCGTCCCCGGGGAACTCGTAGGACGAGAGCAGCTCCCGAACCTCCAGCTCGACGAGCTCCAGGATCTCCTCGTCGTCGACCATGTCGACCTTGTTCAGAGCCACGACGATGTAGGGGACGCCGACCTGACGGGCCAGGAGCACGTGCTCCTTCGTCTGCGGCATCGGGCCGTCGGTGGCGGCGACGACGAGGATCGCGCCGTCCATCTGGGCCGCACCGGTGATCATGTTCTTGATGTAGTCGGCGTGACCGGGGCAGTCGACGTGCGCATAGTGGCGCGACTCGGTCTGGTACTCGATATGCGCGATGGAGATCGTGATGCCGCGCTGCCGCTCCTCAGGCGCCTTGTCGATCTGGTCGAACGCCTCGGTGTTGGGGTTCAGCGTCGGGTACTTGTCGTGCAGCACGCGGGAGATGGCAGCCGTCAGCGTCGTCTTACCGTGGTCGATGTGACCGATGGTGCCGATGTTGACGTGCGGCTTCGTCCGCTCGAACTTTGCCTTCGCCACTGTGGTCCTCCTCAGGACTTGCAGGTGTTACGCCGTACGACCATGGCAGGACGGGGCGCTGCTTGTTGGGTGGAGCTGGGTATTCTGAGCCGAAGAGACAGCCTACGGGACTGGCGCCCGTCACTCGCCTCGGGTCTTCTTGATGATCTCCTCGGCCACGGCCTTGGGGACCTCGGCGTAGGAGTCGAACTGCATCGAGTAGTTCGCGCGACCCTGGGTCTTGGACCGCAGGTCACCGACATACCCGAACATCTCCGAGAGCGGGACGAGGCCCTTGACGACCTTGGCTCCGCTGATGTCCTCCATGGCCTGGATCTGGCCACGGCGGGAGTTGATGTCACCGATGACGTCGCCCATGTAGTCCTCGGGCGTGCGCACCTCGACCGCCATCATCGGCTCGAGGAGCACGGGGTCCGCCCGGCGGACGGCCTCCTTGAGCACCATGGAGCCGGCGATCTTGAACGCCATCTCGGAGGAGTCGACGTCGTGGTAGGCGCCGTCGAGCAGGGTGGCCTTGATGCCGACGAGCGGGTAGCCCGCGAGCACGCCGTACTGCATGGCGTCCTGGATGCCCTGGTCGACCGAGGGGATGTACTCCCGCGGGATGCGCCCACCGGTGACCTTGTTGTCGAACTCGTACATCTCGCCCTCGTGCGTGTCCATGGGCTCGATGGTGACCTGGACCTTCGCGTACTGACCGGAGCCACCCGTCTGCTTCTTGTGGATGTAGTCGAGCTTGACGACGGCACGACGGATCGTCTCGCGGTAGGCGACCTGCGGCTTGCCGACGTTGGCCTCGACGTTGAACTCGCGGCGCATGCGGTCGACGAGGATGTCGAGGTGCAGCTCGCCCATCCCCGCGATGATCGTCTGGCCGGTCTCGTCGTCCTGGTGGACCTGGAACGTCGGGTCCTCCTGGGCGAGCTTCTGGATCGCGGTGCCCAGCTTCTCCTGGTCACTCTTGGTCTTCGGCTCGATGGCCACGGAGATGACAGGCTCCGGGAAGGTCATCGACTCCAGGACCACCTGGTTGGCCGGGTCACAGAGCGTGTCACCGGTGGTCGTGTCCTTGAGGCCGATGACGGCGTAGATGTGACCCGCCGACGCCTTGTCGACCGGGTTCTCCTTGTTGGAGTGCATCTGGAAGAGCTTGCCGAGACGCTCCTTCTTGCCCTTGGTCGAGTTGATGACCTGGGATCCCGAGGTCACCTCGCCCGAGTAGACCCGGATGTAGGTGAGCGTCCCGAAGAAGGGGTGCGTCGCGATCTTGAAGGCCAGGGCGGAGAACGGCTCATTCGTGTCGGGCTTGCGGACGATCTCCGTCTCTAGGTCGGACGGCTTGTGACCGATCGTCGGCGGGACGTCGAGCGGCGACGGCAGGTAGTCGATGACGGCGTCGAGCATGGGCTGCACGCCCTTGTTCTTGAACGCGGTGCCGCACAGGACGGGGTTGACCGTGCCGGCGATGGTCAGCCGCCGGATGCCGGCCTTGAGCTCGGCGATGGAGAGGTCCTCGCCCTCGAGGTACTTCTCCATGAGCGTGTCGTCGGACTCGGCAACCGTCTCGACGAGCTCGTGGCGGTACTGCTGCGCCTGCTCGAGGAGCTCGGCCGGGATCGCCTCGATGGTGTAGTCGTCACCGAGCTTGACCTCGCCGTGCCAGGTGAACGCCTTCATCGTCAGCAGGTCGACGACACCGACGAACTCGGACTCGGCGCCGATCGGCAGCTGGATCACGAGGGGCTTGGCCCCGAGGCGGTCGACGATGGTCTTGACCGTGAAGTAGAAGTCGGCGCCGAGCTTGTCCATCTTGTTGACGAAGCAGATGCGCGGCACGCCGTACTTGTCGGCCTGGCGCCACACGGTCTCGGACTGGGGCTCGACACCCTCCTTGCCGTCGAAGACGGCGACCGCGCCGTCGAGGACGCGCAGGTTGCGCTCCACCTCGACGGTGAAGTCGACGTGCCCGGGGGTGTCGATGAGGTTGATCTGGTGGTTCTTCCAGTAGGTCGTCGTGGCGGCGGACGTGATCGTGATGCCGCGCTCCTGCTCCTGCTCCATCCAGTCCATGGTGGCCGCGCCGTCGTGGACCTCACCGATCTTGTAGTTGATGCCGGTGTAGAACAGGATGCGCTCAGTCGTCGTCGTCTTGCCGGCGTCGATGTGCGCCATGATGCCGATGTTGCGGACCTTGGTCAGGTCCGTCAGGACGTCGAGTGCCACGGGGCTGTCTCATCTCAGTCTGGTCGGGATATGCGGTGCTGCTGTGCTGCCGTGAGGCGTCAACGTTCGCCGGACGACAGGTATGCCGGGTGCGCACCTTGCGCAGCCGGCATACCTGCTCGTCGGCGGCCGGTCACCAGCGGTAGTGCGCGAAGGCCTTGTTGGACTCGGCCATCTTGTGGGTGTCCTCGCGACGCTTGACCGCGGCACCAAGGCCGTTGGAGGCGTCGAGGATCTCGTTCGTGAGGCGCTCGGTCATCGTCTTCTCGCGACGCTGGCGCGAGTAGCCGACGAGCCAGCGCAGCGCGAGCGTCGTGCTGCGGCCCGGCTTGACCTCGATCGGGACCTGGTAGGTCGCACCACCGACGCGGCGGCTCTTGACCTCGAGGGAGGGCTTGATGTTGTCGAGCGCCCGCTTGAGCGTGACGACCGGGTCGCTGCCGGTCTTCTGCCGGGCGCCCTCGAGGGCGCCGTAGACGATGGTCTCGGCGATGGACTTCTTGCCGTCGAGCAGGATCTTGTTGACGAGCTGGGTGACCAGCGGCGAGTTGTGCACCGGGTCGACGACGAGCGGCCGCTTCGGGGCCGGGCCCTTGCGCGGCATTAGCTCTTCTCCTTCTTGGCGCCGTAACGCGAACGGGCCTGCTTGCGGCCCTTGACGCCCTGGGCGTCGAGGGAGCCGCGGACGATCTTGTAGCGCACGCCCGGCAGGTCCTTGACCCGACCACCACGGACGAGCACGATCGAGTGCTCCTGGAGGTTGTGGCCGACACCGGGGATGTAGGCGGTGACCTCGATGCCCGAGGTCAGCTTGACGCGGGCGACCTTGCGCAGCGCCGAGTTCGGCTTCTTGGGGGTGGTGGTGTACACGCGCGTGCACACGCCACGGCGCTGGGGCGAGCCCTTGAGCGCCGGGGTCTTGGTCTTGCCGACCTTGTCCTGGCGGCCCTTGCGCACCAGCTGGTTGATCGTAGGCAACCTGTTCTCCGTACGTTCGCGTGTTGTCAACTCCGTCTGCTCTGTCGCCGACGAAGCTCCTTGGTCGTTCCCACCTCCGACCCCCGCGTTCGGGTGTGTCGGGCGTGGTGCTCTCCCCTGCACTTTCCGCCACGGTCTGACCGGGCGTTCTTCCCGGTCGTGGTGGATTGCCCGGCGAGAGGTGAGCATGCTCCAGGCTCGTGATGCCCGGACAGGCTCAGGTGGCCGGGAGGTCCCAGACACAGTTCTCAAAGATACCGTGTGCGCGACACGCGACCAAATCACCGCCGATGCCCTCGGCGCGGATGAGCCGCACGGAAACCGTCAGGCCCGGGGCGGTCCCACCCGTCGCGGCGCCCCGGCCGACCACAAGGCGTAGATGCACGGGGCGTTGCGGGCGGGTGAGCCGGTCAGCCGAGGCGCCAGTCGCCGGCATATATGTGCAGGACCGGCAGGCCCAGCTGCTCGCGGGCCTTGCTCGCCCAGTCGGTGTGGAAGGTGTCCTCGACGGCGTGCGGCTCGGTGACGATGATGACCTCGCGGGCAGTGACGCGGGCCACCTCGGCCCGCAGCGCCGGGAGCGGGTCGTCCTCGGTGATGGCTCCGGTGGCCTCGGCGCCAGCGGCGGCCAGGACCTCCAGTGAGGTCGCGAGGGCCTGGTCGGCGTCGCTTCGCGCTTCGGTGCGGTCGACCGGCCGCAGCGCCTCGAGCGCCTCGCCCATCTCGAAGAGGCTGAGGTGGTTGAGGACAGAGCTGAGGACGTTGCGCTGGGTGTCGGCCGGGACGAGGACCCGGTAGGTCAGCTCCTCGCCCTCGTGCAGACCGATGATCTTCGTCGCGTCGATCGGGCGCAGGGGCTCCTCGGTGAGGATGATGATGGCGTCGGTCACGCCGTCACCATAGGCGATCGGGGTGGCGGAACGGCCTTCGGTAGTCTCGGGCCGCCCCTCCCCCGGACGAATCGACGACCGGTGACCCACAGCAGTGAAGGTCGCGCTCCACGTGGTGCCTTCGTGTCCGAGCTCGCGAAGTTCGCGACCATCGGGGTCGCCGGCTTCGTCGCGGATGTCGGCGCCTTCAACCTCCTCCGGTTCGCCGGAGGGGCCGGGCCGCTCTTCGAGTACCCCCTCACGGCAAAGGTCATCTCGTCATGCCTCGGCATCGTCATCGCGTGGCTGGGCAACCGCTACTGGACCTACGCCCGGCAGCGGCGGGCCAACATCCCGCACGAGCTCTTCCACTTCGTCGTCGTGTGCGCCATCGGCATCGGCATCTCGCTCGGCTGCCTGTGGGTCTCGCACTACGGCCTCGGGCTGAGATCGCCGTTGGCGGACAACGTCGCCGCCAACGTCGTCGGGCTGGGGCTGGCGACCGGGTTCCGCTTCTGGGCCTACCGGACCCACGTGTTCAACGAGGGTCCGACGTCAGGCCCCGGCAGCAGCGCGCAGCAGGCTCAGTCGCGTTGACGGCGGATCCGGCGGCTGCGCGAGCGCATCCGGAAGACCTGGCCGACCATCTCCACGCCCAGCTCGAGCGTCGTGACGAAGTGTCCGGTCACCGACGAGACGCCGACGCGCGGGTGGTAGTTGACCGGCACCTGCACCATCTTCGTGCGCAGGATGGCACTGATCAGCAGCATCTCGAGCCCGTGTGCCGACCCGTCGATCGTCGAGCGGGCCAGGATCCGCTGCGCGTGCTCCCTCGTCATGACCCGGAAGGTGCACCCGACATCCGACAGCGAGGAGGTGTTGTAGAGGACCTCGACGAGCTTGGCGACGGCCCAGTTACCCCAGCGCAGGAACCAGCCCATGTTGGCGCCGTCCCAGATGAACGTCGCGACGGTCCGCGAGCCGACGACGAAGTCGCACTCGGGCATGAACGCGAGCAGCTTGCGCAGGTCCTCCGGCTGGAAGGTCCCGTCGGGCTCACAGACGGCGACCAGGTCGGTGTCCGCCTCGCGCAGGCCCCGGCGGATGGCCGCCCCGTAGCCCTGCGTCTCCTCGAACACCTCACGGGCGCCGGTCGTGGCGACCTCCTGCGAAGTCCCTAGTGCCGCGTTGTTGTTGACGACGATGACCTCGTCGACCTCGGGGATGCTCGTGAACCCGCGGATGCACTCGGCGATGGAGTCCCGCTCGTTGTAGGTCGGCAGCACGACGGAGAGCGTCTTGTCCCTCCAGGCCACGACTGCTCCTCCAACCGGTGCGGTGGTCAGGCTCAGCGCCCCGGCGGGTGCGCCCCGGCGGGGTGCGACCCTGCGAGGTCCGCCTCGGCAAGGGGTCAGCGCCGCGCCACGACCAGCATCTGACCGGCCAACGGCTTGACCGGCGACCGAAGGTACCACGGCACGAGAAAGGTCAGACCCGCCCCCCGTGACCTCAGCGTGAGCGGTAGGAACCGCGCCTGGACGCGCTCCACGACCCATCCCTCGGCCGTGAGGAAGTCGCGCAGGGACTGGTCCGTCCAGATGGCGACGTGGGTGAAGTCGTCGAAGTAGCGCCCGGGGTTGAGCCGGAAGTTCGGCTGCATGAGGATGAGGCGGCCACCCGGTCGCAGGACCCGGCGGGCCTCGGCGACGAGCTGGGAGACAACGTCCCGGTGCAGGTGCTCGAGGAGGTTCGAGGCGAACACGACGTCGAACGAGCCGTCCGCGAACCGGCTCAGGTCGCTGCAGTCCCCCACGACGGGCGTGACGCCGGACCCGGCCGCCCTCTCGACGGTCGGGTCGAGGTCCATGGCCACGACCTCGCCAGCCGCGACGTTGTTGGCGAAGTCGCACCACCCGGCGCCCAGCTCGAGGACACGGGCATCCGCAGCGATCCACCGCTGCAGGTATGCCGTGAGGTGGCGCCACACCTTGGTCCTGTTGGCGTCGTGGGCCAGGCGGGTCCCGAAGTACCCCGGGGGGTAGCCATCACCGGTGGGGTCGGCAGGTCCGGTCACCGAGTGCTCCTCACGGGTTGGCTGGCGCGGCAGCGTATCAGCCGGACAGGACGGCCATTGGGGCGTCGGACCGCCGTCAATAGGATGCCTGCGAGAGTGACGAAGGCCTGCTCGAGGACCGCGCCCACGGACGGAGAACCCGGTGACGACACCCGCCAGCGGGACGCCGGCGCCGGCTTCGGCGTCACAGCGAGGGGTGACCGGCGAACACCGGCCGGCGCGGGTCGCGGCCTTCTTCGTCCTCCCGTACCTGCTCCTGGCGGTGGCGTGGCTCGCCTCGAACCCCGTGGCCGCCGCCCCGGACGAGGACGCGCACCTCGTCAAAGCGCTCGGCATCGCCCGCCTCGACATCGGTGTCCCGTATGCCGGCCCGGTCGACCAGTCCGACCTCGGTGCGGTCCGCAATGCCTCCATCTCGCGCGTAGTGAGCATCCCGTCGCAGCTCTCCCCTGTCGGCTACCCGTGCTTCCAGTTCCTGCCGGAGGTCACCGCCGACTGCCAACCGCCTCCGCCTGCGGGGACCGGTGACATCGAGGCCACGACGACCCTCGGGGCCTACCCGCCGTTCGCCTACCTGCCGTTGGGGCTCGCGGCCCGCGCGGCGTCCAGTCCGGAGCAGGCGTTCACCCAGGGACGGGTCGTCGTCCTCGTCGAGGCGATGCTGCTGCTCTGGCTCGCCTGCTGGCACCTCCTGAGATGGCTGGGCCGCCGGGCCCTCCTCGGCATCGCCCTGGCCCTGACGCCGGTCGCGGTGTTCTGCGCGGCGATCCTCAACACGAGCGGCCTGGAGATCTACGGCGCCCTGGGAGTCGCCGCGGTGGTGGCCGTCGCCACGCGCAGACCGGAGTCGCTGACCAGCCGGGGGACCCAGGCGGTCACGCTCGGGTCCGGCTCGGCCCTCGTCCTCAGCCGGCAGCTGGGCATGGTCACCATGGCGGCCCTCGTCGTGCTCCTCCTCGGCGTCGGTGGCTGGCCGGTCCTCTGGCAGGCGCTGCGTCGCGGGTCGTGGCTGCTGGCCGGCACGATCGCCGTGCTGGCCGCCGAGGTCGTGGCCATGACCGGCTGGGAGCTGCGCTTCGACCACCCGGTGCTCCTCGGCCCCTGGGTGTCCTGGCCGAGCCTCGTGGACTTCGTGAGGCTGCTCCCCCAGCTCGTCCAGGAGGGCATCGGGCGGTTCGGCTGGCTCGATACCCACATGCCGTCGTGGTCGGCCTACGCCTGGGCCGGCGCCGTCACGGCAGTCACCGCCGCCGCGATCGTCGTGGGGCATCGCCGCGATCGGATGCTGGTCCTCGGCATGCTCCTCGCGGCCCTGGTCCTGGCCTACGTCACCTACAGCAGGGTCTTCCACCCGATCGGCGCAGGGCTGCAGGGCCGGCACATGCTGCCGTTCCTCGCCTTCGTCCCCGTCCTGGCCGGCATCGCCCTCTCGGAACGGGTCTCCGGGCGCACGCTCGCCCAGATCGTGACCGCAGCGGCGGTCGTCCTGCCGGCCCTGCAGCTCTACGGCATCTACCTCAACGCCAAGCGCTACGCCGTCGGACTGACGAGCGGGCCGACCTGGTTCGTGCCTGACGCACGCTGGGCGCCGCCGCTGGGGTGGTACCCGTGGCTCGCGCTCGCCCTGGTCGCCTGTGTCGCGATGGCCGTCAGCTGGCTCCGGCTGGCCCGCCTCCCCACCCAAGACCGCGTGGGCCCGGGTCCCGGATCACCGGCTGCTGGTCTTCCCAGCTGACCCCGGGCCGTCAGGTCTGGCACCGGGACAGCGACGGGCGGGTATGCCGGGACTCGCGTCCCGGCATACCCGCCCGTCGTTGCTGCGGTGACCTCAGCCGTCGGTGAACCCGAGGCTGACGTCGTCGAGCCGGACGGCCTCGCCGCTGCCCGACCCGAAGGTCGAGTAGTCGTAGGTGTCGTAGCTCGGCATGGAGTACATCGCGGCCTTGGCCTCTTCCGTCGGCTCCACCTTGACGTTCCGGTAGCGCGGAAGGCCCGTGCCGGCCGGGATGAGCTTGCCGAGGATGACGTTCTCCTTGAGGCCGAGCAGCGGGTCGGACTTGGCCTCCATGGCGGCCTGGGTCAGGACCCGGGTCGTCTCCTGGAAGGACGCGGCCGACAGCCACGACTCGGTCGCCAGCGACGCCTTGGTGATGCCCATCAGCTCCGGACGACCCGAGGCCGGCTTGCCGCCCTCGGAGACGACGCGACGGTTCTCCTCCTCGAAGCGACCGCGCTCGGCGAGGTCACCGGGGATGAGGTTCGCCTCGCCCGCCTCGATGACCGTCACCCGACGGAGCATCTGACGGACGATGACCTCGATGTGCTTGTCGTGGATCGACACACCCTGCTGGCGGTAGACGTGCTGGACCTCGTCGACGAGGTGCATCTGCACCGCGCGCGGGCCGAGGATGCGAAGGACCTGCTTGGGGTCGATCGCACCGAAGACCAGCTGGTGGCCCACCTCGACGTGGTCACCGTCCGCGACGAGCAGGCGTGACCGCTTGCTCACCGGGTAGGCGTGCTCGTCACTGCCGTCGTCCGGCACGAGGACGATCCGACGGGTCTTGTCGGTGTCCTCGATCTGAACGCGACCGGACGCCTCGGCGATCGGGGCGACCCCCTTGGGGGTGCGCGCCTCGAACAGCTCGACGACGCGGGGCAGACCCTGCGTGATGTCGTCACCGGCCACACCACCGGTGTGGAAGGTGCGCATCGTCAGCTGGGTGCCGGGCTCACCGATCGACTGGGCCGCGATGATGCCGACGGCCTCACCGATGTCGACGAGCTTGCCTGTCGCGAGCGACCGGCCGTAGCACTTCGCGCACGTGCCGACCTTGCTGTCGCAGGTGAGGACCGAGCGGACCTTGACCTTGTCGACCCCGGCCGCGAAGAGCGCGTCGATGACGACGTCCCCGAGGTCGATGCCGGCGTCGGCGAGGGTGTCGTTGGTCACGTCGTGGACGACATCCTGCGCCAGGGTGCGGGCGTAGACGCTGGTCTCCACGTCCTCGTGCAGGACGCGCCGGCCCGTCGGGTCCGTGTCGGCGATCGGCATGGTCAGCCCGCGCTCGGTGCCACAGTCGTCCTCGCGCACGATGACGTCCTGCGACACGTCGACGAGACGACGGGTCAGGTAACCCGAGTCCGCGGTCCGCAGTGCGGTGTCCGCGAGCCCCTTGCGGGAACCGTGCGTCGAGATGAAGAACTCGAGCACCGACAGCCCCTCGCGGAAGTTCGCGCGGATCGGACGGGGGATGATCTCGCCCTTCGGGTTCGACACGAGACCACGCATACCGGCGATCTGACGCAGCTGCATCCAGTTGCCTCGAGCACCGGAGGCGACCATCTTGTAGATCGTGTTGGTCGGCGGGATATTGGCCCGCATCTCCTCCGCGACCTTGTTGGTGGCCTCGTTCCAGATCTCGAT
>JAABUN010008289.1_pt1 | contig 10695 bp, 8 predicted proteins | sample 5559311 | NCBI WGS metagenome assembly JAABUN01 (sample SAMN10711877, study PRJNA513370) | rock metagenome | isolation source: Antarctica rocks | place: Antarctica: Victoria Land, Siegfried Peak sud
GCAGGTCGGTCAGCGCCGCGACGCCGCGCGGCAGGACGCGGTAGCGCCCCTCGAAGCCGAGCGAGGTGCAGAGATACATCAGCTCGACCACCGGGGCGTGGTGGCCCAGGTCGGCCTGCATCTGCTCCAGGATATCGAAGAACCGCTCGCCGCCGATGACCTCGTTGTGGAACACGCTGGTGATGCTCTGCCGGGTCCAGCTCGACTGCATCCCCCAGGGCGTGCTGAGCACCAGGTCGTCCACCGTCGCGCACAGGGCGTAGCGCGCGGCGCGCAGCGAGCGGGTGTCGAGGCCGGTGGCCAGGGCATCGGTCTCGAACCCGCGTATCGCCGTCGTCATGGCCCGGCGCAAACGCTCCGGGTCGGGCGGCTGCGCGCGGTCGTTGGCGATGCGAACGGCAGCGGCCAGCACCGGGGCGGCGGCGGCGACCAGGGCGTTGTCGCCGACCTTCGGCACCGGGCGGACGGCATCCTGCCGCCGTTCCACGACGGCGACCCCTGCCCCGCCCGTCCTGGTCCCGGACAGCGTGCTCGACATGGTGTTGCCCGGACCGCCGCTGCCCGTCCCGGACGGGCGGGGGCGGAACACCGTGCCCTCGGTGTCGCCGGGTTCGGCGAAGGGATCATCTGCCATCGGTCATCCCCGGATTGCCCAGCACTCGACCTCAAGCCCCGGAATGTCGCCCGCGATGTGTATCGCAACGCCGCCGGCCCGCGCCAGGGCGGCCCAGTAAGGGCTGCTGCGGTCCAGCTCGAAGTACGACGTGCCGGCGTAGTAGGGCAGTTGGCGCGGCGCGACCGGCAGGGCGCGTATGGCGATGCCGGGCAGCGCCACGTTGATCAGCTCGCGTATCTGCTCAACCGGGCCGATCTTGATCTGGTTGGGCAGGCCGCGGCGCAGGGTCTCGGCCGGTATCTGCGCCTTGACGGCCAGCACCCAGGTCGCGTCCGTGACCAGGCTGCGGTCCACGATGGGGCCGACGCGGATGCCGAACTTGCGCTCCTGCAGCGGGATCGGCACCGCCGTCTGCTCCAGCACGGCGGACAGCGACTGGCGCAGCGACGCCATCACGGGGCGGAAGGTCGCGTGCAGGTCCTCGTGCCGATAGGGTGGGAAGGCCGGCGGGCGCTTGCGGGATTCGGTGAAGGTCGCAAGCTCGCCGGCCATTTGCACCAGCACGCGATACAGGCTTTCCGGGTGGAGCTGGCCGATGCCGGCGTTCAGGTGCGTCATCAGCGGCTCGTAGCGGTTGCAGAGCTGCAACAGCATGAAGTCGGCGATCTCCGCGGCGCCGCGGGTCGTGCTCTCCGACACGCGCCCGGCCAGCGCCTCCGCCCGCTGGTGCAGCAGGCCCTGCAACTGCGCGACGTAGCCGGCCAGGACGCCCGACGCCTCGCACACCAGCACGGGCGGGATGTAGCCCTCGTCCAGCACGACGGAGCGGTCGGCGCGTACCTCGATCACGCGGATCAGCCCGATCGTGACCTGGCCGCCGCGCGCCTCCTGCTCGACGCCCAGGCGGAAGCGCAAACGGCCGACCGGCAGGGTGGCGACGGACTGGTAGCCGGCGTTGGTGTCCATCGCCTCGTGCTCGTCCAGGACGAAGCGGGCGGCGGTGTCCGTGCGCTCGGCCGGCGCCGTCTCGACTGCGCCGGGCTGGCGGGCCGGCAGCATCAGGTGCAGCGTGGTGTTTCGGAGCGTTTCCGGCAGGTCAATCGGCAGCGGCTGGTCCACGTCGCCGGGAATGGCGAACGGCGTGCCGTCCGGCATCAGGCCGCTGGCGGAGCGGAGCGCGAACTTGCCCAGGGTGAGCAGGTCCGCATCCACTTCCAGCCGGGTGAGGCCGAAGCTGAACGGCGTCAGCGCCGCGGTGCTGGCGCGTATCAGCCGCTCCAGGTAGCGCTCCTGCTGCTGCAGGTGCTGGGGCTGCAGGAACAGGCCCTCGCCCCATACGACCTTGTTCTCCCACCCCACGGCGTCAGGCCCCTGCCGCGAGGCCGGCGGCCGTGACCGCGACCGGCACCGTGGCGGCGGACCCGGCAGGAACCGGCACCGCCAGGCGCCACGCCTTGCGCGGGAAGTCCCGGAAGGCCGCGAACAGGCCGATGGCCCGGACCTTGTCGGTCAGGACCAAAGATTGCTGCCGGGTGGCGCCGGGGGCGACCAGCACCTCATCCTTGGCGATCAGGTCGGCGCCGACGGTGGCGGCGTCGGCGTTGAGCAGGCGGAAGAACTCCGCCTTGTCGAACGCGGCGGTGGAGCCGAGCTGGTAGATGCGGACGACGACCGGTGCCCCCTGTCCGGACGCGGACGCATTGGCCCCGGCAGCGGCCGTGAGCCGGACCTCCACGGCCCGCGTTCCGGCCGGAGCGGCCAGGGACGACGCGGCGGAGGACGCCGCGCTGGTCAGCGCCGACATGGCGGGCTGGGCCGCGGCGGTCAGGCCGGATGCGCCGCCGCCGCCGGACAGCGCCGACGCCGCGGTGGATGCCGACGGCAGCGCCGACCCGAGGGAGGACGCACCGAGCGAGCCGGAGCCAAGGGACGATCCCAACGACGACGCGCCGCTTGCCGCCGGCGAGCCAAGCGAGGACGCCCCGCCGCAAGCAGCCGGCGCCAGCAGCGCCATCGCGGCAAGGCCGTGCGCCAGCGCCCGCCGCACGGCGCGGCGCCGGGTGGAGAGGGCTGTGCCGGTCCCTGCGGGGCATTCGTGCATGGCCTAGTCCTTTTTCGACTGCGCCGTGTAAGCCTTGGCGAAGGCCCGGCCGAACACGGCCTGGAAATCGTCCTCAGCCTCGGAGGCGATGGTCTTATAGAGGTCGCAGAAGTTCTCCCACAACCTCGCCTTTCGCGCCGCGGGCACGACACCGGCGAAGCGGCCCTGCGTCAGCTTGGCCTCCAGCGTTTCTGGATCAAAACGATGCAGAAGGCTAGTCAAAGCTGTCTGGACGCCGGCCATCACCGCAAGCTCGTGCGTCTTGATGTCGTCGAACGCCTCCCGCGTTGCGGCCAGGGGCGGCATGTATCCGGGCCGGACAGCGCTGAGCAGCGCCGCAATAGCGTCGTCCGGGCTGAGGGAAAACTTCAGGGCGTTGTTGCCGTGGGACTTCAGCAGCGTCTGCTCGACCCGCAGCTCCCCCTTGATGGCGGCGCGGGACATCAGCACCTCGCGCAGGCCCTCGGTCAGGGCACGAAACACCTGGCCCACCTGACGCAGCGCGGCCTCGGGGTCCCCGGTGATGGTGCCGTGCGGCAGGCCGGCGCCGTCCAGGAACATATAGACCGCCGTCTGCAAGGCATCAGGAGATTGCGAGGGCGGAGCATGGGGCGCGGCAGAAGCAGCTTGAGCCGCTGCTGGCGGCGCGGGCGCCGGGGCGGGGCTTGGTACGGGCGCTTGCATCACGGCAACTAGTGGCGTCGGATATGCCATACGGGGCGGGGAGACGGCGGAAGCGCCCATGGTTCCCATCAGGTCATCCAACCCGGCAAAGGGATCAGCAGAGGCCACTTGCGCCTGTGCGGGCAGCAAGCCGGAATGGGGCGGCGGCGCTGGCAGGGGCGGCGGCTGGGGTTGCGGCTGATCCTGGGGCTGGGCCTGCGGCTGGAACGGGGACAGGTCGCCGATCAGGGCGTCGAAGTCTATTTCCGCCGGGTTCACCGGCTGCAGCACGCGATGTACGGGCATGGCGTGGCGGGGCGCGTCGGCATGGTCCGCCTGGGACGGTCCGGCCCAGTTGCCGGCCGGCTTTACCCCGGCGAACATGTCGTCATGCGGATCGGCCGGACGGCGCGCGGCGTTGTCGGCCTGGTCGAACGGGTCATCGGGTGGGCGGACCGGGGTATGCTGCAACGGATGGGCAAACGCCGGGTCCGGCGGGCGGCCCAGCGGGTCGTCGAGGGGATCAATGTCCAGCGGGTCGTCCCCGTGCCCCTCCCGGCGCCCCGGCGCGGCTGCCGGCGGCGCTGCGACCTCATGCACCACGATGCTGTAGTCGCCCAGGCGGAACTCATCCCCGTCCGTCAGCACCACGCGGCTGTCGCGCGCCGTCGGCTGGCGGGCGCCGTTCATATAGACGCCGTTGGTGCTGAGGTCGGTCAGGACGTAGCGCCCATTCTCCTCGCTGATGACGCAGTGCGTCTTGGACAGGTGGCGGTCCGGGTCCGGCAGGACCCAGTCGTTGCGTTCGCCACGGCCGATTGATAGCGTGGAGGTGGCAAGGGTTCGTGCGGACGGTCCGTCGTCGCCGCCCGAAAGGCTAAGCCTCAGTGCCATAGACGCCCTAGCGTTGAATACCGCGGCAACAAATCTGCAATACAGGAGGATGCCATCGTTGACGTCGTGCTTGCTGAATACTTGGGCCGGACCTGGCTGGTCCAGGGGGAGCAGCACATAGATGACCTCCTCGCCAACACGTTGCCGCGGCATGTTACCATCGAGGTCGTGTCCTGCGAGTCGAAATCGGCGGTCGAGGACCTTTGGCGCGCGGAAGCCGGGCCGGACGCGAACGCGAACGAGATCTGGCTCATCCATCCCGCCATCGCCGACCGCGCCCGCGGCTCGCTGCGCGGCGGGAGCCAGGATTTGACAATCGGGTTCGCCGAATGGTCCGCATCCCTGGACGGCGCGGCTGCGGACGTCATCGCAGCCGCCGCGGCGCGCGCGGCAGAGCGCCCGGAGGCGGTGCTGGCCGTCATCCGGCATGTGACGGCCGACGGGCCGGCCATGCTGGCCGATCTGGGCAACCTGCGGTCCAGCTTGGTCGAGGCGCGGCTCGCCGCGCTGGGCCTGGAGGCCGGGCGCATGGTCCGCGACGCCGTACCGGCCGAGGCCGAGGCGCAGGCGGACCAGATCAGCCTGGTGCTCCGCCTGGCTGGCTAACCTGGCCTCTCGCCCCTGCTTGCAGCCATCGCCTATTGCAGTGACGCGAGAAGGGCGTCTAAGTCGGCTTCAGCCTCATCATCGGCCGCTGCCGGCGGCTCCGCGCCCAGGCTTACCAGAAGCGCGTCAAGGTCGTCCTCCGCTCCGCTGGCAACCCCCTCCTGACTGGCCGCCTCCGCTTCGGCCGGAGCCTCGTCCTGCGCTGCCGCAGGCCCGGTGGACAGCCCGGCCATCAACGCATCAAGGTCGTCCGACGCTTGCTGTTCCTCTGCCATGCGCGCCGGGTCGTCAGCGTCGCCGTCCTCCGCGTATGCCGGCACAGCAGCGGCGGCCACCGGCACCGCGGATGCCGCGGGAACTACCGGGACGGCGGACGGCGGCGTTGCGTCCACAGGCGCCCAGCGTCCAGCCAGCGGGGTTCCGGCCAGCGACGACATGCCGGCGACCCGCACCTCCGGGCGCCCGCGCATGCTGACGATGGGGATCACGCCAGTGCCGGCCATCTGCGCCGCCTGGCGTTCGGTCATCAGCCGCTCGGTGCAGGGCAGCGCAACCTGGTCGCCATCGGGATCGCGATAGACGTAAACCGGCAGGTCGCCGATGACGCCGCCGGCAGGCCGCATCTTGGCTCCGGCGCCGGACCATGCCTCGCCCAGCAGCAGCGCGGCCAGCAGCGCCGGGTGGCCCCACAACATGCCTGACAGGCCGCTTTGCCGGCTGAACTCCTCGAAGACGAAGGCGTCTATCGGGTCTGTCCGCTTGCCGTAGGGCATACGGAGCAGGAACCGCGGGGTCGCCAGCGCAAGGTAGGCCGAAGCCCGCGCAGCGCGGACCAGGCGGACCGCGTCAGAGGATGCCAGTCGTGTTCGGGCACCTGCAGCGCATCCGGACCGATGCCGGAAACGAACGGCGCCCCGGCCGCCGCGGCAACCTGAGCCATACGGCCCAGCAGGTCGGCATGGGGCGGCGACAGCTCGAACCCGTGCAGGCCGACGATCAGGCCAAGCGGCCCGGCCTGTGCGTCGAGCGCCGGCTGCTCGACCAGCAGGGCGTGCAGCGCCGTGGCGGCGAGGTCATCGGTGGAGGCGAGGTCGGCGGCCAGCTCCTCCGCCGAGATGTCATACAGCACGACCTGCAGCCGCGCCCCGGTCTCCAGCCGGCGGACCAGCAGCTCGACGCCGCGCCACAACGCCTCGGCCGCCTGGAAGTCGGGATGGTGCAGCAGCAGGCGCAGGGCGTCCGACAGGGCGGCATCCACCCGCGCAACCAGCTCGTCGGCGCGAGGGTCGCCCTTGGGAACGACGAATGGGCCGACCAGCCGCCGCACCAGGTCGTCCGCCGCAGCCGCGGCCGGCGCCGGGCGGCCGACCAGACGGCTGAAATCGGACAGCTTGCGGTCGGCCGCAATGGCGGCGCCCCGGTTGCGGCGGGCCGCAGGGCGCCGCAGCGGCTCGGCCCCTGCCCAGGACAGCACCTCCTTCGCGGCAACGCCGAAGCCGGTCCGGCTTTGCAGCCTGCGGTGGAGATCCAGCAGGTGCTCGAACACCGGCAACTGCTCCACCAACTGGTCGGGGTGGAAATCGTCCATGGCGCCGATGACAACCTCCACCGTGCCCGCGTCCCCGAACGGGATGCACAGCCGCGGCGACAGCCGGGCCAGCACGGCGTCGAGGGTGTCAACGTCCACCCGCAGCGGCTTCCGCCCGGCCAGCGCAGCACCGGTTGCCGCGTTCCCGGCGCCGGCCCGTCCGGAGAAGTCGCCGAGCAGCGCGATGCGGAATGCCGGTCCTGGCACGGGGCGCGGCTTCGGGCCAAGGTGGCCGAAGCTGACATCATACTGCATGGCTGGACTTCCCCGGGGTTCGCAGAACCGGGCAGGGGACTGTCATGCCCCTACCCTTTGGCGTCGCTGGTCCGATGGCGGGCGGCGGCTAATGCACAGCCTTGGCCAAGGCGGTCAGGGATACCGTCAGCGTCCTCTGCACCGCAATCTCGGTGAACGGGTTGCGGTCGAGCTGGGACAGCATGGTCTCGCCGGCAACGTAGGTCTCATACTGGGCGATGATCTGCTGGACCTCCTGCACCAGCCTCGAATGAGCGCCAGGGTCGGGATTGGCACCGATCTCCTGCAACTTGCCGGACAGGCTCCGGTCCAACTGGTCCATCACCGGGGAGACCTTGGCATGGAAGGTCTTCTCCAGTTCCGCGATGACGCCGTGCCCGCGGTAAACGCCGGAGATCTCGGCGAACAGCTTGTCGAACTCGCCTCGCACCTTCTGCCGGGTCGCGGACCAGGCCATGCTGGCCTTATCGAAAACGGCGCTGTTGGCGGGCCGCGCCGCGCCATCCGAGCCGCCGGGAGGCGTTGCGGGCGATCCGGATGCCAGCAGGCGTTCGAGGGTGTCCGCCGACCGGCCTGCCGCGGCCAGGTCCCCGCCCTTTAGTCCGGCCTGCGCCGCGAGTGCCGCGGTCCGCATAGCATCGGCGCCGGGCGGATTGGCGGGGATGACGCCCATCATGCGCTTGACCAGGCCGGTGATGCGCCGGGTCAGCGCCGCCCGGTCCGGCTCCGCCTCCGGCTGGCCGGCTGCCCCGGCGGCGCTTGCAGGGCCGTCCGCTGCATCGCGTGCGGACGCTTCCCCAGCTGGCACGCCTGCCGCCGGAGGCTGGCTTGCAACAGCAGCGGCTGGCGCACCTGGAGGGGCGGCAGCGGCCACGGCGGCGGCCCCTGCGTCGGCAGCGGGTACCGCGCCGTCGCCGGGCACGGTTCCGCCTGCGTGCGAATCGTCTTCGTCCGGCTCCGTCTCAAGCGACGGGTCCACGACGATCTCGCACTTGGCGAAACCGGCCTTCTTCAATTGCACCAGCAGCTTCGGCCGCAACGCGCCCGCCGCGTCCTTGTTCACGGTGAAAGTGACGAGGGCGCTGTCCACCGCCGTGTCCACGGCGGCCCGGCCGAAGCGCAGGCTCGTCATCTCCAACTCCAGCTTCGCGTCTGCCGCGCGCTTCTTCATCTGCGCCATCAGCTTGCGCGGCCTGACCTTCTTGGCCAGGAACACGACGCCATCCTTGGCCTTGGTCAGGCCGATCACCGCGCTGACCGAGTCGCGCTTGGACAGCATGAGCAGCGGCTTCATCTCTGCCGGCGACATCAGCGAACCGGATGAGTCCTCTTTGGCCATCGAAAGTCTCCTGGCAGGAAGCTGCGCCGTCCAGATACAGGACTCCCAACGGTCGCCGCAACGAACGCCGGAGATTGCACAAGCAATTGTGTGTTCCTGGTGTACGTTCTTGGTGTGCGATCCTGGCTTCACGGTCCTGGCTGGTCCGCCTTCCCGTCTGCTAGGATGCCGGATACGGCCGGTCGCCCACTCCAGCACTGTGTCCAATACCGGAACGGAGTATCGCCATGCGGATTGCCCGACGCTCCGTCCTTGCCGCAACCTTGACGGCCATCGCCGCAGGTACGCCAGCGGCGGGCGCGCAACAGACCTTGCTCAACGTCAGCTACGACCCGACACGGGAGCTGTATGCCGCGCTGAACCCTCTCTTCGCCCGGGCCTGGCAGGCGCAGACCGGGCAGGACGTCACGATTCGCGCGTCGCATGGCGGATCGAGCGCGCAGGCGCGTGCGGTGATTGACGGACTGGAGGCGGACGTGGTGACGCTCGCCCTTGCTCCGGACATTGACGCGATCAGCGAGCGATCAGGGCTTGTGGCGCCGGGCTGGCGCGACCGGCTGCCGGATCGGTCGGTGCCCTACACCTCCACCATCCTGTTCGTCGTGCGCCGCGGCAACCCGAAGGGCATCAAAGACTGGGGCGACCTGGTGCGCCCCGGCGTGGGCGTGATCACGCCGAACCCGAAGACCTCCGGCGGCGCCCGCTGGACCTACCTGGCCGCCCTGGGATGGGCCTTGCGGGCATATGGCGGCGATAAGGCGCGGGCCGAGGCTTACGTTGGGGAGCTGTATGGCCACGTCCCGGTGCTGGATACCGGCGCGCGCGGCAGCACGATCACCTTCGCGCAGCGCAACCAGAGCGACGTGCTGCTGGCCTGGGAGGACGACGCGCTGCTTGCCACCCGTCAGATCGGCCGCGGCCGGCTGGAGATCGTTGTGCCATCCCTCAGCATCGTGGCCGAGCCTGTGGCCGCCGTGGTGGACAAGGTCGTGGACCGCCGCGGCACCCGCGCCCTGGCCGAAGCCTACCTGCAGTTCCTGTGGACGCCGGAGGCGCAGGAGGTCGTGGCCCGGCACGGCCTGCGCCCGCGCGACACAGCGGCGATGGCCCGCCACGCCGACAGCTTCCCCGGCCTTGCGACCTTCACCATCGCCGACGTTTTCGGCGAGTGGTGGGACGTGCAGCGGGAGCACTTCGGGGATGGCGGGGTGTTCGACCGGGTTTACAAGCCGGGGCGGTGACGCCGGGCTGCGTTGCGGCGCGGGCAGTCCGGCTATGCGCGCGGACGCTCGCCCTGACCCAGCCGGCGGTCCAGCTTCTGTGCCAGCTCCCCCACGGCAGTGACCTGCCCCAATTCGCGCACTTCCGCATCCACGACGCTTGCCTCGGTGCCTTCGACGGCGCTCGTGCGGTGCATCATCTGGATCAGCTTCGTCACCTCCTGTTCGACCAACAGGTTCGCCTGCAGGTTCAGGTGCGACCGCCGTTCGGACAACCGGCCCTCATGCGCCTGCTTGGTCAGCACGAAGCAGGCGAGCAGCACCCCTTCCAGCGAGAGCAGCGCGCCGCCCAGCGAATACGGGAAGGGGTCGAACGCCGGCACGCCCGACACCAGCCCGGCGTTCACCACGACCCAGCCTAGCACCGCCGCCACCTGCGCCACCAGGAAGGCCGGCGTGCCGGCAGTGGCCGCCACCGCCTCGCCAATCCGCTCGCCCCGGCCGCGGCTTGCCGTCAGCGCCTCCTCCGCGCCGACGACGGCGTCTATGTTGTCCTTCACGCTCCTCGGGGCCGCGCTGTTCGGGGCGGTGCTGGCCATCGCATCGGTTCTTCCAGGGTCGGCGCTGCGCTGCATGACCGTTAGGCCGTCCAGCTGAGCAGTGCATCTATCTCGGCCCGCAGGCGCTCCAGGCGCCGCCGGTCCTGTTCGTCCAAGCGGCGGCCGGCTGCCCGCATCTCGCCGAGGCGTTGCGCCAGCCGGTCCAGCACCGTCGTGCTGAACCGCACCTGCGGCGGTTCCGCCGGGCGCTCGGCTGCGGCCTTCGCATGGCGCAGCTCCCGTATCGTCATGCCGCCTTCGCGCATTGCTGCCGCCAGCCGCCGGAGTTCATCCGGGTCCTTGACGCGCGCCAACTCGATCAACGTGTTGCGAGGTATCGGGGGTTCTGACGTCAGAACTTCATCAAGCAGCTCAGGCGGCAAGTGCAGGATGCGCAGCACGGCGCTCAGCTCGCCCTTGCTGCGGCCGACCGCCTCGGCGGCCTGAGCCTGGGTCCAGCCCTTCGTCTCCATCAGGCGGCGCACCCCGCGCGCCTCCTCGACCACCGTCAGGTCCACGCGCTGCAGGTTCTCCAGCAGGGACGCGACCTCCGGGTCTCCGTCATGCTCGATGGCCAGCAGGCTTGCCCAGCCCAGCAACCCCGCCGCCCGCCAGCGCCGTTCCCCGGCGACGATCACCCAGCGCCGCCCGCCGGGATGGCGGCGCAGCAGGATCGGCTGCAACTGTCCGCGCTCGTCCATCGTCGCCGCAAGCTGGCGCAGCCCGGCTTCGTCGAAGCTGCGCCGTGGCTGCCCCGGATCGGCCTCCACCGCCGCCACCGGCACCTCGAAGGTGTGGCGGAACACGCTGTTCG
>JAABUN010008290.1_pt1 | contig 10693 bp, 6 predicted proteins | sample 5559311 | NCBI WGS metagenome assembly JAABUN01 (sample SAMN10711877, study PRJNA513370) | rock metagenome | isolation source: Antarctica rocks | place: Antarctica: Victoria Land, Siegfried Peak sud
GCGAGGTGCTGGAGGTCCTGCTCGGGAACTTTGTCACCGCCGCGAACCAGCTCGAAGGGCGGATGTTCGACAGCCTCAGTCTCGTCGGCGAGCTCGTCGGTCTCGCGGACGAGGACCTCAGCCGGGTTCTCGCGGACACGTTCGGGGACGAGGAGCAGCGCGCCCGAGCCTGCGCAGCCGTCGGCGCGGTCACCGCCACGCGGCTCGCGGACGCCGCTCGGCGCGCCGATGCCCAGGAACGCGCCCTCAAGACCAGCGTCAATATCGCCCAGGCCGTCGCCGCCCTCCAGGACGAGCAGCTCGACCGGATCAACCCCGCGATCGTTGAGGCGTTCCTCCACCGCGCGGGCGCCGGCGGCGCCATCACCGTCCACCCGCACGCCGCCGGCGACGGGATGTTCACGCTCGCCCGCGCCGACGGGATGCCCCTCCCCAGGGAGTTCGCCCCCCCCGGCGAGCGGAAGGCCGGGACGACCGCACTCGTCGCCAGCAGCGGGAAGTCCCTCGCGCAGGCCCGGGCCGGCGGAGCTGCCGTCGCAGACGCCGTTAACCTCGGCCCGAGCGACCCGCCCTACAGGGCCCTCGTCGCACTATGCGCCGACGCCCTCGCGCCGGCCATGCACCGCGGCGGCGCGCTCATCGACCAGACCAGCAGCACCGACTACGACTTGTTCGCCTACGAAGCCGACCTCACCGAGGCCGGCGGCCTCCGCAAGGGCACCTGGTCGTCCTTGATCCGCGTCGACAGCGCCGGTGCCCGCAAGGTCGAGTGGGCGATGCTCGCGAACCTGACCACCAGCGAAGACCCGGCAGGCAAGCCCCACCCGGGAAGGGCGCACGACGCCCTCGGCCGCGCAGCGATGGCCGCGCGGGAAGATCAAGCCCGCCGGGCGACGGCCCTCGACGACTGGCTTCGGGTCGCAGGAGGCGAACTCGGGAAGCTCCCGAACGACCTCACGGACGAGATCACTGACGGGGACGCCCGACGGGTCGAGCGCGCCCGTCTCAAGGCCATGACCGCGGCCCGCCTCGCCGACCTTCGCCAGATGAGCGAGGTCAACCTCAGCGAGCCGCGGCAGGTCACGTGGGCCAGGGTCACCGCCGCCGCGTCGGCCGCCGAACCGACTGAGACCGACAGCGAACGCATCTCAATGGACCACGTCGCGGACCTGCTCCGCACCAAGGGCTTCGCCGTCGCTGACGTCCACACGGAAGGTCGCGGCTACGACCTGCACGCGAGCCATGGCCGAGAACAGCGGCTCGTCGAGGTGAAGGGCGTCTGGAACGCCGCGAGCCGTAACGGCATCAGCATGACCGCGAATGAGGTCCTCATCGCCACCCAGCACGGCAGCGCCTACTGGCTCTACGTTGTGGACCACTGCAACGACGGCAAGGGCGGCATGTACGGGGCCTACCCCGACCCCGTCCGAACGTTCCAGGACCTGTCCCGCGGAGACGTCATCATCCACGTACCGGGGAGCGCACTGAAGGCAGCCCGCGAGACCCAGGAGCCCGTCCCGTGCGCATGATTGAACGCTGGTTCCCGTGTGCTGAGGTCAGCGCGGCGAGCGGCTCCGGCTGGGGAACAGGCAACAGCGAGGCTGGTCTGTTCACGTGGTTCGCGAAGCGTCCCCTTGCGCAAGCGAAGGCTGCCGTGCTGACCAGCCTCCTTATGTGGCCCGAGGATGAAGGCGAACAGCAACGGCTTCAGGATTTGGTACGCCTGGCGATGGTGTCTTACGACTCGGCCAGAGGCCACATCGAAGCGGAGATCGTCAAGTCATACGGGTATGTGCCCGCCATCCTCGACCCCTTCAGCGGCCGGGGAATGATCCCACTGGAAGCCGCTCACCTTGGGGTCGACGCGCACGGGATTGACTACTCCCCTGTTGCGACACTTGCTAGTCGACTGCTTGCGGACTATCCCATGCGGGACTGGTCCCAGGAACCCGCCCTGCCCTTCCCAGACGCGGTGTCCCCTGGGGTGCACCGCCTCGCAGATGATGTCCGTCAGGTGCTGGAGGAAGTTGGTCGCCGGTTCGCAACGCAGATGCTGCCCTTCTACCCGGCCCGTCCAGGAGTCCAGACGTGGGGATACATCTGGGCCGTCACGCTGCCGTGCCAGGAGTGCGGTCGCCGTTTCCCTCTCACGGGCAACCTCGTCCTGAGGCATCCGCTAGCGAAGAAGGAGGACCCGGGCCAGAGCTATCGGATCGAGGTTGACAGATCGGCTGGCACTTTCCGTGCTGTCGTACACGATGGCCCGCCAACCGAACAGCCGACGCTGGTATCGCCTATGAAAGCCGGAAAGAAGGTTAGGGGAAAGTCCGCAGTCTGTCCCTTCTGCAGTCACAGCCATTCCAAGGACACGCATCAGCGACTTGCAGCCGAGGGTATGGGCGAGGATGTGCTGCTGGTCGCGGTGGACATCGACAGGCAGGTCGGCAAGTCGTTTCGGGTGCCGACGGCCGATGAGTTCGCTGCTATCGCGGACGCGGCTAAGGCGCTACTTTGCGAACCCGACTTCGCCCCCGGGCTACCGGCAGTCCCAGACGAGACCATCCCGGTGAGCAACGGCGCGACGATCCGTCCGCAACTGTATGGGGCTAAGACCTATGGCGACCTCTGCAACACGCGGCAGACGCTGGGCTTCGTGCGGCTGGCACGAATCATATCTTCCATTGGCGCTGAGTTGCAGGCGGTGGACTTTTCTCAGAGCTATGCGGCAGCTTTGGTTGGATACGCGTGCTCAGTTATGGTCCGGAAGTACAAGTACTCGACCCGAGGCGCCACGCTTCAAGTGCGGCTCGATCCCAACTCGAATCGCGTCATGGTCGGTCATGTCTTCGTCAACGAGGCGACTGTGGCTTTCTCGTACGACTACTTCGAGGCTGGCTTAGGCGAGGGCCCGGGGACTTGGTCCTCGCTCAAGGACGACACCGTCAACATCCTTGAGAAGCAACTTGGAAGGCGAGAAAGCCAGCCCGCGAGTATCCAGCGAGGCTCAGCTCGTTCCCTCCCGTTCCGAGCCAACAAGTTTGACGCGGTGGTCACAGACCCTCCGTATGACGCGATGGTCTATTACACCGATAGCTCTGACCTCTTCTATGTCTGGTTGAAGCGCGCCATGGTCGCCACGTCGCCGGAGCTCACCTTCACCGCTGATCCTCGGGGCGTCCAGGAGAAGACCGAGGAATTGATTGTCAAGGAGCATGGAGTCGCCGAAGGCGAGCACCGGACCCGGGCCTACTATGACGCCAACATAGCGAGAGCCTTCGGGGAGGCGAGGCGTGTAAGTACCGTTGACGGCATCGTCACCATCGTGTTTGGTCACGGCGAACCCGAGGTCTGGCATCGCCTCCTGGGGGCCATCACCAACGCCGGGCTCGTGCTCACCGGATCCTGGCCCGCCCGAACCGAGGCTGGCGGTCAGCAAGGTAAAGCCAACATCGTCACCACCCTCACTATGTCGTGTCGGCCAGCTCCACCGGGCCGCAGCAACGGGCGAGCGACATCAGTGGCCGCCGAGGTTCGTCGGGAGGTTCAGGCCCGGATCCCCCTATGGGATGCCGCGGGACTCGCCCCGACAGACCAGCTCATGGCCTCAGCAGGTCCTGCGATGGAAGCGGTCGGTCGGTATGAGCAGGTACTAGACCATCTCGGTGAGCCGGTAGACCCGGCCGAGTACCTGGTCATCGCACGTAAGGCTGTAATCGACGCATCTTCGGTCCCCATCGACAACCTTCCTCTGGACACTTTCGACGCGCGGACCCGGTTCGCTCTGGGCTGGACACGGCTATACCGGCGAGCAGTCGCGGCGAAGTCGGAGGCCCGTTGGCAGGCGCTCGCTGCGGACCTGACACTGGACGACCTCAAGGGCGTCTTGTCGGATGCAGACAAGGGCGTGCGCCTTGCGCCGGCGAAAGACTGGAAGGGCACCATCGCAGCGACGTCGTCCGTGATCGACGTCGCGATGGCGATGAGCAAGGCGTGGCCCGGCGGCCTGGACGAGGTGGCACAGGTGCTAGCGGCCGCAGGTCGGGACGAGGAAGACGCCTACCTGTGGGCGACCTTAAGCTACCTGTCTTCACTGCTGCCCGAGGCCGATCCTGACGCAAGAGCTTGGACTGCCTTGGTCAGGGCGCGGCGCGGTCTCGGGCACGTGACACGAGGTGTTCTCTCAGCCCAGCGTCAGGCCGATGAAGCTAAAGACAGGCAGGGCGACCTGTTCGACGTAGCAGTAGACGACTCTGAGATGAACGAGGTTCAGGAATGAGCAACCCCGTGACGCCCTGGTGGGAGGTCCTCAGACTCCGTAACGAGGTCGTTCACGCTTCCGGCTCGATTGACGACGTACAGATGTCGCTTTTCCAGGCAGTGCACGGCACGGTTAGCGACCGTCCGCCATACGCCGACGCGCAGTATTACGGTGAGATCACCCATCCCAGCCCGCTGTTCATTGACCTCATGGCGAAGGTCGCAGTTCGCCTCGGAGGCGGTGCCAAGCACGCCCGGTCTCGGGCGCTGTGGCGCCTGGACCAGGCGATGGGCGGCGGTAAGTCGCACGGCCTGATCGGGCTGTGGCACCTCGCGGCGCACCCACAGACCCTCGGTGGCACTGACATCGGCCGGGACGCGTTCGCTTGGGCGGCGGCCATCCTTAACGAGAAGCCGCCGGCGGACCTGAACAACCCGGTCGTCGTGGTTCTGGCGTGCGACAACATGACGGCTGGCAAGGGGGCAGCGGAGTTCGACGGCCCCGCACAGACGCTGCACGAGCGGTTCCTGTGGCGGCTGTTCGAGGGTGACAACAACCTGTACCTGCGTTACCGCGACGGCTACGCGGACAAGCACCGTATCGTCGAGGCTCTGACGGCCGTGGGCCGGCCGGTCCTGATCCTCGTGGACGAGATCCTCGACTACGTCCGGCAGCTCTCGCTGACCGAGAACGCCGACCTGGCGATCAAGGACATGGCGTTCCTACGGGCGCTGCTCGACAGCGTGAACGACGTCCCGAACGTCGCGGCAGTTGTCGTGATGATTGCCTCGGAAGCGGACAACATCGACCTGGACGGCGCCGGGGAGAAGCGCCGCCAGGAACTGGACGACTTGCTGATCCGCAACGGCGAGACCGCGACGATCAACGACAACACCGACTTCGCCGCGATTCTTCGCCGCCGGCTGTTCGACGGCCACGCCGCCGCAGAGGTACTCAAGGCCACGGCCGCGGCGTTCACGTCGAAGATGACCGGCCCGTGGAAGACCAAGATCTTCGACGCGGTCCCTGTGACCGCGTCGCCGGACTTCGCGGACGAGGTCGCGCGCTGCTACCCGTTCCACCCGCAGCTCATGGCCCTCGCGGAGCAGGAATGGGCGAAGCTCGCGGGCTTCCAAAGGGTCCGCTCCACCATCCGCATCTTCGCGGCGACCGCGCACGCGCAGTACCAGCGGGGGAAGCGCGGCGAGTGGGCACCGCTGCTCGTCGGCCCGGGTGACCTGCCGCTCTCCGACTCGACCGTCCGCGAGGCCGTCATCAATAGTGGACTGATCGTGGACACCCGCACGCAGGCGAACTACCGCCAGATCGCCAGCGCCGACATCGTTGGCGCCGAGGACCAGAAGGGCGCCGCCCGGGAACTCGACAGGGCACGCACGGACGGGATCATCGGGCCGATGAACCCCCGCGCCGCCGAGCGTGCGGCGACGTGCCTGTTCCTGTGCTCGGTCATCGGCGCGCGCGCCGGCGGCCGGCAGGGAGCGACCGAAGCCGAGGTCAAGGCCGCGATGTTCGTGCCGAACGCCAACTATCCCGTCGGAGAGGCAGACACCGTCATCTCCGAGCTGCTCGACGTCGAAGGCGGTGGCCTGTCGAGCGTCGAGTCCCTCGCTGGCAAGGGGGGCCAGGCCGCGCGGCTGTTCATGTCGACCCGGCGCACCCTGAATATGCTCGTCAAGGCTTCCCGCACGAGCGTCACCGACGACGACCGAGACGAGGAACTAGCCCGGACCGTCGAGCGACTCATGGTCACCGGGCCGTTCAAAACGAAGCTCTTCGTCCAAACCGAGCCAGGTCTGAGCCCGCTGGAGGGGCTGACCGCCGCAGGCATCGACGATGCCCGGTCCACCCGCCTGGTCGTCCTGGACCCGCGCCAGTTCAGCCTCCTGAACGGGATCGACAAGGACTCGCGCGAGGCGATCCGGGCGGTCATGGGCCTCGGACCGAACAAGGCGCCGGTCCAGTGGGCGTCTTCCGCCGTGTTCGCGGTCGTCAATACCCAAGGACGGGCCGCAGCCCGAGGCGCGACCGCGGCGTACCTCGCCTGGGACCGCGTCGCCGTCATGGACGCCGTCCGGGCCGACGAGGAACTCTCCGAGCAGGCCCGCACTGAACGCGCCGAGGCCAAGCGCAACCTGGAGAGTGCGGTGCGCCGCGCCTATCGGCACTTCCTGTACCTCGGCGAAGGCGATCAGGATGACCAACCCCGGGTCGACCGGACCGTCGCGTTCGAGCCCGACAGCGGCCAGTCGTCGCTCGACGGCACCGCCGTGTGGAAGGCGCTCGTTGCTCAGGGCAAGGCGTTCAACACGTCGGCGCTCACCGCTAAGGCGCTGCTCCACAACCTCGACGCAAAGGACTACGGTCGTCCCCTGGACGAACTCCGGGACCTGTTCTGGAGCAGCCCCCGGCTCCCGCTGCTCCCCGACGAGGAACGGGACCTCCAGCGTGCGATCTACGAGGCCGTCAGCGCCGGGCAGCTCCGGCTCGTGGGCACCGACGAAACCGACCGTGTGGTCACCCGGGCCGCCGACATCGCGGTCGGCTCGTCAGCTCTCCGCCTCGCGCCCCCGAAGCCGCCCGTCGTCACCCCGCCCGGCGGTGAGATCGCACCTACGCCGCCCGCTCCCGGCGGCGGCGCCGTCGTCACCCCCGGCAAGACCGGTCCGACGCCGACTCAGCCGCCACCCACGCCCCCGGCCCCGACCGAGCGCGAGATCGCGTTCAGCCTGATGACGAGCATGGCCGACTCCGACACCCGGGACGGCGTCAGGCGCCTGCTGCTTGACCTGGCGAATGCGGCCGACGACGGCAAGATTAGTTGGGCTCAGGTCCAGATCAAGGTAGTCGTCGCGAGTGACATCTCCGACGAGTTGGAGGCGGACGTCCGCGCTGCCGGAACCACACCCAGCAGCCGGGATGTCTGAGGTCGAGCCCTCAGGCTTGCCAGGTGGTTGAGGGACGCGCCGCGTCATGCACAGCCTCGACCTGCCGCTGGCTGAGAACTCCGGTGTCCCGCGTGCGTAGCCATCGGTCCACCTCGCGGCGGGGATCACGTACACGTCCCCACTGGGCGGCTGCTCCTAGACGGTGTAGCCCTCCCGCGCGCCTATGACTTCGTTGAGCCCGGTGACGCCGACGTGGAAGCCGCTTGCGGCCGCGAGGAGCCGGCAGGCGCGCTGGGCCTCGTGTCGGTTGTTCCGCATGTACGGTTGGCGCTGGCCGATCGGGAGCATCGGCCGGCACCACCCCCGAACGCGGCGGTAGTCCTCGACGAAGGGCCCGGTCAATACCGGTCCACCTGCAGCGTAGGGATGGTTGCTGTGGGGTGGGTCTGGCTCACGGCTCTTCGGACGTCACCTTCGGGTGGCTGTCCTTCATTCGACGAATGATGGTGGCGGCGATGCCTGACGAGCGGATCAGCCTACGCCGCGTTCGGGCTGCGTCAGCGGCGCCTACGTGCCATGGCTGCGCGTGAGTCGTCGAACGGTCGATCTGGACTGCGCAGCGTGTCCCGACACCGTCGGGCGTTGCTGAGCGCCGTGCGGACCCGCTGCGGACTGCGACGCGACGTGGGCGGACGTGCGTGCCTGGGCCTTTCGTGCCTCGGCGTCGAGCTTGTCTGCCACGCTGCGCAGGTCGGCAGGAAACAGGTGGGTGTACACCGAGAGGGTGATGGCGGCGGTGGCATGCCCCAGCATGGTCTGGACGCCGGCGACCGATGCGCCCGCGGAGATGGCCAGCGAGGCGGCCGTGTGTCGAAGGTCGTGTGGCGTCAACGGGGACAGGTGTAGATCCTCGACGGCCGGGTCGAACACGTCGCGGCGAAAATTGCTGTTGTTGAGCAGGCTCCCGCCCGGACTGGTGAAGAGAAGGTCATCGCTGGAACGGTTCTGAGTCAGGCAGGAGATCTCCTCCGCGACGATGTGAGGGATCGGCACGACGCGAGACCGGTTGGACTTGGGGCCCACCGTGTCCCTTTCGTCGTACCCGACGGGGATGTTGTCGACCACGGCCACGTGTCTCCGCTGGAGGTCGACATGACGTATCCGCAAGGCCCGAGCCTCGCCCCACCGAAGTCCGGTGTACCCGAGCAGAAGGATGAGGGTCCGGTAGCGGTGGTGCACCGTCCCGCACTCATCCGCCAACGCCTGAAGCTGGCTGTGGGTGAGGTACCGCTGCTTCGTCGGTTGCGGCCTCGGTGCGTGTACCTGCTTGGCGACGTTCCGGCTGATCCGTCCGTCCAACACCGCGACATCGAGGATCTGTTTCAGCACCAGCAGGGCTTGCGAGGTGCGGGAGGCGGAAAGGCTTTCCTCCCCGAGCTGGTTCACCCAGGAGACCACCTGCCCATACGCGATGGTGTTGATCGGGATCGTCCCCCACCGGGGCTTAACGACGGTCCGCCACAGGCTGTCGTAGCTGCGCAGGCTGCTCGGCTTGAGCTGTTTACCCGTGAACCAGGTGACCGCGACCACTGCAACTGTCGCCCGCGCCAGCTCGGGATCGATCCAGTCACCACGGTCCCGCTGCGACTTGTTGGCGGTCACCCACCGTTCGGCGTCGACCTTCCGCTTGAAATGCTTCGCGTGTTCACGGCCACTTACATCGCGGTACCGGGCACGCCACCGCCCGTCCGGGCGTCGGTTTACGGACAACAGACCTCCTCTGGTGTTAACCAGCAGCGGGGACTTGCGCTGTCGCCGAGCCGCTTTACGAGGCGGTGAGGCGCAAGCGCTCAATGTAGGACCGCACATCCTCGAGCGTGTACCGAAGGTACCGCCCGACTCGAAACGCGCGGGGGCCAACCGGAACCTCTGGGGTGCTCAGCGAGTGCCACCTGTACAGCGTCGCCTTCGGAACTCCGAGCAGATGCGCTACCTCATCCACGCCGAGCAGCGGACGCAGGTCCGTCTCGAGCACGGCTCGGTCACCCTCGGCTGGCGGCTGCAGAGCACCGCGGAATCGTCGCTCCATGTCATTGCCTCTCCTGAGTAGTTGTCCTCACCAGGGATAAGCAGCAATAGGGGCTTGAGGTGGACACGGTCAGTCGTCGCGTCTCGCTCACTGAGACGCCCAGGGGCCGTGACGCCGCGGTGGACACCGTCGATGTTCGCGCGCGATTCAGTGCTCGCCCTTGCCTCAGGGCGAGTGTTCACCTTTGGTTCGGAGCGTTCGACCGCCCCGGACCAGACCCATGAGTCGTAGGTGTGCGTGGGACGCCCCACTGGATTTGGACTGCTCGCCTGGTCCAGGCGGTGGACGTCGAGTAAGTCTTCGCTTCCGTCGTCCCAGATGACCCAGGCTTGCTCGGGTACGCGGTGGGCTGCGATCGTGGCGTTCAGGCCTTCAAGCTGGGCGTGCGTGAGCGATCGGGGTTGTCGCAGCGCTCGGCGTCGGACCTCAGTCATGCCTCGCGATGCTATCGAACGTCTGTACGAGAGTTGCGGGCTCGCGCATCCTCCACAACACGACCGCGAGAGGCGTGGATCGGTCGTTGCGCCGCGCACGCGCAATGAGCGGATCACGCTCTGCTGACTAGGGTGGTCGCCGTGCAGACTCGGGTCGACGGTGCCGCTGTGTACCGGGCTCGGTCGTCGACTGGTATGACTCAGAGCCAGGTGGCGCGGACGCTCGATCTCTCTGGAGGAGAACGGGTTTCGGAGTGGGAGCGAGGGGTCAGAACCCCTGCGGTGCGGCTCATCCCGCAGCTCGCTGCCGTTCTGGGCGTGACCCCGCTGGAGTTCCTCGCGTTGCCCAACGGGGTTGACCTGAAGGCTTTGCGGCTGGCCGTCGGACGCACGTCCGCAGAGGTTGCCGCTGAGGTCCACGTCTCGCCAGCGACCTACCTGCGGTGGGAGTCGGGCCGACTTCCCGTCGGGGAGGGGCCAGGTCTGCGGTCACGGCTGGCGCGAGCACTACATGTCTCGCGAGCGGGGCTGGAGGCGGCTGTGGGTACGACACGACGTTCGCCTGGTGACTAAATCGCGCTAGCGCTGTATCGTCTATTTTCGAGGCGGGGTGTCCACCCCAAGCCCCTATCACTGCTTACCCCTAGTGAAGGAGGGCGTGTGGTGACCATGGGTAAAGACTTGTTCAAGAATCCGACGCGGCTATTTCCCCGCGCCGTTGACCCGGACCACGATGTGCAGTGGTCGGTTGACGAGGGGGTCAAATGAAGGCCAACGGGGATCGCATGCTGCCGTCGCCACGACGGCGTCCGGGTTCTAACGCAACGGCGGGCGTGACCGGCGCTGATCAGGCGGTTCCGGCCGCGCCAGCGGTGAAGGTCGCCGCGGCGCCGCGTCAGTTCCAGACCCGATGGATGATCGCGGTGGCCGGGCTGGTGCTGGTGGGCGGGCTGGCGGTGTTGTACGCGCTGCCGCAGTACACGAAACACGAGACCGTGGTGGTGAT
>JAABUN010008291.1_pt1 | contig 10693 bp, 7 predicted proteins | sample 5559311 | NCBI WGS metagenome assembly JAABUN01 (sample SAMN10711877, study PRJNA513370) | rock metagenome | isolation source: Antarctica rocks | place: Antarctica: Victoria Land, Siegfried Peak sud
ATTCACCAAGCACCCTTAAAACAGGGCCCCGGCAGCAACTGCCGGGGCCCTGTTTTTTGTTGCTGGCAGCGTTTAAGTGCCTGGCCCAACTTAAACGAACAAGGAGTTGCCCTCCACTTCTTGCTGGTGAGAACGAAAGCTAAAAGCCATCAGCTAAGGGCCGCTTAAAGGCCCCCGCTAATGGCTTAGCACTTAAGGCTGAATGGCAGGCGTTTCTATATCCCACCCGCCACCCGCCGCCACCGAGACGTAGACGGCATCGCCCGGCGCGAGGGCGGTGGCCCCGGCGCGGGCCCGGACGGTAGTTTGCGGCAGCTCGATTTCCAGCTCGTAGTAGCTGCCGGCAAACCGGACGGCCCGCACCGTGCCGGGCAGCCCGCCGTCGCCCGCCGGCCCCAATCGGAACTGCTCGGGCCGCACCAGCAGCGCCGCGCCCGCGCCCTGGGGCCCGGCGGCGGGCGCCAGGGCGCGGCGGTCGGCGCCCCGCACCAGGCTGTAATCGCCGAACAGCGCGGCCGTGTACTCGTCGGCCGGCTGCCGGTAGATGCGCTCGGGCGGGCCCTGCTGCACGAGGCGGCCCCGGCGCAGCACCAGGATTTCATCGGCCCACGCGAGCGTATCGGCGGGGTCGTGCGACACCAGCAGGCAGGTGATGGCCAGCCGCTCGCCCAGCGCCGCGAGGATGGCCTGGAGCTGGCGCTTATGCACCCGGTCGAGGTTGGAGAACGGCTCGTCGAGCAGCAGCAGCCGGGGCGCGCCGAGCAGCAGCCGCGCCAGCGCCACCCGCTGCTGCTCGCCGCCGGAAAGCTCGTCGGTGCGACGCGCCAGCAGGTGGTCGATGCGGCACAGCACGTACAGACCCTGGGCTTCGGCCGCCGGGCGCTGGCTGGCGTAGCGCAGCACCTGCCCGACCCGCAGCGCGTGCGGCAGCGCCGAGTTTTGCGGCAGATAAGCCACGCCCGCGTGGCCCGCCACCAGCGTTTCGGCCGGGCCGCGCACGCGGCGGCCGGCCACGCGCACTTCGCCGGCGCTGGGCTGCACCAGGCCGGCGATGACTTGCAGCAAGGTGCTTTTGCCGGCCCCGGATTCGCCGGCCAGCGCCAGCTTCTGGTGCGCCAGCTGGCTGAAGCTGACCTCCCGCAACCCCCGATTTCCCTGGTCCGCCAGGCTGATGCCGGATACTGTTAGCAAATCCATGCGGGCCGGACAGAACGTGGGGGCCCAATTTTATAACGCATAACCCGTTGTGAAACAGTGATGGAGTCGATGCTTTACGCAGCCGGCCGCCGCGTGGCCAGGTAGCCCGCCACGGCCAGCGCGGCGGCCGCGGCCACGCCGAACGTCCAGCCCGGCCCGGCCAGCTGCCACAGCAGCCCGGCCCCCACGCTGGCCCCCAGCGCGGCCAGGCTGCTCAGGCCGGCCAGGGTGCCCAGGGCCGCGCCGGTGTCGGCCTTCGCGCACAGGTTGCTCACCCAGGCCTTGGCCACGCCCTCGGTGCTGGCCGCGTACACGCCGTAGAGGGCAAACAGGGCCCCGAACGCCCACCAGCCGCGGGCCAGGGCCACGCCGCCGTACACGGCCGCGAACACCAGCAGGCCGCCCACCAGCAGCCGGCGCGGGCCCAGGCGGTCGGCCAGGTGGCCGGCGGGCCAGGCGGCCAGCACGTACACGGCGTTGTAGAGGATGTAGAGGCCGATGACGGCCGCTTCCGACAAGCCCCGCTGCCGGGCCAGCAGCAGCAAAAAAGCATCGGAGCTGTTGAACAAGGCGAACACGAGCAGGGCCCCCACCACCTGCCGGTAGGCGGGCGACGCCACGCGCCAGTAGCCAAACGACGCCCAGAACGGCCGCAGCGGGCGCGTGGAAGGCTCCGTGCGCCGCTCTTTCAACAGAAACGTGATGCCGATGGCCAGCACGCCCGGCCCGAACGCCAGCAGAAACAGCGGCCGGAACTGGCCGGGGCGGGCCGCCAGCCACAGCAGCGCCACCGTGGGCCCAAACACGGCCCCGAGCGTGTCCATCGAGCGGTGAAAGCCGAAGACCTTGCCCTTGTTTTCGGGCGTGGTTTCGTCGGAAAGCAGCGCGTCGCGGGCCCCGGTGCGCAGGCCCTTGCCCAGCCTATCGAGGGCCCGCGCCAGGAACACCCACCACGGGGCCACCAGCACGGCCAGCATGGGCTTGGTGAGGGCGCTCAGGCCGTAGCCCCACCGCACGAACGGCACCCGCCGCCCCAGCCGGTCGCTCCACTGGCCGAAATAGCCCTTGCTCAGGCCCGCCGTGGCCTCGGCCACGCCTTCGAGCACGCCGATGAGCAGCACCGAAAACCCGATGGATTTCAGGTACAGCGGCATCACCGGGTAGAGCATCTCGCTGGCCAGGTCGGTGAACAGGCTGATGAGCGAGAGCAGCCAGACGGCGCGGGTGAGATAGGGAAAGCGCCGCATCGGTCGCATCAGAGGGTGATTTTCAGGGCAATATTCGCCACGATGCCGTCGAGCGGGGCGTAGAGCGGGCGGAACGTGGGCTGGTCCACGGGGCCCGTCACCACCGCCTCGAACCGCGTCTGGCGCACGTCGAGCAGGTTTTCGACGTTGACGACGACCGAAAAGTGGGGGGCGAATATCTTCTCGGCCAGCGCGCCCAGCAGCCAGTAGCCCCGCCCCTGCCGGGCCCCCTCGCCCAGGTACTGCGGGCCGTTGTAAAAGCCTTCCAGGCCCACGCGGAAGCTCTTTTCTTCCTCGTAAGTCGTCGTCAGCACCAGGCGGTGGCGCGCCACGAAGGGCAGCTGGGCGGGCTGCGTGGGGTCGTAAGTCTGGCGGGCGTCGGTGAGGGTGTAGGCGGCCAGAAACTGGAACTCGTCGAGGCCCACGCGCAGGTTGGTTTCCAGGCCCCGCGACGTGACGGGCGCCGGGGCGCTGCGAAACTCGGTGAGGCCCAGCGCTTGCCCCGCCGCGCTGGGCACCAGGGCGTGGTCGAGGCGGGTGTAGAACACGGCCTGATTAACCGAGAAGCTGACCTCGTCGAGCTGGCCGCGCAGGGTGACGTCGGCGTTGAGGCCCCGCGAGGTTTCGGCCCGCACCTGGGCGGGGTCGAGGGGCAGCACGCCCACGTAGGCCCGCTGCTCGGTGGCGCTGCTGAAAATGGTGGGGGCCTTGTAGCCGAAGCCGCCGCCGGCCCGCACGCTCAGAAACGCGGCGGGCTTGTAGAGGGCCGAAAAGCGCGGCAGCACGAACAGGCCGTAGGGCCGCTGGTAGTCGGTGCGCAGGCCGGTTTGCAGCGTCAGCTCGTCCAATATTTTCCAATCGTCCTGCACGAACGCGCCGACGGTCTGGTAGCTATAATCGCGGGGCGCGGCGGCCTGGGCGGTGGTTTCGCGGAAATCATCGGTCAGCCCGTTGGCCCCGAGCACGGTGCGGTGGGGCCCCAGGGGCAGCAGCAGCGAGGCTTCGGAATAGGTGGAGAGCTGCCGGCCCGCGAAGTAGCTGGCACCCGCCAGCAGGTCGCGCCGGAACGCGCTGACGCTGTTCTTCACCGTCAGCAGCCGGCCCCGGCCCAGGTGCGTATCGAGCCGCAGCTGGGTGCTGTAGCGCTCCGAGCGGTTGCGCTCGGTGTAGCCGGCCGTGGCGGGGTTGTCGAGGGCGGGCAGGTAGCCGCCGGTGCGGGTTTCCACCGTGGCGTTCAGGCCGGCGTAGAGCGTGGTCGAATCCGAGGCGTAGTAGTACAGCCGGGGGTTGACGTTGGTGAGCTGGATTTGGGGCAGGTCGCTGAAGCCGTCGCCGTCCACGTCGCGGGCCTGCTGGGTGTTTTGGGTGGCCAGCAGCGTGAGGCCCAGCTTGCCGGCGCGGCCGCTGTAAAAAGCATCCAAATCGCGCCCGCCCTTGAAGGTCTGGTTGAGCAGCAGGTTCAGGGTGGGCGCGGCGGTGGGCGTTTTGCTCACCAGGTTGATGAGGCCCGCGATGGCGTCGCCGCCGTAGAGGGCCGACGAGGCGCCCTTGATGATTTCGACCTGCCGCAAATCCAGGGGCGGAATCTGCACCAGGCTCAGCCCCTGCGAAAAGCCGCCGAACAGCGGAAACCCGTCCTTGAGAATCTGGGTGTAGCGCCCGTCGAGGCCCTGGATGCGGAACGACACGCTGCCCGCGCTGGCCGACGTGAACTGCGACTGAATGCCGGAGGCCTCCACGAGCATCATGGCGATGTTGGCCGGGCGCATACCGATGGTTTCCTCCACTTCTTCGGGCCCGATGACCTCGATGCGCACCGGCACGTCCTCGATGCGCGAATTGGTGCGGGTGGCCTCCACCACCACGCCTTGCAGCTCCAGGCTGCTGGGCTCCAGCTCGACCAGCACGGGCGCGTCGGTGGCTTGGGGCAAGGCCAGGGTGAGCGTGCGGCCCGCGTAGCCGACGCTGGAAAAGCCGACCCGCTGGGGCCCGTCGGGCACCGCGGGCAGGGTGGCGCGGCCCGCCGCGTCGGTGGCCGCGCCCATTTTAAGGGTGGAAATAACGACCGAGACGCCGGGCAACGGGGCGTGGGTGCGCTCGTCGCGCACGAGCACGCGCAGCGGGCTTTGGGCCGCGGCGGCAAAGGCGCTGCTCAACAGCAGCGCCGCAACAAATAGAAGTCTCATTGGAAATGAAGGACGCGGGGCGTCGAATAAGGCTGAAAAAAGCAATGCGCTGCCCGGCGGCGCGGCTGGCCGGCGCCGGGGCATCAGCCCGTTTTCAGACTTGCAGCACGGCGCACCAGAGCCAGCGCCGGGCCCGCGCGGGTGGCCCCGCCAGGCCAGACTCGGCCCGCGCCGCGAGCCGGCGCTGGTGGCGGGTACTTTGCCGGCTACTGGCGGCGCGGCGCGGGCGCATCGGAGCGGCGGGCCGGGCGGCCGGAGCCGCCACAAGTACCGCGTTGGGGGCCGCCACGTATTCCTGGATGCCGCGGGCGTAGTAGGCGCGGGCGTCCTCGGCGTCGGTTTGGCATACGGTGTCGAGGTAGAAAATACCCAGCAGCAGCGTAAGCAGACGGAAATAGAGGCGCATGGACGGCAAAGCAGGCAGCAGCCGCAAAGATACCCCAACCGCCGCCTGGCAAGGCCGGGATTGAAGCTCGGAACGCACGAATTTTTCAGGTTTGACGCCGCATTCTGCACCAACCACGGCAATCGGCAGTTGTTCCTTTGTAGTGTCCTCCGGTGCCCGGTTTTTGAGCACGCAACAGAGGCTCCGCGGGCTTTACCAGCTGCTTTTGCCATGTCACCCATCACCAACAATACCGAAACCGCGCCGCTCGGCATCGAAGGCATGAGCTGCGCCTCGTGCGCGGCGTTCGTCGGGAAGCCTCCGGCGCGACCTGCCCGCTTTCCAAACCACGGTCGTCGAGCTGTTGCCCCAGCAGGCGGGCAAGTTCGACTTCACCTGCGGCATGGGATGCCGCGCGGCAGCTTGGTGGTGAAGTAAAAAACGGCCCCACACCATGTTGCAAGCCCCTTCGCTACCACTTACAGCCTCTGCGCTATCATGAAAACCCTTTCCCTGGCCTCTACTTTTTTACTGATTGGCTCCGTTGCTTTGGGCCAGCACGCGGGCATGCCCGGCATGAAGATGCCGCCCCCGAAAGCCAATATGCCGCTGGACAGCACCGGAAAAATGCCGGCCCGCGGCCACGCCATGCAGGGCATGGGCGCGATGCCAATGGACAGCGCCGGCGGCATGGGCCTGATGGGCATGCGCAATTCCTTTTCCAAAAACCTGCCCATGACCCGCCAGGGCTCGGGCACGAGCTGGCACCCCGACAACTCGCCGATGTACATGAAAATGTACCAGCCCGGCGGCTGGGACGTGATGCTGATGTATTCGGCGTTTCTGCGCTACACGAGCCAGAATTTCAACCATTCCGCGCAGCGCGGCGACGCCGATTTCCGGTCGAACACCTACGTGATGGCGATGGCCAACCACCTGGTGGGCCGGCACGGGCTGTTCACCATCCACGCCATGCTCTCGGCCGACCCGCTCACGGTGGGCGGCGCGGGCTACCCGCTGCTGTTCCAGACCGGCGAGTCGTGGCGCGGGGTGAAGCTGCACGACCACCAGCACCCGCACGATTTGGTGAGCGCGCTGGGCGTGGCCTACACGTATGAAGTCAACCACGACGTGGACCTGACGGCCTACGTGGGCTACCCCGGCGAGCCGGCCATCGGGCCGCCCGTGTTCATGCACCGGCCCTCGGCGGCCAACCTGCCCTCGGCGCCGCTGGGCCACCACTGGCAGGACGCCACGCACATCCAGTTCGGGGTGGCCACCTTGGGCGTGCGCTACCGCAACGCCAAGCTCGAAGGCTCGCTCTTCACCGGCCGCGAGCCCAACGAGAACCGCTACAGCTTCGACCCCGCCCGCTTCGATTCGTACAGCGCCCGCCTCTCGGTGAACCCGGCCAGTAGTCTGGCGCTGCAAGCCTCGTATGCCCACATCAAGGGCCCCGAGGAACTGGAGCCGGAGCGCAACGTGGACCGCACCACGGCCTCGGTGCTGCACAACGCCGCGCTGGGGGGCGAAACCATCCTCTCATCGGCGTTCGTCTGGGGCATGAACCGCAACAGCGGGGGCCCCGCGGGCGTGGACTACTCCCACTCCTTCCTGCTGGAAAGCAACTGGCAGGCGCGGCAGTTCAACGTCTTCACCCGCCTCGAAACCTTGCAGCTCAACTACGATGAGCTGCTGCTCCCCGCCGCGGCCGATGAGGCCCTGCACAAAGGCCGGCAGGTGGCGGCTTTCACGCTGGGCGCTTCTAAATACCTGGCCAAAACCAGCGCCGCCTGGGTGGACCTGGGGGCCACCGGCACCCTCAACGCCTTCAACCCCAACGACACCCCACTGGTCAACGCCTACGGCAAGACCCCGCTTTCTTTTGAAGTATTCGTGCGGATCATTGCCCCGCGCATGGGCGGCATGGGCAAGATGAAGCACGGCGGCATGCTGATGCCCTAACCCCCGGCAAAGCCCAAAACAGCCGTTTCTTTCCGGCAAAACAGGCTGCTTGCGCGCCCGCGGGCCCGCCCCCTGCTACGCGTCCCCGCCGGCGAAGAATACCCGCAGCACGTGGCGCCGGCCCGCCGCCTCGAACGTGTACGCGACCCGGAAGCCGTAGTAGGCGCAGATTTGCTGCACGATGCTCAGGCCCAGGCCCGCCGATTCGGAGGCGGCGCGGTGCTTGCGGAACCGCTCGAAGAAGCGGGCCGGGTCGCCGCCGGGGTCGGGGCCGGGGTTGCTGATTTCGAGCGTGCGGGCCGTGAGGCAGGCCGTCACGTCGCCGCCGGCCTCGTTGTACTTGATGGCGTTGTGCAGCAGGTTGTGGAGCAGCGAATCGGCCAGGCCGGGGTGCATGTGCAAGGCCGGGGCGGCCGGGGCGTGCAGGTGCAGGGCCAGGCTCCGGGCTTCGAACAGGGGCCCCAGGTGGCGGGCTTTCTCGGCCAGCAGCTCGTCGAGCCGCACCGGCACGGCGGCGGCAAACTGGCGGTTTTCGATGCGGCTGAGCAGGCCCAGCGCCTGGTGCAGGCGCGAGAGGCGGCGCGTGGCCCCGTACAGCTCGGCCAGCAGCGGGGCGGCGGCCGGGTCGTGGCCCAGGGCCGGCAGCTGGAGCAGCTGCTCCAGCTGGGCCTGCATGATGGCCAGCGGCGTCTGCGTTTCGTGGGCGGCGTTGGCCGTGAACTCGCGCAGGTTGTCGTAGTCGGCCACGAGGCGCTCGCTCAGGTGCGTGAGGGCCTGGTTCAGCTCGGCAAACTCGGCGATGGCGGGCGCGGGCAGTTGCAAGGGGCGGTGCTGGTGCAGGTCGTAGCCGCGCAGGGCCCCCAGCGTGTGCCGAAACGGGGCCCACAGCCGCCCCGTCAGCCAGCGGTTCAGCAGGGCCGCGCCGGCCAGCAGCGCGGCCAGCACGCCCAGCATCCACGTCAGAATCACCGCCACCAGGTCGTCGGATTCGACCAGCGACTTGCGCAGCGTCACCCACACCGGGGCCCCGCCGGGCGGGCGCAGCGCGAACGTGAGCTGCCGGTGGGGCACCATCTCGTGCTCCTGGGCATCCAGCAGCAGCGTATCGGCGAAGCCCTCGGGGCGGGGCCGGGGGCTCAGGGCCAGGCCGGTGTCGAAGGGCGGCGCGGGCAGCGGCTGGCCGGCTTGCACCTGCTGCGTCAGCTCGCGCTGGCGGGCGGCCAGCTGCTCGCCCACCTCGTGGCGCAGGGCGCGGTTCACGCCATAGTACAGGCCCGCGCTGCCCACCGCGAACAGCACCGCCGCCAGGGCCAGGTAGTAGCGGGTGGTGGCGGCGAGGAGTTTCATTTTAGGAGTGGGTGAAGGAGTGAATGGGGGGGTGGGCGGCCGGCCGGTTGTCATTGCGAGGAACGAAGCAATCCGTCCTGGTCTCAGCGAGCAGCCTCCTGATGTGGCAAGCTCATTTGAAATATTCAGGAAAAGATTCATCACAACAGGAGGCGAGTCGCTGAGACCAGGACGGATTGCTTCGTTCCTCGCAATGACAATTACCCCATTCACTCCTTCACCCATCGATAAACCCTACCCGCTGCTCAGTTTATATCCCACGCCGTACATGGTGCGGATGTAGTCGTCGGCCCCTTTTTCCTGGAGCTTTTTGCGCAGGTTTTTGAAGTGCGTGTAGATGAAGTCGAACGAGTCGGCCGCGTCCACGGCGTCGCCGCAGAGGTGCTCGGCGATGGCTTCCTTGGTGAGCACGCGGTCGGGGTTGGCCAGCAGGTAGAGGAGCAGGTCGTACTCCTTGCGGGTGAGGGCCAGGGGCTCGCCGCGCACCAGCACCTCGGCCTGGTCGGGCCACACCAGCAGGTCGCGGAACACGATGTGGTGCTGGCCCTGGAACTGCCGCCGCCGGATGATGGCCCGCAGCCGGGCGTTCAATTCCGACAGGTGAAAAGGCTTGACGAGGTAGTCGTCGGCCCCCAGGTCGAGGCCGGCGATGCGGTCCTCCAACGTGTCGCGGGCCGTAAAAATCAGCACCCCGGCCGGCGAGCCGTCGGCCTTGAGGGCGCGCACCAGGTCGAGGCCGTTCCCGTCGGGCAAGGTCAGGTCGAGCAGCACGCAGTCGTAGCGGTAGAGCTTGATTTTCTCGTAGGCCTGGGCAAAATCGGCCGCTACTTCTACCACGTAGCCGCCGGGGCGCAGCGAATCCAGCAGGGCCGCGCGCAGGGCGGGTTCGTCTTCGACAAGCAGGAGTTTCATGAATAACAACCCAGGCGGCGTGGGGTTCGGCCGCTTGAGCAACGAAAAAACGGCACAAAACTGAAGAGTTCCTGTGGGGCGGCGGACGGCGGGGCGGGCCCGCCAATTTTTCTTCAGAATTACGTTGGAAATTCGCGGCGTTTAAAAGACCGCCGGCCGTTTCGCTTTTGCTCCTCTCCTCTTTTTTGTTTGCTTTGGTATTTTCCGTTTTCCGTTGGGTAGCCGCGAGCGCCTTGCTGCTTGGCCTGGGGGCCGGGGCGGCCCACGCCCAGGTGCCCGCCCCGCCGAGCCTGGGGGCCCTGCCGGCCCTTGCGCCGGCAACGCCCGACAGCCCCCGCCGGCTCGACGACTTCCTGCTGATAGCTCGCCAAAGCAGCCCGCTGCTGCGCGAAACAGCCAACCAGGTGGCCCAGAACACCATCGACAGCCTGCGCCGGGCCCGCCAGAACGGCGTGCAGGTGGGCGGCCTCGGCTCGGCGTTGTATTATCCTTCGGTGACCAACAGCAGGGGCGAAAACGTGTTCGGCTACGACAACGCCGTGACCAACGGGGGCAATTACGCGGCCATCGCCCAAGCCACCAAGCCGATTCTCAACCGGGCCCAGCTCCAGAACGACTACCGCATTCTGGCCAGCCAGGGCCAGGTGCTGCGCAACACCGGCCGCCTCTCGGCCCTGGATTTGCGCCGCGGCATCACCGACCAGTTCCTGACCGCTTACGCGGCCGAAACCCAGCTCGCCTTCAGCCGCGAGCTGCTGGGCCAGCTGCGCCGGCAAGACCAGCAGCTGCGCCAGCTGGTGAATGCCGGCATTTTCAAGCAAACCCAGTACCTGAGCTTCTATCTCTCGGTGCGCACCCAGGAAGTGACCGTGGAGCAGAGCCGGCTGGCTTACCGCCGCGAACTGGGCACGCTGCGCTACCTGGCCGGCGTGGCCGATACGGCCCTGGTGGCGCTGGACGCGCCAATTCCGCCCACCCACCGGCCGTTGGCGGGCCTTATGGCCCCCAGCCAGCGCCAGTACACCCTCGACAGCCTGCGCCTGGTGCTCGACCGCCGGGCGGTAGACGTGTACTACCGCCCCAAGCTGAACGCGGTGCTCGACGGGGGCCTGCAATCGTCGTCTTACCTGCCAATTTTCGACGGCCACCAGCGCCAGCTGCAGTACCAGCGCATCGCGCTGAGCGAGCAGAGCCGGCGCGGCTACCGGCAGTTTCTGACGGCGCAGCGGCGGCAGCAATACGCGCAGCTGGAAGGGCTGGTGCGCGCCTCGGAAGCGCTGTCGGCCCGCATCCGCGAGCAGTTGCGCGTGGCCGAGGCGCTGGTGGGGGCCACCCGCCAGCAGCTGGCCACCGGCGACGTGGCCATCCTCGACTACCTGAACCTGGTGACGAGCTACCGCACGCTTCAGTTCAGCCTCACGCAGGCCGAAACCGACCGGCTGCGCAGCCGTTTC
>JAABUN010008292.1_pt1 | contig 10692 bp, 9 predicted proteins | sample 5559311 | NCBI WGS metagenome assembly JAABUN01 (sample SAMN10711877, study PRJNA513370) | rock metagenome | isolation source: Antarctica rocks | place: Antarctica: Victoria Land, Siegfried Peak sud
CCATTCGCCGAGGACACCTCGGCGATCGTCGACACCCTCAACTCGCAGGAAGCGGCGCTGGGCAGCGTCGTGTCGGAGACGGGCAAGGTCTTCAATGCGCTCACGGAGCGCGAGGGCCAGCTGCGGGGCCTCGTGCAGAACGCCAACCGTGTCTTCGCGACGACCGCGGGCCGGGACCGCGAGCTGCAGGAGCTCTTCCGGGTGCTGCCGACCTTCGAGCGCGAGTCGGCCCAGACGCTGAGCCGGCTCGAGCGCTTCGCGCGCGACACCGATCCACTGGTGACGCAGCTGCGCCCGGCCGCCCGCGAGCTGAGCCCAACGCTCGCGGAGCTGCGCGACATCTCGCCCGACCTGCGCGACCTCTTCTCCGAGCTCGGGCCGCTCATCACCGCCTCCCGCACGGGCTTCCCGGCCGCTCGGAAGGTCCTCGACAACTTACGGCCGCTGCTCGCCCAAGCCGATCCGGCCTTGCGCGAGCTCAACCCGATCCTCGACTTCATCGGGCTCTACAAGCGCGAGCTGACCGCCTTCTTCGCCAACTCGGTGGCCGCCACCCAGGCAACGCCGCCCGGCAGCCAGACCCACTACCTGCGCACGACGAACCCGCTCAACCCGGAGAACCTCGCGGTCTATCCGCGCCGGCTCGGGACGAACCGCTCAAACCCATACGTGCTGCCGAACGGGTTCGACAAGCTCAAGCAGGGCCTCGACACGTTCGAGAACCGCAACTGCGGCCGCGACGTCCTGTCCCCGTCTCAGGTCGTCGAAGGTCCCGGCTCGGTCATGCCCAAGGAGCTGCTGGCGCTGGTCAAGCGGTTCGCCTTCCCGGCCGACCAGTCGCAGGCGGGTGCCGCTCCGCCCTGCCGCCTGCAATCGAAGTTCGACAACGGCGGCGAGCAGACGCAGTACCCGCACGTCCGCGCGAAGCCGTAGTGAGCCTTCCGGCGCGGTGCCTGGAGTGGATCGTCGCGCGCGCGGCCGAAAGACCGCGCCGCGTGCTCGCGGCCGTCGCACTGCTGGCGGCCATCGGGGCGATCCTGGGTCTGCGCCTCGAGCCCAGCGCGGCCACCGACACGCTCGTGGGCCGGGGGTCGGCCACCTTCAAGGCCACGGAGCGCTACCGCGAGTCGTTCGGCGATCACGCGATCATCATCCTGGTCCGCGGAGACCTCGAGCGGATAGTGCTGAGCTCCAACCTCGGCCGCCTCATCGGCCTTGAGGGCTGCATCGGCGGCAACAAGCCGCCCGACCAGGCGGCTCCGGGAGGGCCGGGCTCTCCGTGCGACCGCTTTGCGCGAACCAAGCCCGTCAAGGTCGTCTACGGGCCGGGGACCTTCATCAACTCGTCCGTGGCGGAGATCCAAGACCAGCTCCGAGGCCGGGTCCAGGCGGCAGAGGTCAAGGCGGGCCGCGCCGAGCAGGCAGCACGCGAGCTCGCCGCGCAGCGGGGGCGGCCGGCGACCGAGCAGAAGAGACTGGGCGAGGCGGCGCGCCGCCTCCAGGAGCAGGCCTTCACCCGCGACCTGCTCGAGCTCTCGCTGCGCTACGGCCTCGGGACCAAGGTGCCGCGCGTCGATGACGTCGACTTCGTCTCGCGCCTGGTGTTCGATCCGAGCCGCGGCCCGACAACCCCCAAGGCGCGCTTTGCGTATCTGTTCCCGAACGAGCGGTCAGCCGTCATCCAGGTACGTCTCAAGCCTGGCCTGCCCGACACCGAGCGAGCCGAAGCCGTCGCGCTCGTGCGCACGGCGGTGCGGATGAAGGAGTGGCGTCCACGAGACGGGGTGCGTTACACGGTGACCGGAGTGCCGGTGCTGGCGGAAGACCTCGCCGATTCGCTCGCCGACTCCATTCTGACGCTGCTGGTGATCGCGCTGCTCGTGATGGCTGCGGTGTTGGCCGTCGTGTTCGGTAGCCGGCTGCGTCTCCTGCCCCTCGCCGTGGCGCTCGCGGCGGTCGCGATGCTCTTCGGCGCGATGAGCCTGACAGGCGCACCGCTCACCATGGCGTCGATCGCCGTGCTGCCCGTGCTGCTCGGGCTCGGAGTGGACTACGCCATCCAATACCAGGTGCGCGTGGGGGAGGCAGGGTTCGGGACCGACCCGGCGGCGGCGGCCATGCAGGCGGCACGCGCGGGGCTGCCCACGATCGCCACCGCCGGGCTGGCGACCGTGGTCGGCTTCGGGGTCCTGCTGCTCTCTCCCGTGCCGATGGTCCGCGGTTTCGGTCTGCTGCTCGTGGCGGGCGTCGCCCTCGCGTTCGTGCTGGCGCTCAGCGCGGGAACGGCCGCCCTCGTCGCGGCGCCCCGGGCGCGGGGCGGTGGGGTGCTCGCCCGCTCGGGACGTGGGGCGACGGAGCTTCTCGCGGGCCCGGCCCGAAGCTTGCGGCGACCGGCGCGCGGGCTGGGGCGTCGCATCCTCGATCGTCCGCTCCTGGTGCTCGCCGTGGGCTTCACGCTCGCGGCTTCGGGGTGGATCGTCGACTCCCGCACGGAAGTGGTCTCAGACCTCAACGAGCTGGTGCCGCAGGACCTACCGGCTCTGCGCGACCTCAACGTCCTCCAGGACGCCACCGATGTGGCCGGCGAGGTCGACGTGGTCGTCGAGGGTGATGATCTCACCCAACCTCGGGTGATCGCCTGGATGCGCGGCTATCAGTCCGGGTTGCTCAAGCGCTACGGGTACAGCGCACAGAGCGGCTGCGGCCAGGCGGCACTGTGCTCGGCGCTCTCGCTTCCCGACCTCTTCCGCAACCCGCGGACCGCCGCCCGGCGGGCGGACGTCCGGGCGCTGCTCGATCAGGTGCCCCCCTACTTCTCCCAGGCGGTCATCACGCCGGACCGGCGCACCGCCAACCTCGCCTTCGGCATCAAGCTCGACTCGCTCTCGCGCCAGCGTGAGATCATGGAGGACATGCGAGCCCGCCTGGCGAGCCGCCCGCCCGGCGTGCGAGCCGAGCTTGCGGGCCTGCCCGTTCTGGCGGCGGAGGCCAACGCCGCCCTCTCCTCGCCGCTGCGCCGGCTCGGCACACTGGCCGCCGGCCTGCTGGCGGTGGCTCTCGCCCTGTTGCTGGTCTACCGCCGCTGGCAGCGCGTGTGGGTTCCGCTGGTTCCCATCGTCTTCGCCACGGGCTGGTCGGCGCTTGTCCTGTTCGTCCTCGGCGTCCCGCTCAACCCGCTGTCGGCTGCGCTGGGAACGCTGGTCATCGCGATCTCGACGGAGTTCTCCGTGCTGCTCAGTGCCCGCTTCCGCGAGGAGCGCGAAGCGGGCCACGCGCCGCGGGAGGCGCTGCGGCGCACCTATCGCTCAACCGGGGCTGCCGTTCTCGCATCCGGTGTGACCGCGATCGCCGGCTTTGCCGTTCTCGCCTTCTCCGACGTGCAGATGCTCAAGGACTTCGGACTCGTGACCGTGGTCGACTTGTCCGTTTCGCTACTCGGGGTGCTAGCCGTCCTGCCGTCGGTGCTCATGTTGGCCGAAGGCCGTCCCGGCGCCCGGCCCCCTGTGTCCGCCGGCTCGTGAGCGGGCGCTTTGCCTGGGTGGTCGGGGTGCTCGGCGTCCTCGGGCTCGCGGTGCTCACCATCGACACTCTGCCGTCCGACGCACCGGGTTCGCGCGGGGTGACCGTGGGCAAGCCGCTTCCGCCGTTCGCGGTTCCGCTGGCCACGTCGCGCCGCCGCTGCAGAAACGGACCGTGCGACGCGAACGTCGCCCGGAAGCCGGATTCGGGCGACCAGGGCAGCCGGCAGGCGTGTGAGGTTCGCGCTCGGGACATCCTGAACTCCTGCGAGCTGGCCGAGCGCGGTCCGGTGGCGCTGGCGTTCGTGACCACGCGCTCGGAGCGCTGCGAGGAGCAGGTGGACGTCATGGATCGCCTGCGCGACCGCTTTCCCCGTGTCCGGCTCGCCGTCGTCGCCGTGCGCGGCGATCTGCGCCGCTTGCGGGAGACCATCCGCCGGCGGAGCTGGAAGGTCCCCGTGGGCTACGACCACGATGGCGCGGTGGCCGGCGCCTATGGCGTGGCCGTCTGTCCGACCATCACTTTCGCTCGCCGGGGCGGCCGGGTCCAGGCCACGTCGCTCGAGCCGATCGGCGAGGCGGATCTGGCCGAGCGCCTCCGAGCCATCGGCGGTTGAACCGTGGAGGAGGGATGGGTCACTTCCAGTGTGGCGTCGGAGTTCTCCGAGTTGCGGCTCTGGTCGGTCGAGCTCGTCGCGCGAGCGACCCGAAGCTCGCCTGAAGTGCGCGACCAGCTCCGCGAGCTCTCCGACCGTTTCGGAGGGGCACAGGCCGTCATGCTGCGCCGACGGCCCGTGCCGGAGGCATACCGCGTCTTCTTTCGTCAGATCGGCTTGGACCCGGACGTCGACTGCATTCCGGTCGAAGCGCTGATGCTCGAGCGACTCCGGACCGGGGGCTTTGAGTCACGCAACTCACTCGACGACGCCCTGACGGTCGCCGTCATGGAGACGGGCGTGGGGGTCTGGGCGCTCGACGCGGATCGGCTGAGCGGAGCGCTCGGCATCCGCGAGGCCGCGGGCGGTGAGCCCCTCGGCCATGGGTCGCATGCGCCGGCCGTGCCCGACGGCCGCCTCGTGATCGCAGACCAAACCGGCGCGGTGGCGGTCCTGTTCGGCGAGATCGCAGCCGGTCTTTGCGTGACAAAGCGGACGGTTCGCATGCGCCTGTTCGCCGTCCAGGTCGCCGGCGTGCCGTCGATCCATGTCGAGGAGGCGTTGTGGCGCTGTGGGGCGTTGGTGGCGTGACTAGGAACGTCCACCTTCATCGGTCGGGGCTGACGTCGCGAAGCGCCAGGGCCAGCCGGTCGACTGCCGCAGGCCCACGCAGCGCCGCACGAACCCGGGACCCGTCCCCGTAGGCGCTTCCCGGCGTCACGAAGATCTGGCTCGACGCCAGGTGAGCGGCAAGCGCCCCATCCTCCAGCCCGTCCGCTCCGAGCCAGGCGAAGTTGGCGGCCGCTCGCGGGAACGACACGCCCGTGCCCTCGAGCGCCGCGGCGAGCCGGGTCCAATCGGCAGCGGCGGCGGCACGCCGCGCCGGCAACACGCGATCGGCGACCTCGACGGCCGCGACCACCGCGGCTTGAGCCGCCGCGCCGACCGCCCCGCTCGAGGTCATGGCCGACAAGAGCTCTGATGTGCCCTCACCGCCCGCCGCCCAACCGACCCGGAAACCGGCCATCGCGTGCGCCTTGGCGAACGAGCGCACGACCAGAAGACTCGGATTTGAGGCGAGCAGTGACAGCCCGGTGACCTCGTCGGCGAGAAAGTCGGCGCAGGCCTCGTCGAGCAGTACGACGACGCGTTCGGGCAGCCCGCGCAGGAAGGCCGAGAGCTCCGTCGGGTCGAGCGGCACGCCCGTCGGATCGTTCGGGCTGGCCAGGACGATGACGCGGGTCTCGGTGCGGACCGCGGCGTCGATCGCCGCGAGATCGACCGCCGCCCCGTGCAGCGCCACCGGTACGGGCTCTCCACCCGCGCGTGCCACCAGGGTGGGCAGGGGCGGCCACGTCGGCCACGGCAGCACCGCCTCACCGCCTCCCTCGCCGAGCAGCGAAGTCAGCGCGGTCGCGAGCAGCTCGCCGGCGCCGTGGCCGACCACGACACGATCAGGATCGAGACCGTGGCGGGCGGCCAGCGCCGAGCGGGCCACCACCGCCGACGGGTCGGGATACGCGTTGACGGCTCGGCGCAGCGCGTAGGTGGCTGCGTTGATGATCTCCGCGTGGGGCGGCTCGTGCCACACGGTCGAGGTGAGGTCGAGCGACGACACCACGTTCAGCGCTTGCGACCGCGCCGCCTCGCTGTGCTCCCGGTAGCCGCGGCTGACCTCCTCCGGAGACAGCTCCTGGAACTGGCGGTAGTAGTTCAGGAGCCGGCGAGTGCGCTTCACCGCAGGGGCGCGACGGACGGCCCGGGACCTTCGATCACGAGGAACCAGAAGGTGAAGGCGGCCCCGGCGAGCACCGCGGTGACGGCGAAGATCCGTCCGAGGGCCCCTTCCTGCTGGCCATGGCCGGCCGCCCGCCGCAGGATCCGCCATACGCCGTCCAGACGCGTGGCGACCGCCAGGGTCAGCATGAGGCTTGCGAGCAACCCAGCGAAGGCGATCATGATGCCGGCCGTCACCGAGCCGCTGATGTAATCCACCTGGGAACCGACCCACAGCCAGACGGCGGGCTGCGGCCCCCACAGCGAGAGGCAGAGCAAGACTTCGAGCGCCAGCACGAAGTTTGCGAGAGCACCGTCGACTCGCATCCGGCGCCGGTCACGCTCCGGGAGTTGGCGGTACTTGAGCGGGCCGGTGCCCGGCCGGCGTCCGATGAACAGGCCGCCCGTATCCGTCGGATCGTTGCGCGCCATCGGGCCTCGAGGATAGAGGCGCAAGAGCCGAAGCGGCCCGTCTAGTAGCGTCGAGTCGTGTCGTCGCTGACCGACTCTCGCAAGCGGCTCGCCCTTATCGCCGCGATCATGGGCTCCTTCGTCGCAGGCCTCGACGCCACGGTGGTCAACGTCGCCTTGCCGGCTATCGAGGACGACCTGGGCGGCGGGCTCGCCGGCCAGCAGTGGGTCTCAAACGCCTACCTGCTCACGCTCGGCTCGCTCATCCTCGTGGGGGGCTCGCTCGGCGACCTCTTCGGAGAACGGCGCGTATTCGCGATCGGCGTCGGCGGCTTCGGTGCGGTGTCGCTCGGCTGCGCGCTGTCGCCCTCCATCGAGGCGCTCGTAGCCTTTCGGGCGCTGCAAGGCGTCTTCGGCGCGCTGCTGACGCCGAGCGCGCTGGCGATCATCGTGGCCGTCTTCACGGGGGAGGAGCGCGGCGCCGCCATCGGATCGTGGACGGCGTGGGGAGGGATCTCCACCGTGGTGGGGCCGCTGGTCGGAGGCTACCTGATCGACGTCGCGTCCTGGCGCTGGATCTTCGCCATCAACGTCCCCTTCGTCGCCGCGACGCTGGCCCTGATCTACGCCGCGATCCCGCGCGTCGAAGAAGGACGAGCGCAGGCGAGAGTGGACTGGATCGGTGCGGCGCTCTGCGCCGTCGGCCTCGCGGGACCCGTCTTCGCCCTCATCCAGCAGCCCGCTCAGGGCTGGGCGAGCCCTGGCGTACTGATTCCAGGGCTGGGCGGAATCGCGATCTTCAGCCTCTTCCTGGCCTATGAGAAGCGCATCGCCCACCCCATGCTCGAGCTCTCGCTCTTCAGCCGGCGCAACTTCGCGATCGGCAACGTGGAGACCTTCGCCATGTACGCCGGGCTGTCGATCCTGTTCTTCTTCCTGGTGCTCTTCCTGCAGCAGGTGGCCGGCTACGACGCGCTCGAAGCAGGGTTGGCCACGCTGCCGACCACCGCGGTGATGTTCACCCTCTCCAGGCGAATGGGGCGCCTGGCTGACCGCTACGGGCCGCGGGTCTTCATGGGCGGCGGTCCGTTGTTGGCCGCGTGCGGATTGCTGCTCATGCTGCGCCTGGACGCCGGCGTGAACTACTTCACCGATCTCCTGCCCGCGCTGCTGGTCTTCGCCTTGGGCCTCTCGATGACGGTGGCACCGCTCACGGCGACCGTGCTCGCGGACGCCGACGAGCGCAACGCGGGCGTGGCTTCCGGGATCAACAACGCGATCGCCCGGGTGGCCGGCCTGATGGGGATTGCGGCGCTGGGCGCGGTCGTCGCAGCGCAGTTCGGTGGATCGATCGATGAACGATTGGCGGGCGCGCAGCTCTCAGCAGAGGGCCGAGTAGCGGTCGAGGCGGCCAAGAAGCGCAATCTCGCGGTGATCGACCCGGCCGGGCTCTCTCCGGACGAGGGCCGCCGGCTGGTCGAGGCTTCTGAATCGGCTTCCGTGACGGCCTTCCGCACGGGCATGGGGATCTCGGCGACCCTCGTGGCGCTCGGAGGCATCATCGGCGCGGTGGGGATCGTCAACCGCCGCCGCGAGGTGTCCGCGGAGGGATGCTCGGGCGGTCAGCTCACGGGTGCTCCGCGTGACGCCGGGCGGGTGCGGGTCAGAGTTCCGGAGCCCGATCCGGCCAGAACCTGAAGCGGGTCTGTCCGCGACTCGCCGGTGGTACTCTGACGCCTCCTCGAGGAGGTGTAGTGGAGGTCCTGGAGCAGTCCATCGCCACCCGGTCCGTCGTCACCGAGCCGGACGTCCGGGCCGCCCGACGGTCGTTGCGTGAGCAGATCGCGAAGCTGGAAAGCGATCTGGGCGCCGCGATCTGCGCCGCCTACCCCCGGGTATCGCCGGGCCCGAGCTCGCGCCGCCTGGCCGGCCCCCGCCTGCTGGATCTGGGTGAGCTCGAAGCTCTGCGCGACGAGCTGGCGTTCCGCTTACGGAACGTCCAGCGAGACGAGGTCATCGCCGCGCAACGGCACGCGGCCAAGCGCTTGCTCATCGAGTCGATGCTCCGCGAACCCGGCCGGCACAGGTGGGTGCGCGTGTCCAACGCTGACCTGGGCGAGCCGGGCTGCAAGCATTGGCACGTCCGCCCCCGGCTGGGTCTGATCGGGGTGCTCGCGGGCTGGTGGCACGTCAAGATCTCATCAGGTTGCCCATTAGCCGGGGGGTCGCGCCCGTCGCGGCCCCGGTCGACTGAGCGCCCATCATGGGCAAGCGAAGTCGCAGGCAGCGCAACGCGGGTGGCCCGGCTCGAGCCGTGACCCCACGCGCCGGGGCTCGGCCTGGCGCGTCCGAGCCGACCCGGGCGATCAGGCCTCCCTGGCACCCCGTGCCGCTGGTCGAGCTCTGCGTGCTCCTCGGGTTAATCCTCATCGTCATCGGATGCTTCTCGCTCGGAGACCGGCGCGGCGGGATCCTGATCTTGAGTGGCCTGGGGCTCGGGTCGCTGGCGGGGCTTGACACGGTCCTGCGCGAGCACTTCGCCGGCGCAAAGTCCCATACGACACTGCTGGCCGGCGTGCCCGCCGTGGTGCTGGCCGGCGTCCTCTTCTTCGCTCGAGCGCCTTGGATCGTCCTACTGGCTGCCGTGGCCGCTGTCTTCGCGACCGGCTTCATGGCCTTGCGCGGGGCGTTCATGCGCCGGTCGGGCGGCGTCAGCTTTCGCTGACAGCCGCGACCCATGCAAATTCACGGGGCTGAAATCCGATATGTGGTCGATGCGAAGCCTCCTCTGCGCCCTCGTGACCCTCCTGCTCGCCGGCGCGACGGCGTCCGCGGCGCAAGCCGTGGCTCCGACGACCATCACGAGTGGTCCGTCGGGGACGACGGATCAGTCCACGGCCGTCTTTGAGTTCAGCTCGGAGGTGGGAAGTACCTTCACGTGCGCCCTCACCAGCGTTGAGCCCCTGCCCGTCGCGTGCGATTCGCCCAAGACCTACTCCTCGCTGGCCGACGGCAGCTACGAATTCGTGGTCACCGCAACGGACCCGTCAGGTGTGCCGGGGCCTCCGGCGACCCGCACCTTCACGGTGGAGACCCCACCGGAGACGACGATCACGGCAGGTCCGTCCGGGCGTACCAATTCGACCTCGCCGGCGTTCCGCTTCACTTCGTCGGAGGCGGGCAGCTCCTTTTCGTGCACGCTGGAAGGGGCCGCGCCGAATAGCGATGTGTCGGATCCGTGTGGGTCTCCCAAGTCGTATTCCTCGTTGCCCGACGGCGCTTACGTCTTCACGGTCAAGGCCAAGGATCCGTCCGGGAACGTCGACCCGGTCGGGGACGCGCGGAATTTCACCATCGACACGGTGGCGCCCGGCACGACGATCAGCGATGGCCCGTCGGGGCGGACCACGTCGTCGTCGCCCAGGCTCAGCTTCACTTCGTCAGAGGCGGGCAGCTCTTTCGCGTGCACGCTGGAGGGGGGCGCGCCGAATAGCGATGTGTCAGATCCATGTGGATCTCCCAAGTCGTATTCCTCTTTGCCCGACGGCGACTACGTCTTCACGGTCAAGGCCAGGGATCCATCCGGAAACGTGGATCCAACCGGAGCGACGAGGTCGTTCAACGTCAGTACGGGCATCCCGCCGTCGCCGGAACCGATGCCCACGCCCACGCCGACGCCGAGTGGGACGCAGAGCTCGGCGGCCACGCCGACGGTGAGCGAGGACTCAAAGGCGCCTGTCTTCGCTCGACCGCCGGTCGCGCCCGCGCCGAGGGTCGCGACAAAGGTGGACGTGACAGGTCCCAGGATCATCCTCTCCGTCCGCAAGCGCATGAGCGCGACGAAGGGCGGCGGGGTCCGCTTCACGCTCGGCTCCCTGTCAGAGGCGACGACCGGCATCCTGTCGTTGCGAAGCTCCAGCCGGAGAGGCGCTGTTGCCCTTGGAACTCTGACGTTCCGAGGCCGTCCCGGCCGGCGAGCGGCACTCAGGCTGATCCTCACCCCGAAGGCAAGGGCGGCGCTGAAGCGTGCCCGCCGGCTGGACGTCAGAGGCACCGTCATCCTTCGCGACGCCACCGGCAACGCCAGCATCAAGCCGTTCGCCTTCAAGCTCACGGCCGCGGCCTAGGACCCTACGGCGCGGCACCGCCCGCGGTTCGTCATATGGTTCTCGCAGTTGTGACCGAACCCAAGCGCATGCAGCTCACCGGGCTGCACCACCTGACCGCGATCTCCCGCGACATGGAGCGGACCGTCGCGTTCTACCGCGATCTGCTCGGCTTCGCGATCGTGCAGGACGGCGCGTCTGACGACGACCCCGGCACGCGCCACG
>JAABUN010008293.1_pt1 | contig 10688 bp, 11 predicted proteins | sample 5559311 | NCBI WGS metagenome assembly JAABUN01 (sample SAMN10711877, study PRJNA513370) | rock metagenome | isolation source: Antarctica rocks | place: Antarctica: Victoria Land, Siegfried Peak sud
ACGACATTGACGAGGGCGCCAGCGCTCACCGCATCAAGCTCGGCATCAACGAGTTCGATCGGCCCAGAGAGGATAGTGTTGGACATGAGTGTCTCCTCGTTTTTGTGCACCCGGCTTTGCTGCCGGATCTACGTTAACGCCGGCTCAGCGCAGCAGTTTTCCGCTCGTGAAATTTCGTAACTGCCTAGGTAGCGCAGGCGCGTGGGTCAGATAGCCGTCGGGCGATGCGTCCATGGCGTCTGCCAGCTTCCGGCGGAGGGTGTGCAGGTCGTTGGTCGCGGCGGCGTCCGCTGATTAGATATAAGCGGGCCAGACTCCGCAAAGCCAATCCGCACAAGGGTTGCAGCCCGGCACGGCGCAGACCCGGAGGCGTGCGGGCCCGGAGCGGACCCCGGGGAGGTGGTCGTTGCGGTCGGGCAGAGGGGCGACGGACCAGCGGTCTCGGGTGCCGCTCTCGCCCATGGCAGGTCGACCGCTCCGGCATCTGGACGGGCGGCAGGCAGCGGAACCATGCCGGAACGAGGGGCGCGGGTTCGTCGCGTAGGCTTTTCTGGCCATCCGTTGCCCTGGCCAGGGCGGCTCCGGCTGCGGTGACATGAGCGGAATGTCGCAACTGTCGCCTCGCGCGCGGGGCGACTATCCGACTATCCGACCACCATCCGACCTAATTTTGTGGTGGTCGGATGCTCAAAACCCCAGGCAAACCCTGGGACTATCCGACCATCCGACCTACTAGTGTTGAAAAAGGATATATATATAGCAGCGGACAAGCCTGTATTTGCGCGCACACCCCTCCACCTTCCCCCCTCCCCCTCTGGTGGTGGTGGAGGGGGGTGTGCGCGCAAAAAAACATCTTCCCACATTTTACTATACCCCTATTCAATTTCGGTCGGATGGAGTCGGATGGTCGGATAGTCCAGGTAAAGTGCGGCTTTCCGCGCGATGATAGGTCGGATGGTAGGTCGGAATGTGGTCGGATGGCAACGAAATTTTCGCCTATTCTAGTATATTTCCAAGAACAACATACACCCTACGCTGTGCTTTTTCGTTCGGTATCCATGTGTTGGTTGCCAGGTTCTTGCCGTCTCCGCCCGTCATGTGCTCGGCCTTAATCAGGGCTCGCGCAACCTGGGATGGGTCCAGTCCCTTGCAGACTTCATCTTTCCAGACTTGCGGCTGCACATAGTACTTTGCGCAGGTGTGCGCAGACCCATCCGACCCGGTTCCGGAGACACGCCAGCCCGCGCGGTTTGGCGTTGGGTGTTTGGCGGCGTTCACCGCCTCTATGCTGTCCGGCTCGCCGATAGGCACGAACCGGGCCTCTGCGTGGCGTTCGATGAAGGCTCGCACCTGGTCGACAGCGTTGACGTGCTCGGCGATATCGGCTCCGCCGTGCTCGACCAGCCAAAGTTTCAGCATGGCTCCTGCCGCCCGATCAGCCTCGCCTACTGGCCATGGCAGCAATCCCATGACGATGGCGCTTTCGCCGGCGGCGGCTACCAGGCCGAACCTGGTGGCCACGGTGATGGCCTGTTCGGTGGCGTTGGGTGCCAGGACCTTGTCCGCGAACTTCCGGCATCGCTCAACGATAGCTGGCCCCATGGCTTCGGAACCCGTCGTGCGTCTAGCCGCAATTTGCGTCAGGAAAGCCCGGATGGCTGTTCCGTGCGCGCTCTTCATGCCGGCGCGCACGATTGCCAGGAACGCCTGCGGCGATCTCGCGCCGTGCAGGTTTGGCCACACCTCGGCCAGTGATCCGGGGAGAGGGATTGACGCCAGCCGAATATCTGCACCCGGCCGCAGGGTTTTGCCGATTTCGGACAGCATCCGGGCAGGCGTCACCTCACCGGATGACAGCGTGATGGTGCGCCAGAAACGGCTATCCCTCGCTGTGGCATCGGCGCGCAGTCTCGCCTTCCCGCCTTCATTGGCCATTTGATAGATCATGGCTTCCACGTCCTGGGCGCGGCCTTGCTGGATTTCGTCGAGTGTCACCAGCCCGTCGCACGCTGCCTCCATCGTGCTTTCCAAGGCGTTTGCTGTGCTGTTCCAGTCGCCCAGCGCGGCGCCTTTTTCGGGTTCGCCCCAGACTGACGCGGCGATTTTGAGCGCCGTGGTTTTGCCGATTTGGCTGCCGCCCGCGAAGTGGAATCCGCCGCTTGGCATTCTGGCGATGTCCAGCAGCGGCCCGGCGAGGGCCGCGGACATGGCGAAGGCGGCCAAAGGGTTGCCGGCCGCATACTTGGCCACGCCGTTCTGCCAGTCGGCCAGGAGTCCGGCTGGCGTGCTGCGTCGGGCCATAGCGGGAGATGCGCCGTCCAGGATGACCGGGTGTGGCAGGATGCCGCACACGGTATCGTCGGGCAGGACGAAATAATGTCCGGTCTCGGACGTGGCCTGTTCGTGCCATCCGCAGCGGGACACACGCCCGACCCGAGCGCGAGTTTTCAGCCCGGTGAGGGCGTCGCGCAGCTTGCAGCCATGGGTGAAATCGCTGCTGATATAAAGCCCGCCGCTGGCCAACCTGGTTTCCAACTCGCCTTTGTTGCCGTGCAGGTGTTCGGGCGGCACTAGTTCGCGGTGCGTTACTCCGTCGCCGTCGATCCACTTCAGCACATGGCCCCATCCGCTGCTGCGGGCGTCGCGGGCTCGGCCGAAGTGTTCGAAATGTCCGCAGATGCGCGCGGTCGATTCCTCGGAAACGAAGTAGTGCAGCCCATCATCTTTCATGATGTAGCCTGGCGCCCACTTCACGGCGGATATGGGCGCGTCCGGATCGTCAGCGAACGCGGCTTCGTCGCCGAGTGCGTCGTGCGCCGCGCGCAGTGCATCTTGCCGCTTGATCCGTTCGGCTTTGCGGAGGGCGTCTAGTTCGTTGAGTGTGATTTTCGGCGGGCCGGCGGCGAGGTCGTGCTTATTGATGGCGTAGTCTGCCGCCGACATGTCGGCCGCGCGCTCGGCGGTTTCTTGTAGGGTCGCGTTGTGTTCGCCGCTGTCCGTTTTGCGCTTGGCGTCGGCCTTGGTTTCGGCGGCCGCATCGGTCTTGGCCTTGGCTTCGGCCTCCGCTTGGAGGCGCTTGTTGTCCTTCAGCTTATCGTTCCGCAGCTTGTCCAGGGCGCGGGCTGTCATGCCGGACACGGTGGCGGCGAGCTTGGTTCGGCGGATTTGGTAGGCCGGGCCGTCAAGGCTGGCGGCGAGGTCAACAACAGCACGACCAGCCGCTTCAGCATCCGCCGCCGCCTCGACATCTGGCGCCGGCTTTGGCGCTGCCTCGGTGCTATCCTCCGCCTCGCCCTTGGGATCATCGTCAGGCGCGTGTGGTGCGGCTGGATCGTGGCCATTCGGCGCCGCCCCGTTGTGCGGCTTGCCGTGCATATCATCGTGCCCGGCGTCGTCATCCTCGCCGGGCTGGTCGGCGTGGTGCGGCGCGTCGGACATGATGGGTTGCTCCTGCTGAAGCGGCTTGACGTGCGCTCCATTGGCGTGCGTTGCGGGCGCTAGGGTGGCGTCGATGATCGCCCGGACCGCGTCGTGGTCGCGCGCGGCGGCGTAGTCGTTCCAATCGCTGCCGCGTTCGTGCGGCTCAAACTCCGGCAGGATCGCCACGCCGCCACACTCGCGGGCTGCTGCCTCCGCCGCATCCTGGCCTACGTTCGGCAGGGGCGGATCGCGGCGCGGGAGGTGGTGATCATTGTCGCCGCAAAAGGCGATGCGGATGCCTGGGAACCGCTCCCGCAAGGTCCGCGCGATGGGCAGGTAGTTGGTTTTGCTGAAGGCAACTACGGTTGCGTGTCCGGTGGCGGCGTGCAGCGTGGCGGCGGTGGCGAAGCCCTCGGCGACCAGTAGGACGCCGCCTGGCGCGACCTCGCCCAACAGCAGGTGCAGCCCGGTGACCCGGCCGCCCTTTGGGAACAACTTGCCGCCGTCGGCGTCGATGGTCTGCACCGCGCAGATATCTCCATCGAAGTCGCGCATGGGCACGAGAAGCCGGCCCTCTTCCACGCGCAGCCCGGCGGCGCTGATGCCTTTGCGCACCAGGTAGGGGTGATTGTCTGGCGCGGGCGGCGCGGTGTCCCATTGCGCTAGGCTGTTCTTGGCAACCTCGGCGTGCCTGGCCTCGGTGGCGCGTTCCCGTTTGACAGTTTCAGCGGCGATCGCGCGCTGCATGGCCTGGCGTTCGGTGGCGGACAGGGTGCGCATCGGCGCGCCTGACTTCCACTTGCCCGACCGGGTTTCATCGCGGAAATTCTCGATGAAGCCGGCCGGCCGGCGGCCGTTGAGGTAGCCTTTGTATCGTCCTGACATGGCGCTCCGCGTGTCGCCCTCGACCGGGATGCGGTGCCACTCGCCGTCCATCACCGGACTACCCTTCAGCCGGCCGCCTGCGTCGCGGATGGCGTCTGCGAACTCGCTTACGGGATCGCGGGCGGCGGTCATGGTGCTGCCACCGCGCCGGCTTGCAGGCGGCGCAACGCGGCGATGGCGGCGCCGACGCTGTCGTAAACCAGCGGCCTCGCGCGCGCGCCGGGCGGCAGCAGCGCGACCCTTGGCAAACCATCAAGGCCGCGGTTTTCGGCTAGCAGAACCAGCCGGTGGGCCGGCGTTGGCGCCGATGAGTTTCGAGAAGCCCTCAGCCTGAAGGGGCCATTGCCATGGCGCGGCGAGGCGCCATAAACTACGTTGTCCATCGCGTGCAGGCCCGCACTGCCCCCCCTCCTTGGCCGGCGAAGGGGCGGTGCGGGTCTTTCGCTTTTTAGGCGGCGACGGCGGAGGGCGCGGGCGCTAGGCCCAACGCGGCCGCAATCACCGGCAGGTCGGCCGGGTTATAGGTCCATCGGCCGATATCGTTCTGTTCGGCCGCGATACGGCCGTCCACACAGGCGTTCCAAAGCCGCCGGTACGAAATCGTTCGGCCGGTGTGGGCCTTCAGCTCACGCGCGAGAAATGTGATAGCGCAACGTTCGGACATGGTTCTGGCGCTCCATTAGGTGGAACGACCATGGCGGCGCACGCGAGAGGCTTGCTGGGTCGCAAGTCTGTCTTTATCTTCCGGGGCTGTGAGGCTCCCGGTCCGTGCTCCGGCATGGCCGTAGTTAGACGGCGAGGCCCCTGCAAGGGCTTCGCCGTTTTGCGTTTCAGGGCCACCGCTCGGCGCCCGGTTAAAGGATAACTTCCGCTCGCGGCGGCGCTGCAATTCCAGCAAAGCGCGGCCGGCGGCGTTGAAAACCGCGGACGGCACAACGGCAACAAGGCCAACCAGCCCGCTACCGCCCCAGGGTTTCGGTTCCGCGGAAAGCGCCGCCGCGACAGGTGGCGCGTAAACGTCGGTTCGGTCGGGCCAAACAAGCTCGACCGTGAGTGGATTGACCCGGAAATGCAGGGAGTTTGGCAAAGCCTGACCATTGCCGGCGGCCCATAGTTCCTCAAGCCGACCAGCATCTAGGGCAGTCGCGAACCGGGCGCCCGCTTCAACCATCCTGGCCACAAGGTCCACCACAGAACCCGGCCCCATGCGCGGCCCTTGGTCGGCGCCTGCCCCAGGACTTGAGATGTATTCGCAATGAGCGAACGCCTCGGCCAGGGGTGGAGTCTCGATGACCCCAGCCAAGCCCAGCGCGCTCAAAAGAACAGTCGCCATTTCGCGGGCGTCGAGGTCCGGCGGCTGAAACTGGACGTTCGGCCGGACCAACCCACGCGCCTGAAGCCCGGCGTAGATTCGTTCCGCCGACGCGCGGGAAGTAGCGCTCGCCGAAACAAAAAACCTCTGAAGGGGCATTGGCATTGGCACCGCCGCAATATGCGGCTGTCATCCGGGTTTGTCTAGCCCTTTTTGTGTTTACCCTGCCCGATCGTGGCCGCGAGCTAGGCGACGGCGAGATGGTGGTCGCCACCCGCTCCGGCCACCCGGGCAGCCCCGAGTTCTGCTCGGGCGGGCGTCGGGACAGCGCCCGCCCGGGCGCCAGGAAACCAGTCCCCAAGCACAATGGACTTGCTCACCCGGGCGGCCGGACAGCAGCATGGAGGCTGCCCGGGGGTGCGATGCCAGATCAGTGGATGACCTATGCGCAGGCCGGCGAACTGCTTGGGCTATCGGCAGAGGCGGTTCGTCGGCAGGCAACGCGACATGGCTGGCGGCGGCAGCGCGGCAATGACGGCCGTGCGCTGGTGCTGATAACCGATCAGGTGTCCGGGCTTGTCCGGACACGCCCACCCGGGCAAGAGCCCGAACAACTACCCGGACGCCCGCCCGGGCAACCGGACAATGCGGCAACCGTAGCCGACCTGATGGCGGCGCTGGTCGCCAACCGCCGCGCGGCCGAAGCCGATGCAATCGAAGCCCGGCGGGCACTCGAGGAGCAGCGGGAACGGGCCTCCCGGGCAGAGGGCGAGGCGGCCGGACTGCGGGAGGGGCTGCGGGCGGCGGAGGAGGCTGCCCAACGGGCCGATGAGGGCCGGCGCGTTGCCGACGTCAGGGCCGCTGAGGTTCAGGCCACCGCCGACCGGGAGCGGGCCCGCGCGACAGAGGCCGAGCTGCGTGCCATCGATGCCGCCCGGCGCGCGGCGGCCGCGGAGGCGGCCCGGCGGGCGTTCGTGACCGCGCCCTGGTGGCGCCGGCTAATGGGATGGCAATGACCACCGCGGGGTCGTTCCGGCCTTGCTTTCCACCGAAGGGAGGAGCGGCACCGGCGGCGCCGCGCAGCGGGCCGGACACCATCGAAAGGTCGCGGGGCATGGACCGCATCTTCACCGCCGTCGCCAACCGGATCGCCGCCTTCGTCGGCCAGCCGCTCGCCTTCGCCGGGGCGAGGTCAGCGGCGGCACGCTGGCAAGATTCCTTTTCTTGCCAGCCTCGCCGCACCAGCCGCTACCTCGGCCGCCGCACCTGGGCCGCCAGCCCCGGATCCGCCACTGCCTCGTTCGCGTGCGGCTTGCCGTACGCGATGGCCGCTTGCGCGGTCACGAAGGCCGCCAACGCCGTCACGTCGGGCGCCGCGCGTGGCAGCCCGCGGCCCAGCAGGTAGGCATCGCAAGCCGCGATGAGAACTGGATCAGCCATCCACCTTTACCCCCTGCAAAACCAGGACCAGCGGCGCGGCCAGCCTTTCCAGCGCGCGATGGTCGCGCCGGTCGTGCCGGTCCGGCTCGAACGGCCGCGGCATACTTGCATCGCCTTTCAGGAACGCACGCTCGCGCTGCCGCTGTTGCTCCACGGCTAGCGAAATCGCCGCGCAGAACCGGCCCATGCCATTGCCGGAAGTCGGGTCGCGCTGCGCGATCAACCAACTTTCCTGGCACAAACTCCAATCGAGTTCCGTGCCGTCGGCGATGACAGGCCAGTCAGGAAACGTTGCGCGATCGGGCTGGTTGAGTAAGGCGCCGATCGCATCGGCGGTCTTGCCCTCCTCCGCCTGGCGCTGCGCCGCCGCCATCGCCTTCCAGCGCGACCAGCCGCCGCGATTTTCCCATTCAACCGCGCTCATCGGCGTGACATCCCCAAACGAGCGCGCAGTTCCGCGCAGGAGCGCACCAGGCCGTGCACCGCGGTGGCCGGGCCGTCATACCGCGCTTGCCCAGCCGCCGGGTTCACCACCGCCCGACGCGGCTGGCGCGGCGGGAACTCGCCCAGCGCGGCCCGCAGCGCCGCATTGCTGCGGATGCCACCAGCACCAGCCGCTAGAGGCCGGCCAGAAGCGTCCACCGCATCGTGGCGGGTCTCGACGCGCGACGGCTTCGCACCGCCGCCGAAGGTGTCCTGCAAGACTTTGCCGCTGGCATCGCGGACAAACGCAATCCTGCCGTCGTCTCTGAATTCGTAATGCACGGTCATGAAGTTTCCTTTGCAGTCACGTCGGGTCGTGGGGGAGGCGGCGGTGGTGGCACGGGTGGCCAGGCCTCCCAGTTGCCCACGCGCAACAATCTGAGCACAAAGCTTTGCCAATCCTCGCCCGGCCGCTGCCGTGGTGTGTCAGGTTGCGCGGTGGGCGCAGGCGTCGACGTGTTCAGTGACATAGAATTTTGGCCCGTTCGAGTGCGCCGTTCATCCCTGCGCCGACCGTCAACAGCAGCGCACCCGCCGTCGCGTTGGCAACGTCGTCATGCGCGCCTGGCGCATGGTCGATGCTGTCCCGGCCGCCGCGCGCAACACGCCGCTCTAGCCCACAAAACTGCGCCGCGAGTTTCGGCAAATCCAGCAACTCGGCGCGCCCGCTGTTCAGCAGCGGCAGACAATCGCGGAACAAATCGCTCTTCGGCCGGTCGGCCAGGTCGTAGGCAATGCCGAGCTTCCTGAAAGGCTCGCGCACCCACTCGCCGGCGTATCTGTCGCCCACTACGCGGCCGACGCCGTAGGCCTTCAGCGTCGCCGCGAAGTCCGCCACCACGGCCTCGGGGCTGAACGGCGGGCGAACCTCGCGCACCAGGTCCAACACCGCCCGCGACGGCGCGCTGAAGCCCGACCCGTCCTGTTCCGCGTGCGCAATGGCCAAGGTCATACTGTCCGAACTGCCGCCGCTCGGATCGATAAATGCGTGGTAGCGATGCAGGCTGATTCGCGGCAGTTCATAGCGGCCTGGCACCGTGCAGCCGTCCACAACCTCGCGTGCGACGAATGCTGCGATATCGTTTCTAAACTCACCGCCGAATTCCGCCGCAGCAGAGGCAGGGTCGGCCTCGAACGCCTCCGCAATAATCGCCTCGTCGATCGACGCATTCATCGCGAGGCTGGACGCTTTCCAGACCAACACGCGGCCGTCATCTCGCCCATAGTGCTTGCGATAGGCCGAATACAGAACCCCGCGCTTGCTGTAGGGCGAACTCGCCATCAACAGCAGACTGCCGGGTATGCTCGCCAGCCCAGGCCGCAACGCCGCAATAATCTCCTCATCCGGATTGGCAGAATTGTCCTGGCGCCAAAATGCTATTTCGTCGGCCAGAACAGCCGCGTAACTATAACCCCTCGTTACTCGAAACGATTCCGTGCCAACCTCAATAACAACGCGGTTCGTTAGAGTAATGCGCTCCGCCGTGACTTCCTCAATCATCTGGCGCAGTAGCGGAATGCTTTCCAACGAACCAACAATGAACCGCATGATGACCCGCGATTGCCGCCGGTCCGCGGCGATGACCGCCACCGTCGCCACCTCGCCCGGTGCCAGGTGTTCGGCGTAGCTCCTGAAGCACGCGAGATAGGTTGCGACCAGGGCGAGAACTCTAGACTTGCCCGCCCGCCTGCCGCAGATCAGCGCCGCCTCGCGGAAGGGCGTGGTGGGCGGCGCCGTGCGGCCGGTGTGGCGCTGGTAGAGCGCCAGGGCATCGGCATCCAAGGGCAGCGCGAACAAGGCGGCCAGGAACGCCCACCAATTGCCCCAGGTGCCGCCCGCGAAATGCTCCGCGAACAATGATGGGTCGCGCATCGCGGCGAGAATGTTCACCGCCCTGCCGCCTCGCGCCGACCGTCCGCTAGGCCCTGTTCATACCAACTGCGATCGCGCCCGCCGGCCGTGCCGCCGCACCGGCTGCAACGCCACTGCGACGGACCACCCGTCGCCGTCCGCGCTGCCTCATAGGCAAACGCGTGCGGCCGAACGCAGCCCTCCAACCGGGCCAAGTTCGCGTTCCTCTCGGCCTCGGCGGCGGACGCTGAAACCGGCTGGGCCAGCCCGCTCATGCCGCCCGCCCACGCGCGGCACGCCGCTCGCCATGCTCGATGCCGTTCGTGTACCAAAGCCGTGCGAGGCCGTTCACCAGCCCGCCACAGCCCGCGCAGCGCCACCGCTGGGCCGTCAGGCCCTGCCCGCCGCCATTGGCAACCCGGCGAAACTCATGCGGCCCAGCGCACCCGGACAGCAGCGCTTTGTTCGCCTCGGCCTCGCGCTGGCCGGCCAGCACGGCGTTGCCGGTCGCGGTCACGGCACCGGTTCCAGCCGGGGCGCATGGCCCGGCGACCGCTCGGCCAGATGGTCCGCCAGGCTACGCGGCGGAGCGGCCACGGCCTTCAACCCGAGTTGCCGCAACAGCCGCTGAAGATTCGCGCACCAGGAAAGGTAGTGCCGACTATCCCGGGCCGACATCGTACCGCCACGTTCCGCGGCCTTGGCATCCATCAAACTGATTTGAAGTTGCAACGACGCAGCCTGCCCGATGAGCACCTGCTGAACCATCGAAGGCTGCCCGCCGACGTGGGCGGTCAGTTCAGCGCGCATCACTCGCAGCAAGCGGGCCGCACGGGAACGGCCGTCGAGGTCGGCCAGGATAGACGCGTTACTATAGGGACCTAGCCGGGGCATTTAGGACAGATATCCGCTGGATACCCGGATGGTATTCCCATTTCGCGGCCCACGCAAGTGATGCGAATGCTCTATGTGGTGGCAGCAGGCCGGGCGAGGCGCCACCGGTGGACCAAGCCAGGTTTATCCACCTATCGCCGGGCCGGCGAAGGCGGAGGCGCCAGCGGTAGTGGCAGCGGGGCGGCCGGGTTGCCATATCAGGCAGGTCGCGAGGCGCCCAGTTGGCGACCCGGCGCGGCCGGGGCCGGTTGATTGCGATGTCGGCCGGTCCCGGTCTGCCCGGGCGGCGGCGCTCGATGCGAGGCAGCGCTTAACCGGGGTTCCGTCTCGGCTGCGCTCCATGCCGCCCTCGCCGCGGATGGCTGCACCGTCCACACGCCGCCCAAGCGAAGCATGATCGAC
>JAABUN010008294.1_pt1 | contig 10688 bp, 10 predicted proteins | sample 5559311 | NCBI WGS metagenome assembly JAABUN01 (sample SAMN10711877, study PRJNA513370) | rock metagenome | isolation source: Antarctica rocks | place: Antarctica: Victoria Land, Siegfried Peak sud
TTTGTTCCGGCTGGAGGTTAGTAATTTGGCTTTTTGTTGTTAACTTTCATCTTTAAATCAAAACCTGGCAGCGGTTTTCCCGGGCGGAGGGAATTCTATTTCCCCACCATCGGCAATACTTAACGTTGGCAGTAATGGTAGAGCGACACCTCAGAACTTGACAATCGACAAAAGCAAATTCAAGTTATTTCAATTTCTTACAAAAAAAACAGTCTAAATTTTGTGATTTCAAATAAACCCTTAAATTTGTAACATAATTTATTACAGTATGATTTCAGGCAAATTTGCTATAACGGTTCATATTCTCAATTTACTCTCAGAGCATCCTGATGAGTATTTGACTTCTGAATATATTGCCAATAGTGTGAACCTAAATCCTGTATTGATTAGAAAAGAAATTGCAAATCTTAAAAAAAACAATATTGTAGAAAGTAAAGAAGGAAAAAATGGTGGAACAAAATTGGCAATTTCACCATCAAAAATTACGTTAGGTACAATTTTTAAAATAACTTTTGATACAGTTAGTTTGGGCTATTCTATAAACGAACCAAATCCCGAATGTGCTGTTGGTAAACAAATAAATAAAAAATTGGATAAACTATATGAGAAAATTAACGACAAAATTATTTTACAATTGAGCAACATTACATTGCAAGATTTTGCTAATAAATTTTAAACCCTTTTTTATTTAAAACTGTAACAAAATATATTACAATTTTATAAACAAACGATTTTATAAACAATTAAAAACAAAAGAAGATGAAAATCGCAATTATCGGAGCTACAGGATTTGTAGGCTCATCAATTTTAAAAGAAGTAGCAAGCCGTAATCATGAAATTACTGCTATTAGCAGAAAGGCAAAATACAATGAAGTGAATGAAGGTAATGTAACATGGAAAAATGTTGACATTAACAATGTGCAGGAACTTTCTGAAATTCTTGCCGGGCATGATTTAGTTATTAGTGCTTATAATGCAGGTTGGACAAATCCGAACCTTTATAACGACTTTATTAAGGGTTCAAAATCTATTCAGGAAGCTGTCAAAAATTCGGGAGTAAATCGGTTAATAGTAATTGGTGGTGGAGGTAGTTTATTTGTAGCACCTAATGTACAAGCAGTTGATACTCCCGATTTCCCAAAAGAATATCACACTGGAGCATCGGCAGCAAGAGATTATTTAAACATCATTAAAGAGGAAAAAGGTTTGGATTGGGTATTCTTTAGTCCGGCTTTTGAAATGCACCCAGGTATTACAACGGGTAGAACTGGCAAATACCGTTTGGGTTTGGACAATCCTGTTTTTGACGAAAAGCACAGAAGTATTTTGTCGGTAGAAGATTTAGCAGTGGTTATTGCTGATGAAGCTGAACAAGCAAAACATCATCAGGTTCGTTTTACAGCGGCTTATTAATTTCAAAATCATCTATTTCAAAAACCTCGTTAAGATCAGTTTTCCGAATTAAACGAGGTTTTTTTAAAGTTTGAAAACACAAATAATATGAATAGTAAAAATAGAACAGTCATCATTTTAATACTTGGTTTATTATCTGCCATTGCTCCATTTTCCATTGATATGTACTTGCCGGGCTTTCCTGCCATTGCCAAAAGTTTTAATATCACAACTGCACAAGTTACTTTGAGTCTTTCCAGTTTTTTTATAGGAATATCATTGGGGCAAATAGTGTACGGTCCACTTTTGGACAAATTCGGAAGAAAAAAGCCATTGTATGCAGGTTTGCTTTTATATCTCATAGCTACGGCCGGTTGCTATTTTGCACCGTCTATTGAGGTACTTATTGGATTACGCTTTATACAGGCGATAGGCAGTTGTGCTGCAGGTGTGGTTTCTATGGCTATGGTTCGTGATTTTTTCCCCCCAAAAGAAAATGCAAAGATATTCTCATTGTTGCTTTTGGTTTTAGGAGCATCGCCAATGATAGCACCCTCAATTGGCGGTATTATCGTTGTTAATTTTGGATGGAAAGCTATTTTTATGGCACTTTTTTTATTGGTAGTTACCGTATTACTAATTGTATTTTATTTTCTGCCAGAATCACGACAAGCAGATAAATCTTATACTATCAGAGCCAAACCAATTTTACAAGGTTATTGGCAGATACTTAAAAATCCACAATTTATCACTTATGCCATTGGCGGTAGCATAGCTCTTTCCGGACTGTTTGCTTATATCTCAAATTCTCCCGTCATATTTATGGAAGGCTATGGAATTTCTAAAAAAACCTATGGTTGGATTTTCGCTATTCTTTCAATCGGCTTTGTAGGTACAAGCCAGTTTAACAGGCTATTTGCAAAATATTTTAAACTCGAACAAATTATTATTGGAGCAATAAGCACCATGGTAATCATTGGTATTATTTTGTTTTATGGATTAAATCAACATTGGTTTGGTATGACAGGTACAATTGTATTTATCTTTTTATTCCTTGGTTGTATCGGGATTTCTAATCCAAATGCAGCAGCTTTATCAATGGCTCCATTTGAAAAAAATGCAGGTTCGGCAGCTTCATTATTTGGCTTTTTACAATGGGGTATTGCAGGTTTATCTTCTTTGGTAGTAAGTTATTTCAAAAGTCAAACACCTATTCCGTTAGCTGTATTTTTGGTTGGTTCAGCCTTATTCGCGTTTGTAATTATATACATTGGAAGTAGAGCAATTAAATACCAACAAACATGAAATTCAACACCATTTTTGTAATATGCCCAATAACAATAACTAATCAACTGGCAAAACCACTACTGCCAACAGGCGGTTTTTATGCAAGTTGGGCATGACGTTGTAACATCAGCAATTTACAAATCCCAGCATTTGTTCCAGCGGGACGAACATCGCCAAGCATTTTATTAAACAATGAACTTTTTATTATAAATTCAACTTCGGTTACAGGCTTGACGTTGGCTAATTCCCAACCTGCATAAAGCCATGTCCGTTGTACGTCACCCTAAACAGCATCCTACACATATTCAAACATCCATGACTTTGCCGATCCTCCTCCGCTTTTTTAGCACATTTGCAAGGCACACAAAACCCCGACATAAAGCCAACTTTGCAAAGGAGCTAAATATGCCAACGATTTAAAAAACATAATTACACCATTGATTGCTTATTGTATTTATTTCGATACTCAATCGGAGATAATCCAGTAATTTTTTTTTAAAATTGTTCTAAATGCTTAGCATCTGAATAACCAACATCAAACATTATCTCATTGATTTTTTTACGGCTGTTTTCAAAACTTCTTTTGGCTGATTCCATTTTTATTCAACCAATGGCCGTCATTAGTATCTTCAGGGATAGATCTGGTTTCAGCTTCTATAATTAGAGCTTTTTAAAATAAAATAATATTGTACCGAATAGTACATTATTGTATATTTGCAATATAAAGATTTAAAAACATGGCAGGGCGACCAAAAATATTTGACGAACAAGATGTTATAAACAAGGCAATTGAGGTATTTTGGGAAAAAGGTTATGAAGCAGCCTCCGCTGATGAATTACTTAAAGCTATGAATATTGGAAAGGGCAGTTTTTATTTATCATTCAGGGGAGGAAAAAAGGAATTGTATGAAAGGTCGTTAGAACAGTTTTCAAATAAAGCAGTGGAACGGTTTAATGTAGCTTTAGCAAAAGCAGATAATTCTGTTGAGTTTCTGAAGCACTTCTTTCTTTCTTTGGCAGACTCACCAAAACAACAACAGCTAAAAGGTTGCTACCTGGGTAACGCTATCGTTGAAATGGCCAATATTAATAATAAAACGAAAAATAAAGCGGCTAAACTACTCGCCAAACTGGAGGAAAGTTTTAAAAATATCATCCAAAAGGCGCAAAAAAAGAATTTGCTAAAAACAAAGGAAAAGCCGGAAATATTGGCACGACTGCTCATTAACTTATGGAATGGAATAAATATTACCAGGATAATGTATCCTGAAAATGAAACATTAAGGCAAATAATAGAATTACAATTGCAGGTTTTAAAATAATTTTTTTTAATTTATATTGTACCGATTAGTACAATATTAAAACTTTTTGCTTATGAAATTTCGTCAACTTCAACTCAATGAGCCTGCCGGAAAATTGTTGTTACGCTTTGCGACCGGCGGCTTACTTATTTTTCATGGTGTTCACAAGTTATTGTATGGGCATTCTTTTATCGGGCTTTTGTTAAAAGAACATGGATGGCCTGAATTTTTTCGTTACGGGGTTCCTGTAGGTGAGGTGATTGCTCCCATTATGCTGCTATTGGGCATATACACCCGTATTGCATCTTTATTGGTTGCTTTTACCATGCTAATGTCCATCTACCTGTTCTATGGATCGAATGCTTTTAAGCTTGATCAATTTGGAGGATTAAACAGCCAGTTGAATTTATTCTTTCTTTTCTCTTCCATTTCTATTTTTTTCTTAGGTGCAGGCAGGTACAGCCTTTTTAAAGGAAATGGCAAATGGAATTAACTTATTTAAAAACTTAAAAAATATACAAAATGAAATCAATTATCTTAACCGCATTTATTGTATTAAGCAGCGCTGTACACTTAGCAGCGCAATCAAAAAAACAAGTTTCACTAATTGATATAAATACTACTATGACTTATAAAAAATTAAAAGTGGATGGTCTTGAAATATTCTACAGGGAAGCTGGTATAAAGAACAAAGAAGTAATTCTTTTTTTACATGGTTTTCCTTCTTCTTCGCACATGTACAGAAATATTATGGCTGATCTTTCTTCTGAATATCATGTAATCGCACCAGATTATCCCGGCTTTGGACTAAGCAGTTGTCCTTCTGTTAATGAGTTCAGCTATACGTTCGATAATATTGCTTTAGTAATGGAACATTTTATTGACGCATTAGCAATAAAGAAAATAAATCTTTACATGCAGGATTACGGTGGCCCGGTTGGATTTAGAATAGCGGCGAAAAGGCCTCAATTAATTCAGTCACTAATCATACAAAATGCAAATACATATTTTGAAGGGTTAGGCCCGGAAGTACAACAAATAGGAAAACTGCAGCAAACCAAAGACACCGTAGGTTTGGATAATGCCATAAACTTCATGCTTTCTTATGAAGGAATTAAAGCACAATACCTGCACGGTGCTGAAGACCCGAACAAAATAAGCCCTGACTCCTACAATATGGATAGTTACTTCATAGAAAGAAAAGGAATTAAAGAAATACAATTTACCTTATTTAAAAATTATAACACCAATTTTCCTAAGTATGAGGAATGGCAAAACTATTTTAAGCAATATCAACCGCCTGCACTGATTATATGGGGCAAAAACGATCAAATATTTATTACCCTGGGAGCAGATGCATACAAAAAGGATCTGAAAAATGCTGAGATACATATTTTAAACGGAGGCCATTTTGTTCTGGAAGAACATCATAAAACTATTGCAGGAATTATGAGCAGGTTTTTAACGCAAAAAACAAAACCAGCCCTCCATTAAATAAATCTTTTAAGGGCTGTACCACTACTGTATCATATATACTTGTCGCTGCATAAAATTCCCGAATAGTCGGGACAAGTTGCGCAATAATTGGACAGAGACATTTAGCTAAAAACACCATGACGAAGGGCGAACGTACAACACGAACGTTTTGTGCAAGCATGGCAGGACATTGTTACCTTCGGCTGTATTTCGCTAGCAGCTTCAGTTCGGGCTTGAACGAGACTTGGAAAATCTTATGCTCAAAAAGAATTAAATTTAGCACTAACCGACAAAGGACAGCACAATGTTATTGATAATAAAACTGTAATTATTAAAGACAGCTTGACGGCAATAAGTGTAGCTGAACCAATTTTGTTCAGTATTTATGGGAAAGACAACATAACTAAACAACGACCTTATGAAATTTATTTTATTGACAACTATTGGGTAATAGCAGGAACACTACCAAAAGGATATTTAGGCGGTACTTTTCTAATAATTATTGATTCAAAAGACAGTGAAATAATTAGAATTACTCACGGAAAATGATAAAAAGAATTTCAAATAAAAAGCTTGCTTTCTATATAACTTTAGTTTATGTAATTCTTGCAACTATTTATAGTTATTGGACAATGAGAAATCTTGAAGAAGGTGGAATTTTGTATTACGTATTTTTTCATGCAATTATATTCCCCTCTTTAATTTTATTTACAGAAAGGGAACCAGCATTGATGATATTAATTTGCCAGACAATTACGTTATTTATTATTTGGCCATTTTTTTGGCTGTTCATACACTTATTTCGTGACGGGATTAAAAAGCAAGACACTAATAAAGAATCGTAACATCAGACAAAAACCACTACTGCCAACAGGGGGTTTGCCAAAATACGGGCTGACGGAAGTTATCATCAACTTTTTGTTCGCTATTGTACTTCATATCCAGCTCGACATTATCTATTTAGCTTTTTGTTATTATCTTCATCTTCAGTTTTTCAATCATCATCGGTTCCGGGCTGACGGAATACTAATTCCCGTACTTCGGCAAGCCCTGTCCGTTGCCTGCTATATGACACATGACTTCAAAATGGCTTTCAAAAACTGACAATTAGTTATATTGACGATGAAAATAATTTTGGCACTCTTCTTCTTTTTCAATTCAGTAATAAGTTTAAAAGCACAGGAAATTATGTTGCCGGACACAAATGCTGTCAAATCTATTGACGGCATTGTAAAAGAAGTATTAAGGCTTCAATCCGGCGAAAACGGTAAGACAAGAAATTGGAAGGCTTTACGAAACTTGTTTTTACCCACAGCGACATTTACAATTTTAAATAAGGGTGATTCTTTGCGTCAACCGACCGAAACAGTTAGCCTTGATGATTTTATAGAACTTATGCATGACGACTATTACGAAGAAGGTTACCTCGAATATGAAACAGGTAAAACCATTGACGAGTTTAATGGAATTGCAAATGTTTTTCAAAGCTTTTACGGTAAAGACTCAGAAAATAAGGAAGCCCGAGGAATAAATAGCTATCAATTAGTTTATTTTGGGAAAAGGTGGTGGATTGCAAACTTGCTTTGGACACTTGAGACTGATAAAGTAAAAATTCCAAAAAAGTATTTGCGTAAGAATTGAATACAGCAGCCAACAGCAGGTTTGGCAATAGCAGGGCTGACGTGCATATCCTCAGCTTTTGTACTCCTGTCATCAGTTGTCCGGGCTGACATTTCTTTACTCAACTTTTTATTCATATTTTCAACTTTAGTTTTTCAATCGGCTTTGGTTGCGGGCTTGACATCATAAAATGCCCTGCCATCGCCAAGCCGTACCGTTATCTGCTACCCTAACAAGCAGTTTCTCAATATTGAGCATTTTGCAACAACCCCAACTAAAACATATTATCTTACAAGACTTAACTGCTTAGAACAAAATGACTACAAAAAATATTGGATCGTTTTGGAGTAAATGGGACCTCCATATACATACACCAGCCTCTATAATTGAGCATTACGGGAAAACTAAGGACAACATCTGGGAAGACTATATTGCTGACTTAAATAACCTACCAGAAAATATCACAGTTTTGGGCATTAATGATTATTTGTTCTTAGAAGGGTATGAAAAAGTAACGAAGTATTTCAATGAAGGTAAGTTGCCAAAAATAAAAAAGATATTTCCAGTTGTCGAATTAAGGTTAAAAATATTCGGTAACCAATCAAAAAGTGATGCCTGGCATAGAATAAATTTTCATGTTATATTTTCAGACGAACTAGATGTGAAAACAATACAAGCACAATTCATTTCAGGCTTATCCTCTCACTATAATCTTTTACCTGAAAACCAATCTTTTTGGAATGGAGTTCTAACTAAAGAAAGTCTGGAAGATTTCGGCAAAATGATTATCGAGAATTCGACAGTTGAAATAAAAGAATCGCCAATAGAAGTTGGGTTCAATTCTTTAAATTTTACAGAAGAAGGCGTTTTCAAACTTCTAAAAAATCATTATTTCAAAGAAAAGTATTTAACTGCAATTGGAAAAACGGAATGGGAGAAGCTAAGGTGGGACGGTTCAATTGGTGAAAAATTAAGTATCATCAATTCAGTAGATTTCGTGTTTTCAGCTTGCGAAAATATTGCGGCTTACACAAATTCTGAAAAAGCCTTAAAAGCTCAATTGAAGGAATTTAATCTCTTGGATTGTAGTGACGCCCATTATTTCAGTAATTCTCCTGAAAAAGATAGAATTGGAAACTGTAGTCAATGGATAAAAGCAGAGCCGACATTTGAAGGTTTAAAACAATTAAAATATGAACCTGTATATAGAAAAAATGTTTCGCTACTAGAACCAAGAAAGCCTTACAGGTCTTTAGAGAGCATAAGATTTAGTTTTCCCGAAAAAACAAAACTTAAAAACAATCAGACAAATTCTGAACAACCATTTTGTTTGAGCGAACTAAAAGAAGAAATATATTTCAGCCCTTATTTTACTTGTATCATCGGTGGCAGAGGTTCTGGAAAAAGTACAATTATCAATATAATTGCTGAAAAACTAGGTGAAAAAACCGAGTTTTTTCAAAACAATAAAGTCATTGTGAATGAAAGCACGGACGTTTTAAAGAACTATGAAAATTCTTGCATTACAATTGCGGGAACAAACGAAATAGAATTTATCAGCCAAGGTAAAGTTGAAAAGCTTTCTGAAGGCAGCCATTTGACTGATTTAATTTTTAATGAAAGAATTAAAGCTATAGGTAATGAATATGAGGAAAAGGAAAAGCTCCTTTTATTAAAGTTTCAAGCTATTAATGAGAGTATAAAAATTGTTACTGAACTAGAAAATCTTAATTCAACTCTCATTTCACAAAGAACATCATTAGATAATGATAAGAAAATTATAGCCGCAATTGAAAATGAAACATATAAAGAACTTTCTAAAAAAGTAAATCTAACGTCCATTGAAATTGAAAGAATAACGAACAGTAAAAATCAATACAATGAATTTTTAAGCGGTCTAGTAGATTTAATGATGAGGCCTGAAGTTAAAGAAGCAACAGATGAATATGCTGATAGAATTAAGGGAATTATTACAGAATTAGAGAAAATTGAAGAATTTACAAAAATTGAAAACGGATACACTATTTCCAAAAACGTTTATACAACAACTGATACTCTTTTAGAAGAAAAGAAAATTGAACTCACATCCCTTAAGCAACAGATAATTGATTATTTCACTTCAATTGGAAGTACTCCGGATAGCATTGCCGATGTGGACAGGGCAACCTCTAACATAGCATTAGTATCAAATGAAATTGCTGAAACTGAGAGGAAAATTTTTATAAGAGCCGAACAGTTAAAAGGTTTATTGGAACAGACTTCCGATATAAAAGTTTTGGCAACACAATGTGAAGAAATAATTAGTAACCGATTGGATAAAATAAACAAGGATTTGGATATTGAAAACGATAATGTAGAAAAAATAAAATTTGAATTTCAATTCGACAATGATAAATTTTTGAGTAGGCTTTACAAAGATTTTAATGAGAATTTCAAGGCGTATCAAAAGCCAAATCTTTCTTGGGATAACATATATTGGTGTCTAGGAGAACTAATTAAGCCTAATGAACAATTTTTAATTTTAACCTTTGAACAATTTAAAGAACAACTTGCACTAAAATCTTTTGATAGAAATTCACTATACGGAAAGGTTTTCTTAGAAATATTTGAGAAGAAATCAAATTTTGAAATCTATCAGCTTCTCGTAAAGAGGAACTTATACAATGTTTCAGATAATGTTGAGATTATAGGATACTATGGGAAATCACCTCTTACCTGTTGTTCGTTTGGACAAAGGTGCACAGCTGTTGTTGTTACGTTATTAATGACAGGAATGAAACCACTTTTAATTGACGAGCCCGAAGCCCATTTAGATAATCGCTTAATAGCTGAATACTTAGTAGACTTGATTAAACAAAAGAAAAATGAAAGGCAAATTATTTTTGCGACACATAATGCCAATTTTGTCGTCAATGGTGACGCTGAATTAATTCATATTCTTGAAATTCCGAAAGAAAAAGTGTTTACTGAAATCACTTCTACAACAATTGAAAATTTAACCCATCGAAAAAGCTTACTTAAACTTGAAGGCGGTGAAGAAGCATTTAAAAAGAGAGATAAAAAACTTTTATCCAGTGTCTAATAAACGGGCAGACAGGGCAGCAGATAACAGTAGGTTTGGCTATAGGCTGGCTGACGGAATAATAATGAGCTATAAATCACTATCAGCAGTAGTTTCACAGGGTTGTTGAATTCTAAATTATCTGTGGATAACTATACAATTTAGTCCAATCAAGTGAAAAGGCATATCGTTGTTCCTTGATATGTTGGATTTTGTTGCTTCTAAAAAAGTTTAAAGCGAAGCTTCTTAGAATAGAGTAATTAAAAGATTGTCGTCTGATTTTGTGATGGTCTTCATTGAAACTGACATCGCGGACATAATGATTTTTATTTTCTATTCCCCAATGATCCCGTACTAATTTATTGGCATATTGTGCATCAATGATTTTATTGGAGAGGTAAACGGATTTTTCTTCTGTTACTTCCGTAAACACTAGAGCAAATACATGCCATTGGTTTTATTATACACATTATTTTACCGGGGCTTTTTTCCGTTAATTTTTATCTCACTAAATATAATAATTAACCTGGCGGCTTTGAAGAAGATAAAGA
>JAABUN010008297.1_pt1 | contig 10686 bp, 10 predicted proteins | sample 5559311 | NCBI WGS metagenome assembly JAABUN01 (sample SAMN10711877, study PRJNA513370) | rock metagenome | isolation source: Antarctica rocks | place: Antarctica: Victoria Land, Siegfried Peak sud
CGCCGTCGAGCCGCGACGAGGATCTCGCGGAAGCGTGCCGACGCCTGCTCGGCGATCCGGCGCGCGCAAGGCGACTCGGAGAGGCCGCGCGGGGTCGCGTGGAAGCGACCTACGGTCGGGAGGCGATGCGGCTCCGCTTCGAGGACTTTTACCTCAAATTGGCGGGCGTTCCCGTGGGCTGACGGCCTCGCACGCGACCTTCTTGGCGCTGGCCACACAGAACCCCATCGAGCAGAAAGGGACGTACCCGTTACCCGAGGGCACCAGGACCGCATCATGTTCAACCGTCCGCGGCGAGTGCCCCAGCCGCGGCGAGGAATTCCGTTCATGAAGGCGACAACGGACGGAGCGAAGGTCGAGCGGCCTCTGTAAACACTACTTGGCGATACCTTGGCGAGCGATCCGTTCGAGCACCGCGTGCGCCTGACGCGTCAGGTGGGACGCGGGATCGCCCGCAGCATACCGATGCAAAAGCCTCTGCGCTTCGGGTCCGCCCGCGTACTCCAAGGTGGCGAACGCGCGAATCGTGCGTGCCCGTTCCCCAGAAACTTCCAATTTTGCCATCGGGAGCAGCAGCGCTTCGGCCCGAGTGCGGACTTCCAAAGACTTGCTCTCGAGCGCTCCTTGCAGTGCTGATTCGGCGACCTCGCCCAGAGCCGCGAGCGCCCGCGAGGCGTTCTCGCGGATTCGGAAGTCGCCATCACCGAGTTCGGTGACGAGCGCATCGACGCGCTTCGGATCGGCCACCGGGACGGGGGCGAGGCGCTTCTCGATGAACGCGACCGAATCCGGCCCCCCCCCGCGCGAGGGCGACGACGGCCTGCTGCGCCCGTGCGGGTTCGGGGCTTTTCAAGTCGTCCCAAGCGACGGCCAATTCCCGCTCGGTGAGGGCTTTCTTCGGGAGTTGGGCGTTTGCGAGCTTCCCGGTCAAATCCCACACGAGCAGCGTGCCGTCTGCGGAGGCCGACGCGAGAACCCGCCCCCGCGGCTCGAACGCGATCGCATTCACCTTGCCCCGGTGTCCGGCGAAGCGGATCAATTCTTTGCGCGCGGCGACATCCCAGATTACGATCTCGTTGTCGGCCAGAGCGATGAACCGTCCGTCCGGTGAATACGCGAGGACCTGCCCTTTCGCTTCGACCCATTCCGAGGTGCGTTCGCCGGTTTTGGAATTCCAGATCTTCAGGTTGCCGTAGGCGCTCGATGTCGCCACGGTCTTTCCGTCGGGCGCAAAGAGCACCTTTTCGACTCTGAAGCCGCCCTCGCCTAGCTCGAATTCGACAATGGGTTTGCCGGTTGCGAAATCGACGACCCCGGCTCGATTCTCGCCCGCCGCCCATGCCACGCTCTTCCCATCGGTCGAGAGGCTAACACTGACGAGCCGATTTTGAGATGTGTATTCGGGTTTTTTGGCGATAGGCTCGAGATGGCGGATCTCCCCGTTCGCTCCTAAATTCCACACGCCGATTCCCCCCTGCCATCCGATCGTCAAAATCGTTTTCCCATCGGAATGCATCGAGAGTGAAGTGATAGCGTTGCCGACCTCGAGTTCCTTTCGGCTCCGCTCGTCACGGGGATCGCGGATGCGAAGGCGGCCCTTCGCAGAATCTAGAATCATGAGCGTTCCGTCGGGACGGTGATGCAGCGCCCCGAGTTTATCCGAAACGTTCCAGGGATGCCGGGCGGTTTCTATTCCGGTCGCCCAATCCCAAATCCGCACGGTGTCGTCGGCCGAACCGGAAGCCACGCTCTTGCCATCGGGCGCGAACGACGCGGAGGTCACGCCGGCCAAATGCCCCGTGGGGGGGCGGAGTTCCTTACCCGTCTCGGGGTTCCAAAAGCGGATCCGACCGGCGACCCACCCCGCGAGCCGTTTGCCGTCGCCGCTGAGGCACGCTCGTCCGATGTTCGCTTCCGCCTTCCATTCGCGCAGCTTTTCCCCGCTGGCGGTATCGTAAACGCGGACGGACTTGTCCGTCGTGGCGCAGAAAGACTTCCCATCAGGTGCGAAACCGGCGACTCCGAACGGGCCGCGATCGACGTCCCGCAATCTCTTGCCGGTCTCCGCATCCCAGGTCCGCAAGCTGCAATGCGTCCCGCTGCCAGTCCCTTCTTCGCAATAGCCGGCGATCGTTTTCCCGTCCGGCGCGAAGCGGCAATTCCGGTAACGGCCCGGCCCACCCTTGAGTTTGAGCAGTTCTTTTTCTGTGGCGATGTCCCAGAGGATGTGGAACTGAGAGTCGATCCCCGTCACGAGGCGCTTGCCGTCGGGCGAAAAGGCGATGCAGGACACGGAAGTCCCGTGATCGAAACGATGGAGCACGTCGCCGTTGGCCACATCCCAGATGTTCACCCGATCGTCGGCGTACGCGGCGATCCATTTGCTATCTGGCGACCAAGCGAGCGTCGCGGAACGTCCCGTCTTGCCGACCAGTTTGCGCAGTTCTCGGCCCGTTTGCGCGTCCCAGATCCAAACACGCGGACCATTCTCGCAGGCGGCGACGAGCTTGCCATCGGGCGAGAGGGCTGCGCACATCACCGATTTGATGTTCTTGAACTCGCGGAGTTCGCGCCCGGTCGCGACATCCCAAAGGGCGATCCGGTGATCGTCCGCGGCGAGCGCCGTCGAACCATCCGGCGAAAGGTTGAGGCCAGTCAACATTTCGCCGTGGACGAATCGGGCGGAGCCGAGCCGGGCGATCGCGCCGGCGGGAAGCGGATCGCCGTTGCCATCCGAGCGCGGCTGCGCCTTCGCCAGTGGCATCGCCGCTACCGATGCGAACAGAGCAACTAGCACCGCTGAGAGCGAGCGCATGATTGGATTCCTGAGATGCGGGTATTGTAAACTCTTGAACGCGGGCCGTCCGAACTCGTTGACGGAAAACGCAGCGATCGTGCGGACGCCGAACCGCTGTAAGCGAACCCGCCGGCCGCGGGTACTCTCCTTCCGCACACCGCCCTCCATGGACGATCATGAGACCGCCCGATTCGAAGCCGAAGATCACCCGCGCCGAGTGGGCGCTGATCGTGCTACTCGCCTCGGTCAACTTCACGCACATCCTCGACTTCGTCATCATCATGCCGCTGGGGAAGCAGCTCATCTCCGAGTTGAAAATCTCTCCGGCCCAGTTCGCGCACATCGTCTCGGCGTACGGCCTCGCGGCCTGCGTCGCGGGTGTCTTGGCGGCGACGGTGGTGGATCGCTTCGACCGCCGGACCGTCTTGCTCGTCAACTACGCGGGGTTCGCGGTCAGCACGTTGGCCTGCGGGCTTGCTCCGGACTATGCGTGGCTCCTGATCGCCCGCGTGCTGGCGGGGGCGTTCGGAGGCATCACGGCCTCGGCGATCTTGGCCATCATTGGCGATGTGTTTCCTAACGAGCGTCGGGGCACGGCCCTCGGTGCGGTCACGTCCGCGTTCGCGGTGGCGTCCATCGCTGGCCTGCCCGCGGGACTCATGTTGGCCACCGATTTCGGGCGCGGCGTGCCGTTTCTTGCGCTCGCCATGCTCAGCGTTCCGGTCTGGATCGCAGCCTTTTTCCGGTTGCCATCGCTGACATCGCATCGTCAGCAATCGGGCGGAAGAATCTGGAGCGAGTTGCGCGTCGTCGTCACGCATCCCAACCACTTGCGCTCGTTCGCGTTCATGTTCACGCTGGTGATGGGGTCGTTCACGATCATCCCGTTTATGGCCCCTTACCTCGAATTGAATTGCGGAGCGAGCCGACGAGACGTGGAGTGGATCTACGCCATCGCGGGGGTGTTCACGCTCATCGGCATGAACGCCGTCGGCCGGCTCACCGACCAGTTCGGCCAGTGCCGGGTCTTTTTGGTTGCCGCTTCCGCTTCGATGGTGATGACGCTTCTGATCACGAACCTGCCGCCCTGGGGCGTGGCCGCCTCGGCCGCGGTCGCCAGCGGGTTCATGGTGACGGCGGCCGGCCGGATTATCCCCGCTCAGGCGATGATGATCGGCTCCAGCCCGCCGGCGCTGCGGGGGCGGTTCATGAACCTCAACAACGCCGTGTCGCACTTCGCCACGGGCATTTCGCCGCTCGTCTCCGGGGCGATCATCACGCAGGCGAACGATACCGCTCCGCTCGTGGGCTATCCGGTCGCCGGGTTGGTCGCCGTCGCCTTCGCCTCGGCGGCGCTGGGGCTGGCATTCCTGCTGCGGCCGGCTCCCAAAACGCTCCCGACCGTTGAGAAGAACGCACCGACGAGCGATTCCTACGGACCTCTCCGCCCGGCGCCTGCACCCTGGGTGCCGACCGCGCAGGGCGGCGGTAGGTTGTGACGCACCTCACAAATCGAGCGGCTTGATGTTGCGGTCGAAGAAGTGGTTTAACGCGGCTTCGGAGGCGTCGCCGGTCTCGTAACCTTGCTTGAAGTATTTGAGGCGTTGCGCGTCCGTGCCATGCGTGAAGGACTCGGGCCACGACTTGCCCTTCATCTTCTCCTGGATGCGGTTGTCGCCGATCGCCTTGGCGGTCTTGAGGGCTTCGGCGATGTCGTTCTGGTCGATCTTGAGCCGGTTTTTGGCCTCGTGAGCCCAAACGCCGGCGAGGTAGTCGGCCTGGAGTTCCATGCGGATACCGGCGTTTTTGGGTCCGTCGCGGTGTTGGAGTTCGGCATTCACCTCGTAGCCGAGCAGGTGCTGGACGTGGTGGCCGACCTCGTGGCCGATGACGTAGGCTTGCGAAAACGCCGCCTTCGAGCCGCCGAGCTTCGTTTCGAGTTCCTCGAAGAATGTCGGGTCGAGGTACACTTTTTTGTCGCCGGGGCAGTAGAACGGTCCCACCGCGGACGGTGCGGACCCGCACCCCCCGGTCTGCACGCCTTCCGAAAACAGCACCATGCTCGGCGGTTCGTAAGGCCCCCGGTGGCGGCTGTAGCGGTTCTTCTCGAATTGCTCCTTCCAGACGTGGTCGGTGCTGCCGAGAACCTTCTTGGAGAAGTCCAGATAGCCGTCGGCCTTGCCCGTGCCTTGGGTGGCCGGGCCTCCGGCGTTGCCTGCGAACTGGTTGAGGTCGACGCCGAAGTAGGCCCCGACGAGGGCGAGCACGATGGCTCCAATCCCCCCGCCGATGGCCAGCGGGGCCTTGGCGCCGCGGCGGTCTTCGACGTTGCCGCTCTCTTCCGAGTTGTTCACGTCCATAATGCGTACCTGCGGGGTTGGGCGGGAAAAGTCAGGCCACTTCGACGACGGCGTTGCGCTGCAGATCTTCCAGATCGACGAATTCGAGCGCGGACATATGCGTCGCTTCGAGAACCACGGGGGCGATCACGCCGGCTTCAAACGACTCCTTCCAGCGCGTGACGCATAGGCACCAGCGGTCGCCCGGTTTCAAGCCGGGGAAGCCGTACTCGCGGACCGGCGTGCTCAGGTCGTTGCCAATGTGCTTTTGGTGGGCCAGGAACGGCGCGGTGACCTGCGTGCAGACGAGGTGGAGGCCGTGGTCGTCCGGTCCCGTGTCGCAGCAGCCGTTTCGATAGAAGCCGGTCAGCGGCTTGGTGGAGCAGCTTTTGAGAGGCGTGCCGAGGACGTTCTTCGCGGTGGCCATGTTGAAGCTCTGGGTGGTGCCGTTCGGCTTATTGTAGGGAACAGGAGATGCGGAACCGCAAACACCCCGGCACGATTTGATGGTGCGGTAATCCTCCCTAACTCGGCAGCAGTTCCTTCACCGCGTCCTTCTCTTCGAGCAATTCGGCGAGGGTTGTGTCGAACGCGGCCTTTCCGAAGACATCGAGCTTGAGTCCCTCGACCACTTTCCAATTCGCCGACTTGTCCACGGTGACGGGGTAGCCGAAGACTAGGCCCTTGGGCACGCCGTATTCCCCCTTGGACACGACCGCCGCGCTCGTCCAGTCGCCGGCGGGCGTGCCCGTCACGAAGGTCTTAACATGGTCGATGGCCCCGTTCGCGGCGGACAAGGCCGACGACAGGCCGCGCGCCTTGATGATGGCGGCACCGCGGTTCTGGCACTGCGGCACGAACGTTTCTTCCAACCAACTTCGATCGGGGATGGCCACGGTCGCCGGCTCGCCGTCGATCTTCGCGTTCGTGAAGTCGGGGAACTGTGTGTTCGAGTGGTTGCCCCAGATGGTCGCGCAAGTGACCGCCTCGTTGAGCACCCCGGCTTTGACGGCGAGGGCCGACACGGCTCGGTTGTGATCGAGCCGCGTCATGGCGTGCCAGCGTTCGGCGGGGATCGCCTTCCCGTTGTGGTAGGCCACGAGGCAATTCGTGTTGCACGGGTTGCCGACGATGAGGATGCGCACATCCGACGCGGCTCTGGCCGCGAGGGCCTTACCCTGGCCGACGAAGATCCGCCCGTTCAGGCTAAGCAAGTCCTTGCGCTCCATGCCCGGCCCGCGCGGGGCGGCCCCCACGAGCAAGGCCCAGTTCACGCCGTCGAAGCCCTTGTTCGGGTCGTCGGTCACGACCACTTCGGCGAGCGTGGCGAACCCGCAGTCGAGCAGTTCCATCGCGTTGCCTTCAGCGATGTCCATCGGCTGGCGGGCGCTCGGGCTCGGCGCCGTCCAGCCCGGCTTGCGAGGGATTTCCATCAGGTGCAGGATCACTTTCGTATCGGCCCCGAACACCTCGCCGGAGGCCAGCCGTGCCAGCATCGCGTACGACACGTTGCCGCCGGCCCCGGTCACGGCCACTTTGACGGTCTTCGCCACGTTTGCTCCCCGCGGGTGGATTCGGTCGCGGTTCCGCCGCACTCGACGGAGGCGGGGTGAACCATACCCTAATGCATAGCGACGCCCCGACGGGGCGGCTATTGGCCGGGCCGGGTTGTCTCCCGGTGGCTAGCCGCAAGGCGGGCGTTTTGCATGGGGGCGAGATCACGATGGCCGCGGTCAAGATCGGTATCAACGGGTTCGGGCGGATCGGCCGGCTGGTGTTCCGGGCGCTGGTCGAGCAGGGCCACCTCGGCAAGACGTTGGACGTGGTCGCGGTGAACGACCTCGTCCCGGCCGACAACCTCGCCTACCTGTTGAAGTACGACTCGACGCAAGGGAAGTTCAAGGGCGAAGTCACCAGCGAAAAGTCGTCGTCCGATGTCCCCGAAGACGACATCCTGATTGTCAACGGCCACCGCATCCAGTGCCTCGCGGTGAAGGAAGGCCCCGCGGCCCTGCCGTGGGGCAAACTCGGCGTCGAATACGTCATCGAAAGCACTGGGCTGTTCACCGACGCGGAAAAGGCGAAGGGGCACCTCGCCGCCGGCGCGAAGAAGGTCATCATCTCGGCCCCGGCCAAGGGGGAAGACATCACCGTCGTGATGGGCGTGAACCACGAGAAGTACGACCCGAAGGCGCACACGATCATCAGCAACGCGAGTTGCACGACGAACTGCCTCGCCCCGGTCGTGCATGTGCTGCTCAAGGAAGGCTTCGGTGTTGACGAAGGCCTGATGACGACCGTGCATAGCTACACGGCCACGCAGAAGACCGTGGACGGCGCGAGCAAGAAGGACTGGAAAGGCGGCCGCAGCGCGGCCATCAACATCATCCCCAGCGGCACCGGCGCGGCCCGGGCCGTCGGCCTGGCCATCCCCGAGGTGAAGGGGAAGCTCACGGGCATGTCGTTTCGCGTGCCGACGCCGACCGTCAGCGTCGTCGATCTGACCGTGAAAACGGTGAAGGAGACGAGCTACAAGGAGATCTGCGCGGCCATGAAGAAGGCCTCCGAGACCTACCTGAAGGGCTACCTCGCCTACACCACCGACGAGGTCGTCAGCAGCGATTTCATCCACGACTCGCACAGCAGCATCTTCGACGCCGGCAGCGGCATCGAACTCAACAGCCGGTTCTTCAAGCTGATCTCCTGGTATGACAACGAATGGGGCTACAGCAACCGCTGCGTGGACCTGGTGAAGTACATGATTTCTCGGACGTAAGGGGAACACGATGCTCCGCTCCGACGACGTGCGCCACAAACTGCGCGAGATCCCGTTCCAACCGTTTCGGATCGTGACCTCGTCCGGGCAGACCTACGACATCCACCATCCCGACTCGGTCTACGTCACTCGCCACGTCCTCTACGTCGGAGTTTATCTCCCGTACCGGCCGAACGAGCCGGACCGGGCCGCGAGCGTCTCCATGCTCCACGTCACGGACCTGCAACCCCTTCCAACGCCAGCGACGGCGGACCCGACCCCGGCTCCAACCCCCTGAACCCATGCCCAAAAAGACCCTCGCGGACCTCGGCGACCTCGCCGGCCGTAAAGTCCTCGTCCGCGTCGACTTCAACGTGCCCCTCGACAAGAAGACCGGCGCGGTGAAGAACGACCGCCGCATCCGTGGAGCGCTGCCGACGATCCAGGCCCTTTTGAAGGCCGGGGCGTCGGTCGTCGCCATGAGCCATCTCGGGCGGCCGGAGAAGGCGACGCCCGAAGAGCGCAACCACCTCACGATGCACAAGGTCGCCTTACGGCTCGGGGAACTGCTTGGTCTGCCCGTGGCCAAAGCCGGGAAGGATGTGATCGGCTCCGAGGTGACCGCCGCGGTCGCGGCTTTGAAGCCCGGCCAAGTCGTCCTGCTCGAAAACCTCCGCTTCGACCCGCGCGAGCAGAAAAACGATGCGGACTTCGCCGCGGCGATCGCGGCCCTCGGCGACGCCTACGTCAACGACGCCTTCGGCACTTGCCACAACGATAAAGACGCCTCGATGGTCGCGGTGCCGGCGGCGCTGAAAGCGGCGGGTAAGCCGCGCGCCGTCGGGCTGTTGGTGGCCAAGGAACTCGAGATCATCGAAGGGCTGATGGCATCGCCGAAGGGCCCGGTGCTCGCCGTCATGGGCGGCGCCAAGGTTTCGGACAAGATCGCCTTCATCAACGCCCTCCTGCAAAAGGTGGACCATCTGCTCATTGGCGGCAAGATGGCCTACACCTTCCTGAAGTCGCAGGGCGTCGATGTCGGCGGCACCCGCGTCGCCGCCGAGGAACTCGACGCGGCCAAGCCCTTGCTCCCCCACGTCGGCGGGAAGATCACCCTGCCGGTCGATTACCTCGCGGCCAAGTCGGACGACTTGACGGTCACGAAGGTGCTCGAAGGAAATATCGACGCGGGCTTTGAAGGGGTGGACATCGGCCCGAAGTCACTCGCGCTCTACGGGGCGAGAATCGCGGAGGCCGGCACGGTCATCTGGAACGGGCCGGTGGGGTGGTTCGAGCAACCCGCGTTCAGCGGGGGTACGCGAGGGATCGCCGCAGCGATGGCGGCGAGCCGGGCCGTCACCGTTGTCGGCGGCGGGGAGACGGCCGAAGCCGTCGAGCAATTCGGCTACGACACCGGCATGACGCACGTTTCGACCGGCGGAGGCGCTTTCCTGGCGTATATCGAGGGGAAGAACTTCCAGTCGCTCGCCCAGATCGACGACCGGTGAGCCGAGAGGGGTGCCGAGGTGAGCGTCATGGCGAGCGGGGAGCGGAGCAAGCGCGGCATCCCCGAGGGGCTGTGGCTGCGGTGCCTTCAGTGCAAGGCCACGATCTTCCGCAAGGAGGTCGAGGTCCGCCTGAATGTATGCCCCGAGTGCGACCACCATTTCTACGTGTCCGCCCGCGACCGCATCACCCAACTGCTCGACGAGAACAGCTTCGAGGAGACCGACGCCGACCTGCGCCCGGTGGACGCGCTCGGGTTCGTCGACAGCCAACCCTACGCGAAACGGATCGTCGAACAGCAGAGGAAGACGGGCCTGGGGGATGCCGCGGTGTGCGGGACCGGGTTCATCCGCGGCCGCGGGGTGGTCCTCGGCATCACCGACTTCGCTTTCATGGCCGGCAGTATGGGGGCGGTGGTCGGCGAGAAACTCGCTCGCGCCGCCGAGAAGGCGACCGCCCTCAAGCGGCCGCTGATCTTCGTCTCCGGTTCGGGCGGCGGCGCGCGCATGCAGGAGGGCATCCTGTCGCTCATGCAGATGGCGAAGATCTCGGCGGCCCTGGCGCGCTACCACCAGGCCGGCGGGCTGTACGTCTGCATCCTCACGAACCCGACGATGGGCGGTGTCGCCGCGAGCTGGGCCTTCCAGGGTGACATCACCATCGCCGAACCCAAGGCGATGATCGGCTTCGCCGGGGCGCGGACCATCAAGAACACCATCCGCCTCGAGCTGCCCGACGGATTCCAGACGAGCGAGTTCCTCATGAAGCATGGCTTCGTGGACCGCATCGTCTCGCGCAAGGACATGCGCACCGAAGTCTCCCGCATCATCGATTACTGCGAAATCCAATAGGGCAGCCCGCGGCGGCGCGCGGTATCCTGGAGCCGTCATCGTGGCGGCGTTGGACCGTCACCATCCGCCCGAATCCGGAGTGAACACCGTGGGTCTTTTCGACGGCTTCAAGAAGCTCTTCGCCAAAGGGGATGGGTCCAAGAAGCGGAAGGTGACGACCATCGCCAAGCGGTTCGACCTCCAGGGGCGCACGGGTCAGGGGAGCATGTCCAAGGTGTGGAAGGCCTACGACCGTGAACTCGGCCGCGTCGTCGCCCTCAAGGTGCTCGACAAGGTCAAGACCCTCAAATTCGAGGAGAAGTTCAAGCTCCAGGGTTTGAAGAAGCCACCAGAAGGGGAGATCTGCGAAGGGCTGCGGCACGACAACATCGCCAAGACCTTCGAGCACGGGCTGACGAACCTGGGCGAACCCTACCTCGTGCTCGAATGGATCGAAGG
>JAABUN010008298.1_pt1 | contig 10684 bp, 12 predicted proteins | sample 5559311 | NCBI WGS metagenome assembly JAABUN01 (sample SAMN10711877, study PRJNA513370) | rock metagenome | isolation source: Antarctica rocks | place: Antarctica: Victoria Land, Siegfried Peak sud
GCCCGGGGCAGGAGGGCGAAGGCGAAGCCGCGGATCCGCTCCTGGTCGGCGAGCATGTAGAGGGTCATGACCACGACGGCCAGGGTCAGCACCACGAGCTGGGCGGCGGCGCCCGCGTAGCCGAGCGCGCCGGCGGCCAGCGGGGCGAGGAGGGCGGTCGGCTGGGCGTCGCGGAGCGCGGCCGCCTGGCCGGCCAGGGGCGGGAAGGCCGCCGCGCGGGCGGCCAGTTGTGCCTGCAGCTGCGGCTCCGCCGCGACGAAGTCCTGCACCTGCCGGACCAGGGCGGGGAGGACGAGCGCGCCGAGCGCCGCGAGGGCGGCCACCAGGGCGAGCAGGATCAGGCCGAGCGCCGCGCCGCGCCCCAGCCCGCGCCGCTCGAGGGCCCCCAGGAGGGGGGCGAGGGCGCCGGCCAGGACCAGCGCGACGACGAGCAGGAGGAGCGTCGCCCAGATCCGCCCGACCAGCCAGACGCCCCCGACCAGCACCACCACCGGGATCAGCGAGCGCCAGTCCAGGCGCACCGTGAGCACCCGCCCCGCGCTGTCGTCGCTCGCCCGTCGCACCTCGTCGCGCATGGTCACCCCTCACTTTGCGGTTCGCCGCGCGGTCACGGCCGACGCTGCGGACACGATACAGGGAATCTGCCGCGCACGCAATCGTCCTCGCCGCGACCCGTCGGGTTTTGCCACCGCATGCTATATTCGCGTTTTCCGGGGTGCGCCCGGCACGGCGCTTGTGTGGTAGCGAGGTGCCCGCCCGTCGGCTCGGGACCCTCCCCCGGTGGTCTGGCACAGATGGTCGTCGCCTGGGGCGGGCGGGGCGTGGGCACGCGCGGTCGTGATGGGGTGCGCGCCCGCTCGCGTGGCTCACAGGTAGCCCTTGCGGCGGAAGAGCCAGGCGAGGATACCGGCGACGATGGCCATCGCCAGCAGCGCCCCCGGGTAGCCGTAGCGGGCGTGCAGCTCGGGCATGTTGAGCGGCGAGGCGGCGGGGTCGAAGTTCAGCCCGTAGATCCCGGCGATCAGCGTCACCCCCATCAGGATGATCGAGGTGGCGGTGAGGATACGCATCGTCTGGTTGCGGTCGTCGGAGTTCGTCGCGCGGTACGACTCCAGCGGGTTCTGTTGGGTTGTGCAGTGGTGACGCAAGAAGGCGTCCGCTACCGCCTCAGCCGGCGAGCATCGGTGTGCCATCTGTAGCGTGATTTGCCCGAAATAGCGGGTATTGCGCCGCATCAAGCCCCCTGCGCGATGCCAATCTCGGCCACCACTGCACAACCCAGCAGAACCCCCGAGGCTCACACGTATTGTTTACAGGACGCCGGGACTCTGCCATAGTGCGCCCACATTATCCTCAGCGTCCCGATCCGGCTCGTGGGCTTGTGGGTGTGGGCTTCGTGGGGGAGGTACTGGCTATGGCCCTGGTCGATCATCCGCTCCATCCGTTCGTCTGCCCCCGCTCGGTGGCGATCATCGGGGTCTCGCCGAACTGGAGCTACGTCAACACCGTCCTGCAGCAGATCATCGCGCTGGGCGCGCCGACGGCGGTCTACCCGGTCAACCCTCTCTACCCCGAGGTGGCGGGGCTCCCGTCGTACCCGCGCCTCACCGACATCCCCGGCGAGGTCGATCTGGCGCTGATCGCCGTGCCGAGCCGCCTCGTCCCGGATGCGCTGGCCCAGTGCGAAGCGAAGGGGGTGCGGGCGATCAACATCATCACCAGCGGCTTCGAGGAGGTCGGGGGCGCGGAGGGCGCGCGCCGGGGCCGGATGCTGCGGGACTTCGTCGCCCGCACCGGCAGCCGGATCGTCGGGCCGAACACGTTCGGCAATTTCAGCGCGGTCCACCGCTTCGGCGGGATGCCGAGCGTGGCCCGCGCGATGGAACCGGGCGCGGTCGGGTTGGCCTTCCAGAGCGGCGGGATGGCGCTCTACGCCGTCACCGCCCTGGCCGACCGGCACATCGGCCTGACCCACTGCTTCACCTTCGGCAACGAGTGCGACCTGGACCTGGCCGAGAGCCTGCACTACTTCGCCGAGGACGACGCGACGCGGGTGATCGCCTGCTTCGCGGAGCAGTTCCGCCACCCCGAGCGTTTCCTGGCCGCCGCCGCGCGTTGTGCCGACCGGGGGAAGCCGATCGTGATGCTGAAGGTGGGGCGTTCCGAGGCGGGGCGCCGCTCGGCCCAGGCGCACACCGGCTCGCTCGCCGGGGCCGACCGGGTGATCGACGCGGTGCTGGGGGAGTACGGCGTGGCGCGCGTCAACAGCCTGGAGGAATTGATCGAGACGACCGCGATCATGCACGCGCGCACGCTGCCGCGCGGGCGTGGGATCGGCGCGCTGACCGTTTCGGGCGGGGCGAACGGCGTGCTGCTCGACCTCGCCGCCGATGCCGGGCTGGACTTCCCGCCCTTCGTGCCGGCGTCGCGGGCGATCATCCGCGAGGCGCTGTACGACTACGTGGCGACGACCAATCCGCTCGACATCACCGGGCCGGGGATGGTCGGCGAGTCGCCGATCCACAGCGCCGCGCTCGACGCGCTCGGCAGCGACCCGAACATGCACGTCATCCTGCACGCGGTGGCCGGGGGCAACGGCGCGCTTGACGCGCAGAGCCCGGCGGGGCAGATCCTCCTCGCCGCGATGGAGCGGTACCCGGAGAAGGTCTGGGTCCGGCTGGCGACCGTCGTCGGCACCTTCCGCGATCAGCCGCTCGGCCTGCCGCCGCTTGTCGAGCCGGTCTCGCAGATCGGCGGTATCCCCTTCCTGCAAGGCTGCGAGAACGGGCTGCGCGCGGTGGCCGCGCTGATCCGTTACGCCGAGTTCCGCGAGCGCTGGGCGGCGCGCGGGGCGCCGGTGTGCCAGCGCCCACGGTCGCCCCGCGCGCCCGGACACGAGCGCGGGGCGCGGGCGCGGGCGCTGGTCCGTGGCGCCGGGGCGGGGTCGGTCGGCCCGGCGGAGGCGAAGGCGCTGCTGGCCCTCTACGGGATCGCCATGCCGAGCGAGCGGCTGGCGACGAGCGCGGCGGCGGCCGCCGCCGCCGCCGCCGCGCTGGGCTTCCCGGTCGTGCTGAAGATCGTCTCGCCGCAGATCGCGCACAAGACCGAGGCGGGCGGCGTGCTGCTCGGCCTGGCCGACGAGGGGGCGGTCGCGGCGGGCTTCGCCACGATCATGGCGAACGCGCACCGCTACCAGCCCGACGCCACCCTCCTCGGCGTCGCGGTGCAGGAGATGATCACCGACGGGCGCGAGTTGATCGTCGGGATGGTCAACGATCCGCAGTTCGGCCCGGCGATTGTGGCGGGTCTCGGCGGGATCTACGTCGAGATCATGCGGGACAGCGCGCTGCGCCGCCCGCCGCTCGCGCCCGCCGACGCGCGGGCGATGCTCGAGTCGTTGCAGGGCTACCCGCTGCTGGCGGGGGCGCGTGGCCGCGCGCCCGCCGACCTGGACGCGGCCGTCGGCGCGCTTTGCGCCTTCTCCGACCTCTGCCTGGATCTGGCCGACGAGGTGGCGGCGATCGACGTCAACCCGCTGGTCGTCCTCCCGGCGGGTCGGGGTGTCCGCGCGCTCGATTGCCTGATCGTGCGGCGCGGCGCGGGCTGAGCGCCTCTTTGGGTACTGCCAGGTATGGTGATGAACACCTCGTCCAGAAGGGCCGTGTCGGCATGGTCGACGCGATTCCGCGCTGATCGTGGTCACGAACGCAGACAACCGCGCGGATACCTGACGCGCTAACTGAGGACACGCCCTAGCCGCGTCGCTCCTCTTCCAGCTCCTCCGGCGGGTCCTGCTCCTGCCCAGGCTGGGTCGTTTCCTCGTCGTCCGCACCCGGCTGGAGATCGTACCCCTCGATCGCGCCCGCGTCCTCCGACATGCCTTCCTCGTCTTGGTCTGGCCGCTTGTCCCGCTCCGCGCTCATCGTCGCCTCCTGACTTGCTGTGTCCCATCCTCGTCCGCATTGGTGCAGCATCGGTGCCACGGCGAACCAGGACCAAAGTACTCGCCAATTGGTTTTATCCTCTGCGACCTGGCGGCCTCATCATCGACAGGCAAGCAGCTTGTGGCGAGCGGGCTTCGCGTCCTCCGGGCGGGCCGGTGCCAGCCACACCAACCCGCCATTTTTTTTGCGACCGGGCTGTTTAGCCCCGCCGTTCCTCGTCCATCGTCGCGCGTTCTTCCGCCGGTGTCCGGCCCTCTTCGTGCCCGCCAACGACGCTACCGGGACGGATATCCTGCGCGATCGCGGTCTTGCGTTCTTCCGGCACGTTGCGCGTCGCGTCCTGCTCCCCCACCACTCGTCCGGCACCCACCTTGGGCTGCTCCTCACGCTTGTCCGTCATCGCCGCCTCTTTCCTGTACTTCCGATCAGCAGAGCAACATCATCCTTCGCGCTACCGAAGACGGAGTGCCTTGGTTGTGCGGGGTCCTCATGAAGATACGGTACAGCATAACGATGGGCGGGGTGGTTTGGTGTACACCCCGCCCAGCGTTATGCTGTAAATCCGGCGCGTCGCCAGCGATCGACGAGAGGCTACCGCGTGAGGCCCTGGCTCTTGGCTTCTTCCTTGACGGTCTCGGTGACCGTCTCCTTGGCCTCGGTGGCGACATGCTGGACCTTCTCGACCGTCTCCTGGGCGAGCTCCTGCGCGCGTTCGAGCAAGGTGTCGCGCGCCTCGCCCATCAGCTGGTTCTCGCGCTGGGTCTGCGGCAAGGCTAAGCCGATCGCCGTCCCGAGCGCCAGGGTCGCCGCGCCGACCGCCAGGGGATTCGTGCGCAACACGCGCTGGAAGCTATCCTCCAGGCGCATGGCCCGATACTGGGCCTGCTCGGCGAGGTTCCCCGCCGCCGCCGCCGTCCCGCTGGCGAGGTTCCCGGCGGTGTCGCCGATCTGGCCGACGATACCGCTCGCCGTCTCGCCCACTTGGTCGAGGAGGTCGCCCGTCGTCTCCCCGACCTGGCCGGCCGCGTCGCCGACCGCGTCGCCCGCCCGCCCGGCGAGGTCACCGGCCCGACTCGCGACGTTCCCGACCGTCGCCTGGGCGCGATCGACGGCCGACCCGAGCGCGTGGCCCCCACCCAGGCCATCACCGCCACGGGCCGGATAGGCGCGGTTGTCGCCGTCCGCCGCCGGGAATAACAGGGAGGGCCGCTGCTCGCGGTACGTCGCCTCATACGCGCGCGCGTCCATCGTCCCGCGCGCTGCGGCGCTGCGGCTGTTGATGAAGAGCCAGCCGAGCCCGAGACTGGCCAAGGCCGCCGGGAACGGGTTCGCCTTGATCGTCTCGACCAGGCCGTGGCGCGCGGCATTGGTCGTGTCGTTCGCGCTGCGGATCATCGTTTCTACCTTTCCGATTGTCGCCCCCCGGACGGCTGCTTTCGCGTGGCTCGTGGCGTCCTCGACCACCTCACGGGCGGTGACCTTCGCCTCGCCCAGCACCTCGCGAGCGGTCACGCGCGCCTCCACGAGGACCTCGCGCGCCTGGTCGAGGACCTCGGTGGCCTGCCCCTTGACCTCCGCGAGCGCATGGTCGAACACTTCGAGGGCGGCTTCCTTGGCTTGCGCCGTGATATCGCTGGCGGTATCTTTCGCCTGTTCGCCGATCACCTCGGGGCTGAGCCGCTGCTGAATCGCGTCGAGGGTACCGCTCATGTCGGTACGCGTGTGCTCGATTCCACGCCGCAGATCTGCGGTCTCCGTGGTGACGGCGATATTGTCGTCATCGGCACCGGGCTGGCCGGGCCGGTTTATCGGGTTTGCGCTTTGGCCCATTCGGCATCCTCCTTCAACGTGTCGATCGTCTGTTGCGGCAGCGCAGTCTCCTGGCGCAGGGCGCTTATGCCGCGCATGACCAGGAAGCCGCCGACACCGGCGACGACGAGACCCACGAGCAGCGTCGCAACCCACCAGGGCAGCCCCAACTGGCCGAGGCCGATCGCGATCGCGGCGAGGAGCGCGAGGAAACCCGCGTAGGCGACCGCGCCACCGGCGAGCAGGAAGCCGAGGTCCTTGCCGACGCGCGTCGCCTTCTGCGTCATCTCGGTCGTGGCGAGCGCGATTTCCTGCCGCACCAACGTGCCCGTGTCACCGGCGAGGGCGGCGAATAACTCGCCGAGGGAGCGGTTGTCCTGCTGCCCGCTCATCAGCGACCTCCGCGACCGGGCTCACGCGGCGGGCCACCGACAATAACGTCGGGATTCGCATTCGTGGCTTGTGGTGTACGGCCGGTGTTGGTTGGCGGAGTCGGACGGCCAGGATTGGTGCCGAACCCGCTCGCGGCAGAACCCGTGCTGCTGCTGGGCATTGCCGCCGGGCGCGTAGCAGCGGCGCTCGCGGTGGGAGCGGTACGCGCCGGCAATGGCGGTGGCGGGGTGGCCCGCGGGGCAGGCCGCTGGCCGTACCGCTCGGTCTGGCCCTGCCAATCCCCGCGATGCCCCTGACCGCCACCCTGGGTCGCCTGCCCCGAACTCTTCAGGAAGCGCGCGGCGAACAGGCCGAGCGCCAACGCCCCGCCGAGGAAGAGGGCGGGCTCACGCCGCGCAAACTGCTCGGCATCCTGCGCGATCTCGCGCAGGTCGCGCTTGCTGAGGTAGCCCGCGAAGTGCTCGACCTGCCCGGCGGCGCGATCGACGTAACCGGCGATCCCGGCCTGATCGCTGTCGCGCAAGTGCTCGCTGGTCTGGCGGAAGGCGTGCGCGACGTTGTTCAGGTTATCGCTGGCCGCATCTTTCTGGTTCGCCATCGTGCCCGTCGCCTGGGTGGCGACCTGCTCCTTGAGGCCGATGGCCGTGTGCTGAACCTGCTCCTTGAGATCGGCGGCCGTGTGCTGGATCTGCTCCTTCATCGGGGTGGCCTGCTCATCCCGGCTGCCGCCGCTCGTCTGGCCCGCCCGCGCGGCCCCCGCCATGTTCCGATCGCGTTCGACCATGCTCACCACTCCTTACCGCTTGCCGCTCCGGGGCACGGATGCGCTCCGCGCGACACCCGGATACGGGCCATCACCTGTCAGACGGCCAGTGGCGCAGGATTTGTGCCAATGTGCCGCGGTCCCGCCCGCGATCGCGGGCCTTCGCCAGTCTACGTGCGACAATCGACGTATGCCCTCCGTGCCAATTACCTCCGTCGATCACCGCTACCTCATCGACACCAACGGGGAGTACGTCGTCGCGGACACCACCATGCCCAACGGCCCACTCGTCACCGCGAACGCCTCGCTGACCAGCAATGCCCGCCATGTCGTCACCCGCGCGGGCAACACCGTCGTGGCCGCCTCCAGTGGTCGGGACATCTACACGCGCGGCGGCATCGGCCCTCTCGTCACGCCACGCTCATCGCTGATCGTGCAACCTGTCACCGGCGTTATCGCCACCACCGCCTTCCTCACTGAAGGTGGATACCGCCTGCTGACCGAATCAGGCCCCTACCTTTCTTACCCCTAATCTATGGCTGACGTAAAAGTAACTCAACTCCCCGAACTAACCACGCCCACCGACGACGATATCCTGCCGATCATCGACAGCCCCGCCAGCGGTGCGACCACCAAGAAAATCACCAAGGCCAACCTGCTGGCCTCGACCGCACCATTAGTCCATACCCACACCGCCAGCGCCGTCACCGACTTCCAGACCGCTGTCGCCGCCAACAGCACCGTCACCGCCAACACGGCCCATACCGCCCGCACCGACAACCCGCACGCGACAACCAAGGCGCAGGTAGGGTTAGGGAGCGCGGATAACGTCAGTGATGCAAACAAACCGGTTTCCACCGCCACCCAAACCGCCCTCGATGCTAAGGCCGCTCTTGTCCACGCCCACGCCCAAACCGACGTGACCGGCCTCACCACCGCCCTGGCGGGTAAGGAGCCGTCTATCACGGCCGGGACGACCGCACAGTACTACCGGGGCGACAAGACCTTCCAAACACTCGACAAGACCGCTGTGGGCCTTCCACTTGTGGTGAACGTTGATGCCACGGCCCGCGCCAACCATACCGGCACGCAGTCGGCAGATTCGCTCATCGACGGCACGACCAACGTTGCCTTTTTAGCGACAGAACGGGCCAAGCTGGCCGGGATCGCGGCCGGTGCCAGCACTAGCGTCACGTCCGCCACCAACAAGGGCGCGGTCTACGCCACCGGAGCCACGACCGCCACCTCTACGGCTGCCTTAACCGACGGGCAAATATTAATCGGCTCGGGTGCGGGCAACCCGGCTCCGGCCACCATCACGGCAGGCACGGGCATCACCGTTACCAATGCGGCTAACGCGATCACCATCGCGGCGGCGGCGACAGGTGCGACCCCACGCGCGACGCTCACTTTTCCCACAGGGGGCGGCTCGGGCAACCAGATCAGCACGGCGGGCGCGGGCACCAACGTCTTCGGCTTCGCACAAGGGGCCTACACCCATACCGTCACCGGCACGGGCACGAGTTCCAGCGGCGGCTTTTCGCGACGTGGCACCGGCTGGGCGGGGAATGCCTTTCGCAACATGACCGGCACGTTCTCCGGCAGCATCAGCAACAACGCCGGGAATGGCACCGTCTATGTCCGTTTCTTCTACACCGGCGCGTCTGGCTCGATCAGCGCCGACGACTACACCGCCCGCCAGATCGGTTTCGTGTGCACGGGTGGCGCGGTTTACGCGCAGGTCGGCAACGGCACTACCGGGCAGAGCACAGCCTTGACCGGCGTGAACCTGGTCGGCAACGATGTGACCATCACGGTCGCGGTCATCGACGGGGTCAGCGTCAAGTTCTCGGTCGATGGCACCTTAGCCGCCACCTTCACCACCGGCCTGCCGGACACCACCACCCAGCGCAAGGCGGTCTTGCTGGAGAAAGTCGAGGACGGCAACGGTAGCGGCACGGCCCTGGCGATTTACGGCTACGCGATCAGCTACGACGCCTGAGACGCCACGGTACAATAACCAGTAATGGCTCTGCTTTCCTGGGTAGATTTTGAAGCCCGTACCAATTCCACACTTTCCGATCCGGAAGGCCGCGCACTGGCCGATACTATGGCGGCCGGTATCTTGGCGTGGTCAGCCCGGTATTGCAATCGCCTCGGGTGGTCCTACAACACCTATACCGAAGTCCTGAACCCAAGAGAACCCAACGATACCTTCTACGTCTCCGCACTCCCGCTAGACCCGGCACAGCCCGTCACGGTCAGTACCTATAACTATGGCAGCAATGCCTATGATCCATATCAGGGCATCGTGCGCACGAATCCCAACGGCACGGTAAAAACCTACTACACCCTGTATGGCGGCTTCGGTGCGGTGCAGATCGCCTACACCGGCGGCTACACGGACAACACCTTCCCCGCCGACCTGAAACAAGCCCTGACCGACCTCCTGGTGCAGCGCTTCAACAACGCCACCACCGGCGGCCAGACCGTCTCGTCGGTGCGGGCGGGGGACTATAGCGAAGTCTACGACTTCAAGGGCATGGATATCCCCGGCGACTCGATGGAGGTGCTGGACAGCTACCGGCTGCCGGTCGTCTACTGATGCGGGTTATCACCCATTACTTCTCCGTCACACGCGGAGGCACGGCCAACACCCTGATGAACCTCGGGGCGTACTTGTACCCCGCAGGCCCGAACATCGTCGCTTTCATCGACTACCCGGCATCCAAAGCGTTCCAGGTGCTCTTCGACGGCTCACCCGCGCTGAAAGAACAAGATTTGCTGGTGGACGAGGCCGACCCGACCAAAACCTATCTCGTGACGGGCGTCTCCCACTACACCACGCCGCGTTTAGCGCATGTCTCCGTCACCGCCCGCGCCATGTGGGGGACGTAAGATGCCTTTCAGTTACTACGCCACCATCCCGAATCTGCCGGAGCTGCAAAAACGTTTCCAGGAAGCCCCACAGATTACCCTGGTCGCCGTGCGCGATGCGGTCAACAAATCGCTGACGAACTACCAGCGCGAGGCGAAGCTCAATGCGCCGGTGGATACGGGGCGTTTGCGGCAGGGCATCTTAGTGAAGCCCGCCACGATCACCGCAGGCGGCTCGCTGACGAAAGTGAGCGGATCGGTTAATGCAACCGCAAATTACTCCGCAGCAGTTGAGCTGGGCACCGGTATCTACGGCCCGAACAAAGCGCCGATCCTGCCCAAGAAGAAACCCTACTTCACTTTCAAGACGAAGGGCGGCGGCTGGGTCAGGGTGAAGAGCATTCGCGGTATGCGCGGACGCTTTTACATGAGGGATGCCTTGGAGAATAACCAGGCCACCACCAACGGCTACTTCGACGAAGCTGCCGAGACGATCACCCGTAGACTGACAGAGAAATAAACATGAGCACCACTTACACCACCATCGGCCAAGCCCTTTACAACCTGTTTGCGGCCATCGACATCACCGCCATCTACCCGGCTGGCTGGGCGATCAAGGCCAACTATCCGCTCAAGGAACCGGGGCGGTTGACCACCTGGCCGGTCTTCTCCGTCGTGCCGATAGAGGATAATGAAACTGAACTGGATTCCCGCACGGATGATGACGCCATCACCTACGAGGTCTACCTGTTCGACACCTTCGAGGATTCGGCCGTATCCGAGGGACGTATGCGCCAGCTGGTTGATCTTTGTCGAGGTAAACTCCGCCTAGAACGCATCAGCCCCACGATGCTGGAGGGCGGAGCCTACACCATAAGAAACGATGACGGGCGCGTGG
>JAABUN010008299.1_pt1 | contig 10682 bp, 9 predicted proteins | sample 5559311 | NCBI WGS metagenome assembly JAABUN01 (sample SAMN10711877, study PRJNA513370) | rock metagenome | isolation source: Antarctica rocks | place: Antarctica: Victoria Land, Siegfried Peak sud
GGTGGCCGCGCATCACCGCTGACCGGAAAACGTGAACCACCCGTAACAGAGCAGTTCCGTAAGCCGGTCGGTCTGCGCCCGTGCAGGCGACCTTGGGTATTTGTGCAGACGACCGTGAGAACCGACAAGTTTTGCTAGGTCTTCAGGTGCTCAAGGCTGTATTACAAGCCATGTGCGAAACCGTCTCCGTCGTCTCGACGAGTTGAGACGGTCTTTGCCACTCATCCGAGGGTGTTGCATCGAGTACACCTCACGCCACAGGTCAGAACCGGCCGAATCAGCGTTGAATTCAAGTCCTTTCCGGATCGTTGCTACAAGTGCATGCAGGACTCCGGAAAGCGCGCAACACAATGGGCAGCGGATTGGGTACGTCCCTGAGCGTGACGCCGTGGTGGCGTCCTCGACGAATCGACTCACGCGATAAGTGATGAACCTCAACCAAATGGCGGGGGCGCTGGTCACGGAAGGTGCGGCGGCAGAATTCATCGCCGAGCGGGCCAGACAAGGCTGATCAGGATGCTTGGATGATCGGGGCGTAGGCACCTGTAAGCAGAACCGTGGTACGCAGAACCCTTGACGTCCAACGCGGACGAGATCCTCGGAGCCAAGTCAGGCTGTTCGACGCCGGACCCAGACCGACAGCTGTGCGTCAGGGTCTGGTCGCCCCGGTTGCCTTTGTATATGCAGGACGGCACGCCGGACGCTGCGGCGCCGTCCGGCTTCTCAGGGCTGCGGATCCGGTGGTTCCGTCACCGTGATCCGGACGGAAAGCGCCGTTCGGGCCGCTTCCTTGAGGATTGCGAAGCGGGGATCGGGCACCGTGAGGAAGGGAACCTGGGGCAGCCCCGCGAACGACGCGAGCACTGGCTCGGCGAGGGTGCCGGACGCCAGCGCCCTGTCCCCTCCGAGCTGCAGGCACGACGGCGCCTCCGCCCGGTAGAGCGCGGCCGCGCGTGCTGCGGTCTCCTCGACGAGTGCGTCCGCCTGGTTCGCACGACGGCGGGCGAAGCGCTGCTGCGACCAACCACCCGCCGCCGTCCTGCCCTGGACGTAGCGCGTGCCGGTCTTCGATGACAACACCTGGCCTCCGCGTGCGACCCCGACCGAGTAGCCGCCCCGCCGGATCAGCAGCAGTCCCACGGTGATGGTCGGCTCCAGAGCCGGCACCAGATGGGCGATGACACCCGCACCGCCCGATGCCGCCCCTGACGCCGTCGCTCCGGGCAGGGGCGGGGTGAGCACGGCGGCGCAGCCGTTGGCCGCGATGATCCTCAGACTGCCGTCCGGGGGTGCGGTGGCTGGTTCGACGCCGTAGGAGCCGTTCCGCTCCTCGAAGCGCGCCAGCCAACCGTCCAGGCGCTTCACCTCGACGAGGACGGACCTGGTCGCGGGCATGGCGCTTCCTTTTCAGCTGTCCGCGCGAGTACGGCGGCGCGGGAGGTGGGGGCCCGGAAGGACCCGGCCCGTCAGTGGCCCACAGTAACGTTGACGATGTGAATGATCTATTCAGTGCCGCGGCGGACGACGAGTCGGACGACGCGCCCGCCGGTGGCACCCAGGTGTCGGGGACACCGCGGCCGCGCAGCCCCCTCGCCGTCCGCATGCGTCCGCGCACCCTGGACGAGGTGGTAGGCCAGCAGCACCTGCTGGGCCGGGGATCGCCACTCCGGACCCTCGCCGGGGAGCAGGACCAAGGGGCGCAAGCAACGCCGTCGTCGTCGGTGATCCTGTGGGGTCCGCCCGGCACCGGGAAAACCACGCTCGCCCACGTGATCGCGCGCGGGCAGGGGCGGAAGTTCGTCGAGCTGTCGGCCATCACCGCGGGTGTGAAGGACGTGCGGCGCGTCATGGATGAAGCCCTGACGTCGCGCGACCTGTACCGGCAGACCACGGTCCTGTTCCTCGACGAGATCCACCGGTTCAACAAGGCCCAGCAGGATGCGCTGCTGCCCGGAGTCGAGAACGGCTGGGTGGTGCTGATCGCCGCAACCACGGAGAACCCCTCGTTCTCGGTGGTGTCGCCGTTGCTCTCGCGCTCCCTGCTGCAGACGCTGAAACCGCTCGACGAGGCGGACATCAGGAACCTGCTGCAGCGGGCCGTCGATGACGAACGGGGCCTCGCCGGAACGGTCGAGGTCTCCGGGGAGGCGCTGGAACATCTCGTACGCCTCGCCGCAGGGGATGCACGGCGCGGGCTGACGGCACTCGAGGCCGCCGCCGGGGTGGCCCGATCGGGACAGGACAACCAGCCTGCCGCTCACAACCCGGCGTCACCCTACGACGACGAGGGAGACGACGACGAGGCGGGGGCGGGCGGCGCCGACCGGGAAGTATTGCCCGTCCTGGTCACGCTCGAGCACGCCGAGAAGGCGGTCGATGTCGCCGCCCTGCGGTACGACCGCGCGGGGGACCAGCACTACGATGTCGCGAGCGCGTTCATCAAATCGCTCCGCGGCTCGGACGTCGACGCGGCCCTGCACTACGCCGCCCGGATGCTCGAAGCGGGGGAGGATCCGCGCTTCATCGCGCGACGACTGATGATCTCAGCGTCCGAGGACGTGGGCATGGCCGACCCCACCGCGCTGCAGACAGCCGTCGCGGCCGCGCAGGCGGTGCAGCTCGTGGGGATGCCCGAGGCGCGGATCATCCTCGCCGAGGCGGTGGTGCACATCGCCACCGCACCGAAGTCGAATGCGGCCTACAACGGGATCAACGCCGCCGTCGCCGACGTGCGCGCGGGCCGGGGGCAGGGGATCCCCGCGCACCTGCGGGATGCGCACTATCCCGGCGCTTCGCAGCTCGGCCACGGAAAGGGTTACGTCTACTCACACGACGAACCGCACGGGATCGCCCTGCAGCAGTACGCGCCGGACGACCTCGTGGGACGGAACTACTACGAGCCGACCGACCGCGGGGTCGAGCGGGACATCTCCTCCCGCCTGTCCCGCCTGCGCAGGATCATCCGGGGAAGATAGCGCCGCGCCCACGCATCCCGCCCGCGGGACGATTCGGCCGGACCACCCGCCACTGATAGCATTGAAAGCTGACTGGCAAGTCGTCGCGTACCAGCCTGTCGCCCACTTCCTGCGCCGGGTTTCCGGTTGCCTGCAGGCGGGGGTCGGCCAGGGCCGCGGCGGACTGTAGTACCGGGAAGCGGCCAATCCCGGCTCTCCGTTCGTGGAGGCCAGCGACACCAGGAAGTGCGGACGCCCCCGTGGCGCCAGTCCGCTTCTTCGCCGCAAAAAACATCGAAAGGTAGACGTGGCTAACAACACACGTGCCCGCCGGAAGGTCCGCATCTCGCGCGCCCTCGGCATCGCCCTGACTCCGAAGGCAGAGAAGTACCTCGAGCGTCGGCCGTACGCGCCGGGCCAGCACGGCCGCGCGCGTCGCAAGCAGGACAGCGACTACGCCGTACGCCTGCGCGAAAAGCAGCGTCTGCGCGCCCAGTACGGCATCCGTGAAGCACAGATGGCCCGTGTCTTCGAGGAAGCCCGCCGCACCGCAGGCTTGACCGGTGAGAACCTGATCGAGCTACTCGAGATGCGTCTCGACGCCCTCGTACTCCGTTCCGGTTTCGCCCGCACGATTGCCCAGGCCCGCCAGCTCGTCGTGCACCGTCACATCATGGTCGACGGCGCCCGCGTGGATCGCCCGTCGTTCCGCGTTGCCGAAGGCCAGCTCATCCACGTCCACAACCGCAGCGAGACCATGGTCCCGCTGCAGGTTGCCGCCGCTGGTGCGCACCGCGACGTCCTGCCCGCCGTCCCCGGCTACCTCGATGTCCAGCTCGACAGGCTCCAGGCGCGCCTCGTGCGTCGACCGAAGCGCTCCGAGGTCCCCGTGACCTGCGAAGAGCAGCTCGTCGTCGAGTACTACGCACGCTAGTCGCCACCCTCGCCGGAGGATGTCCTCCGGCGAGGAGTGAGACGTGCAGACCGAGAGCCCGCGGCACCCGCCGCGGGCTCTCGGTCTGTAAGGTACTAAGAGCACGAATTCCCACGCCCGCCCATGGAGGCGGTGCACCCCTGCGTAAAGGAGACCGCCCATGTCAGGTGGAGATATTGCGGGCCTGATAGCTGCGGGCGTGTTCGCCGTACTGGTCCTGCTGCTGGCCGTGCCGATCTGGAAGCTCGGACGCGTGTTCGACGAGCTGCGCAAGGCCATCCGCACCGTGACCGACGAGACCACCCCGCTGATCGAGGAGGTCACGAGCACCGTGAGCACCACACACCAGCAGCTGAAGACCGTCGACGGCATCACCTCGAACGTGTCCGATGCCTCGGCCAACATCTCCGCCCTGTCGTCTCTGGTCGCCGCCACGATCGGCTCTCCGCTCATCAAGGTGTCGGCGTTCTCCTACGGCGTCCGGTCGGCCCTGGCCAGCCGCTCGTCTCCCGCACGCCGCCGCCGCAGCCGCTAGACCCCACAACGAACCGGAGAGAACGATGATCAGAAGAGCCTTCTGGCTGGCAGCCGGCGTGACGATCGGCGTGATCGCCGTGCGCAAGGTCTCCCAGGCCAAGTCGAACCTCGGGCCCGAGGGCCTGAACCGGGCCGTCGGGCAGATCAGCGACAGCATCGCGGACTTCGCCGATGCCCTGCGCTCGGCCATGTCGGAGCGCGAGAACGACCTCCGGGCCGCGCTCGGCGTCGAGGCGCCCGCCGTTCCCGCTGCGTCCCGTGCGCCCGGTGTTTCAGGTGACGCGGTTCCCACGTCCCGCCGCTCCCTCCGCTAGGAGGAAGCACTGCCTGCGCCACAGGCTCCGGCTGCCCGGCCGCCGTCTTTGCTCCGGGCCGCGCCGGCGGCAGCCCCACCGGACCGGGCCCACGACGGGCGCTCGCCCCACAGAGCGGCGACCGGCTCCCACCTTTTCGTCCGGTCCATCGCGACCCGACCCCTTACCGAAGGATTGCCCCATGAAGTCGCATGAGATCGCCAGCCGCTGGCTGAGCTACTTCGAGAAGAACGGGCACACGGTCGTGCCCTCGGCGTCGCTGATTTCCTCCGACCCCTCTCTCCTGTTCACGGTCGCCGGCATGGTGCCCTTCATCCCGTACCTGACGGCACGCGAGGTCGCGCCGTACAGCCGGGCCACGAGCGTCCAGAAGTGCATCCGCACCGGTGATATCGAGGAGGTGGGTAAGACCGCGCGGCACGGCACCTTCTTCCAGATGTGCGGCAACTTCTCCTTCGGCGACTACTTCAAGGCCGGTGCCATCCGCCTCGCCTGGGACCTGCTGATCAGCGATGTCGCCGACGGCGGATTCGGCCTCCCCGAGGAGAAGCTCTGGATCACCGTCTACCACGAGGATGAGGAGGCGCTGGCGATCTGGCGCGACAGCATCGGCGTCCCCGCCGAGCGCATTCAGAAAATGGGCAAGAAGGACAACTACTGGTCCACCGGACAGCCCGGCCCCGCCGGTCCCTGCTCCGAGATCTTCTACGACCGCGGCCCCGCCTACGGCGTCGACGGCGGCCCTGAAGCTGACGACACCCGGTACGTGGAGATCTGGAACCTCGTCTTCATGCAGTACCAGCGCGGCGAAGGCATCAGCAAGGACGACTTCGAGATCCTCGGGGAGCTGCCGACCAAGAACATCGACACCGGTCTCGGGCTCGAGCGCCTCGCGATGATCCTGCAGGGTGTTGAGAACATGTACGAGACGGACCAGGTGCGCCCCGTGCTGGACCGGGCCGCGGCTCTCAGCGGCAAGAACTACACCAGCGCCGAATCGCCGGAGGACCCGCACCACACCGACGATGTCCGCATGCGTGTCGTCGCCGACCACATCCGCTCCTCGCTCATGCTCATCGCCGACGGCGTGACGCCCTCCAACGAGGGCCGCGGCTACGTGCTGCGCCGACTGATCCGCCGTGCCGTCCGAGCAATGCGGCTCCTCGGCGTGGAGCGGGCCTGCCTGCCCGAGCTGCTACCGGCCTCGCGGGATGCCATGAAGGGTGTCTACCCCGGGGTCGAGACGGACTTCGAGCGGATCAGCCGTATCGCCTACGCCGAGGAGAAGGCGTTCCTGCGCACCATCGCCTCGGGCACCGCGCGGCTCGAGGAGGCGGTCCGCGAATCCCTCGCCGAGGAGCGCCCACTGTCCGGCCAGGACGCCTTCACGCTCCACGACACCTATGGCTTCCCGATCGACCTGACGCTCGAGATGGCGGAGGAGGCCGGGCTGGCCGTCGACGCCGAAGGGTTCCGCTCCCTCATGCTCGAGCAGCGGCAGCGCGCCCAGGCGGATGCCCGTGGCAAGAAGGCCGGCCACGCCGACCTCAGCGTGTTCAACGAGCTGCTCGGACGCGGCCAGACCGTCTTCACGGGCTATGAGGAGCTGACGTCGGAGGCGCGGATCCTCGCCGTCCTCGACAAGGGCCAGTCCATCCCGAGCGCGGTGCAGGGCGACGAGATCGAGCTCGTCCTGGACCAGACTCCGTTCTACGCCGAGGCGGGCGGCCAGGCGGCCGACGTCGGGCTCATCACCGGCGACGGCTTCGTCGTCGAGGTCCTCGACGTCCAGCGGCCGGTGAAGGGCCTCAGCGTGCACCGCGCCGTGGTGCGCGAGGGCGAGGTGGCCCGGGGCGCCACGGTGACCGCCGCCGTCGACCGCCAACGCCGGCACGCGGGGGAGCAGGCGCACTCGGGTACGCACATCGTCCACGCGGCCCTGCACGAGATCCTCGGCCCCGAGGCGCTGCAGCGCGGCTCGTTCAACAGGGCCGGCTACCTCCGCTTCGACTTCTCCTGGGGCGAGGGCATCAGTGCCGCGGCCCGTTCGGAGATCGAGGAGGTCTCGAACATCGCGATCCGTAACAACTACGAGGTCGAGACGAAGATCATGTCCCTCGCCGATGCCAAGGCCCTCGGTGCGACGGCGCTGTTCGGCGAAGCCTACGGCGACACCGTGCGCGTCGTCGAGATGAACGCCGACTTCTCCCGCGAACTCTGCGGAGGCACCCACGTGACGTCCACATCGCTCATCGGGAGCCTGACACTGCTCGGCGAGCAGTCCGTCGGATCGGGCAACAGGCGTGTCGAGGCGCTCGTCGGGCTCGATGCGTTCCGGCACCTCGCTGCCGAACGAGCCCTGGTGTCCGAACTGTCCGACATGCTGAAAGTGCCCTCGGCGCTCCTGCCGGAGCGCGTCTCGGCGACTCTGAACAAGCTGAGGGCTGCGGAGAAGGAACTCGACCGGCTGCGCGGGGAACAGCTCGCCGCCGCCGCGGGGTCGCTCCTCGACACCGCGGTCGACGTCGACGGCATACGCCTCATCGCGCACGACGCCGGCGAGATCGGTGGCGCCGACGAACTGCGCACGCTCGTGCTGGACCTGCGGGGCCGCCTCGGAGCCGAGGCGGCGGTCGTCGCTGCCACCGGCGTCTCACAGGACCGCCCGCTGGTGCTCGTGGCCACCAACGAGGCCGCGCGTGCCGCCGGCGTCAGGGCCGGAGCGCTCGTGCGGACCGCCGCCGGGATCCTCGGCGGTGGCGGCGGAGGCAAGGATGATGTCGCCCAGGGTGGCGGCTCGGACGCCGAGCGCATCCCCGACGCTCTGTCCGCCATCCGCACCGCGGTAGCGGAACGCTGACGGTGGGGATGACGGGCGACGGCGGGGGAGCGGCAGACGTCCCGTCCTACCCCTTCGGCCCCAAGCTCGGTGTGGACGTCGGCCTGGTTCGGGTGGGCCTGGCCGGCTGCGACCGCGACGGCTTGCTCGCCACCCCGATCCGCACCCTCAAGCGGGACCCGCGCAAGAACAGTGATGTCCGGATCCTTGTCCGCGAGGCCATCGAACGGGGCGCCGTGCAGGTCATTGTCGGCTTCCCGAAGAACCTGAGCGGCCGGGAGGGAGCCTCCGCCGACATGGCAAGGACGTACGCAGGGCTGGTGGTCGAGGAACTTTTCCGACAGTCCCATCCGTTACCAGTACGCTTGGTGGATGAACGGCTGAGCACCGTATCGGCCCACCGTTCGCTGCATTCGGCTGGTCTCAGCAGCCGTGAGCATCGTAAGGTGGTGGATCAGGTGGCTGCCGTCGAAATACTCCAGCATGCCATCGACACGCAGCGTTCACGTGGACGGGACGTGGGGGATCCGGTTCCCGTGCGTGACGCAGAGGGCGCTCAGAGCCCACAGCTGACCCCTACAGAGGAGCCCATCATCAAGGACAGTTCGCCCAGCAGGGAGGATTCGGAGTCGTGAACAATCGTACCCGGCACTCGACTGCCCCCCAGGATTCCTTCGACGAGCAAGCCGATGTCGGAGCCCACGACGACGACGGCTACGCGCATCCCGAACCCGTCGAGGAGTTCTTCGCGGCCCAGGAAGCCCCCCGGCGCGACGCCAAGCGCCAGCCGTCGAAGGCCAAGCGGCGACGACGCCTCCGCCGGACCGTCATCATGCTGGTCGTCCTCATGCTGTTCGCCGGGACGGTCTACGGTGCGGCGCTGATGCTGCGCAACTTCCTGGGCCTGAACGACATCACCGACTATGCGGGACCGGGTGGTGAAGTGACCGTCTTCACGGTGCCCGAGGGCGCGGGGGCGCTGGCCATCGGCACTGGGCTCCAGAGTGCGGACATCGTGGCGGATTCCACCGTCTTCGTCGAGGCGCTGGGCGCCATCGCCGAGGGCCGGGAGGTCCAGCCGGGTGAGTACGAGATGCGGCTCCAGATGTCGTCGGCCGCCGCCGCCGAAGCGCTGCTCGGTGAGGACCCTTCCATCGTCTCCTATGCCGCGGTCGCCCGCGACCTGCGCCAGGGCGAGGTCTTCGACATCCTCAGCACCTCCTCGGGGATCCCCCGTGCCGAGTTCGACGCCCTGGCCGCCGATCCCACACAGTTCGGGCTCCCGCCGCAGGCGCTCTCGCTCGAGGGCTACCTGCACCCGGGTGAGTACCGCTTCGATGTCGCCGCCACGGCGACGGACATCATCACAGAGATGGTCACGGCGACGACGGACCGCCTCGCGCAGGACGGGGTCACGGACCCGAACGAGCAGTACCGGATCCTCACCATCGCGAGCATCGTGCAGGCCGAGGCCGGCGAAGGCGACTACGCGACGGTCGCAGGAGCCATCAACAACAGGCTGACGCCCGGCAACACGGAGACCAATGGCCTCCTGCAGTCCGACGCGACGGTCGCCTACGGCCTGGGGAAGCGGACGTACCAGCTGACTCCGGAGGAAAAGGCGGATACGTCCAACGCCTACAACACCTTCGCCAACCCCGGCCTCCCGAAGGGACCCATCGGTTCGCCGAGCGACGAGGCCATCGACGCGACGGTCAGCCCCGCGGACGTGCCGTTCTACTTCTGGGTGACGGTAAACCTGGACACCAAGGAGACCAAGTTCTCGGAGACCTACGCGGAGCACCTGCGCTATGTCGCCGAGTATGACGCCTGGTGCGGAGCCAACCCCGGACGGTGCGAGTAGGTGGTTCCTGCGCGACCCACGGCGGCACCGGCACTCCGGGCCGCCGTGATCGGGTCGCCGATCGGGCACTCGAAATCCCCGCTGCTGCATGCGGCGGCCTACCGGGCGCTCGGCATCCACTGCTCCTACGAGGCGATCGACGTCGACGAGCCTGACCTCGACCGCTTCGTCGACGGCGTCCGCGCGTCGCCGGGCTGGCGGGGGCTGTCCGTCACGATGCCGCTGAAGGCCGGAGTCGTCCCGCTCGTCGACCGCACCACGGAACCCGGGACGACCCTCGGCGTCGTCAACACCGTCGTCGTCGAGGGGGCCGGTTCCGTCCTCACGGGCCACAACACCGACGTCGCCGGGGTGGCGCACGCCCTTGCGGCGGCAGGAGTGCGGATACCCGGCCGCGCCGTCGTCCTCGGTGGCGGGGGGACGTCCGCCGCCGCCGTCGCCGGTCTCGCCCGGCTCGGAGCAGAAAGTGCCCGGATCGTGGTGCGGCGGCCCGAGGCCGCGAGCGGTCTCCGGCGCATCGGCGCGGACCTCGGCATCGCCGTCGAGATCGTCGCCTGGCACGAGGCCAACGCTTTGGTGAAGGCGGCCGACGTCGTCATCTCGACGCTGCCGCCACGTGGTGCGGATGCGCTGGCGGCATCCCTCTCGGCCGATACCGGCTTCCGAACGAACGGGACGCTACTCGACGTCGCCTACAGTCCCTGGCCGAGTTCGGTCGCCGCCGCATGGCAGCGGGCCGGCGGGAGCATCGTGCCGGGACTCGACATGCTGCTCCATCAGGCGGTGGAGCAGGTGGCCCTGTTCTTCCCCGAGGTGCCGCAGGATCGGGACTCCGTCCTGAAGGTGATGTGTGACGCGGCGGGCGTCATCCGGCGCTGAACCCTGCGGTGCTGCATGGCAGTATGGAGGCCATGTTGCGTTGGTTGACGGCAGGAGAATCGCACGGCCCCGCCGTGGTCGGGATCATCGAGGGGATGCCCGCGGGAGTGGCCATCACGAGCACCGACATCCAGGACGCCCTGGCCCGTCGCCGGCTCGGTTACGGACGCGGCGCCCGCATGAAGTTCGAGCAGGACCAGGTGCGCATCATCGGCGGCGTCCGCCACGGGCTCACGCAGGGCGGTCCAGTCGCCATCGAGGTCGCGAACACCGAATGGCCCAGGTGGGAGAAGATCATGTCCGCCGACCCGCTCGGCGAGGACGACGCCGCGGAGCTCGCCGACTCTGCGCGCAACGCGCC
>JAABUN010008300.1_pt1 | contig 10682 bp, 9 predicted proteins | sample 5559311 | NCBI WGS metagenome assembly JAABUN01 (sample SAMN10711877, study PRJNA513370) | rock metagenome | isolation source: Antarctica rocks | place: Antarctica: Victoria Land, Siegfried Peak sud
ACTAGAAAAATTTGACTTTTACTTTGTGCTGAGTAATCTCCTGGCTTTTGCTTTCAATTTTTTATTTTTGCTCATTTAATTTTTAGCTGCGTAGTAACCCTTTCTGGTTCTAATTGTCAGATTCTGACGTGCGATTCTTAATTCTATGGCACGCCATTTTCCGTCTTTTTTGAGATTTAGAGGTTGATAACCGAGTGTATATTGCATACTGAGTTCCTGGACGATATTTTTGAAAGTCTCGCGCATCGCAACACCGCCCGGCGTAGCAACAAAAAGCCCGCCGCTCTTTTCGGCAAAATTTTTTAACGCTGCCTGGCTTTGCATTCTTTCGCGTACGTCGCCGCCGTCAGCCGAAGACATATCCACTGTGTAAATCGTTGCGTTTGCGGCAATCACGGCTTTTAGCGCTTTATCGGAAGAGTATTTGCTTTTCGTATCCGCGCCGTCGGATAAAACAATTAGCGCGCGGCGTTTTTCCGGACGACGGCTTAGTTCCTGCGCAGCTTTGACGATGGCGTCGTTTAAGACCGTATAGCCATAGGCTTTCAAATCAAAAACACTCGGTGCAATGTCACGGCTGTTAGAAAAATCTTGAACGAGCGAGACTTTTGAATCGAAGTTATAAATTGCCGCTACGTCTTTTGTGCGCAGTCCGTCCAGAAAGTTTATCGTTGCCGAACGCGCCAGCGAAACTCTCTGTTCCATACTGCCTGAAGTGTCAATCAAAATCACCGCCGCAAACGGCGTCTCCTCGGCTTCAAAAAACTCTATCTTTTGCTCGACGCCGTCTTCAAAAATTTTAAATTGCGCTTGTCTCAAACCGGAGACAATTTTATTTTTGGTATCTGCGACGGTTGCGTTCAAAACTACAATTGAAGATTCGACTTTGATAGTGTCGTCTTCACTATTTTGAGCAAAAGCAGCAGGCGAGAAAAAACAGAACAAAACCAGAAAAAACGTCTGAACTAACCGGCTGGGAAAGAAGTAGTTTGCGGAAAGTTTTGACATAAAACAAGGGCTGAAAATAGACGCGACTAATTACTAATTCTTACTCAGCCGAATAAACCGAACGACTTTAAAAAGCGCATTTGAGCTTTGTACGGCGACGGTTGAAATTGTGTATCTGGTAGTTTTCTTCAATTCATCGGACAATTTCCGGCTGATATTTTTCAATTTGTCGACGGCATCCGAAACCGAAGACAATTTTATATCATCAGAGTCGGAACTATTCTCTTTCTCGGACGACGGATTCGAGTCGCTGCCGCCGAGTTCCTCACGAATTTTTTTCGACAATTTTTCCAGACGTTCGAGTTTTCTCTGGTCTTCTCCGGTTAATTTTTTATTTTGAACAAATGATTTGTCGAGTTCATCGCTCAATTTCACGGCTTCTTCGCCGCGCTGGAGCAATTCTTCGTAATCTTTTTTTTCGCGGTCAATGCGATTTTTTGCAAGCGTTTCTTTTATGCCTTTCGGTAGTTCTTCCTTTTCACCCGTGTTCGATTGGGCATTGACGCACACGATTGACGCTAAGAAAAGAAATACAATAAAAATAAAACGATAAAAACTGGTAATCATAGTTTCAAAATACAAAATATGTTATAAAACAAAAATTATTGATTCGGTTCTGTAGGTTGCTCGTCGGGCGATGTTCCCGTAATTGCTTCAATCAGTTTTGCAAGAAACTCGTCTTCGGCAGCGCCGCTGCTTTGCAAAGTTGTCCATTCCGATTGCAGACCATTTTCAGACCTGCCTTCGATTTTTGCCGTTACCGAAACGTTGTTTTGAATGCCGTCAATCGATTGAACTTCAATCGTTAAAGTATAACGCCCGCGGGTCCAGGAAGTGTCCGAGTTAAGCAAATCCGCATAGCGATTTAGTTCGTTTCGTGCCGTAACCGCGCCTTTAGCAAAAACAAATGGCTGCGTGATGATGACGCCGTCATTCAAGCGCGAAGCCGATTCGTCAACGATTATTTTCCTCTCTTTCAAAATATCTGTAATGGACTCGACCAGACGGTCGCGGCGCGCGTTCATCTTATATGGATTAGCAAGCATCTCGCGCACTTTTGTTTTATCCTTGCCCCAATTGAGCGAACGCCCACCCGCATCATTCGGGCGTTGCGTGCCTGTTGTTCGGTTGCTTTCTTCTTTGATTTTCTGCGTTTGCGTGTCAATGCCTTTTTGGGAAAAGACGGTGGAGGAAAACAAAATTACAACGGCAATTAAATAAAATAAATTTTTCATAAAAGTTAATTCCATCACACGACCAACGCCTTTAATATAGCGCAAAGTTTGCAAATTCCAAAGGTTGGATGTTCGCCAAAATTTTATAGTTGTAAAAGGTATTTTATAATTTGGAACCTGATTTTTTTTGCTTTTCCCACAAAATAAGGTGTTTGAGAAAAGAGTGATGAGCGGCAAAACGCGCTATGCAAAATCCGGCTAAACCGTCGAGAAATCCAAGCCTTAAAAGGTATGTTTGCAGAAAAGCGGTTAAACCTGCCGTCATAATCTTGAGCGTCGATGTTTGTTTTCCCTGCTCAAGCATTTGAAGCGCGGCGAGAGGTGCGTAGCGTTCACCAATCATTCGATGATGATGCGCGGCGTTTTCAATCGAATAATGCAAAACGTCGCCCGAGAGTTTTTTAACTCTCGCACCGTCTTGCATTTTGAAAGATTCGTGAATCAAAACGTCTTTCCAAAAACCTTTTTTACGATTGAAAAAACGCAGCTGCCAATCGGGATACCAACTTCCGTGGCGAATCGGTCGGTTCATATAAAATGATAGACGAGGTGATTTATAGCCATCAGCTAAATCGTTTAACGAGAATTGTTTAAGTCGCAAGATTTCATCTTTTAACTCAGGTGAGACTCGCTCGTCGGCGTCAAGGCTTAAAACCCAATCAAATTCAGCACAATCGCTTGCAAATTGTTTTTGTTTAGCGAAACCGAGCCATTCCTGGCTTAAAACTTTCGCGCCCATAGATTTTGCAATTTCTCGCGTTCTGTCTGTTGATTCGGAATCAATTAGCAAAATCTCGTCTGCCCAATCAACCGATTCGATTGCGCCGGCGATATTTTTTTCTTCGTTGAACGCGATGATGCAGGCAGAAATTTTCACAGTTTTTTACCGAAAACAAATTTATCATAATACGGAAATTTTGAAACCATGTCTGAAAAATCATTTCAAAAAAAAGAAGTTTGAGAGAAACGTTTCTCAAACTTCTAAAAATAAAAGTTAATTTATAACTTTAAGAAATGCGTACGTTGGTCAATGTTTGAACTGATGCGCTGGTTCCATTGTTATTACCGCCGGCAGCTTTTGCAACTGCTGCTTCCTGACGTTTCTTGCCAACCATTTTTCCGTATTCGGTCAAAGCCTGTGCGACAATTTGATCCATATTGTAATAGCGATAGGTCGCCAGCCTTCCAACGAAGCGAACATCGGAACGCGCGTCTGCCAGAGTTTTATATTTGGCGTAAAGGTCGGCATTTTCCTTGCGCGGAACCGGGTAATACGGGTCGCCTTCAGCGCGCGGAAATTCATAAACGATACTGGTTTTTTTGTGTTCCTGACCGGTCAGATATTTGAATTCCGTAATTCGTGTGAATGCTTGCTCATTCGGGTAATTGACAACCGGCGCGCTCTGAAATTGTTCCGTATCGTGCGTTTCATGCTTGAATTCCAGCGAACGATAAGGAAGTTTGCCGTAACGATAATTAAAAAATGCGTCAATCGGTCCTGTGTAAATCAACTGTCTATACGGAATTTCCTCCGATATTTCCTGATAATCGCAGTTGAGCATTATCTTAATGTTTGGGTGGTCGAGCATTTTTTCAAACATTCTCGTGTAACCGTGCTTCGGCATCGCCTGGTAAGAATCCGTAAAATAACGGTCATCGCGCGTCGTCCGTGTCGGCACGCGAGAAGTTACCGATGCATCAAGTTCTGAAGGGTCTAAGCCCCATTGTTTGCGCGTGTAATTGCGGAAAAACTTTTCGTACAGTTCGCGCCCGACTTTTGACACTACCACGTCCTCAGATGTTTTTATCTGGTCGCACGGTTCAGCCAAAGATGCCAGAAAATCTTCTACTTCAAACGCCGTTAAATTCAAGCCGTAAAGTTTGTTTATCGTGTCCAAATTTATAGGCATCGGCACAAGCATTCCGTCAACCGACGCCAAGACGCGATGCTCGTAAGTGCGCCATTCGGTAAATTCAGACAAATAGTCGAAAACGTCCTTTGAATTAGTGTGAAAAATATGCGGTCCGTATTTATGTATTAAAATACCTTCGTCGTTATAAAAATCATAAGCGTTTCCGGCAATGTGCGGACGCTTGTCGCAGATTAAAACTTTTTTGTCAGAACCGTTTGCCAGCCTTTCGGCAAGCACACTTCCGGCAAATCCGGCGCCTACTATCAAGTAATCAAACATTAAATTTCCCTCGCTTGTTTATTTAATTATTATACAAAAATCAGCTCGAATGAATGGCTCTTAAGAAACCGCCAGTCGTTTCGAGGCGGCTTCATTAACCAGTTTAGCCATTGCCCGCCAGGTATTGTCCCACGAAGTTTGCAGCAAGAATTTATCAACCTTCTCCAAATGCTTCGCCTCGTCTGTCTCGTCTAACGCTTCTTTGATGGCGGAGACAAATTCTTTCGCATCCGAAGCTATGTAGACCAAGTCTTGCTCGCCGTATGGTCGCACAACATCGCGTATCGGTGTCGAAACGACGGGTTTTCCCGCAGCCAGATATTCAGGCGTTTTCGTCGGGCTGATAAATTTGGTCGAGTCGTTTATCGCAAACGGCATCAATGCAACATCCCAACCGGCGATATAGGACGGCAATTCGTCATAATCTTTTTTGCCGAGATAGTGAATATTTTTTCCTTTCGGCAAATCGTTTTCACTGATTTTTACAACCGGACCAATCATTACAAAGTTCCAATCAGGACGCATTTCGGCAACCAGGCGAAGCAGTTCTAAATCCATTCGCTCGTCAATCACTCCGATAAAACCCAGTCGCGGACGAGCAATTTTGGATTGGTCAGGCGGCTCTTCCGAGGCGTTTCGTGCTTTTTTGAAATGCGCGACGTCTATGCTTGAAGGAAAAGCCCAGATATTTTTGTGCCGGTTGCGCTTTGCTTCATACAAACTTTGACCACCGGTAAACATAATGTCGCTTGTATTGATTAATTTTTCTTCATTTGACAAAAGCGTCGGCGGCGCAAACTTGAAAAGAGAAAGCTCATCCATACAATCATAGACAACCGCGCGCGGCTTTAAATGTTCGGAATAAGACAATGCCATCGGCGTGTAATACCAGGAAACGAAGTTGGCGATATTTTTCTCGACGAACATATCGTCAAGCAATTTACGAATCAAATAGTCAACGGATTTGGCTTTGACATCGGAGTCGCTAAGCTGCGGAACAACGATGAATAAATTGTCTTCGCGCGCGCTCACATCCATCCGCGTTGGGGCATCTGAAAATATCGGTTCTTCAACAAAAAAAACGCGCCGCTCTTTGGCAAAACGACTAAGCAGATGCTGCGGACGTTGATAAACAAAATCCCAACGAAGATGTGAAAAACAAACCAAATCAAAATCCATAGTTATTTATCCGAATCAATCAAATCTGTATCCAAAACACTAAAATATCGAAATTTGAGCCTCGTTAATCACAACCTTTGATTGCCGGATTAAACCGCAGCCAAATGCTCGATTTATTTAATCTAAATTAGAAAATTATTATACCATATTATTGGGAAATATATTTGTAATTCAGAATACATAGTGAAAATATTAACAAAGTTTTAATAAATTTATGAAAAGAGAAGTCAGGAATGAAAAACCGTGCAGTGTAATTTAGAGGACAGAGTTTTTTATAAAATTCGTTACTTTAGAATTTTGCTTGTACGCAAAGTTTTAGGGTAAATATAAATTTTACGGTTTGTTTTTATTGTCAAAATTAGTTAGTTATTTATAGTTGTCGGAAGAAAAATATTCACCTGACTCGATACGTTATAATTATGCAAAGAATTTTCGCAAGCGATATTTTGGGTGGTTTCGAATGTTCGACGCACATAAATTATCTCGGCAAGCGCGTTGATGTAATTTCGGCGACAAAACACGATGTTTTCGCTGAGCAGGATTACCGGCGTCTTCTCGACATGGGCATCCGAACCGCGCGCGACGGTGTGCGTTGGCATTTGATTGAGCAAAAACCTTATGAATACGATTTCTCCAGCGTTTTAAATCAAGTCCGGGCAGCGCGTAAAACCGGCATCCAGATTATTTGGGATTTGTTTCATTACGGTTTTCCAGAAGATTTAGATTTATTAAGCGCCGAATTCGTCGAACGTTTTAATGCGTTTACCAGAGCATTTGTGAAATTGTTGGTGCAAGAAGGCGAACAGAATTTTTTCTTTTGTCCGCTCAACGAAATTTCCTTTTATTCCTGGATTGCTGGCGATGTTGCCGGTTTTTACCCTTTTCTACGCGGACGCGGCGATGATATAAAACGCAATCTCGTGTGCGCGGCAATCGCAGCAAGTCAGGCAATAAGGGATATTCGACCCGAAGCGCGTTTAATAAATACTGACCCGGCGATACATATTACGTCGGAAAATAAAACTCCGTTTGAAACGGAAGCGGCAGAAACACATCGGCAAGGGCAATTTCATGCGATGGATATGTTGTGCGGCAGACGCGAGCCGGAACTCGGCGGTAAGCCTGAATATCTCGATGTTATCGGGTTAAATTATTACACAGACAACCAGTGGCGGTATGAAACCGGACACAAAGTTTTCCGCGAACATCCCGAATACCGTTCGTTTCACAGTATTTTGCAGGAATATTTTGAGCGTTATAATCGTCCGATTTTGATTGCCGAAACCGGTGTCGAAAACGAAATTCGCCCCGATTGGTTTCGTTTTATCTGCGATGAAGTCAAAATGGCGAAAAATGCCGGTGTTCCTGTCGAAGGTATTTGTCTATACCCGATTGTCAATCATCCGGGCTGGGACGACGACCGGCATTGTCATAACGGTTTGTGGGATTATGCGGATGAATTTGGAAACCGCGAAATTTATGAGCCGCTTGCCGCCGAAATAAAAAAGAAAATTACACTACAAAACGAAAAGAAAGAAAGTTTTGTAAATCACCGGCTTCGGGCAAAAGCAGTCGGAGCATAAATTCACAACAACTTTTTCGTTTTAAAATCAGTTTCCGGGAGTTTAAAACGGTAGATTGAATTGTTTAGACACAGCAAATCAAATACATTTTCTTAATGTAAAAATTGAGGAGTCAGCAACAGGACTTCTGAGATAAAACTTTACTAAACATTCTGCAAGTTGTTCCAATGAAGTTATTTATCATTCATCGGTGATTCAACTTCGATATTGTTTAAACGAAAAGTTGTGGAAGTGGTGCGTTGCAAATCTGAGAGCGATTTGTTGTAGTCGGTCTCAGCGCGAATTTCGGCGTTCCTCGCATTTGTCAAAGCGTTTTCGCGCTGAAACAATAGAAATGTCGTTGAACGTCCGACTTCAAAAAGTTTCCGTTCGCCTTCGAGTTGAATTTCGGCATTCGAGCGCGCCCGACGTGCGGTTAAAACTCTCAAACGCGAAGTTTCGACCGCTTGAACCGCATTGCGTACCTCAGCAATAACGGTTTGTTCCTGTCGGCGCGTTTGTGCCGCTACTTGTTCCTGTTGAATTCTCGCGCCTACCAGATTTGCTTCGGCGGTACGATTGCGAAAGGGAAATTGAATCGTAACGCCGACCGAATAATTCGGCGCGTCGGTGCGGAAAAGATTTCGCAGAGATTGAGAGGTTCCGCCATTTAAATAATCAGGCAAGCCCTGAACGGCAATTTGAGAAGGAGTAATATCAGGCAATCCGATTTGTCTGCGCGCTTCGTTTAAACCGCTGAGCAATAAAACATCGGCGTTTGTATTTTGATTGCCTGAAATCAAAGGAATGGTCGTTCCGGCTGGAACGGTTTGTCCGCCGCCTAAAGACAAACCACCGAGCGAGAATGTCGAGTTTAAATCAATGCGCGGCTTGGTTTGATTTTTGAAGTAATCAATGTCAATCGCGTTGATTTCGCGCTCTAGTCGAAGACGGCTCAGCTCCGGGCGATTATCAACCGCGTCTTTTATAGCGTCTTCAACGATTATCGGGTCATCGCTGTAACCGGGTTTATCGGTAGGAACAAGCGATTGCGTCCATTCCGGTGCATTCGGGTCGCGCAGAAGAAGTGTCTTCAAAGTGTTTTCCGTAACGGAAACCTGCTGAGTGGCGAGCAAAACGTCCGATTCACGGTTGGCGAGTTCGGTGGCGATTTCAGCTCGCGCGAGCGGCGCGGCGACTCCGGCTGTGATTTTTGCTTCGACCTGACGCAAATTTTCACGCGCTAAATTCAAATTTGCCAGACGGTTCTGCTGATCGCGCAGGGAAAATACCAAATCCCAATACGACCGCTGAACTTGCCCTATTACTTCAATCGTTTGGCGGCGAAAATCGGCATCTGACTGCTGCAAGCGTTTGCGCTGAATTTTTATCTGTCGGCGTGTATTGTCAATCCGAAAATCACGAAACAAAGGCTGAGTGTAATTCACGCCCAAATTGCTTATGTATGTTGTGCTTGACGAACTTCCAAACGCAGAGGTTTGATTAAAAGAAGTATTGTTCTGCGAATTCCTTCCTGTTTGACTGTTGTTGAAAAACGAATTTATTCTTCCGCCGCCGCGCTCAATAAATTTATCGAAACCTGCATTGAGACGAAAATCGTTCGAGCCGTTCGAGCCGGTTGAAGAACTACGCGAAAGCGTCGGCGTGACGGAAAAAACCGGGTCGTAAGTTCCGAGCAAAGAACGCAACCGCGTTTCTTGGAATCTTACGTCAGTGCGCGCAACTTCAATATCATTATTATTTTCCAGAGCTTTACGAATCGCCTCATTGAGCGATAACGGCAGAGTTTGTCCCGTCTTCACGCCAACGCGTGAAAAAGCGTTCAAATAATCGTTTGAGTAAGTATTATTTGTTTTTTCAATATTTTCAGATGATTTTTTATCATCGGACGTAGCAACTTCTTCCTTTTTCTCAACCGTATTTTCGGCAATTTTCGGCACGAGATTTTTTTGCGTTTGAGCGGAAACTTCGGGCGTATGAAAACTAAAAAGAAAGGCAAAAAAAGAGCCGCAAAACGCAAACAGACGTATGATTTTCATTATAAAAAAGACTCCGAGTTTATGAAAGTAAATAAAAAAAGGTAACAAACTCTAGTGCTTTACTACGTTAAACGAATTTTGATTGTTTCAGTTATTTAACCGTTTCAGGAAATCGAAACTTTTTGTTTTCAGTCAATTCGGTTCAAAACTCTCAGCTTTGAACTTTGCACGGATTTGAGTTATCTTCAAGTTTTTAATAAACGAACATTTTTCTGGAGGTATTTATTTAATATGGCGATTAAAGTAGGCATAAACGGTTTCGGGCGCATTGGTCGCAACGTGATGCGCACCGCGCTTGGCGATAAAGAATTTGATTTTGTTGCGGTAAATGATTTAACCGATACAAAAACGCTGGCGCATCTTTTGAAATACGACTCGGTGATGGGAAATCTCGAACAGGATATTTCGGCGGATGGCGATATGATACGAGTAGAAAACGACAGCTTTAAGGTTTTCAGCGAGAAAGACCCGGCATTGATTGACTGGAACTCGGTCGGCGCGGAAATCGTCATTGAATCTACGGGACGTTTTACAAATGCGCAGGATGCCGCAAAACACTTGCGCGGGTCGGTCAAAAAAGTGATTATCTCCGCGCCAGCTAAAGGCGAAGACGTTACGATTGTTCTCGGCGTCAACGAAGAAATGTATGACGCTTCTAAACACAATGTTATTTCCAACGCTTCCTGCACGACCAATTGTCTTGCGCCGGTAGCGAAAGTAATTCACGAAAAATTCGGCATCCGTAATGCTTTGATGAACACGATTCACTCATACACGAACGACCAGCAACTACTCGATTTGCCGCACAAAGATTTGCGCCGCGCGCGCGCCGCAGGGCTTTCGATGATTCCGACTTCGACCGGTGCGGCAAAAGCCGTCGCGCTAGTTATTCCCGAACTGAAAGGCAAATTTGACGGAATTTCCGTGCGCGTGCCAACGCCGAATGTCTCCTTAGTCGATGTCGTAATCAATGTCGAAAAAGAAACGACGACCGAAGAGGTGAACCGCGTTTTGAAAGATGCAGCGAATGAAGAGTTAAAGGGAATCCTCGGGTTCTCGGAAGAGCCGCTCGTTTCGATTGACTATCGCGGTAATCCGCATTCGTCAATTGTGGATGCTGAAAATACTAAAGTCATTGACGGTAAAACGATGAAAATTCTATCGTGGTACGACAATGAATGGGGTTATTCGTGCCGCGTGCGGGATTTAGTTAAGTTTATTGCAGGCAAGGGTTTGTAGAAGTTACTTAGAGCAAAAAATTAAAAGGTAGAGAGTTTTTTTCATGCCTTATTTGCGTCAATTATAAAAAGAAATTTTATTTTATGTGAATCAATAGTAGAGAAGTGACAGACAAGCAAGAATGATAAGATTTTCTTGCTTATGGATAATCAACTGATTCAAATTTATTTGCTTGTCTGCCAAATCTACGATAATCAAAGCTCTTTG
>JAABUN010008301.1_pt1 | contig 10682 bp, 5 predicted proteins | sample 5559311 | NCBI WGS metagenome assembly JAABUN01 (sample SAMN10711877, study PRJNA513370) | rock metagenome | isolation source: Antarctica rocks | place: Antarctica: Victoria Land, Siegfried Peak sud
CGGTGAACTTGCCGGTGTTCACGTCGACCACGGTCATCGCTTCCGTGCGGTCGATCACGAGCGAGCCGCCCGAGGGCAGGAAGACCTTGCGCTCGAGCGCCTTCGAGATCTGCTCGTCGATCCGGGCAGCCGCGAAGATGTCCTCCTCGCTCGTCCACTTCTCGAGCCTGCCGACGAGGTCCGGTGCCACGTACATGACATAGGCCTCGATGGTGTCCCACGCATCCTCGCCGGAGACGACGAGTTTGGAGAAGTCCTCGTTGAAGACGTCGCGAACCACCTTGATGGTGAGATCCGGCTCGCCGTAGAGCAACTCGGGTGCCAGGGTCTTGGTCGAGCCCGCCTTGCGCTCGATCTCCTCCCACTGCGCCCGGAGCCGGTTGATGTCGTGGGTGAGCTCCTCCTCGCTGGCGCCCTCGGCCGCGGTCCGGACGATCACGCCCGCATTCTCGGGCAGACGGTCCTTCAGGATGCGCTTGAGGCGGTTGCGCTCGACGTCGGGCAGCTTACGGGAGATTCCCGTCATGGAGCCGCCCGGGACGTACACGAGGTAGCGCCCGGGCAGGGAAATCTGGCTGGTGAGGCGTGCACCCTTGTGTCCGACGGGGTCCTTCGTGACCTGCACGAGCACAGAGTCGCCCGACCTCAGGGCGAGCTCGATGCGGCGCGGCTGACCGTCGAGGCCTGCGGCGTCCCAGTTCACCTCGCCCGCGTACAGCACGGCATTGCGGCCGCGACCGATGTCCACGAAGGCCGCCTCCATGCTCGGCAGCACGTTCTGCACCTTACCGACGTACACGTTGCCGATCAGCGAGTCCTGCTGCGTCCGGGAGACGAAGTGCTCCGCGAGGATGCCGTCCTCCAACACGCCGATCTGGATCCTGTCGTCACGCTGGCGTACGACCATCTGCCGGTCGACCGACTCGCGGCGCGCGAGGAACTCGGCCTCGGTGATGACCTGACGGCGACGTCCGGTATCACGGGATTCACGACGGCGCTGCTTCTTCGCCTCGAGTCGGGTGGAACCACGCACGCTGGTCACGCGGTCGGAGATGGGCTCGCTCGTCTGGCGCGGTGCCCGGACGCGCGTGACCGTGTTCGGCGGATCATCGTCCTCGCCGCCGGTGAGCTCGAGATCCTGGTCACCACGACGGCGGCGGCGACGGCGACGCGAAGTCACATCCGGACCGTCGTCGGGTCCGCTCCCAGCCGCGCGCTCATCCGTTCCCTCCGAGTCCTCGTCCTCGGCACCGGCTTCGGACCGGCCCTGATCGGCATCGCCGCGGGTGCGGTTCCTGCTGCGTCTGCTCCGGCGCGACCGGCGGCCCGACTCCTCCGTCTCGTCCTCGTCCGCCTGCTCCTGGCGGGGTGGCGCGACCTGCACGGACGGCACGGTGACCGTCGCGAGGTCCGGCGCGTGGAACAGGAGGGACAGCGGCAACTCCGGAACGGCGAAGGGGTCGAAGCGGTTCTCCGACGCCGACTGCTGCTCGGCTGCCTCATCGTCCTCCGAGTCCTGCTCCGCGTCCGGCACGGCCCCCTGGGTCGACGGCGACTGATCCGCCACCGTGTCGCCTGCTTCTGCTGCCGGGTCCGCCTGCGCGGCATCGTTCGCCTGCTCGGCATCCTCCGCCTGCTCGGCATCCTGCGCCTGCGCGGGCTCCGACGCACGGCGGCTACGGCCCCTCGAAGTCCGTCGCGTGCGGACCGGCTTGTCCGCAGCTTCGACACCGTCCGTAGCTGCGGCAGACTCCCCCGACGCTACGGGCTCGACGGCAGATCCTGCCTCCGGCTGGGCGACCGGGGACTTGACGGCAGGGGACTCCATGGCATCGGACCCGACCGTGCTTGCCGGGCCGGCCCCGACGGAGACCGACCGACGGCGTGTGCGGGGCGCCCGGGCGGGCGCGGACAGCACCGGCTCGGCGTCGATCATCGGCGCAGACGAACCCGCGGTCTCCAGGACTACCGGTTCCGCGGCTGGCTCGACGGTGACCGGCTCGACGGTGGGGGCTGGCTCGACGGTGACCGGCTCGACGGTGGGGGCTGGCTCGACGGTGACCGGCTCGACCGTGGGGGCTGGCTCGACGGTGACCGGCTCGACCGTGGGGGCTTCGACGACGCGAGCGGGGCCAGCTTCGGCCGTGGCCGCACGACGGCGTGTGCGGGGAGCCCGAGCGGGCGGATCCTTCGCGATGCCGGTGGTCGCGACGGCGTCCGGCCCGCCGTCGGTTGCGGTCATCGAAGCCGTCGTCTCGGTCTCCGGAGTACCGGCAACAGTGGTCACAGCCGTCGTCACGACCGGCTTTCGGGCGCGGCTGGCACGCTTGCGGACCGGGGCCGCAGTTGCCTCGGCGTCGGGTGATTGTCCAGACTCCGTAGGCGGTGCTCCGGCCGGCGCGCTCGCGGTGCGGCGCTTCCTTGGCGTCCTCGCCGGTGCGGCCTGCGCCTCCTGTTCATCGGCACCCTGCCCGGCACCGGCTGCTTCCGTGACGTTCTCTTCGTTCCCCTGCTGTTCTGACTGATCCATGCGTACTCGCTCCAAGCCCCTACGGTACCGACCACATTCCGGCACCCTCCAGGGCGGTATGTCGGCTGGCCGCGGGCCGTTCGGCAGGCGGCTGACCGGAAGTCGTTGTCATATCGTCCGAGGTCACACCGTCAAGGGGGTGCGGAATCACTCGGAGACCAGTGGCGCTTTTCCAACTCAGCCGCCCTTGTGGACGGTGGGTCCCGCCAGCGGATTCCGCCTACTTCCGCCGACGGGGCGGACTCGGTAGGACGGAAGCATCGCTCACGGAACGGAAGCCTGTCACTGGACCGACGTGGAAATGTGGTTCCCCCGCCAGCCTTCGCCATTGTGTCACATGACCCTCCAAAAGGAGCCGTGGGAGGCACCGCCGTGCCGGGCGACACAGCGAAGGCTTTTGCAGACCCACCTAAATCCGACGGAGGGGACACAATAAGTACCGCACCGGCGCTACCTGACTTCCGACGTCGGAACCGTCAGGCCACCGTCGTCCGCGCGGTTCACTGCTGGGGTAGCTGGCCCGTGGCAGGCTCCCGGTCCCCCGCCAGCGGCCGGGCGACAGGTACCTTCGTGCCGAGGACCTGCGCGACGACGTCGTGCGTGATCTGCTGGGCCGTCAGGCCGACGCGCTCGAGGATCTGGGTCCGCGAGCCGTGGTCGAGGAACTCCACCGGGAGCCCGACCTCATTGAGGGCAGTGTCCACTCCCGCCGAACGCATCTCCTGGCGGATGCGCGATCCGACGCCACCGGCACGGACCCCGTCCTCGATGACGATGACGATGCGGTGCTCGGCCGCCAGATCGATCACCGATCGGCGGACCGGCAGGAGCCAGCGGGGGTCGATGACGGTGGAGCTGATGCCTTGGGCGCCGAGCCTGTTCGAGACATCGAGCGCGAGTTCGCTCATGGCGCCCACGCTGACGATCAGGACGTCGTTGTGGCGTGAGCCGAACGGCCGGCGCGACAGGACGTCGACGCCATCGTCCAGGCGCTCGATCGCCTCGACCTCTGCTCCGACGGAACCCTTGGAGTAGCGCACCACAGTGGGGGCATCGGAGATCGCGACGGCCTCCCGCAGTTCCTCCCGGAGGCGGGAGGCATCACGCGGAGCGGCGAGGTGCAGACCGGGGATGGCCTGGAGCATGGCGAGATCCCACATACCGTGGTGGCTCGGGCCGTCGGGTCCGGTGACGCCCGACCGGTCGAGGACGACCGTCACACCCGCCCTGTGCAGGGCGACGTCCATGAGGAGCTGATCGAAGGCGCGGTTCAGGAACGTGGCGTAGAGGGCGATCACCGGGTGGAGTCCGCCGTAGGCCATACCGGCTGCACTCGCGACGGCGTGCTGCTCGGCGATGCCGACGTCGAACACCCGGTCCGGGTGGCGGGCTGCGAAGCGGTGCAATCCGACGGGGATGAGCATCGCGCCGGTGATGCCGACGATGTCCGGTCGCTCATCGGCGATGTCGGCGATCTCGTTCGCGAAGACGGAGGTCCAGGACTGCTGGCCGGCGGCATCGACGGGATCCCCTGTCTCCGGGTCGATGATGCCGACGGCGTGGAACTGGTCCGCCTCATGGGCGCGGGCGGGGGCGTAGCCGTACCCCTTCTCGGTGATCGTGTGGACGATCACCGGACCCTCGTATTTCTTGGCGAGGTGCAGGGCCTGCTCCACGGCTGACTGGTCGTGTCCGTCCACGGGACCCACGTACTTCATGCCGAGGTCCTCGAAGAGGCCCTGCGGCGCCCACCAGTCCTTGATGCCCTTCTTCATGGCGTGCAGGCTCTTGTAGCTGAATTCGCCTACCGGGCCGCCGTTCTGCATGCGGTTCTTGACCCAGTCGAGTGTGCGCTCGTAGACGCGGTGCGTACGCACGGAGTCGAGGGTGGGTCGCAGCGACGCGAGGTAGTCTGCCACGCCACCGATCGTGGGAGCATAGGACCGGCCGTTGTCATTGACGACGATGACGACCCTGCGGCGCTTGTCCGCCGCGATGTTGTTGATCGCCTCCCACGCCATACCGCCGGTGAGCGCGCCGTCACCTACGAGGACGACGGTGTAGCGGTCTCCTTCGTTACTGAGGACGCGGGCTCGGGAGATGCCGTCGGCCCAGGAGAGCGAGGACGAGGCATGGGAGCTCTCCACGATGTCGTGCACGGATTCCGCCCGCGACGGGTAGCCGGACAGGCCGCCCTGCTGACGCAGCGTGCTGAAGTCCTGTCGTCCGGTCACGAGCTTGTGCACGTACGACTGGTGGCCGGTGTCGAAGATGATGCTGTCCCGGGGTGAGTCGAACACGCGGTGGATGCCGAGGGTCAGCTCAACGACCCCGAGGTTGGGGCCGAGGTGCCCGCCGGTGCGCGAGACGTTGCTGACCAGGAAGGTGCGGATCTCCTGAGCGAGTGCTGTCAGTTGCGCGTCGCTGAGCTTGCTCAGGTCCTGTGGGCCGCGGATTGTCTCCAAGAGTCCCATCGGCGCCTCCTCGGTTCGTTCGGCAGGGCGAAGTGATCGCCCCCGTCTGTCCCTAACTCTAACGTTCGGGGTTTCGCACGGGTGCCATTGACAGCCGCCCGATCGCGACGGGAGACACCGAACGTCGCTCAGGCCGACGGCGGCAGGAGCCGCGCGAAGGACTCCATGTGGTGCGTGTGCGGGTAGAGGTCGAACACCCGCAGCGTATCGAGGGACCACCCGGCGGCCAGGAAGTAGCCGAGGTCCCGGGCGAACGACGCCGGGTCACAGGACACATAGCCGACGGCCCTCGGGGCGGCCTGCACGATCTGGCGGACCACTTTCCTGCCGGCCCCGGCCCGCGGTGGATCGAGCAGGACGACGTCGAGCGGGTCATTCCAGCGCCCGAGTACGGCATCCACCCTGCCCTGCACGATGGACACGTGGTCCTGGCCGTGGAGGTTCCGCTTCGCGTCGCGGCTCGTTCCAGCTGAACCCTCGACGGACAGGACGGAGCCGGCAGGCCCGACGGCGCGGGCGAGCGGCACGGTGAAGAGGCCCACCCCGGCGTAGAGGTCGGCGAAGCGTTCTCCCGGCTGAGGTTGCAGCCCTTCGAGCACGGCGGAGACGAGGGCCTCAGGCGCGCTGCGGTGGATCTGCCAGAACCCTTCCCCCGTCACGCGGTAGTCGATGCCGAGGACGCTCTCCTGGAGCCAGGTGCGGCCGCTCAGGCGCTGCACCTGCCCGGATTCGGGATCGAGGACGCCGACGGACGCCCCGTGGATCGAGGAGGCGACGGCGGCGATGCGGCGCGGTGCGACGCCGCCGGCGGGTACGAGCAGGACGAGGGGCTCTCCTCCGCCGGACGGCACGGCGACGTCGACGCGCTCGATGCCGGAGAAGTCCAGTGTCCACAGGCGAAGTTCGTCGACGGCAGGAATGGCCAGCGGCATCTCCCGGACCGGGACGACGTCGTGCGAACGGTGCAGGTGCATGGCCGGTCGCCCGGCTGCGTCGACGGCGAACGCCGCCCGGGTCCTCCACCCGAGACCGTCCGCCGCTTCCCCGGGCGCCGCCTCGACGACCACGGCCCTGTCGACCTTCGCGAGGCGGGACAGCTGCTCCTCGACGATGGCAGCTTTGAGCCGTCGCTGCTCAACGAGGGCGACGTGCCCGAATTCGGCACCTCCGACGGCCGAGCGATGCCTCGCCGCAGCCTTGAGCGCGTCCGCCAGCGGCCACGGATGGGTTACCCGGTGCGGCGAGGCTGTCAGCACCTCGACGACGTCGGCCCGCCAGAAGCTCGCGTCGTCGTCCGTCTCGGTGAACCGCACACGCACCACCTCGTCCGGCAGCGCGTGGCGGACGAAGACCACACGACCCTCGTGCCGGGCCACGAAATGTCCGCCGTGGGCGGGCCTCCCGATGGTCAGTTCAGCGGTGCCGGCGGCGTCGCGCCCGGCTGCAGGGGCCGGCTGGGTCCGTGGCGTCGGAGGGGCGGCGGCTGGTACGGCGGCGGTCATGGTGTCTTCCTACTTCAGGTCCTGGTAGATCTGCGCCGCGTCGGAGGACGCAAGCTGCCACGGCACGCTGGCGACCATCACCCCGGGTACGAAGTGCAGGCGTGCCTTGATGCGCAGGGCGGTCTGGTTGTGCACCAGCTGCTCCCACCACTTCCCCACCACGTACTCGGGGATGTAGACCACGATCAGGTCGCGTGGTGAATCCCTGCGCATGGTCTTGATGTACTCGAGGATCGGCGTGATGGTGTCGCGGTAGGGCGAGGCGAGGACGGTGATGGGCACCGGGATCTCGTACTTCTCCCAGTCGGCGAGGGTCCGGCGGGTCTGCTCCGGGTCGACGTCGACCGTGATGGCATCCAGTCGGGACGGCCGGGAGGCGCGTGCGAAGGCCAGCGCCCGGAGCACCGGCTTCCGCACGTTCGAGACGAGGATCACGGCGTGGACGCGCGACGGGAGGGCCCTCAGCCGGACAGCGTCGTCGATCGCGAGCTCCGCCGCGACGGTGTCGTAGTGCTTTTTGATGCTGCGCATGACGGCGAACAGGATCGCCATGGCGAGCACCGCGATCCATGCCCCGTACTCGAACTTGGTGATGAGGACGACCACGAGGACCGCAGCCGTGAGTCCGAAGCCCAGCGTGTTGATCGCTCGCGATTTGTGGATGGTCCACCGGTTCTGCTTGCCCACGGTGCTGCGGAGGGTCCTGTTCCAGTGCCGGATGAGCCCGAGCTGACCGCCGGTGAACGAGACGAAGACACCCACGATGTAGAGCTGCACCAGTGCGGTGACGTCCGCCTGGAAGACCAGGATGAGGATGACGGCTCCCAGGCCGAGCGCGAGGATGCCGTTGCTGAACGTCAGCCGGTCTCCCCTGGTCCGCAGTTGCCGCGGGAGGTAGCCGTCGGTGGCCAGGATCGATGCCAGGACGGGGAATGCATTGAAGGCGGCGTGCCCTGCAAGCAGGAGGATGAGCGCGGTCGCCGTGACCACGAGAAAGAAGGCGGGGGACGGCGCGTCGAACACGGTGCGAGCGAGTTGGCTCACCACGGGCGGCTGGATGTAGTCGTCAGGTACGGGCCGGCCGTCCAGCAGCAGCTGGGCGGAGGGATCCTGCACCACGTGGATGCGCGTGGCGTTGGCGAGGTAGATGACCCCTGCGAGCATCGCAGAGGAGACGAGGCCGAGGACCAGGAGTGTCGTCGCGGCGTTGCGGCTCTGCGGCGCCTCGAAGCGCGGTACGTTCGAGCCGGGGCCCTCGAGTCCGGTCAGGGCCGCCGCGCCGGCGGAGAACGCCCGCAGGATCAGGAGGGCGCCCGCCACCCCCATGAGACCGGCGTCGAGTGCCGCGTCGGGGACGATCTCGAAGCGCGCACTCGGAGCCTGCTCCAGCGTGCCGGTGAGCGCCTGGACCACGCCCGTGGCACAGAGGGCGAAGATCCCGGCGAGGAAGGCATACGTGACCACGGCCCGGGCACGGACGCCCCTGGTGAATCCGCGCAGGTTCAGGAGCACCAGCACGGCGACGCCGACGACGGCGAGGGTCACGCGGGCGCTCTCGATGCCCGGTGCCAGCGAGACGACGTACTGTGCCGCTGCGGAGACCGACACGGCCACGGTGAGGAGGTAGTCGATCATCAGCGCCGACGCCACGGTGGTGCCGGCACGGGGTCCGATGTTCTGCTTGGCGATCTCGTAGTCACCGCCACCGGAAGGGTAGGCGTGCACGGCCTGCCGGTAGGACGCGACGACGACGAGCAGGACCGCGATCACGGCCAACCCCACCCAGGGTGAGATGGCCACCGACGCGACCCCCGCGAGGGCCAGCGTGAGCAGGATCTCATCGGGGGCGTAGGCGACGGACGAGAGAGCACTCGCCGAGAAGACGGGCATGGCGAGGCGCTTCGACAGGCTCCTGTTCCTCAGCCTGTCGCTGGCGAAGGGCTTGCCCACCAGGACCCGCTTGACGGCGTCGAGAAAAGTCAGCACAGCCCACAGACTAGCGCGTCGGGGCGTACGCCCAGCCACTAGGCTTGGGGCTGGTACGGCACGGAACAGAAGGATCGACACCAAGAATCAGGGGTGCCCCCGGTGGCTCATTTTGTGATCATGGGATGCGGCAGGGTAGGCGTGAGCCTCGCCCATACGCTCGACGAATCCGGTCACTCGGTAGCGATCATCGACCAGGACGACCGCGCCTTCCGCCGGCTCCGCTCCTCGTTCGGCGGACGCAAGGTCACCGGCGTCGGCTTCGACCGCGATACCCTGAAATACGCTGAGATCGAGAACGCCTACGCCTTCGCGGCGGTATCGAGCGGCGACAACTCGAACATCCTTGCCACCCGCGTGGCGAGAGAGACCTATCACGTGCCGCACGTCGTCGCCCGCATCTACGACCCGGGGCGCGCCGAGATCTACCAACGCCTCGGTATCCCCACGGTCGCGGCGGTCCGCTGGAGCGCCGATCAGGTGCTGCGCCGCATCCTGCCGGAGCAGAGCATCAGCGGCGACTTCCGGGAGACCTCCGGCCGGCTGATCCTCGCCGAACTGGCGCTGGGCGACGCATGGCTCGGCAGGTCCCTGAGGAGCATCGAGGCCGCGAGCGGCGTCCGCATCGCCTACATCACCCGCTTCGGCGAAGGAATCCTGCCGACGGCTGAAACGAGCTATCAGCAGGGGGACATCCTGCACGCCATGATGAAGACGACCGCGACGGACGAGATCGCCCGTATCCTCACCACCGCACCGACAGAGGAGATCTGATGAGGGTAGTCATCGCGGGCGCCGGAAGCGTCGGCTCGTCGATCGCCCGGGAGTTACTCGGCAACAAGCACGAGATCCTGCTCATCGACGAGAAACCCGAGGCCATCGGGCGCAGCGGGCTCAAGGGCGCCAAGTGGCTGATCGGTGATGCGTGCGAGCTCACCACGCTCAAGGACGCGCGACTGGAGGAGGCGGACGTCGTGGTGTCCGCAACCGGCGATGACAAGGTGAACCTCGTGGTCTCGCTCCTCGCGAAGAGTGAATTCGGCGTGGGCCGCACCGTGGGACGCGTGAACAACCCGAAGAACGACTGGATGTTCGACGACTCCTGGGGCGTCGACGTCGCGGTCAACACTCCGCGGCTCATGACGGCCCTGGTCGAGGAGGCCGTGGAGATCGGAGACCTGGTGCGCCTGCTGACGCTCCAGACCGGGGTCTCCTCGATCGTCGAGTTCACGGTCCCGCAGGATTCGCCGCTGGTCGGCGGGATGATCGGCTCCATTCACCTTCCCGAGGACTGCGTCGTCGTCGCCGTCCTGCGGGACGACTCGCCCATGACGCCGAGCCCTGACGACGTCGTCGAGGGCGGCGACGAGATGTTCTTCCTCGCAGCCATCGCGGCCGAGGACGAGCTCCGGGTGGCCCTCTCCGCCCGCAGCGACAGAGACGCTGACTAGTCCCCACCCGGTCACCGGCACCTGCCGGTTCGGGCGTCGGTCAGTTCCGGGCGCCGGTCGTTCTGTCCGGTCCTGCGGCCGGCTTGCAGCGAGCGCTAGTCCCGCGGCTGGTGGGTGTCGTCGTCGGGCTCGGTTCCCGCCGTCGCCGCGTCCATGGTGCGCGGTCGGGAGACGGACCACGCGAGCCACAGGCCGAGCGCATACAGGGGCAGGCCCATGGCGACCCGCGTGGATCCGAGCGCTGCGATGTTTTCCGCGAGGTAGAGCGGTACCTGCACCACGAGGCGGAGTGCCAGGACAGCGACGATGATCCAGGTGGCGACGGAGTAGGCTCGCACGCGCGCGGGGTCCTTGCGCCACTCGATGCCCTCGTTACGGATGAAGCCGAACAGCAGCCCCGCGAAGGGCCAGCGGAAGACCACCGAGGCGGCCATCGCCACGATATAACCCCCGTTGATGAAGAAGCCGGGCAGGAAGAAATCCTGCGCGTTGCCGGTCCGCAGTGCCACGAAAGCACAGAACGCGACGCCGATGAGTCCGGCGAGAGCCTGCGTGACGGGCGTTCGTGAGACGAGCCGGATGACGGTGAAGACAGCGGAGACCGCCAGCGCGGCGACCAGCGACACTGTGAGGTCGGTCGTGATCGTGAACAGGATGGTGAAGAGCAGCCCCGGCACGATGCTCTCCGCCAGCCCCTGCATCCCGCCGATCGAGGACAGGACGTCGATCTGGCCGGAGT
>JAABUN010008302.1_pt1 | contig 10682 bp, 11 predicted proteins | sample 5559311 | NCBI WGS metagenome assembly JAABUN01 (sample SAMN10711877, study PRJNA513370) | rock metagenome | isolation source: Antarctica rocks | place: Antarctica: Victoria Land, Siegfried Peak sud
CTGGGGGCGCACGGCGGCGACGTCGACGTCGCCGAAGGCGATGGACCTCGCCGGCGAGAGCGAGCCGTTGAAGCGCATGCGCGGCGCGCGCAGGAACTCCTCGGGCTCCGCGTCGTCGCCCGTGGCGAGGCGCTGCACCCGTCGCGCCGCGTCGGCGATCAGCCGTGCGCCGGGCACGGTGCGCAGCATGGGCACCTGGTCGAGGTGGGGGACCGCGCTGATCCCGGCGCGGACGGCTCGGGCCGGTTGCGAGGCCAGGCCCGTCGCCGCGCGGGCCACCTGCGAGGCGGCGGACGGCCCGGGCGTCGCGGCGACGGGCTCCGGGAGGTCGTCGCGAAGCTCGGGGTCCGGGTCGAGCAGCAGGGTCATGAGCGTCGCCGCGGAGAGCGCGTCGGCGGCGGCGTGGTGGAACTTCATCGCAACGCCGGTGCGTCCGTCGGCCATGCCCTCGACGACGTGGAACTCCCAGAGCGGCCAGCGGCGGTCCAGGCGCTCGGCCATGATCTCCGCCGTCACGCCGGCGAGCTCGCGCAGTCCGCCCGGTGCGGGCACCTGCCGCCGCAGCACGTGGCGTTCGAGGTCGACGGGGCCGTCGATGAACCGCGGGTGCTCGAGGCCGAACGGGACGGTCTGCAGGCGCCAGCGCAGGGCGGGGATGCGATCGATCCGTGCCTCGACGGTCGCGCGGACGCGGTCGGTGGTGAGCGACTTGCCGTGCTTGTCGGGCGCGGCGACCCAGAGGCCGACGTAGTGGCTGAACATGTTCCCCGCCTCTCCCGCGAGGAACTGCGCGTCGAAGGCGCTCAGCGGCCGGAACGGCTCGACGACGCTCATGACGCCACCCCGGCGCGCTCGCGCAGGTCGGCGTGGGCGACGAGCTTCACCCGAGGCCGGCCCTGCGCCTCGCCCAGATCGCGTTCGTGCTGGTCGATGCGACGCCAGCCCTCGACGTCGACGCGGTGCACGCCACGTCGCTCGAGCAGCTCGTCGAGCTCTTCTCCCGTCCGTGCACGCGCCGGGACGCGTCCGGCCTCGAGGTCGGTGAGGAGCGTGTCGACGGTCTCGTTGGCGCACTTCTTGTTCGTCCCGATGACCCCGGACGGGCCGCGCTTGATCCAGCCGGCGGTGTAGGCGCCCGGCAACGGCGCGCCGTCCTCGCCGACGATGCGCCCGGCCTCGTTCGGTAGCGTCCCGTTGCGCCCGTCGAAGGGCAAGCCGGCGACCTCCGTCCCGCGGTAGCCGATGGAGCGCACGACGAGGCCGCACTCCAGGACCTCCTCCTCGCCGGTCGGCTCGGGACTCCATCGGCCATCGCGCTCGACGAGGCGATTGCGTCCGACGCGGAGTCCCGTCACCCGCTCGCCGCCGAGCATCTCAAGCGGGGAGGTGCAGAAGCGCAGGACGATGCGTCGCGGTGCGCCCGTGAGCTCACCGGCGGTGTAGCCCTCGATGAGCGCCGCGGCACGCGCCGCGGGACCGCTCACGTCCTCGGCCGCGGGCCCCGGGTCCTCGATGACGACGTCGACGCCCTCGAGGTCCCTGAGCTCCTTGAGCTCCGGCAGGGTCCACGACGCCTGGGCGGCGCCGCGGCGGCCGAGGACGACGACCTCCTCGACCCGGCTGCCGGCGAAGGCCTCGATCGCGTGGTCGGCGGTGTCGGTGCAGCGCAGCTCGTCCTGCCCGAGGACGAGCATCCGGGCGACGTCGAGCGCGACGTTCCCGTTGCCGACGATCACGGCCCGCTTGCAGTCGAGCGGCGGCGCGAGGTCGGCCGCGTCCGGGTGGCCGTTGTACCAGGCGACGAACTCAGTGGCCGGCACGTTTCCCGGGAGGTCCTCGCCGGAGATGCCGAGGCGCCGGTCGGCCGAGGCGCCCTGGGCGTAGACCACCGCGTGGTGGTGTTCGGCGAGCTCGTCGTGGGTGATGGTCTCCCCCACGTCGACCCCGCCGTGGAAGCGGAGCGCCGGGTGGTCGGCGGTCTTCTCGAAGACGCGCGTCACGGACTTGATCTTCGGGTGGTCCGGCGCGACGCCGGCGCGCACGAGGCCCCAGGGCGTGGGCAGCCGGTCGAAGAGCTCGACCTCGACCTCCACGCCGTCGGCCTTGAGCAGGCGTTCGGCGGCGTAGGCCCCGGCCGGGCCGGCTCCGACGATGGCGACCCGGAGGACTGCGTCTCGCGAACTCATGCAACCAGTATGTCCGGACATGCTGTCCGGCCGCAAGTCCCCCCGTCCGTTCGGGGGTCAGGCGACGGGTGCCGTGACCTCGAGGATGGTTCGGGCGACGAGCCCCGGATCGTCGCCCATGGGCACGTGACCCACCCCGCGCAGCTCGAGCTGCTCGGCGTCCGGGAGCAGCTCGGCGAAGCGCCCGCGGGCCCAGTGCGGCGACAAGACCCTGTCGCTCGCGCTCCACGCGATGCGGACGGGGACGTCGACGGGGTCGAGCGCGCGGACGTTGCGGGTGGCGCCCGAGCGCAGGGAGGGGACGAGGGCGACGCAGCCCACGAGGTCCTCCACCATCGCGAGCGCCGCGGGCGGACCCACGCGCTCCGGGCGCGCGACGACCGCAGAGACCACCGCGCGGCGCAGGCGGGGGCGCAGCAGCAGGCGCCGTGCGCTCGGGGCGAGCGCGCGCGCCCCGAGGTAGCCCAGGGCGAAGCGGGCGAGCAGCGCCCGCTCGAAGACGCCTCCCGGGCGCCAGCCGCCGGCCGGCGCGAGTGCGACGACCGAGAGCGCCCGGCCACGCCCGGCGAGCGCGAGCGCGATCCAGCCGCCCAGGGAGTTCCCGACCACGTGCACCCGGTGGAGCCGGGCCGCGTCGAGGTCGCGCTCGATCCCGTCGAGGTAGCCCGCGATGGACGGGCCCTCGAGGAACAGCTTGCCGCCGAGGTGCCCGTCGAGCGTCAGGGCATGGACGTCGTGGTGCTCCCGGAGCGCGTCGACTACCGGGTCCCACGCGCGCGGCCCGGCCGTGAAGCCGTGCACCAGCACGAGTGGCGAGTCGCTCACGCGATGCTCATCCCGCCCGAGACGCCGATGTCCTCCGCCGTGACGAAGGACGCCTCCTCCGAGACCACGAACGCTGCCGCGGCCGCGACCTCCTCGGGAGTGCCGAGGCGACGCAGGAGCGTGCCCGCCTCCATCGCGGCGACCATCTTCGACCCGTGCTCCGTCACGCGGACCTTGTCCAGCAGCGGCGTGTCGATCGGGCCGACGAGGAGCGTATTCACCGTGATGCCGTAGCGCGCGTTCTCGCGCGCGATGGACTTCGTGAAGGAGCTGAGCGCGCCCTTCGTCGCCGCGTAGACCGCGTTGCCCTTCGACCCGATGCGGCCCGCCTCCGAGCCGATGTTGAGGATGCGGCCGTAGCCGGCCTCCTGCATCGCGGGCAGCGCGGCGTGGGTGCAGGCGAACGTCCCCATGAGGTTCGTGTCGAGCAGCCGGCGCCAGCGTTCGGGGGTCGTGTCGCCGAAGAACCCCGGGTCGTCGAACCCCGCGTTGTTGATGAGGACGTCCAGCGTGCCCGCCGCCCGGATGCAGGCCGCCGCGGCCTCGGGATCGGAGATGTCGACCTGCACGGCGGTGCCACCGATCTCCGCGGCGACCTCCTCGGCCACGTCGAGCGTGCGGCTCGCGATGATGACCCGCGCGCCCTCCGTGGCCAGGCGGCGCGCCATGCCGGCGCCGATCCCACGTCCTCCGCCGGTGACCAGCGCGGTGCGGCCCTCGAAGCGCCTCATGCGCCCACGAACGTCGGAGCGCGGCGCTCGATGACTGCGGCGAGGCCCTCGCGGGCGTCCGCGGTGCCCGAGAGCTCCGACACCGTCCGCGACTCGTCCGGGAGCCGCTGCTCGACGGTCGCGCCGAGCCCGTCCCAGAGCAGGCGCTTCGTCGCCGCGTAGGCGAGCGTCGGCCCCTGCGCGAGCTCGGCGGCGAGCCCCGCCGCCTCCGCCGTGAGCCGGTCGTCCGGGACCACACGCGTGACGATCCCGAGCTCGAGCGCCTCCTGGGCCGACAAGGTCGGGTTCAGCAGGGCGAGCTCCATCGCCTTGCGCAACCCGACGAGCCGCGTGAGCGTCACCGAGCCGCCCGCGTCCGGGGCCATCCCGACCCGCGTCGCGCCGAGCAGGAACTGCGAGGACTCGCCCGCGACGACGAGGTCGGAGGCGCAGACGAAGCCGAAGCCCCCACCCCCCGCCGCGAAGCCCTGGACCGCGGTGACCACGGGCGCCTCGAGGCGCATGAGCGCGGAGGCGCAGATGCCGAGCCAGCTCGTCGCCTCGCGCAGGTAGTCCGGGAGCTGCTCCCCCCTGGACATGAACTCCTTGACGTTGCCGCCCGCGCAGAAGTGCTTGCCCTCGCCCGTCAGGAGCACCGCTCGGGTGCGGGGGTCGCCGTGGACCCGCATGAGCACGGCGTGGAAGGCGCGCAGGAACGGGACGTCCAGCCCGTTCGCGGTCGCCGGGCTGTTGAGTCGCACGTGCGCGACGCCTCCGTCGAAGTCGACGAGCACCTGCTCGGTGTCGGTAGCCATCTAGCTGCTCCCTCGGTCGCGGAACGAGGCGATGCCGGAGGCGGCGTCCTCGCCGGTCAAGTGCTCGACGACGGTGCGGCGCTCGAGCTCGAGCCCCTCCTCGAGCGGCAGCTCGAGCCCGTCGCGGATCAGGCGCTTCGTGCGCGCCATGGCCGTGCGACTCTTCCCCTCGCCGGTCAGGCGCGCGACGAGCACCTCCATCGCGGCGTCGAGCTCCTCGCGTGGGACGGCGCGGTAGGCGAGCCCCCAGGCGACGGCGTCCACCCCGGTCAGGCGGTCGCCGGTGAGGATGTGCGCGCTCGCGCGCTGGCGACCCACGAGGCGCGGCAGCAGCTGCGAGCCCCCGCCGCCGGGAACCTGCGCGAAGTTCGCGTGGTTGTCGGCGAGCTTCGCGTCCTCGGCCACCAGCACGACGTCCGCAGCCTGCGCCAGCTCGAAGCCGCCCGCCATGGCGTGGCCCTCGACGACCGCGACGACGGGGACGTCGAGCTGCCCGATCGTGCGGCAGGCGCTCGCGAACGCGGCGAAGAGCCCCAGGGTCGCCTCGCGGCCCTCCTGCCGCAGCCGCTCGAGCTCGTGGAAGTCGCCGCCGACGCAGAAGGTCCCGCCCGCACCGCGGATGACGATGACGTCGCAGTCCTCCGCCAGGCTCCGCAGCCCGGTCTCGAGCTGCTCGGCGAGCTCCGTGGTGATGGCGTTCATCGCGTTGGGCCGGTTGAGCGTGAGGCGGCCGACACGGCCGTCCCGGCGGATCAGGATCGAGGGCATCGGCGAGCCAGACTACCGACCGGCTGGACAACGTGTTTGGGCATTGCGTACAGACAGTGACGCAGTACGGTGACCGGACATGCCGTCCGTGACGAGGAAGAGCCAGAGCTCGAGGAGCGAGCGCCGCGACGAGGCCCGACGGCGCCTGCTCGATGTCGTCGAGAAGCTGCTCGACGAGGGTGAGTCGTACACGGAACTCAGCGTTGAGCGCCTCGTCCAGGCAGCCGGGATGTCGCGCTCGACGTTCTACGTCTACTTCGAGGACAAAGGCGACCTCCTGCGCGCGTGGTTCCACGAGATCACGGAGGAGATCGTCGACTCGGCGAAGGGCTGGTGGCAGCTCGACGGCAGCTCGACCCGCGAGGACCTGCGCACCGTGCTCGACCACGTCGTGCGCACCTACCGCCCGCACACGACGCTCATGGCTGCCACCTACGACGCAGCGGCCTACGACACGTCGGTCCGCGAACTCGTCGAGGGGATGATGTCCTCGAACATGGCCGGCCTGCGCAAGCACATCCGCACGGGGCAGAAGGGCGGCTGGGTCGACGCCTCTCTGCCTGCGGCCGAGACCGCCGCATGGTTGACCTGGATGGCCGAGCGCGGCTTCCACCAGCTCGTCCGCGGGGCGAGCGACGCGCAGTTCGAGACGCTCCTCGAATCCTACGTCGCGGTCGTTTGGAACACCCTGTACGCCCCGACCCGCTGAGGCGCCGATCCCGCCGCCGGGCGGCCTAGACTGCCGCGGGTGCCGTCCGTCACCCGCAAGACCTCGAGCAGCCGACAGGTCCGGCGCGAGGCCATCGTCGCGCAGATGCTGGGCGTCACGGAGGCCTTGCTCAGCGAGGGCGAGACCTTCACCGAGCTGAGCGTCGAGCGCCTCATCGGCGCGGCCGGGATCTCCCGCTCGACCTTCTACGTCTACTTCGAGGACAAGGGCACCCTGCTCGTGGCGCTGGCCGAGAACGTCGTGCAGCAGCTCGTGGGGACCGCCCAGGGCTGGTGGGAGCTTCCCGACACCGCCACGCGCGACGACGTCGAGCAGGCGCTGCGGGGCATCGTGGACGTCTTCTTCTCCCACGCCCTCATCTGGAGCGCGCTCGTCGACGCCTCGTCCTACGACGGGAAGGTCCGGGAGTCGTTCCGCGAGGTCGTCGACGGCGCCGCCGCCGGACTGGCGAAGCACATCAAGGACGGGCAGAAGACGGGATCCGTGCGGCCGGGTCTCGACCCGAAGCGGACGGCGGAGTGGCTGACCTGGATGACGGAACGCGGGCTCTACCAGCTCGTCGCCGACGCGAGCCCCGCAGAAGTCACGAAGCTCTGCCGCGCGCAGACGGACATCGTCTGGAGCACGCTCTACGAGGGCACCAAGCACCGCGGCGCCGGCTGAGCGGCGAGGCGGACCGAGGCTGGGGACCACAGCGAACAGCTTGTCGGAACAACTTGACAGACAGGTCGTCCGGACAGTTATGCTCGCGCCATGGCCACTCCCGTCGCGCAGAACACGGACCTCGCACAGGTCGACCTCATGGATCCGGCACTTCACGTAGACGGGCCGCCGCACGCGCTCTTCGCCCGGATGCGCCGTGAGGCCCCCGTGCGCTGGAACCCCACGCCCGACGGTTCGGGCTTCTGGTCGCTGACGAAGCACGAGCACATCACCCAGGTCTCGAAGGATCCGGCGACCTTCTCCTCGCACAAGGCCGGGATCTTCCTGCACCCCGACCAGGTCGTCCCGCTCGACCTGAACCGCAACCTCCTGCTCTACAAGGACCCGCCGGAGCACACGAAGTACCGCGTGATCCTGCAGAAGGCGTTCACCCCGCACACGGTCGCGAAGCTCGAGGACGCCGTGCGCGCCCGCTTCACGAAGATCATCGACGACGTCATCGAAGCGGGTGCGTGCGACTTCGTCAAGGACATCGCAGTCCCGGGCCCGCTCGGTGTGCTGTGCGAGCTCATGGGCCTCCCGGACGAGGACGTCGACCGCCTCTTCCACTGGACGGAGAAGATCGAGGAGGGCCAGCGCTCCCCCGAGCCGAACGCCGCGAACGAGACGTTTATGGAGATGGCCGGCTACCTATACGAGCAGATCGAGCGCCAGAAGGCCGAGGGCCAGGAGGACACCCTGGTCATGCGCCTGCGCGCCGCAGAGGTGGACGGCCAGAAGCTCGACGACTCCGAAATCCTCGTCTTCTTCGGCCTGCTCGTCTTCGCGGGCAACGACACGACGCGCAACACGCAGGCGCACGGCATGCAGGTCCTGCTCGAGCACCCTGACCAGCTCGCGGAGCTCCGCGACGACCCATCGCTCATCCCTCAGGCCATCGAGGAGATCCTCCGCTACACGTCCGTCGTGCAGTGGTTCGCCCGCACGGCGACGAAGGCGACCGAGCTCGGCGGGCAGGAGATCGCCGAGGGCGAGAAGGTCGTCATGTGGTACACGAGCGCGTCCCGTGACGAGGATGTCTACGACGCCCCGGACCGCTTCGACATCCACCGCGCGCGGCAGGACCACAAGGCCTTCGGCGGTGGCGGCCGTCACTTCTGCCTCGGCGCTGGGCTCGCCCGCCTCGAGCTGCGGGTGGTCCTCGAGGAGGTCTTGCGCCGCATGCCCGACCTCGAGGCGAGCGGGAGTCCCGACCGTCTCCCGTCGAACTGGGCGAACATGGTCACGTCGTTGCCCGTTCGCTACACGGCGGGCGTGCGCGAGGGCTGAGCGGTGCGCCGCCTGGCCTCGCTCCTTCGCCGTCCCCGCGGACCGCAGGTGCAGCGCGTTCCCGAGGGTTACGTGACGGCCGGCTTCTGCCAGTCCAGGTTCGTGCCTGCGGCCCCGGGCGAGCCGGTGTTCGGCACTTGGGAGCCGTCCGACGACGACCCGGGAAGCCCCGAGGCGGGCGTACCGCACCTGGAGCGCTCCCGCGTGCTCGTCGCCTGAGACGGGAGGCGCAGCGCGTCAGGCCGGCGGTCGGCCGCGTTCCGCATCGACGTCAGCGGCATCGCGCTCTGGACGCTCGCAGGCGAAGGCTCAGCCTCGATCCACCGTTTGAGGTGAGGTTGCGGGCCGAAATCGGTTGGCGCGCCGGGTCGGGGGTGCGCAGGGTTCCCGGTCGGCGTGTTCGAGGTCGCTTCGGGCCGCGGCCAGGCGGTGGAGGCCGGCGAGCGGCTAAAACTGGCTCGGCCGGGGGCATGCGGCGGCCAGGGTGCCCGGCGTCGATTCGTTCTCGTTGGGGCGGCTGGGTCAGGAGGGTGGCGGGAGCGCCCGCAGGCGTTCCAGCGCGGCGGTGAAGTCCTCGCGCCAGGGCCAGCGGGCGGGGAGGTGCAGCGTGACGCGCCGGGCGGTGCGGGTGAGGCGGCCGGGCAGCGTGAGGAGCCGGCGGCGCAGGGTCCGGGCGGTCCGCGTGGTCGTGTCGGGCAGGCCGATCTTCTGGGTCCAGCGCAGCAGGTTGTGGGCGAGGGCGGCGATCACTGTCCAGGCGGCGTTGGCGGTGAACTTGCCGGAGGGGAAGTGCGCGAGGGCTTGGTCCTTGAGGTCGCAGATCGCGAGCTCGACGACGGCGTGCTGGCGATGCTCACGCTCGACGAGCGAGAGGCTCTCGGTGCGGTTGGTGGCGAACGGGTAGTGCTCCCAGCTGGGCAGCAGCTCGCCTTGGGCGGAGAGCGTGCGAACGCGGCGCACGATCATCCGGAACTCGCCGAGCTGGGTCTCGGCGATCTGCGCGATCGACGTCTTCGGGTAGTCCTCAAGGGTCACCCACGCGGCCTCGTCGATCAGCTCGACGGCCCTGGGGACATGCGGCTGCATGCGGATCCCGATCGAGAACTGCCAGCCCGCGGCGTGCAGGCGCGCGAACGTCTTCTTGGCCCAGAACCCCGAGTCGGCGCGCAGCAGTTTCTCCCCGGTGGCGCCGGCTCGCTCGACGCGGGCGATCAGCTCATCGCAGAAGCGCAGCATCCCGCGGGAGGTGTTCGCCGAGCCCTTGCGCAACCGGATGTGCAGCACCTCGCCGGTGTCCGCGCGGGTGGCCAAGATCGGGTGGTAGCCGAGCTGGCGGGTGTAGCCGTAGCCGGCGCCCTGCTTGGCGTAGCCGTGGACCTCGCCGACGAACGAATCGACGTCGATGACCAATCGCCCGTCGCCCGGGCCGGCGCCCGCCGCCCAGGCCCGCTCGATGCTCAGGCCGAGCACCCGGTCGAGCTGGCGGACGTGCCCGAAGGTAAACGAGCGCAAGAACGTCCCCAGCGTCGAGGGCGCCACGACCTGGTGACCGAGGACCGCCCCGGTCTGGCCCGAGCGCAGCACGTCGCAGTCCTCGATGCAGTCCGCCCCGAGCGCCATCGCAGAGACCATCGTCATCACCTTGCGGCCCGGATTGGCCGCCCCGGGACGCTCGCCTAGACAAACGCACTCCTCGACCAGCTCAGTGACCCCAAGGCGCTGCGCCAGCAACGCCGGGAGCATCACGCGCGTTGGCGACCGCCCGCTCATCATCGAACACCACGACCGCCGAGTCGTTCACCATGAGGGTGACCTCCTGGCCAAGGGCCGCGGCTGCCGAAATCAGCCGCTTTCAAGCCCCGCTTGGGAGGTCACCCCACTTCAACCCCCGGACAGAACGGTGGATCGAGGCTAAAGCCGTCGCCCGTCGACGTCCTCTCGGGCCGAGAACGATGCGCACGCACCTCCCTTCAGCGGCGAGCCGTAAGCGCCGGATCTCGGGACGACGATCGACGTGACCTCAAGGCCGTGGCCGAGGGGTGGTTAGCGTCCCGGCTTCATGAACGATCTCAAGACGATTGCCGGCCGCTTGGCGGCCGGTGCCGCGGGACGCCGGAGGCCGACGTGCAGTCCGATGTGCGTAAGTTCCTGCTCGACGCGCCGTTGGATCTCGATGGGCCCGATCTCGAGGACGTGCTGCTCGAGGCGCGGGCCGGCAACGGGCGTCGCATCGACGTCGAGGCAGGTACCGCGGCCATCGAGGTCAAGAAGAGCCTCACCTCCCCCGAAGGTTCTGGCCGCAGCAACCGAGCAGCTGGCCGGGTACGTCCGTCAACGCACCGACGAGCTCGGCGTGCGCTACGTCGGCGTGCTCACCGACGGACAGCTGTGGATCCTGCACCACCTCCTGCTCAACGACACCCTCGTCGAGGTCGACCGCTCCACGCTCACCACGGCCAGCGAAGCAGACCTCTTGGCTGCCTGGCTTGAAGCCGTCCTGGCCACCGCAGACCAGATCGTTCCGACGCCGTGTCTCGCGTCAAGGAATCGGCGCAGGTTGGCGCGTTGGGAGTGGGGTGATCGGGTCGTCTGACGGCGGCGTGATGGGCTCGGCGAGGTAGCGTTCGGTCGGCCGGTCGCCGGCCAGGTATTCGTG